>Ga0187815_10000568_pt1 | contig 17658 bp, 14 predicted proteins | sample NC_S_5_FD_132962 | JGI IMG/M metagenome (GOLD analysis project Ga0187815, IMG submission 132962) | Wetland sediment microbial communities from Neuse River Estuary, North Carolina, USA - ASW-S_5 | ecosystem: Environmental > Aquatic > Freshwater > Wetlands > Sediment | place: USA: North Carolina...
CACGACGCGTGGCTCGGCCTCCATGGTGACGACCTCGAGCGCGCGGACCGTGTCGTAATCGCGCAGATTACCGTGCGCGACCGAACCCACGCCGCCCGAGCCGCCGCCGAGAAAGCCGCCGACGGTAGCCTTCACAATGGTCGAGGGATAGCAGCGCAGCTCCCAGCCGCATTTGCGGGCTTCGTTCTCGACCACGCCGAGGCGCGCGCCGGGCTGGCAGACGACGACGCCATCGGATTGAATGGCTTCGATCTGGTCCATGCGCGCGAGATCGAGGACGATTCCTCCGTGCAGCGGGACCGCCTGGCCATAATTGCCGGTACCCGCGCCGCGGATCGTGACCGGCAGGTCGTGCGCGTGGCAGTAGCGCAGAATATTTTGGATTTCGGGCGTCGTGAGCGGCTGCGCGACGATGTCGGCCACTTTGCCGTCGAGCTGCTTGCGCAGGACAGGTGAGTACCAGTAGAAATCGCGCGAGAGCTGCTCGACGATCTGCGGCTGCGTGAGGACGCGCGAGTCGTCGCCGAGGATGGCGCTGAGTGCGGCGGCGTGATCGGGTTGCATGGCTGTAGCTCTGATGTTCTGTCCTCGCGGGCTGATCTATTTGCCGCGCTTCCCGCCGCGCGATGGTGAGGACCACGAGCGGAAGGCCTTCTGCATATTCGGGTGCGTGAAAAGCGTGTTGCACAGCTCGCGCAGCACGGGGCCCTCGACGATGCAGGGCATGTCCGAGCGCCGCGAGATTTCCTTCGCCGGAATATGAATCTGATTCACGAAGCGATTGGCGTCCGCGATGGTTGTGCCGAAGACGACGCGGTCGAGGCCCGCCCACAGCGCATTGGCCATGCACATCGCGCAAGGCTCGCACGTCGAGTACATCGTGTAGCCGGCGAGGCTAGTGCGCTTGAGTTTCTTGCAGGCGAGGCGGACAGTGCGCGTTTCGGCGTGGGAGCTCGGATCGTGTTCGCGCCGGACGGCGTTGACGGCGCGCATCAACGTCTCGCCCGTGCGCGTGTTGACGATCAGCCCGCCAAACGGCACCGGGTGCGGCGTCTCCAGAGTGCGTGCCGTGAAACGCACGATGGCGCGGATGCAATCTTCGTCGAAGGGAGTTACGCCGGTGCGTGCGGCTGCCGGGGTCGCCATGTCGTAATTTAGCATGCTGGAGGACGACCGTGACACGGTAAAGTGCGCCCGACAGGCCGCTTGAGGGTGAGTCTTTTCGGGGCGCGCACCGCTGATAGAATGAATCGAATAAATTGATGACGGAACATTCGAATCCATTGCAATCGAGCCCGGTGAGGGGTCTTCGCGCGGAGCTGGCCGCTGGGCGCGTGACGCCGGGCGAAGCGATGCGCGATGCGCTCACTCACGCGAACAGCAACGCGGGCAAGAATGTATATCTCGCGCTCGACGCAAAGCGGGCCTTGGCGGAAGCCGAGGATTTACCGGCGCGATTCGGTGCCGCTGAGGGCGGGCGAGAGAATCCGCTGCTTTACGGCCTGCCGATTTCGCTGAAGGATTGCTTCAATCTCGCGGGATTCCCCACGTCGTGCGGCTCGCGATTTTACGCCGAGCAAAGCGGCATCGTAAGCACCGACTCGGCCGTGGCGACGCGACTGCGCGCGCAGGGCGCGGCGATCGTCGGGAAGACGCATCTGCATCCTCTCGCGTACGGAATCACCGGCGAGAATCCCGAATATGGCGATTGCGTTCAACCGCGCGATGCGACGCGGCTGACGGGCGGATCGTCGAGCGGCGCGGCGGCGAGCGTGCAGGAAGGCTCGGCGATCGCAGCGATTGGGACCGACACGGGCGGATCGATTCGCGTGCCGGCGGCGCTGTGCGGGCTTGCGGGCTATCGCGCGTCGATCGGGCTGGCGCATGAACGTGCGCTGTGGCGCGGGAGCGTCCACCTGGCGCAATCGTTCGACACCCTCGGGTGGCTCTTTCGCGATCTGCGCGACGCGCCACTGCTGGCCGAAGCGCTGTTTGGCCTGCGCGTGCCGGCAAGTGCCGAGGCGAACGTGAAGATTGCCTGCGTGAGTGGCGATTTTCTGCGCGACTGCGATGCGGACGTGCTCGACGCTTTCGCGGATTGGCAGAAGCAGCTGCGGGGGCGCGGCGCCACGCTCACCGAAATCGAAGTCGCGTGGTGGGACGAGTCCATGGAAATTTTCGCACCGATTCAGGCGCACGAAGCAGCCGCGATTCACACGGCGCGGACGGGCGGCGATTTTTCGCATTTCGAGCGCGCGATCGCGGAACGGCTGGCGTGGGGCGCGTCGATTACGGAGGCTGAGGTCGACCGCCTGCGCCAGCGGCACGCGGCGTTTCGCGCGCGAATGGATACGCTGCTCGCCGCGCACGATTACCTCATCCTGCCGTGCGCGCCGGTCAGTCGCCTTATCGCGGGCGCAGACAACAGCAGCGCGCGCGGCAAAATCCTGCGTTACACCACGCCCATGAGCCTTTCGGGCATGCCGGTGGTCGCGCTGCCCGCGCACGACCGCAATGGCGCGGGCGTGCAGCTCGTCGCAGCGCGGGACGCCGACGCGCGGCTGGTCGCCTACGCCGCGCAGATTGCCGCCTGAAATCCTAGTGACGCGTGCTACCCTACGCTATGCGCAAGGCCCTCTCGGTAGGCGTGTTGTCCCTCCTGGCCGTTTCCACCATGCTGGCTTTTGCCGGCTGCCATCACTCCACAAGCGGAAACGGGCTGATGAAGGTTATCTTGCAGGCGGATTGGTATCCGCAGCCCGAGCATGGCGGCTTCTACACGGCGCTGGTCGACGGCTACTATAAGGAAGAAGGGCTCGACGTAACGATCGTGCCGGGCGGGCCGTACGTCTCCGTCGAGCAGCAGGTATCCGTGGGCTCGGCGCAGTTCGGCATGAGCTCGTCCGACAAGATCCTCGAGTCGATCGCGGACGGCCAGCCGCTGATCGCCGTCGCCGCGACGATGCAGCATGATCCGCAGGGCATCATGGTCCGCAAGGACTCGCCGATCCAATCCTTCGCCGACCTCAACGGCCACACGGTCGCGATCAAGACGGGCTCGACGTGGTGGGAATTCATCGCCAAACGCTACAACCTCAACGACGTCCACGAAGTCCCGGCCATGATGAACGTGGCGAATTTCGTTGCCGACCCGAATTACGTCCAGCAGGCGTTCGCGACGTCCGAGCCGTTTTTCGCGCAGCAGGCGGGAATCGCGACGCGCGTCCTGCTGACGAGCGAAGCGGGCTACAACCCGTACCGCGTGATGTTCACGTCGCGCTCATTTCTGGCGCAGCATCCCGAGGCGGTCGCGGGATTCGTGCGCGCGTCGATCAAAGGCTGGCGCGAGTACCTCCGAGATCCTACTGCTGCGAATGCGGCCATCGCGAAGCTGAATCCCGCGCTCAATGCGGCGTGGATGCACTTCACGTGGCAGGCGCTGCGCGACGGCAACTTCGTCACCGGCAGCGATGCGAGCGGCGCCGAGATCGGGCAGATGGATCCCGCGCGATGGCAAACGATGTACGACCAGCTCATCGACCTGAAAGTGATCGACAAGCAGCTCGATCCATCGACTGCGTATACGCTGCAATTCGTACAGGGAAAATAGAAACTCGAAACCGAACCAAACACAGAGGACACCGAGAGGCACAGAGTCCACAGAGGAACCGAGAATCCACCGCACCCTTCGTCCCACTACAAGCTCAGGGCAAGGAGACGCAGAGAACGCAGAGAAAAGCTTTCCAACCTGCGACCTGTCACCTACTTATTCCTGGCCGATATCCTCGTGCCAGATTTTCGGGTGCTTTTCGATGTAGGCGGAGAGCAGCGCGGCACACTCCTGCGAATCGAGGTCGATCACGTTGACGCCGAGCGAGCGCAGCCATTCGACGCCGCCCTGAAAATTGCGGCTCTCGCCGACCACGAGCGTTCCGAAACCGAATTGCCGCACCAGCCCGCTGCAATACCAGCACGGAGCGAGCGTCGTGACCATAATCAGGTTGCGATAGCTGTGCTGCCGCCCGGCGTTGCGAAAGGCGTTCGTTTCGGCGTGCATCGAGGGGTCGCCATCCTGGACGCGGCGATTGTGCCCTGCGCCGACGAGGTTCCCGGTGGCATCGAAGATCGCCGCGCCGATCGGCAGCCCGCCCTCGGCGAGCCCCTTGCGGGCCTCGGCGAGCGCAATCTCGAGCATCGCGGCGTAATCAGGATTTGGCGTCATCGCGAGCTTTACAAGCTACCACGAAAGTTTTCGCGCGACGCCGCGATCAATAGACGCGCTTGACATTTTTTTCGCGAATTTTGTAACCTATGATCCACTGCGCCGCCTCCGCAGCCGGGGGTTTGCCCGATGAGCAGCAGAGATGAAGTCACATTTCCGGATTGGCAGCCGGAATATCAAGCCGCCCTCTTCGAGACCGACCCGCAGAAACGCCGCGAAAACCTGTACGTCGCCGAGATCGCCATCGCCAACCGTCTGCAAGCATTGACGGCCAGCACCGGCGGCCACATCGAACGAGCGGCCATTGCCGACGCGATCCGCAACCTGCGACGCCTGCAAATCGACACTATGGGATATCCGGCGGCGGCGCCGAACGATTCGACCCAGACCTCGTGATCCTCGATCTCGGCATGCCGCTGATGAACGGCCTGGAAGCCGCAGCAGCCATCAAACGCGCGATCGCTGACCGGCGCGTGATCCTCTTTACGTCTCCGGCGAAATCCACTCCGTGCGACCCCCGTAGCTGTGTCGATTAGAACTGACCTCGATCGTGTGTTTTCTGCGAGTTACAGCGATTTCTAATCGCCACAGTGTCGATTAGAAATGAGCGCCGAAACAAACCTAAACATTACGCAGAGAACGCGGAGGAGGCGCTGGAGCGGAGCCGCTCAGCGGGAAGACTCATCGCGAAGACAGCGGCAAGCTAGATAAACAATTCCGCGGGCAAAATGCCTGCTCGCAATCGCGAATTTTCAAAGAGCGTTCGGCCCTCGTCGAGAGGGCGGGCGGCTCTCGCCGCCACATCCACGGTGGCAGATTGCGGCGCGAGGAACAAGCTGGCCGTGAGTACAGTTTTCGCACAGGTTTGGGATGCTGGCCCATGCGCGGGCGGCGGCACTGGGAAGACGTAACGAAACCCCAAACATTACGCAGAGAACGCAGAGGAGGCGCAGAGACCGCAGAGAAGGCCGGAATGAAGGCCAGAGCGGGCGCGGCAGCCTTCGCGATAACACTCAGGCCAAGGCAGCGCCCCGACGGGTTTGTCTTCTTCGTCTCTTTTTGTCATCCCGAACCTGGTCGCTTTTTGACCAGTGTGAGGGATCTGCTCTTTCCCGGTGTTGATTTCTCCTCGCTCCCTCTGCGGCCTCTGCGTTTTCTCAGCGTTCTCTGCGTAATGTTTAGGTTTGCCGTTGCAGTTCGTCTTGGCCTTCAACCTCGCGCAGCGCTGGTTTTACGTTACACTGTGCGGCCATGAGCGCGATCGACGAAGTTCTCGCCGCAAACGAAATCTATTCGCGTACGCACGAATTCCGCCGGCTGACGCCGCGTCCCGAGCGGAAACTGGCGGTGCTCACCTGCATGGACACGCGGCTCTCGATCCGCACGCTCGGCCTGCGCGAGGGCGACGCGCACATCATCCGCAACGCCGGCGGAATCGTGACGGACGACGCGCTGCGTTCGCTGCTGGTGTCGCACTACCTGCTCGACACCCAGGAGTTCATGGTTATCAATCACACCGATTGTGGATTGATGCACACCACCGAGCAGGATCTCCGCACCCGCATCCAGAATCGCGCGGGAACGGCGGCCGTGGCGCCCGCGTTTTTCTATGCATTCCAGAATATCGAGGAGAACGTCCGCCATCAGCTGCAGAAGCTGCGCACGCATCCGTGGATTCCCGCGAGCGTAGCCGTCCGCGGCTTCGTATACGACGTCGCGAGCGGCCGCCTCCGCGAAATCGCGTGCAGCTGAGGCATAGCCGTTCCAACCATTGCGTAGGTGTTGCACCTACGGCGCTCACGCATGATCCAACCTCTACGTTCCGAGCCCTTCCGGGTTGGGCTAAATTGTGTCGCGCGTCCCGCGCTCAAACGAAGCCATGCGAATGGCCGTCGGGCTGGAATAGTTTTCGTCCTGAACGAACATCGCTCCCTCGCGATAGCGGCAAAGCCTGCCATTTCCGCTCCTCTAAGGCCCGTTAAGGCCCCCGCTAGGGGGCTGCTCCAGTCCCCTGTTATTGCAGAAAAAATTGCACCATCTTGGTGCAACCGCTAGCACCCGACGCGTCTCCGTGACCTCGGCGCCTCTCGGTGTCCTCTGCGTAATGGGTTGAATCTTTTTCTGCCTTGCGCACCGGTCACTAATCGCCAATCACCGCTCACGATTTCGCTTTTCTATCGCGCGGGGCTTGGAGTAGGCTGAAAGCGATTTCGCGATAGGAGGCAGGGCGAGGCGTGACGGGGAAAAACCTGGGACGAGCGATATTCTGGCCGGTGTTTCTCGCGGTTGGCGCGGGATGCGTCGGCATCTCCTACCACGCACGATTCTTGGCTGAAAACAAAATTAGCGCGCAGGCGTCGCTTGCCGCGACCGAAGCGAAACGAATCCAGCAGCAGGTTGTCATTTTCACCAGGATGGTGGTGCCATCGCGCGTGCCGTTTGCGTCGTTTCTGCAAAAGGTGGGGATCGACGGGGGCACGGTGGCGAACATGATGGCCTCCGCGAAATCGGTTTTCGACTTTCACCACGTGCGCGCGGGAAATCAGGTGAAGATCGGGCGGTCGGTTTTCGGCGAGTTGCGAGAAGTCGATTATCGGATCGACGAGGATCACATTCTTTCGATTGCGCCCGCGGGTGCGAAAGATTCAGGCGTCCCCGGCAGCGCTGATTTCCATTCGGAAGTCGATACGATTCCTTCGACCACTGAAGAAGCGGGCGTGGCGGGCAAAGTCGACGATTCGCTCTTCCAAGCGGTGACGGACGCGGGCGAAAAGCCGGAACTCGCGATGCGCATCGCCGCGATCTTCGCGTACGACCTCGATTTCTACACCGACCCGCGGCCCGGCGACACGTTTCGCGTGGCGATCGAAAAGAAAATTCTCGCGAATGGCCAGACGGCCTCTTACGGCCGCATCCTCGCGGCGGAATACGACAATGGCGGGCACGCGTATCGCGCCGTCCTTTTCCATGATGGGTACGGCGATCCGGCGTACTACACGCCGGAAGGGAAGTCCATGAAGCGGATGTTCCTGCACTCGCCGCTGAAATTTGCGGCGCCGATTACTTCGCATTTCAGCTATCACCGATTCCACCCGATCTTGAAAGAGTATCGCCCGCACCTTGGCATCGACTATGGCGCGCCCATGGGCGCACCCGTTCAGACGATCGGCGACGGCAAAGTGATTTTCGCGGGGCCAAAGGGCGGCGACGGGAATTTGGTGAAGGTGCAGCACGCGAACGGCTACACGACCTTTTATATGCACCTCTCGCGGATTCTGGTGCGGGACGGGCAGCGCGTGAAGCAGGGGCAGAATATCGGGCTCGTTGGAATGACGGGGCTCGCGACCGGGCCGCACCTCGATTTCCGCCTCCAGCTGCACGGCACATTCTTGAATTTCGAGAAGCTGAAGCTGCCGAGTTCCGATCCAGTTGCCAGGCGCGATTGGAATGCATTCGTCGCGGCGCGCGATCATGCATTGGCGGAAATGCCGGCGATCAAGGCGGGCAATGGAGTGGTGGCGCAGAATCCTCCGCCGCAGAGCGGCCACGCCGGCAACTGATTTCTCCGACTGCGCCAAGCCGAAAATCGAAAATCGAACCCCAGACCACACGCTGCTGGTGAAGCTGCGCACCCTTCGCGAGGACGCTTAGCGCAAGAGAGATCCTTCGCTTCGCTCAGGATGACGGGCGAAGGCGGCAGGAACGAAACTGAAGATGCCGCGCTGCCCTTCGCTTCTCAGAGAGCAGAAAGGCCGCGGCGCTATATTTGAGCTTTACGCACGGACTTCCCAGGTGTCGCCGGCGTGGAGCATTTTGGCGAGGTCGCCTTTACCGCGCTTGGCCTGGATATCGCGAATCTGCGAGGAGATTAGGTCCTCGTAGCGCGGCACATTTTCCCACGAGCGCAGGATGCCGATCGGGGTGGGGAAGCCGGGCAGCTCTTCCATGTGCGCGAGCCCGAAGGCGTACGCTGGATTGGGATTCTGCGCGTCGTGGACGAGCAGATCGTTTTCCGAGGCGCCGCTGCCGTTGCCGAGCGTGACGATCTCGAAATCGAAACCGCGCATGCGGATGCCTTTGTCGCGATTCTTGCCGAAGATCAAAGGCTTGCCGTGCTCGAGCTGGACGATGTGTTCGGTGCGCGCGTCCTTTTCGGTGAGCGTTTCCCATGCGTGATCATTGAAGATGTTGCAATTCTGCAGGATTTCGATATAGGCCGAGCCCTTGTGCGCGGCCGATTTTTTCAGGGTGTCTTTCAGGTGCTGCTGGAAGACGTCGACGGAGCGCGCGACGAAGGTAGCGCCTGCGCCGATCGCGAGCGCGAGGGGATTGAACGGGCGGTCGGTGGTGCCGAAAGGAGTGGATTTCGTCTTCTTGCCGATTTCGGATGTGGGCGAAAACTGGCCCTTCGTGAGGCCGTAGATGCGGTTGTTGAACATCAGCACCTTGAGGCCCACGTTGCGGCGCAGCATATGAATCGTGTGGTTGCCGCCGATCGAAAGCGAATCGCCGTCGCCGGTGACGACCCAGACTTCGAGATCGGGGTGCGCGACTTTCAAGCCCGTAGCGACGGCGGGCGCGCGGCCGTGGATCGTGTGGAAGCCGAACGTGTTCATGTAATACGGGAAGCGGCTCGAGCAGCCGATGCCGGAAATTACGACGAATTTTTCGCGCGGGATGCCAAGCTCCGGGAAAACGGACTGAACGGCGGAGAGAATTGCGTAGTCGCCGCAGCCGGGGCACCAGCGGATTTCCTGGTCGGACTGAAAGTCTTTTTTCGTGAGCGGTGGTAATAAAGTGGCCGTACTCATTAAATTCTCCCGTCCGCCGCGAGGATCTCTTCGATCTTGCGCTCGATCTCGGACTGTTTGAAGGGCTTGCCCTGAATCTTGTCGAAGCCCTGCGCGTCGACGAGATATTTCGCGCGCAGCAGCATCAGGAGCTGCCCCATGTTCATTTCCGGAACGAGAACACGGTCGTAGCGCCCGAGAAGCTCGCCGAGATTCTTCGGCAGAGGATTCAGATGGCGCAGATGGACGTGGCCGATCTTGCGTCCTTTCGCGCGCTGCGCCCTCACTGCAGCGGTGATCGGGCCGTGCGTCGAGCCCCATCCAACGATCAGCAGATCGCCCGAAGGGTCGCCCGCGGCGACGGCGTCGGGAACGTCCTGCACGATGCCCGCGACCTTTTCGGCGCGCAGGCGAACCATGCGTTCGTGGTTGAGCGGCTCGTAGTTGACGTTGCCGGTGACGTCCTGCTTTTCGATGCCGCCGATGCGGTGTTCGAGTCCCGGCGTGCCGGGAATCGCCCAGGGACGCGCGAGCGTCTGGGGATCGCGGCGATACGGGCGGAAGTCCGTTGGATTCGTCTCGAAGTGCACGGGAATTTCCGGCAGCTCCGCGAGCGACGGAATGTGCCACGGCTCGGCGCCGTTGGCGAGGTATCCGTCGGAAAGAATGATAACGGGCACCATGTACTTGATCGCGATGCGGCTGGCCTCGAGCGCGATCCAGAAGCAGTCGCCGGGCGTGGCGGGAGCGAGAACCGGAATCGGCGCTTCGGAATTTCTGCCGAAGAGCGCCTGAAGCAGGTCGGCCTGCTCGGTTTTCGTCGGGAGGCCGGTGGACGGGCCGCCGCGCTGAACGTCGCAGATCACGAGCGGCAATTCGACCGCGACGGCGAGGCCGAGCGCCTCGGTCTTCAGCGCCATGCCGGGGCCGGAGGTCGTGGTGAGTCCGAGCGCGCCGCCGTAGGCCGCGCCGATCGCCGAAGTGATGGCGGCGATTTCATCTTCGGCCTGGAACGTGATCACGCCGAAATCCTTGTAGGTGGATAGTTCGTGCAAAATGTCCGAAGCGGGCGTGATCGGATACGAGCCGAGGAAAAGTGGAAGCCCCGCTTTCTGCGACGCCGCGACGAACCCCATCGCAAGAGCGGCATTTCCGCTGATGTTGCGATATACGCCGGGCGCGAGCTTTGCGGGCGGAATCTCGTAGGTGACCTGAAACGCTTCGGTGGCCTCGCAATAGCTGTAGCCCGCCTGCATCGCGGTGCGATTGGCGTTGACGAGCGCGGGCTTGGATTTGAATTTGTCCTCGATCCAGCGGAGCGTCGTGTCCATCGAGCGGTTGTAGAGCCAGTAGCACATCCCGAGCGCGAAAAAATTCTTGCAGCGATCGACGCTCTTGGCGTCGAGGCCGAGATCTTTCAGCGCGGCGCGCGTAAGCTTGGTGAGTTCGACGGGAAAGAGGCGATAGCCGTCGAGCGAATGATCCTCCAGCGGGCTCACGGTCATGTGTGCCTTGCGCAGGTCCGTTTCGCCGAAGTCGTCGACATTGACGATGAGGATGCCGTTGGGCTTGAGGTCGGCGAGATTCGTTTTCAGCGCGGCGGGATTCATGGCGATCAGCGCGTCGACGGCGTCGCCGGGTGTGTAGACGTCGTGCGACGAGAAATGGACCTGGAATCCGCTGACGCCCGGAAGCGTGCCCGCAGGGGCGCGAATTTCAGCCGGGTAGTCGGGGAGCGTGGCGAGATCGTTGCCGTAGAGCGCAACGGTATTCGTGAACTGACTGCCAGTGATCTGCATGCCGTCGCCGGAATCTCCACAGAAGCGGATGACGGCCTGGTCAAGCTTTTCGCGCGTGCGGACGCGCGACGGAGCTAAAGTCGTGGACATAACTATTCCGTTTTCCCCACCCTTCGTTAGATGATCAACGAATTCCGCGAGATGCCGCGCCCGCCATTCCCCTACACCCAAACGGTGGCCGCGAAACCTTCGCGTGTACAGAATAGTGTAGCACCGCACGCCGATGAGGAAAAATGGAATTGGCGTGGTGTTGCAGAAGTGACGCACCGAGCAACGACAAAACACAGCACGAAACGCGTGTGACAAGGATCACCGAGGCGCCCGACTTACTTGGTTGAGGGATTCGCGGGCGAGGGAGGCGACACTTGCAGGGAGATGGTCGAATTGTATCGGGCGTTATCAGGCGGCAACGTGATGCGCGAAGGATCGAAGGAGTAAGCGGTCTGGTCTTTGGTCAGGATGAACAACCGTGTGCCGTCGTCGCTGAATCTCCACAGCGCAACCGGCGATGAAAAGATTAGCTCGCCTCGTTTTTCAAAGGAAGGTATGCCGTAGATGTCGACAGTCCCCGGCTCGTTCTCGATGGCGAGCAAGCGCCCCGCCGGAGAGAGTGTGGACGTGGTTCCAAAAAGGGCTGCTTTTTGTTCTCCTGAGAGTAGCGAATACACCAGGCTCCGCGAATCGGAATCGACGATGACAACCCAGTCGCCAACGGCATACGCAGTCTCGATGCGAAACGAGCCCTTGCCAGTATCCACCACTAGAGCGCCGATCTCCTTCCCTGTGCGGGCATCCAAATCTTCCAGCAGCCACGCGTTTTTGCGGTCGTGCATGGCGGCAAGGCGCGACTGAAGGGTCGGATGGCTTTTGAGTTCGATCTTCGCCGCGTCCGTGTCGGTTGGCCAACCGAGCAAGAGAGTACCGGCCGATGGGGGGAGTGTCATGCTTGGCTCTTCTTTGGGGAACGTGCGAGCCCAGAGAGGGCCCCCGCCGCGCACGTCGCTCACTTCAAGGATCGTGTCCCGTCGGAACTCACGCGACTTGCCGGCAGGTTTGAATGTAGCCAGGAACTGCCCCCACTGCCTGACCACACCCTTTTCGTCGACCGGCCACAGCGTGGTCACCTGATGAGTAGCAAAGTCCAAGCGCGCGATCGATCTGGCCTGCGGCTCCAATTTGGGATAATCGGCCAACAGCGCTGAGTCGCCGTCGAAAAACGCTCCGTGGAAGCTACGAGTAAAGAACAATCGTTGGGCGGTCTGAATGTTCCAGACAGCGCCGCGCGTGTCTCCGGAGAGCGCGATCCACTTAAGATCCGGTGAAATCGCACTCGCCTGCAACCCGCCCAGAGGAGAAAGCGAAAGAGCGGTATGAGCCACTATCTGGTTTTTCGTCCTGTCGAAGAGCGCGATCTCGCCGTTTCGAGCTTGAACGAGGATCGTCTGACCGTAGGCGTCGAGGGCATAATCGTCTTTCATTCCGAAGACGAACTTGTCCGAGGATAACTCCAGGACGCCCAAGTCGTAGTCCTTCAGCGGTCCGACAATCAAACATTTCCCATCGTCTGCGGCAGACAAACTCTCGCCCCCCAGCGGAAGCCGCTGCTGCACCTCTCCCGAAGGAAACTTGAAGATTGCGGAGTTCTTCAAGTTGCCCCTGTCGACGACGGCTACGCGGTCCGGGCCCAGAAAAGCAAAGCCTCCCTTGACCATTCCCGCAAGCTCGCCGTGTAGTGGGATCTGTTTGCGGGCGGCCACGTCGACGGCGACCGAAGCGACGACGTTCGCGGCCAAAAACGTCTTTGCATCGGGAGAAAATCGCATCCATACCCACTGGAACTCGTGTTGCTGCCCGATTGATGCGAGGAGCTGCCACAAGAATACGAAGCTGTAGTCCACGCCGGGCGAGAAGACTGTCTTCTTCGTGAAAATCGCGTTTCCTTGCGCGACATCGTAGAGGATCAGATCGAAGCTCTGATTGACACAAGCGAAAGCGTCGCCATCCGGCGACAGGAGGGTTTGGAAGCACCCGCCCGGAATAGCCAATTCATGAACGCTTGCGCGCTCACCTGTTGCCACGTCCCATCGCTCGACGCGCATTCCGCGCGTGTTGAACACAAGGCTTTGCGAATCCGGTGTGAATTGCGCTGGATGCGAATCCGGCGCGTCCACGCGAAACAGGAGCCGGAGCGGGTCGCGCGAGAGGACGAAAATGCTCGAGTCATCCTGGGCCAGGATGTATCTGTCGTCGGGGCTGAACTTGAGATTCGTAACGTCGTTGCGCAGCGGCGGATCAAGGACTTTCTTGTCCAGCAATCCCGAAAGAATCTCCTTGCGGCCGAGGCCTGAATACGCGATCACCCCGGCTTGCCAGGCAAGGAATTCGTCGGAAGGAGCTGCAGCGGTGGCCTGCCCCCGGCAGGGGGCGGGCATGTCGTTCAAGTGCTTGCGAATCTCCCGCAGGCGCTTTTCATTCGGCGCGGCCATGCCGAGAAGAGTGGACAACCAGCCGCTGGACTTCCCCTTTGTCTGCGCGAGACGATCGAAGAAATCGAGGAAGGACATGGGCGCATAACCCGCATTCGCGAGGGCGTACAACGCAACCTCATCCGCCTGGTATTGATGGGGTTCTTCCTCGTCGCGCATTCGCGAGATCTCGGAGGGATTTTTCGCCAAATTGTCGAGAAGCCGGTTGAATTTCTCCGAGAGATCCTTTCGATCTCCGACGGAGGTCACGCCGAGAACTTCGCGGAGCTGACGCGTCGCATCGATGGCACCCTGGTGGGAAAGGATGTGCCCCATCTCGTGGCCCAGCAGATCGGCGAGATCGTCATCGTTGCGCGCGAACGCGACCATTTTCCGAGTGACGTAGATTCTGCCTCCCGGCAGGCTGAACGCATTCACCTCGGGCAGGTCGATCAGCATGACGCGAAAGTCCAAATGAGTGGGCGGCAACTGCGCGAGGATGCGGCTCACGATGTGATTCAGGTAGGCGGATAGCTGATCGTCATGTATCACACGAGCGTACAGTTCGACCCGCTCCCCTTCGATATCGCCGAGATCTACTTCCTGCTGTGGCGTGAAAATGTTGGGGCTCGAGGATTCCGTGAGCGCCGGCGGCGCGGGACACTTCTGCTGCGCCCGGACGGGAGCCGCGCAAAGCAGTGCGGAAACCAATAAACCGCATACGGCAAGGGTTCGAGCTCCGTTCATTGCCTTTCTAGTGCATATATCACACGTGCTGCCTTTTCGAGAAGCCCTAGCCCCAAGTGCGTGCTGACATTGGCGACCAGTTGAAAGAGCGGCTCACCACACCCTTCGCCCAACTGCAGGCTCAGGGCAGGGGGACGCAGGGGATGAAGGGTGATCGACGGTCAATTTGCACTGAGCCGGGCGCGGGGAATTTCCGAGGTTGGGTTTTGACCGACGGAGGCGTGGTTTCGGGCGCGGAAAGCCCCGAGCGACCAAGGCGAAGGACCCACGGTCTGCAGAAATCACCAGCGGGGCGGGAATCGGCAAAGCGTTGGCGAGCGAGCTGGAACTGTGCTATTCACCTCGTGCGCAGATGGGCTTTGGCGAACGGCGTGTCCTTCCGGACTATTGTCGCGCCCGCACCAGGGGGAAACTATGGCAAGCAATCAGAATCGAATTCTGACCACGCACGTCGGCAGTCTCGTCCGGCCTCCCAAGCTCGTCGCTTTTCTGGAAGAAATTGAAGAGGGTCGCCCCTACGATCACGCCGCGCATGCCGCCTGCCTTCAAGAATCCGTTGCCGAAGTGGTGCGGCAGCAGGCGGAAGCCGGCGTGGATATCGTAAGCGACGGCGAATTCGGAAAGACCGAGCACTGGGCGTGGTACGTCCATCAGCGCATTTCAGGTTTCACCGAGCGCCCGGCCACCGAAGAGGAGAAAAGCAATCCTCTCGCAACGAGAGGCCTGGGGCGAGACGCCGCCGAATTCCCCGAATTCTACGCAGAATATTTTCCGACGCAGGGATTCAAGATTCGGGGCGTTGCGTCGACCAACGCTTGCACGGGCCCGATCCGCTACATCGGGCACTCGCTGATACAGCGCGACATCGGCAATCTCAAAGCAGCGATCGCGAAAGTGAAAGTAGAAGACGCTTTTCTACCATTGGTCGCGCCGGCGAGCGCCTTCCCTTTCTACGTAAACGAATACTACGAGGACGACGAGTCGCTTCTCTTCGCGCTGGCCGAGGCTTTGCGCGAGGAATACAAGGCCGTCCTGGATGCGGGCCTCCAGCTTCAAATCGACGACGCGTTCATTCCCGCAACGTACGAGAGGCTCGTGCCGCCCATGACGCTGTCGCAATACCGGAATTGGGTCGAGCTCCGCATCGACGCACTCAATCATGCGCTGGAAGGCCTCCCGCAGGAGAGAGTCCGCTACCACATCTGCTGGGGCAGCTGGAACGCTCCTCATATTCACGATGTGCCGCTGAAGGACATCGTCGACTTGCTTCTGAAGCTGCGCGTCGGTGGCTATCAATTCGAGGCGGCGAACGTGCGCCACGAGCACGAATGGAAAGTGTGGCAAAACGTGAAAGTGCCCGAGGGGCGCGTTTTGATCCCGGGAGTGATCAGCCACGCGACGAACGTCGTGGAGCATCCCGAACTAGTGGCGGATCGCCTGGTGTGCTTCGCCAATATTGTCGGGCGCGAAAACGTGATGGCCGGAACGGATTGTGGTTTCGCCCAAGCTTCATTCACGCGACGCGTCCATCCGACGATCCAGTGGGCGAAACTCCGCGCTCAGGCGGAAGGCGCGAGGTTGGCGACTGCAAGGTTGTGGGGCAAAACGTCGGTCGCCTGAGCCGGCTCGATGCTTCTCTAGCTTTGTGCGGCAGGGAAAAGCGCGGCGCCGGCCAGAAGCATGAGGGCGGAGGTAAAGATTACCTCGTTGCCGATGAAGACGCCGAGCGCGGCGTACATCCCGGCAGCGTCCGCCATCACAACGATCCCGCACATGAGGACAATCACCCGGCGAAGCTGCGAGCGGGAAAACGCCGCCACCAAGGCGACGATACCAATCACAGCCCAGTGCCACGCGATGATGAACCAGACCGCCTTGAGCCCTCGAACTACGTCCTGCGGAGCCGTCGTGCCGCGCAGGGCGTCGAAGACGCCGCGATAGCCGAAAATTCCGTGGAGCGCGCAGGCCGCGAAAAGCACCAGGCTGCCGAGAGCGACGAGAACTTGCGCGATTCGCTTGCGATTTTGCATCGAGCTCACGGTATGCGGAACGTCAAGTCGGCGTGGAAATACTGCGGCTTGCCATCCTTGATGTACGGAGTGAAGCGCCATTGCATCATGGCACTGTATATCGCCACAAAAACCGGGCCCTGGAGACTAGGCGTAGTTCCAAAGCCCGTAAGCTTGCCGGTTTCGTCCACCGATATGTGGGCGACAACTTGAGTTCCCGAATAGCCGCTTCCGGGAGGAAAGACCGGCTCGACCACGCGTGTGGCTAGTTTTCGCACCTCGGCGTCGGATAGCTGCGGCAAGGGACGCGCGTTTGGATCGACCTGGACCTGAAACGGGAAAGTCACGCGGGAATCCACCTGCACGGGCAGATTATTAAGTAGCGCCGTCGTGAGGCGCCATTTCCTTACCGCGCTGCGGAGCGGCTCCTCTAAGCCCGTGTTGTCGCATCCTCCGGGCCACACTTCGCGGACGTGGCCGGAACGATCCGCCGAAACGTAGACCGTGCAGTTGCCCGTGAGAGGTGGGCCACCCACCAGGGGCCAGTCGATTGTTGTGCCCGTGAGCGACAACTCGCGAAAGGCTTTTTGGTCGATCAACGCGCGCGTGATCCTGTCCTGAGGCGGCGTCGATTGCTCGATAGCGAACATCTGCTCGTCGGGTTCGCGGAGCTCGTCCAGCTGCGAAATCACGGCTTCAATTTTTGTTCCCGACTCCGGCTCGGAAGTGATTCGGTGCGGAACCTGTTTTTTGGCGAAGCCTTTGAAATCCTTGAACTCGGCATCGTAACCGGATTTCAGGCTGACGACGGTCGTCAGCAAATCGCGCTGGAAATCGAAACAGAGCAGAATTCTGTCCGTGGGCCCGTCAACGTTCGGGCATGCGCTTGGAACTCTTGGATCGTGCGGGGCTGCCGCGTTTTTCCCCAACTGCGGCGGGGACGGGCCGACGATCGGGCCCAGTGGATCGAAGATCGCAGTGACGAAATCATTCAACCACCAGGGAAAGTAGTCCCCCGTGTCTTTTTCGAGGATTTTGTCGCCGTTTACGACCATGGTCTGCGAAAAAGACGGGCTCTCGATCGTGCGGCGCCACTTTTCCGGAGACACCCAATACTCTTCGATCTGACCACGGTATTGCGAGAATGGGTTCGTCGTCTCGACAATTTCCGCCTTCAAATGGAAGGGTGGGCTGCCTGGAAGAGTTATCTGGGAATGCTGGATTTCCCTTACCGCAACGCTCAGCCAGTCGTTGTCGTCCCCGTCGCCGCCGTATGCGAGCGCGCAAGCTGCCACAAGGAGCGCAAACATCACAAGCAAGCGATACATCTTTATCCACCTGGGACGGAGGTTACTCGCCGAATAATAGCCCCGGCAGGTCAGAAAAGGCTCGCAAAATTTTTGTCAAGTCCGTGGCGTGGCTACCAACGCCCCCCGCATAAGGTTAGGCCAAAAAAAAACGGCGGCCGCGAATGCTTGCGACCGCCGCGAATTGAACTTATACCGATAAGGCTACTTCGCTTGCCAGAGTTCGACGAAGTCGCCGACGTCCGGATCCTTCAACATTACCGCGCGGCCGTCCTTCATCTTTACGATGCCACCTTCGGACACGGTCTTGGCGCCATCC
>Ga0187815_10000570_pt1 | contig 17571 bp, 21 predicted proteins | sample NC_S_5_FD_132962 | JGI IMG/M metagenome (GOLD analysis project Ga0187815, IMG submission 132962) | Wetland sediment microbial communities from Neuse River Estuary, North Carolina, USA - ASW-S_5 | ecosystem: Environmental > Aquatic > Freshwater > Wetlands > Sediment | place: USA: North Carolina...
GCCGTCGCTCATCGTGCAGATCTGCTCGCGGGTGAGCGGGTAGGAGATCATCTCGGAAGCGAGGACGTCGTCCACGGAGAGCCGCTTCGGGTACTGGGCGTAGGGGTTGTGGAGCGCGTTCCGGTGGTTCTTCACCGAGACCCAGCTCATGACCCGCTGGCCCTCCGCGATCGCGAGGCGCTGCGCCTCGCGTTCGTCCTTCACGTGGGCGAACTTGCCGAGGCGCAGGTACTCGTAGATGTGTCGGACGACCATCAGGGCATAGTAACCGGTGTAGAAGCCCCCGAGCGGGAAGTCGAAGTTCGTGTCGGAGGCGAGCGCGATGAACTCGTTCCCCTTCCACGTGGCGACCCGGCTCATCGTCTCGTAGCCGGCGGCGAGGCAGACGTCCATGCGGCCGCTCGCGATCGCTTCGTAGGCGGCCTGGAAGCACTCCCCTCCGGTCGCGCCCCCCCACTCGATCCGAACCGACCCCTTCGGGTTCATTCCGAGGTAGTCCTGAACCATGCTCGCCGCCTTCAACTGCCGCGAGAAATGGTCCGAGAAGTACGAGATCCGAGTTCCGTCGATCCGATCCTTCGTGAGGTTCGGGATGCCCTTGAGGGAGTAGTCGTACGCGCGCTTGACCATCAGGCGGAAATCCATCGCGGGGTGGGCCTTCGCGAACTTCGTCACCCCGCCCGTGACCACGTAGACCTTGCGTCCGCGGGGCGCGGAGCTCCGGGCCCCGGACGTGCGGGCCGGTCGACGACGTGCACTCCTCCGGGAACGAGCCGGCATTGCACTTCCTCGCGCGACGCAGCAACGTCCGGGACTTAAGGTTCGGCCGGAACCGGATCGGTCGACGAAGGGGCAGGCTTTTTCCCCGCGGGTCGGCTCCTTGGAGAGATGCCGACGCGCGGTGCGAAGAAGGACCTCGTTTCGCTCGCCGACGTCGCGAGCGATCTCGTCCCGCTCCTGGCCCGCGCCGCCCGGCTCAAGTCCGAGCGAAAGCGGGTGCGCCTGCGGAACACCCTGCGAGGAAAGAACCTCGCGATGATCTTCGAGAAACCGTCGACCCGGACGCGAGCGTCGTTCGAGGTCGCGATGAACGACCTCGGCGGCCACGCCCTCTATCTGTCCTCGAGCGACCTCCAGCTCGGCCGAGGGGAAACGATCGCCGACACGGCGCGAGTGCTCTCGCGCTACGCCGACGCAATCTGCTACCGTGCGTTCCGACACACGGCGGTCGCGGAGCTCGCCCGGTGGGCGACCGTCCCCGTGATCAACGCGCTGGACGACGAGGAGCATCCCTGCCAGATCGTCGCCGATCTCCTCACGATGAGGGAGCGCTGGAAGGGACGTTTCGACGGGCGCCGACTCGCTTGGATCGGGGACGGAAACAACGTCTTCCGGTCGTTGATGATCGGGGCGGCGGCGGTGGGACTCGACCTCTCCGCCGCGATCCCGAGGGGCTATCGCCCGACGCGCGAGGCGGTCGACGCCTCGCGCTCGATCGGCTCCCGAACGGGCGCGGAGCTCGTGTTCGCCGACTCGCCCGAGGAGGCGGCGAAGGATGCGGACGCGCTCTACACGGATGTCTGGGTGTCGATGGGCGACGAGGCGGAGAAGTCCCAACGCGAGACCGCGTTCCGGGGATACCAGGTGAACGCCCCGCTGCTCGCGCTCGCGTCCCCTGGCGCTTTCGTCCTTCACGACCTACCCGCCCACCGCGGCCAGGAGATCACCGATGACGTCCTGGACGGACCGAGCTCGGCGGCGTGGGACGAGGCCGAGAACCGCCTTCATGCCCAGAAGGCGATCCTCGAGTACCTCCTCACTCGGGGCTGACGGATCCGTCCGACCGGCCGGATCGGGAGGCCCGGGATGTGATCGCACACGCGACCGCGTACTCCCACCGGGACCGGCGGGCCCATCGGACGGTCTGGCGAGCCTTGGGGCTCGTGACCGGGGCGTCCGGTGGCCTCGTCGCCCTCGCCCTGGTCGCCCCCGGCGCGCTCGCCCCGGCGGGGGCGATCGCGGGGCTGGTCGGCGTCGGGGCGGTCTACCTAGGCTGGGGCGACCGGATTCTGATGGAGTACACACGGGACCTGAGGAGCGTGCGCGACGAGACGAGAGAGTTCGGGTTCCTCCGCGCCGAGGTGAGGAGCGAGGTCGGCCTTACGCGCGAGGTCGGAAAGCCGACCGGTCGCTCGCCCCACAGCCGGCCCCGCACGGGCGAGCGCCGCTCGGCGGGGGACGGACCGCCGGCTCAGCCTTGAGCGGCCGGCTCGGGCGAGGCCCGCAGGCGGACCTTGAGGAGATGTTCGAGCTTTCGGACGAGCGAGTCGGGAGGATGCAGCGTCCCGGACTCGATCTTCAGGACCACGGATTTCTTCTCGTTGAGACGCTTTCCTAGCTCCTCGGGGTTCCAGCCGAGCGCTTCCCGAGCCAGGCGCACCCGGTGCCCCCAGTCCGGCGCGAGTTCGAGCTCGCCGATCTCCTGGTAGAGGTCGCGTTCTTCGAGCCTTCGCGGGCGACCCGCCGGCCGCGTCGCCGTCACCACCGTCCCTCCGCGGCCCCGCGGAGGAATCGGCATAGACTCCGCCTCTACGGCGGGAGGGCTCGGCGGATCCACCAGCGTCCCGAATCGAGCGCACTCCACGCACAGCGAAAGTACCGTTCTCTCGAGACGTACCCGGCTCGTTGACTCGACATCCTTTCCGCACATTTCGCAAAGCATTGCATCCACCTACCGCTTCCCGCGAGAGAGAGAGCGCGTGCCCTGCGCTCGGCCCGGTTCGGGACGGAGGCGGTCCCCCGGGACTGAGAGCGCGCGCCAGGGCTCGGGTACCGGGCGGTCCGACCGGGCGACCCCGACGATCGTTCCGACCGAGACTTCATCGACCGACGGCCGGTCGCCTGGGGAGCGCTGGGCGGTGACCATCCCTCGGACTTTCCTCGCCAAGCGTTCCACGCGGTCCAAACTACCGGCTACGAAGTCGTTCACGCAGAGCGACCTTCAGGTTCTGCGAAGACTCGAGCGCCCGCCGGCCTAAAGCGGTTTGGGCCGAACCGACTCGACGGGGCACCGGGTCGGACTCCTCAAGAGGGCGCTACGCCTTCGGGGTTCGACCGCTTATGCCCGTAACCAAGAAGAAGCGAGGTTCCTCGACGAAGAATGTGTCCCGGCCCACGTTCATGAGCATCGCCGTCGTCGTTTCGGATCGCAAGAAGGCCGTCGAGTGGTACACGAAGAAGCTCGGGTTCGACCTCACGGCGTCCGAGGACCACTGGATCACCGTAGGTCGGAAGGGAAAAGGAGGCATGCTCCATCTTTGCCGCACGGTCGACTACGACCCGAAGGGTAAGCTCGAGCCAGGCAACTCCGGGATCGCGCTGCGGCTTGGAGGGGATTTTGAGGCGAGCTGCGCGGCGTTGAAGGCGCGCGGGGTCACGTTCTCCCAGAAACCCACGAAAGAGGCCTGGGGCTGGTACGCCGGGGTCCGGGACCCCGACGGGAACGAGCTCTGGCTCGTCCCCGAGAGCTAGGGCGCGCCCCACTCCCAGCGGCCCCCCCCGGTCGGACGGGCCGGCCCGCGGTCTGAGCTCCCTTACGTCGTTTAGGACGTCACCCCAAAGCGCCCGGGAGCTGGCCCGACCGTTCCGAGCCGAGGCGGCCGACCGGCGGCCCGGAGGTCGGACCGGGTCCCCCGCGCAAACGTCCGGCGGCGGACGGACCGCCCCGCCAACCGCGTTCTCTCGGCGGCGCGGCGCGACAATGCCTAAATAGGGGCACCTTTTGGGCGCGCCCGGAGCCGCACCCAATGGCGCAGAAGCCGCACCTCAACATCGTCTTCATCGGCCACGTCGATCACGGTAAGTCGACGACGGTCGGTCGTCTCCTGCTCGATACCGGCTACATCCGCCAGGAGGAGATCGACAAGTACCGCGCCGAGGCCGAATCGAAGGGCAAGGCGACGTTCGAGTTCGCCTGGGTGATGGACGAGCTCAAGGAGGAGCGCGAGCGCGGCGTCACGATCGACATCGCGCACCGCCGGTTTGACACCCAGAAGTACTACTTCACGATCATCGACGCCCCGGGCCACCGCGACTTCGTGAAGAACATGATCACGGGGACGAGCCAGGCCGATGCGGCGGTACTGGTCTGCTCGGCCGCGGAAGGGATCCAGGAGCAGACCCGAGAGCACGTCTTCCTCTCGAGGACCCTCGGGGTCGCCCAGGTGATCTGCGCGATCAACAAGATGGACCGCCAGGAGGTCGCCTACTCCGAGGCGAAGTACAACACGCTCAAGGAGGAGCTCACGAAGCTGCTCAAGAACGTCGGGTTCAAGGTGGCCGAGCAGGTCGTCTTCGTCCCGATCTCGGCGTTCAAGGACGACAACATCAACAAGGCGAGCCCGAACATGGCGTGGTTCAAGGGCCCGACGCTCCTCCAGGCGCTCGACAACCTGAAGGTCCCCGACAAGCCGACGGGAAAGCCGCTTCGCCTACCGGTCCAGGACGTCTACACGATCACCGGCATCGGGACCGTCCCGGTCGGCCGCGTGGAGACGGGGGTCGTCAAGGTTGGCGACAAGATCACGTTCATGCCCAGCGGGAAGTCCGGCGAGGTGAAGTCGATCGAGATGCACCACGAAGCCGTGACGGAGGCGGTCCCGGGGGACAACATCGGGTTCAACGTGCGCGGGATCGACAAGAACGATATCCGACGGGGGGACGTCGCCGGGCCCTCCTCCGCGCCCCCGACCGTGGTCGAGAGCTTCATCGCGAACGTTCAGGTGCTCAACCATCCGAGCGTCATCACCGTCGGCTACACGCCCGTATTCCACTGCCACACGGCCCAGGTCGCCTGCGAGTTCACGGAGCTCCAGAAGCGCCTCGACCCGAAGACGGGTCAGACGGCCGAGGAGAACCCTCAGACCCTGAAGACGGGCGACGCGGCGGTCGTCAAGATCACCCCGAAGCGCCCGCTCGTGCTCGAGAAGTACAAGGAGTACCCGCAGCTCGGTCGGTTCGCGGTTCGCGACATGGGGCAGACGGTCGCCGCCGGCGTCGTCGTCGACCTCAAGAAGCGCGAGTAGGCCCGGACGACGGGCGACGGGACGGCCGGCGGGTTGGGCTATCGATGGTGCAGAAGGCCCGAATCTCGCTCAGCGGGACCGACGCGCGCAAGGTCGACTCGATCTGCAAGATGATCCGGGAGATCTCCTCGAAGACCGGGGTCGCGATCGCCGGCCCCATCCCCCTCCCGACGAAGAGGCTCCGCGTCCCGGTCCGGAAGGGCCCGGACGGCGGCGGCACGAGCACGATCGACCACTGGGAGATGAGGATCCACAAGCGCCTGATCGACATCGACGCCGACGAGCGGGCGCTCCGCCAGGTGATGCGGATCCAGGTCCCGGACGGCGTCAACATAGAGATCGTCCTCACGGGGTGAGCCGGTGCTTGCCCCGGGAGCCTTCCGGCTCGTCGGGCCGGCCCTCTCCGCCCTCGCGGTCGTCGCGATCGTCCTCGCTCTGGGATGGTGGGCGCTCGGTCTCGCGTCGATCGGCGTCGCGACCGCGTTGGCCGCCGCCGCGGCGTTCCTCCTCGTCTTCTACCGCGACCCCGAGCGGATCGCCGGCGACGGGATCGTCTCGGCCGCGGACGGCCGGGTGCGCGCGGTCGAGCGGCTCGGCGACACCTGGCGCATCTCCGTCTTCATGAACGTGACGAACGTGCACGTCAACCGGCTGCCCTTCGACGCCGAAATCGAGGCGATCGAGGGGAGCGGGTCGGGGTTCGCCCCCGCGTACCGCGAGGTCGCCGACCGCAACGTGCAACGACGCTACCGGCTCAAGACCTCGCTCGGGCCGGTCGAGGTCGTCCAGATCACGGGGGCCGTGGCGCGGCGCCTCGTTTCGTTCGTGCGGGTAGGGTGGGTGGGACGTAAGGGCGAGCGCTTGGGCATGATCGTCCTCGGATCGCGCGTGGACGTCGTCCTGCCGGCGGACCGGACCCGGCCGGTGGTCCGCGTCGGCGAACGAGTCGTCGCCGGGCGGTCGACGATCGCCCTCGAGAGCCCGTGACCGATCGGTGGCGCGCGGGCGCGAACCTCGCGACGCTCGCGAACGGGCTGCTCGGCGTCGGCGCGATCCTTTACACGCTCGCCGGCAACAAGGCCTGGGCGATGCTCCTCATCGGGTGCGCCATCGGGTTCGACGGGTTGGACGGTCTCCTCTCGCGACGGAGTCCGAAGCCCCCGAGCCGCTTCGGGAGGATCGCCGACTCCGTGGCCGACGGCACGACGTTCGGCCTTGCCCCGGCGTTTCTGATCGCGGTCCACACGGGGGACGTCGCGACCTGGGCGCCGTGGGCGCCCCTCGCGGTCGGCCTCGCGATCGCCTACTTCGCCGCGGCGACCGCCCGCCTCGCGTACTTCACGGCACGGGCGTACGACCTTCCGCACTTCCTCGGGGTGCCGACGCCCGAGAGCGCGTTGGCCCTCGTGGTCGCGCTCCTGTTCCACGACACCCCCGCGTTCCAGAGCGTGCAGCCGATCGGACTGTTCACGGCGGTGGCGCTCCTGTCGGTGATGATGGTCGTCCCCGTCCGGTACCCGAAAGTCCGGCGAGGCTCGCCGTTCCGCCCCGTGGCGGCCGCGACGGGGGCGCTCGCCGGGCTCGCGCTCGTTCCTCTCCAGTTCCGGCCGCTCCCCGGCTCGACCCTCTACGGGCTCGCGGACCTCGCTTCGGTCGGCCTCCTGGTCGGCGTGGCATGCTACTATCTCCTCGGACCGTTCCTCGTCGGGAGCTCTCCTCCCCACCCCGAGTGAACGACCGTGCGAACCCGACCGAAAGCGCTCCCGGAGCTCTCGCCCCGGGAGGTCCTTCTCTTCGAGGCGGGGATCAAGCTCGGCGGCGTGTTCCACCAGTACCTCGGGATCCCCGTCTCGAGGAGTACCGCTCCGGCGCTCGCCCGGGCGATCGAGCAGGCGGTCAGCCTCCAGCCGTTCGTGCGCGACGTGCGGGTCGCGGTCCGCCCGAGCCGCGGCCCTCCGTTGGGCCGGGGGCGCTACGCCTACCGTTACCTCGCGCCGGAGATGCTCGACGTCACGGTGGGCCTCACGGACGGGAGGATCGAGGTCGAGGCTCGGCTGGAGCACCGCCCCGAGCTTCGCTACGCGCTGATGCGCGTCGTCCGCGTCGCACGGAACGCTCGTCGGCCGGTTCGGTCCCGTGCGGTCCGGTCCTAGGTTCGCTCGTCGATCGGCACGTAGACGAGATCGGTCGGTCCGACGTACTTCGCGGTGGGCCGGATGAGGCGGAGGTCGTCGTACTCCTCGAGGACGTGGGCGGTCCATCCCGCGACCCGGCTCGTGGCGAAGAGCGGGGTGAACAGGTCGTGCGGGATTCCGAGCAGCGAGTAGACCGACCCCGAGTAGAAGTCGAGGTTGGGGAAGAGCCCCTTCTCATGGTAGACGACCTCCTTGACCTTCGCGAGGAGGTCGAAGTAGCTCAGGTTCCCCTTCTCCTCCCCGAGCCGGCGCGACCATTCGCGCAGGATCGTCGCCCGAGGGTCCTCGACCTTGTAGACGCGGTGGCCGAACCCCATGATCCGCTCGTGGCGGGCCAACTTCGCCTTCACGACCTCCTCCGCACGTTGGGGCGATCGGATCTCCTCGAGGAGCTGCATCACCCTCTCGTTCGCGCCCCCGTGAAGGGGCCCCTTGAGGGTGCCGATCGCGCTCGTGATCGCGCTGTAGAGGTCGCTCAGGGTCGAGGCCGTGACGCGGGCGGCGAACGTCGACGCGTTGAGCTCGTGGTCCGCGTGGAGGATGAGCGCGACGTCCATCGCGCGCACGTCCAGCTTGCTCGGCTCCTTGTCGAGGAGGGCGTAGAGGGTGTAGGCCGACTGGGAGAGCTCGGGCCGCGGCTCGAGCGGTCGGCCTCCCGAGCGGTGCCGGTGGAACCGACCTAGGATCGACGGAAGGACCGCGGTCAGCCGCTGGGCTCCGCCGATCGAGCTCGCGCCCGGCCTCGTCTCCTCCGGCTCGAGCAGGGCGAGAGCGCTCACGGCCGTGCGCAGGACGTCCATCGGGGACGCTCCCGCGGGGAGCGAATCGATCGTCCGAGCGAGCGCGTCCGGGAGGACCCGCAGCTCCGCCATCCGGCGATGCAGCTCGGCGAGCTGCGCGGCGTTGGGAAGCCGACTGTACCAGAGGAGGTAGGCGACCTCTTCGAACGTGGAATGCGCCGCGAGGTCCCGGATGTCGTAACCCCGGAAGATCAGCCGCCCGTGCTTCCCGTCGATGAGGCAAATGCGGGACTCGAGGGCGACCACGTCCTCGAGGCCCCGCTGGACGTCCGACGTCTCCATGAACCCGGCCGACGAGGCACCGACGCGGGATTAATGCGCTTTCGCGGCGGCGGCGGCGGCCGGCTCGCCCGCCGCGGCCGCAGGGCGGGCGTCCCCACCGACCCGGGGCTCGGACGGGCTGTAGCGGCGGCGCACGTAGGCGATGGACGCCGCGGTCCACAACGGAAGGGACGCGAGCAGAATGCCCCCCGAGACGAGGAAGACGAGGCGGAAGCTTCCGAAGATCGAGAGGACCGCCGCGAGGCCCGCTCCGGCGACGGCCGCGCCGCCTCCGAGGGCGCTGTTGACCCCGAGGAGGCTTCCCGCGTCCCGGCCCGCGAGCCCCCGGAACAGCATGAGGGAGCTCGCAGTCGTGTAGACCGCGACGGCCCCGCCGAGGAGCGCGTAGACGAAAAGGTTCGCGCCGAACGTCGCGCTCCGGGTCAGCGCGAACAGGGTGAACCCTCCCGTCAGGAGATACCCCACGGCCCGCATGTACGTCGCCCGGTGGACGAGCCGGTCCGCGCCGAGCCGATTCGCGAGACCGCCGGTCAGAGGGAAGACCATCGTCTGGACCGCGTTGTTCGAGAGGTTCACGAGGAAGATCGACGCCGCGGCGAGCCCCGCGGCGTAGAGATAAGGGGTGTAGGAGATGTTGAACAAGTTCGCGGAGAGGTTGAACAGGAACGAGGCGACCATGATGAGCGGAAGCTCGTGGTGGAGCTCCTCGCGAGCCCAGCGGCGGAACCGGGCGATCGGGGTCGGCCGAAGCTTCGGCCGTCGGGGGAAGAACGGGATCGCGAGCTGGAACGAGAGGACGGGCCTCAGGCGGGAGAACAGGCTCTCGGGGTGGTGCGCCACGCTCGCGGTCGTGAGCGTTCGGCGCGCCTCCGTGATCCCGAACCAGATCGCGACCGCGCTCGCGAGGGCGAGGGCGGCGAGGACGTAGAGGAGGGTGAGGAGCGCGTCGCTCGCGAGCGTCCAGAAGTAGCCGATGAGCAGGCCGGCGACGGAGCCCACCATGCTCATCTCCTGGAACGACGCGAAAGCGTTGGCCCGCTCGGCCTCCGTGAACTTCTCGAGGATGAGGAGGTTCGACGCGCTGGCCCCAGCGGGGGCGATCGCGCCGATCACGGCGTACGCCGCGTACAGTTCGGGGACCGTCCCCACCTGAGAGAGGAGGGCGTAGAGGCCCGCGTAGCCGGCGTAGTTGATCACGAGGAACGTCCGGCGCATCGGGTAACGGTCGGCGAGGTGCCCCCAGGCGACGGACGACAGGATCACCGCGGCGTTGAACAGCGTGGCCGCGACCGCAACGTCCGCCCACGACCCGTGGAGGGTGATCAGGATGAGCAGCGGAAGGACGACTCCGAACCCGGCGGTCGCGGCGTTGATCGGGACGAAGCCGAGCAGCCAGGGCCGCGCGACGAGCCGACTGGGCCAGGTTCGGAACGGGACGGCCATGCGAGCGGCCCCGGCTACGTCCGCCTTACTTAAGCGCCCACGATTCCACTCGCTGCGCGGAGGTTCCGGAGGCGATTCCGCCGCCGAGCGGACGCACGCTTCTCGACACGCTTATTAAGGGGAGACCGTGTCGCCGGCCGTTTAGAGGGTGCGCTACGCGTGGCGATCGGTTTCGTCCTGATCAGCACGGCCCCCGCAAAGGAGCACGAGGTGTACACGGAGCTTCTCCGCGTCAAAGGGATCGTGGAGCTGCACCCGCTCTTCGGCGAGTACGACCTGATCGCCAAGGTCGAGGCCGAGGATTTCAACGCGCTCGGTCTCCTGGTCGTGGACAAGATCCGGTCCGTCGCCGGCGTCATCGACACGAAGACCCTCACGGGAATCAAGTTCTAGAAGGAAGAGAATGATCGAAATCGTAGGGACCTCGTTGAGCGTGGGCGGTTGGCAATTCCTCGCGATCCTCCTCCTTGTCTTCTCGCTGTTCCTGATCCTGGCGGGAATCTTCACCGCCTACTTCGGCAGCGGGAAGAGCCGCATGGTGGGCGTCGGTCTCCTGGTCGCGGGGCTGGTCGTGGGCCTTCTGGTAGGGTACTCCTACTCGGTCGGCTGGCTCGGCGTCGATAAGGGACACCTTGGGACGCTCATCTGGGAGGCGTTCCTCGTCATCCTGGCCGCCGTGATCGGCGCGCTCGTCGCGGTGGGGATATTCCTCGTCGCGATCATGAAGTCGTAGTCGCCTCGCGACCGAACGTTGGACCATGCCCCCCCGACGGGGCCGCGCCGCTCGACGCCTCGTCACGCTGTCGAGCGATGTCGGGGCGGCGTACGCTGCCCAGATGAAGGCGGTGTTCGCACAGTCGATCGACCCGGCGCGGGTCGTCGACCTGGTCCACGACCTCCCCCGGCACGGGATCGCCGAAGCGGCGTTCGTCGCTCGGGCTGCCGCCCGGGGGTTTCCCCCCGGGACCGTCCACGTGGTCGTGGTCGACCCCGGAGTCGGGGGGACGCGGGCCCCGGTCGTCATCGTCTGCGGGGACGGTTCCCATCTGGTCGGGCCGGACAACGGGGTCCTCATGCCGCTGGCCGAAGCTCTCGGAGGGGCGGTAGCGTCGTTCCGGATCGACCCCGCCCGCCTGGGTCCGGTCGGCCGGGTCGGGACCACGTTCGATGGTCGCGACGTGTTCGCACCGGCCGCCGTGCTCCTCGCTCGGGGGACCCTACCCGCCCGGCTCGGCCCGGCCGTTCGTCCTCGGCCGTACCGCATTCCCGTCGCCGCCCGGTCGCCCGGTGGGGCGCGGGGAGAGATCGTCCACGTGGACCGGTTCGGGAACCTCATCACGAACGTACCGAGCGTCTGGGTGCGAGCCCCGACAGGGCGGGTCCGGCTCGCCGTCGGACGGCGGACGCGCACCGTGCCGTGGACCCAGAGCTACGAGGCGATCCGCCCGGGGGGCCTCGGCGCGCTGGGGTCGAGCTTCGGAACGGTCGAGATCGCTTTCCGCGAGGGGGACGCGGCGACCCGGCTCCGAGCACGGTCCGGAACGCCGGTCTCGATGCGGTGGGGCTCGGCGCTCCGACGAGCCACCAAACGGTAAGTAGCGACCGTCCTAGATGACGAGGGGGAACGCCCTCTCCCGACCGATGGCGAAGCGCGACTACTACGAGGTCCTCGGGGTGCCCAGGACCGCATCCGCGGACGACGTGAAGGCCGCGTACCGACGCCTCGCGCGTCAGCATCACCCCGACGTCTCGAAGGAGAGCAAGAAGATCGCGGAGGAGAAGTTCAAGGAGATCTCGGAGGCCTACGAGGTCCTCGCGGACGACGAGAAGAGGCGTCGCTACGACCGGATGGGCTTCCCGGGGGTCGAATCCGATTTCGGCCCGGGAGGGTTCACGTGGCAGAACTTCACCCACGTCGGAGACCTCGAGGACCTCCTCGGGTCCTCTCCGTTGTTCCGCGATTTCTTCGGAGGGCTGGGCTTTACGTTCGCAGGGGACCCCCGCCGAGCGGAGGCCCGAGGCCGAGACCTCGAGCTCACGGTCCGGCTTCCGTTGACCGCGGCGGTAACTGGGGCGCGCCCCACGGTCGAAGTGCCGCGCATCGCACCGTGCTCCGACTGCCGTGGTACGGGAGCGAAGAACGGAACGGCGCTCGAGACCTGCCCGGACTGCGGAGGGCGAGGCCAGGTCCGTCGGGTCCAGAACCGAGGGTTCACCCAGTTGATCTCGATTGGGGAATGCCCCCGCTGCCACGGGACCGGCCGAAGGATCCTCGAGAGCTGCCCGACGTGCGGCGGTGCGGGCCAAACCCGCTCGAACGTGAAGCTCGAGCTGAACGTCCCGCCGGGGGTCGAGGACGGGACCGTCCTCCGCGTCCCCGGTCACGGCATGGGCGGTCGACCCGGGAGCCGGTCGGGCGACCTCTACGTGCAGGTGCTCCTCGAGCCGGCGCCCCACCTGCGCCGCGAGGGACCGGACGCGTTCTCGGAGGCGACGGTCCCGCTCGCGACCGCGCTGCTCGGCGGAGAGGTCACGATACCCACGATCGAAGCCCATGCCTCGTTGACGATCCCTTCCGGGACCCAGCCCGAAACGCAGTTCCGCTTGCGGGGGAAAGGGTTCCCGCGGCTCACGGGGTCCGGGCGCGGCGATCTGATCGTCACGGTCCACGTCGAGATCCCGCGCTCGGTCGGCGCGCGGGAGCGCGAGCTGCTCCGCGAAGCGCTCGGCTCCGCCGCGGCCGCGCCGACCGGCCGCCGAGAATCGATCTTCCGACGGCGGTCCACGTGAGCGACGAGGACGCGGGACCCGTCGCCGAGACGTACTTCTCGGAGCGGCCCCGGTCGGCGTCGGTTCGGCGGGAGTTGAAGTTCCTCTATCGGGGTGAGCTCGTCTCGTTCCGGGTGGATGCCGGCGTCTTCGCCTCGCACGGGCTCGACCCCGGGACCGCCCTCCTGATCGAGAACCTCTCCCTTCGGCCGACCGACGTGGTCCTCGACCTGGGATGCGGCTGGGGGCCGGTCGGTGTGGCGGCGGCGAAGGCGGCCCGGGACGGCCGCGTCGTCCTCACCGAGGTCAACCACCGGGCCGCGCGTCTCGCCAGGGAGAACCTGGCCCGCAACGGAGTTCGAAACGCCGAGGTCCGGGTCGGCCGATTGTTCGAGCCCGTCGCGGGAGAATCGTTCGACGTGATCGCGACGAACCCCCCCTATCGCGTGGGACGCGAGCTCGTCCTCGAAATCCTTCGCGGGGCTCCCGTTCACCTGACCGCGGAAGGGCGGCTCGTCCTCGTGGGGAAGGGGAGCCAGGGGATCCGATACTACCAGGAGTGGCTCGAGTCGAACTGGGAGGGCCCGGTCGGGGTCCTCGCCCGGGGCTCGGGCTATCGAGTCCTCGAGGCTCGTCGGGCCACGGCCCCCGGGGCTGCGAGGCCGGAGCGACCGGATTCTCCCTGACGAGCGCCGGATTCCTCCGAAGCCGTTATGAGCGGAAGGATTCTCGGCGGGCGCCCCACCCTTCGAGAGGGCGAACGGCACGCTCGGTGTCGCGTTCGCTCGGGCCGGACGGGGGGGGTGTCCAGAACAGGGGAGTGAGGGTCGCGCCCAAAGAGTCGAAGGAGCCGAAAGACGCTCCAAAGGATGCCGCGGCGGACGCCGCCCCGGCGGAGGCGGCGCCCGAGAAGGGCGCGAAGCGCGAGAAGGCCGGCACTCCGAAGGGAAAGGAGGCGAAGGAGCCCAAGGAAGGCGGTAAGTCGAAGGCCAAGGCAGGCCCTCCGACGAAGGCCCCCAAGTTCGTTTCCACCAACCCCAACTTCCGCTACATCGTCCGCGTCGCGAACTCGGACCTCGACGGCACCCGGCCCACGGCGCTCGCCCTGACGACCGTCCCTGGCGTGGGGCTCCGGGTTGCGGAGACGGCGTGCCATCTCGCCCACGTCGACCCGACCGAGAGGATCGGGGAGCTCGCGGAACCCACGGTCGAGGGGCTCGAGGCGACCCTCACCTCGTTCAACGAGAAGGTCCCTGCTTGGATGGTCAACCACCGCGTCGAGCCGGTCCTCGGCACGACCCTTCACTACGTCGGCGTCGACCTCGACACGCGACGGCGCGACGACGTCAACCTGATGCGAATGATCCGCAGCTACCGCGGCGTCCGCCACGAACGCGGGCAGAAGGTGCGCGGTCAGCGGACCCGGTCCAACGGCCGGACCGGAATGGCCGCGGGCGTGCTCAAGAAGACCGCGAAGGAGGCCGCGGCGGCCGCCGCCAAGGAAGAGGCGGGCGGCGCTGCGAAGCCCGCAGCGGCCGCTCCAGCCGCGCCCGCGAAGCCGGCGACGCCCGCCGCAAAGAAGGAGTAGAGGCCGTGGGCGATCCCAAGTTCCTCCGCCGGCTGTACGACACCCCGAAGCACCCGTGGGAAGCCAGCCGGATGGAGGAGGAGCGAAAGCTCCTCGACCGCTACGGGCTCAAGAACAAGCGCGAGCTCCGGAAGTCCCAGTCGGTCCTCCGAGGTTTCCGTCAGCAGGCGCGCGAGCTCCAGGCTCGGCTCCGGGCGGGAGGGCCGCAGGCCCGCCGCGAGACCGACCAGTTGCTCGGCCGCCTCGCGCGCCTCGGCGTCCTCCCGGTCGGCTCCCCAACGCTGGACGACGTCCTCGCGCTCACCACCGAGGACCTTCTGAAGCGCCGGCTTCAGTGGATCGCCTTCACGCGAGGGCTCGCGCCCACCGTCAAGGGAGCTCGCAAGTGGATCGTCCAGGGCCATTACTCGATCGGCGACCATCGGGTCACCCGGCCCGGCTACCTCGTGCCGTACGCGGACGAGGCGCGGCTCGGTTTCTCGCCCACGAGCCCGCTCGCGAACGACGACCATGCCGTCCGGGTCCTGATGCGCGAGAAGGCCGAGAGCCGGTCGGCGCCCGCCGCGGCCCCGCCGTCCCCCGAGGAGGCGTAGACGATGGCGAAGATCGGGATCGCGCACATCTTCGCGAGCTACAACAACATCCACATCACGGTCACCGACATCACCGGCGCGGAAACGCTCGCGAAGGCCACGGGCGGGATGGTCGTGAAGGCCGCCCGGGACGAGTCGAGCCCGTACGCCGCGATGAAGGCGGCCGATCAGGTCGCGGGTCTCATCAAGGAGAAGGGCTACGACACCCTCCACGTCCGGGTCCGCGCGCCGGGCGGCAACCGCTCCCGTTCGCCCGGTCCGGGTGCCCAAGCGGCGATCCGCGCGCTCGCGCGCGCGGGGGTGAAGATCCAGCGGATCGAGGACGTGACCCCGGTTCCGCACGACGGAACGAAGCCGAAGGGAGGTCGCCGCGGACGGCGGGTGTAGGCGTGCCGGCGACGATCGAGCTCCTCAAGCCGCGCGCGGCATCGCTCGAGATCCAGGGAGCGTCCGCCTCGCAGGTCAACGCGATCCGGCGGACCCTCCTCGCCGACCTGCCGCGCCTCGCGATCGACGAGGTCGAGTTCCATCTCGGGCCGATCCGCGACGAGGCGACCGGGAAGGACTACGACTCGTCGACCAGCATGTTCGACGAGGGCGTCGCCCTCAGGCTCGGCCTCCTCCCGATCCCCACCGATTTGTCGCAGTTCCGCCGGAAGTCGGAGTGCTCGTGCGGCGGGACCGGCTGCCCCCACTGTCAGGTGATGTACTCCGTTGACCGGAAGGGCCCCTGCACCGTCTACGCGAAGGACGTCGTCCCGCTCGGGGACCCCTCGCTCGCGATCCTGGAACCCGACGTCCCGATCGTTCGCTTGGGAGCGCGGCAGGCCCTCCTTGCCTACGCGACCGCGGTCGTCGGCTCGGCGCGCGACCACGGCAAGTGGCAGGTCGCGCACGGGGTCTCGTCGTTCCCCCGTCCGCACGTGCGGATCGCGAAGAAGGAGGGATGCACCGACGCCTGCCTCAAGCGGACCGCGGCGTCGTGCCCCGTGAACATCCTCGAGTTCGGGGGGGGCAAGCTCGGCGTGACGGACGAGACCAAGTGCATCGACTGCGGGGCGTGCGAGAAGACCTGCGAGCACGGCTCGATCCGAATCGAGCCCGACACGGAGCGGTTCTTCCTCCGGTTCGAGACGGACGGCTCGCTGACCGCCCGCGAAGCGCTTCGCTACGCCCTCAGGGACTTGAAGCGCCGGTTCGAGGAGCTGCGCGAGGCGATCCAGGCGATCCCGTAGCGCGACCGGGGCTCGTCCAGTCGTAGCGCAGCACCGCAGCGATCCCTCCGAGCGCCGTGAGTTTCTTCCCGGCCGCCTCGTCCGCCCGCACGAGGAACACCCGGCCCCGGCCGGCACGCGAGAGGTCGAGGAGGCGGGCGATCTCCGGGTCCGTGAGCAGCTCGTCCGACACGAGCACGGTCTCGACCGCGCCGGCCTCGATCGCCTCGGCGACCTCCGCTCGGCCGACCGCCGCGCGGGTCCCCGTGGCGAGCGCCCGAATGAGCCGCTCGACGACCTCGGCCTCCTCGGCCGCGACGCTCGCCGCGAGGACCTCGCTCGCTCTGCCCGAGCGCAGGAGCTCGTCCACCCCGGCGCGCCCGGACTCCGACGTCGGGTAGACCCGCGTTTTCTTGGCGAGCGCCGGGGCCTTCTCCTGGAGGCGGCGCGCGAGGTTCTCCTTCAGGAACCCGGGCCCCGAGATCACGAGCGCGTTGGCGCCCTCCGCCTCCCGAACGACCACGCCGAACAGGTCGTCGAGGTAGGCCGCCCGGTCGCGCTCAACCGGGCCCCCGCCGAACTGCTTGCCCGCGATCGTTCTGCGGACGTCGGCGAGCGGTTCGATCGCGCGGCCCCGCAGGCGAACGACGGACGAGTCCCCCCAGTCGACCGAGGCGACCACGATCGTGGGCTCGCCCTTGCCCGAGAGGCCCTCGTCGAGGAGCGCCCGGTCCCCCGCCCCCAGGGTCGGCTTGAGGATCGTGACGTCGTCGCCCTCGGTCAGGTCGAGCGTGTGGTGCCGCCCGATGTCGAACGGCCCTTCGACGATCGGCCCCGTGATCCGGACGTGTCCCGAGAATCCGTGGAACTCCACCTGCTCGGTTCGCACCGTGAGGTAGACTCGCCGGCGGGACCGTTCGGCTCCGGGCACGTCCTCGGGGGCTTCCGGGTCGCGGCGGGTCGTCGAGGCACCGACCAGGTCCCCCGCGCGAACGAGCCGGGATATCCGCCAGAGGTCGCTCGGGGTCTCGAGACGGAGGCGGTGGAGCCCCGTGACCGGATCGCGTGAAAGGAGACGCACCGAAGGCTCCGGGCACGGCGCACGGTGGGGGCGTACATGCGGATTTCGCCCTCGCCCTATGCGCCGGGCTCGACGATACGCTTATCGAGCGGGCCATGGCTGACGCCCGGACTTGACCGCGACGCCGCACGGCAGGTACGCCGAGTTGTTCCGCCTCCCTTCGTTCCTATCGCTCCTCACGGCCGGCGCCCTCCAGTTCGCCGCCCCGTCCACGGCGCTCGTCGTCCTCCTTTACCGGATCGCGTTCGCCTATCCCTCCCCCGAGCGCACGACGTTCGGCGCCGTAACGCTCGCCCTGCTCGGCCTCTCGTCCGCCCTGCCAACGCTCGCGGGAGCCCTCTTCTCGGGCCCGCTGGCAGACCGCTACAACCGCGGACGCATCATGCGTACCGCGAACGTGGTCTCGGTGCTCGCCACGGCATGCCTGGGCGTCGATCTGTTCTTCTCGGCCAGCCGGCCGATCGCCGTTGTCGGGCCGACCGGCTACTACCTCCCGCTCTGGGTCCTCCTCGCGTTCCCCGC
>Ga0187815_10000573_pt1 | contig 17563 bp, 15 predicted proteins | sample NC_S_5_FD_132962 | JGI IMG/M metagenome (GOLD analysis project Ga0187815, IMG submission 132962) | Wetland sediment microbial communities from Neuse River Estuary, North Carolina, USA - ASW-S_5 | ecosystem: Environmental > Aquatic > Freshwater > Wetlands > Sediment | place: USA: North Carolina...
CCAAGACTGCCGCCCTCACTGGGGTTGCCTATTGGTTCTTCGCATACGCGATTCCAGCGGCCAATCACGTAGCAGCCAACTTAGTTCCGGGGCATCTCACAGTCGCTGTCACCTTCATTGTGCTTGTCGGCGTGCTCATCGCCTCCATTTGCGGCGCGTGGGTCTACAAAGAGACGCCTAATCCCTGATTCCGACGTTCGGCGAAGTGCAAGCCCGCACGGGTGTTTTCGGGGATTTGCCATCGGACATCATCGACCGTTACGCGCATGGCCGAACAGAGCAGGCTGTGCTTCCCATGCCGGAATCTGCGCCTTGAACTTGCTTTCCAGTTCGTCTGCGATCTGCCAGTCGTGCCGAAAGGACACGCCCTTCATTGCTTGCCATCCCTCGGACACAATCAGTGGAAGCAGGGTCAGGGCGGCTTTCGAGAGATTTCAGTGCTTCAACGAATTGTTCAAGTTCGGCCCAACTAGCCATGCTCAACTCATTTGCCGGCGGACGATGCAGTGCTACCTCTACGACCCCGTCTGCGAGTGCCCAGGAGAATGCGTTGCCATCGAACTGTTTCATCTGTCCTCAAGACGTACTCAGGTCCTGGCCTGCTATGTCATCGATCATCTGAATTCGTATTTTTTTGAACGCCGGACGGCGAAAATACAGGAATATCCATCATCCGCCATCGGCAAAGCCGCCAATCGGTCAATTCAACCTCCGGCGTGACGGATAAAGGTCCCCGGCCGATCACGACATCGAAGGGTATGGAGCCGTGTACGCCTCGCAAATGGCCTTCAGGCGGGCTCTCAATCGGGCTCGCAAGGCGACCTCGGTTCAGAAAAATACGTTTTCGCACGATCGCCAACACTGCTACCTGGGACACGGTCTAATGCGGTCATTTATCATATTTCTGCACAGCCCCGAATCTTCGTTGCCGCCGAGAACGAAGTCCACCTGACGCAAATGGCCCTTCGGAGTGAGCCGAACCGGGTCACGCTCCGCTCCAAGCCCCACGACCTTGGCGTTCTCGACTAGGGTTTGCCGCCAGACTTCAATGAGTGCCTGCTCGAAGGAAGGGTCCATCGCACCTTCTGATTCGAGAACGGATTATACTCCGGGCATCAGGGGGAGGCTTACGAAGGCGAAGGGGGCGTTATGAACTGGATTCGCGTGACATGGACAGTGTTTGCCGGGGGTCTCGTGGCATCGCTGACCGATTGGCTATTCATGGGCGATTGGCTCTACAAGCGATATAACGAAAACCCTGAAATCTGGCGGCACCCGCGTGGTCAGGGAGAAATGAGAGCTATCGCGTGGGCAGCCCCTCTGCCCTTCGTCACTTGCGCTGTCTTCACACTCTTGTGTGCCCGTCTGAATCTCCACTCGTATAGCGCGACTGTCAAATTGGCGCTCGCTATTTGGCTTGTCGGACCTTTGCCATTACTCATTGCCAATGCGCTGTTTATCAGACTGCACTCCGCAATTACAGCGTCTTATTGCCTCGGATGGCTGGTGAAACTGGTGGTCGCAGCCGTGGCTGTGACCCTGATTCTGCGTTAGGTCGCGGGATGCGCTAACAATGACTTGACCCTCACTGTTGCGCGGACTATCCTCCAGCCTCGCTCGGCAGACCATACATTTGCCCCGTCAAAGGAGAAAGTAATGTCTACCGCTCCGAAACCCCAAATGGAAGGTCAAGACCCCATCAAAGTAGACCCGAAACATTATAAGGTTGAGGTCGAAAATGAGAGGGTGCGCGTGCTCCGAGTCAACTACAGGGCACACGAAAAGTCGGTGATGCACTCACATCCCGACAATGTCGCGATTTTTCAGAACGATGTACACTGCCGGTTTACGTTCCCGGATGGCAAAACGGAAGAGCGCCGTTTCCGCGCAGGCGAGACGCTCTATTCGCCCGCCGGAAGCCATTTGCCGGAGAACTTGAGCGGTCACCCCATCGACGTAATAATCGTGGAACTGAAGCCGTAGTTCGGGAAACCGCTAAACGAATACGAAGAGGGTGGTGCGCTGGAGCCGGGGTATTTGTGTGCCCACGTTGCCGGACGACGCTCGGGTGCGATTCAGCGCGGGGAACTCCTCACGCTGCGGAAAGACGCCGACCCTGATATCCCCATCCTAAAGCAAGCAAAGGCCGAGTACGCAAAGCTGAAGTAATCTCGGTGCTCAAAATTGTGACGCGGGTGTGACGCAAACCTGCCGACACTGCCTATCAGGAGTTCTTCTTGGTTGCTAGCGACTCTCGAGAGAGAAATCAGAGTCAGCAGCCGGTGACGGAGTGTATCCGGCCCGAGAGGGCCGAAGCGTCGCATCGCTGGGCGCTATATGCAGGCTCCGCGCCTGGCCGCTGGCTCTGATCGAAGGCTCGGAGTTCCTGCGGCGGTCAAACCTACCCCTACCAGCCGGAGTGCCTGACCTAGCCTCACATGGTCTTGGCTACTCTCTTCCACCTGCAGTCTCCGTCCTTCGGCGTCATCTTCTGATCCATGCGGCGGCCAAGATAGATGTCAGTCCCGGCCCGCTCATCAGATTGCCATCCCACCCGGTCCAGAAGGCTCCAGAGGCTTTTGGACTAGCCGAGTCGATGTTCGGGTGCTGAATCTACGGACGGCTGCTTATATATTGCGCGAAACGCAATGCCCAGGTGGGCCTTGATTACGGACCAGCACCTCATCACTAGCGCCCCGGCATAATTGTCGTTTCCGAAGGAATGACTGGGAGGATGATCTGAGATAGGTGGTTCGTATCCAGGTAGATTGTGTTCTCGGCGATTTGCAAACGGCGGTTGTTGTTGAGCGCCTCACCCGTGTTCGGGTTAATGTCGAAACGTGGGAAGTTGCTGCTCGAAATATCGAGGCGAATCCGGTGGCCCCGCTTGAATACGAGCGATGTCGGACACATCTCGATCGTGAACCCGTAGGACTGACCGGGCTTCAGGAGTTCGGCCTTGCCGAAACCGTTGCGGTATCGAGCGCGTACGATGCTGTCGGCAATGTTGAGATCAACACCGGCGGGAAAATCTGCGCTGGGCGGGTACACATCAACAAGTTTGGCCGTGAAGTCGGTATCGAGAGCGTTCGAAGACGCCCACAGGTTTACGATGAGGCGACCCGTGACCTCGATGTCATTCGTGAGGGGAGGCGTCTGGAAGACCGCTACATCATTCCGGGCCGATAGGGGCTTCGTGTCTGAGCACAGCCAGAAGTCGAGCCGACACCGCTGGTCGGCCGCTCCCTGGAACATCAATGTTCCTTGAGAGGAGACATTCCCGCCCAGCGTCGGTACTGGGTTCCGCGGATCAAACTGATAGGTGATGGGCTGATCGTCTGCGGGCTTGTCCGGCGAGAGAACACCGTTCGCGTGCAAGTAGTAGGCCGTGGGCGCGGTCCGAGCCAGTGGCCACTCCTGTTCGTCACGCCAATGGCCTCCCACGAAGATGCGGCCCTCCGGTGTTTTGTGCGCATCACCTCCGCCCATCACATAAATTCGCACAGGGGGTTCACGGTCCACACCGTTGTCGATGCCCTTCAGCCAATGATCGAACCACCGCAGGTGAAATGCTACGAGATCGAGCGCCGCGTCGTCGGTGAACTGCGCTTCGCCGGCGTAGCTGAGGTTCTCCCTGCTGTGGATCCATGGACCAATGATCAGGCGCTGGAGACTTTTCTTGGTACGTCGTAACTCGACGTAATTCAGGTTGGCGACCTGCGTGCCCCAGGAATCGTACCAACCCGTTGTGTGATACTCGGGAACATCCTTGTATTCGGCCAGATGGTCGACCACGCTGGAGCCTGAATTCCTCCAGAATGCGTCGTAATCGCCGTGGCTCATTGCTTCAATCAGCCAGGCTTCATAATCGGGAGCAAACTTCAGAGGAGTTGTGCCTGGTCGCAACGGGAGCCCTCGCACATACTCGCGAACCTGCGTACCCATAATCACAAGGGCTTGCGCGGCAGCTGGATCCGAAGAGGCGCGTCGAGCCGCCGCGAGCTCGTTCGGAGTTCCGCTGGCATTGCCCAGGGTGAAGACCCAATTGAAAAACCGCAGTTCGAAGGCGCCATTATGGCGGACACCGTAACGACCGAAATCCGACATCGCGTTGCGCGGAACCATCGCCTTCACATACGGAGCGTTGCCGATGGCGAGCGCATGTTGCGTCCCGCCGGCGTACGACGAACCCATGGTGCCGATACCGCCGTCGCACCACGGCTGGGATCCAATCCACTTTGCTGTATCGAATCCGTCATTCGGATCATCGACGAGCGGGCGCCAGCGCCCCTCTGACTTGTAGCGGCCACGTACGTCCTGAAGCACGACCACGTATCCATGTGGTACGAATGAGTTCGCAATCGGCGCCGCGTCTTCCTTGTTATAGGGTGTGCGCACCAGTATCACGGGAAACTTTCTGTCAATCGGCTGACCGTTTTCTGCCGGACGATAAACGTCAGCCGCGAGTTTTACTCCGTCTCGCATCGCAATCATTACATCCTTTGCCTCAGAGATGCCGTAGCCCGCGTCGGACTGACCTTCGAGCGGAAAACCAACAACGAGCACAATGAGCAGGCATACAAGCGAGGAAAAACCGGCGAGAGACTTCGTTTCGGTGCTTCGCATCATGTGGCTCAACCTCACACCCGCGTTAGCTCCATTCCCCGAGTTGGCCCGAATTGTAATTAACTGTCATTCAAACGCAAATCGCATTCATGCTCGGCAAACGGGACGTTTGCGATGCCAAGATGGCCTACTCCTCTGATCACCTTTGAGGACGCTGTTGCTTTCAAGGCCGATCTGGGAACGCGCGTTATTCCCAACGAAAGACCTTCGCGGAGAGCGCCGTACAAACGACAAACGCTACAGTGAGTGCCATGATATCGCCCACGTGCGCCGACCATGCATCGCCCTTCCAAATTCCCTCGAGAAACGAGACTGCGTACGTAAGTGGCAGAATTCGCGCGACGATTTGGAGCTTCGGTGGAAGCGATTCCACAGCGACGAAGAGTCCCGAGAGGCCGACCATTGGATACAAAATGATCGCGCCAATCGGTTGGGCGAAACGCGCCGTCGGAACGATGCTGGCAATGAGAAAGCCGATCGAGAGGATGCTCCAGGTGCTGATCAGCAGCGCTAACGTAAAGCCGAAGACCGGAATGTGAATACCGATCGGGTAGTAGCGTTTGCCGGCTAGCAGCATCAGGAGGAGCGTGACCGCGGTGAGCAGGAGCTTCACGAGCACGTGCGCGGTCAGGATCGTTTGTGGTCGCAGAGGCGTGGCACGGAGCCGCTTCAGAATGCCACCCTCACGATAGATCGAGATGATGGTAACGAGCGAAAGCACGGCGCTGAGCGTGATCAGGATCGAGGCGAGAACCGGGACACCAACGCGTAAAAAAGGGCTGGCCGCGAGAGAAGGAAGCGCAACCCTACGGCCGATGATTCTGCCCAGCCCTACGAACACGACCACAGGCACGACGATCATCCCGAACGCCCCCAGCGGTTCACGCAGGAAAACCTTGATTTCGATCCAGGTCAGCGTCCAAAGCCCACGCAGCATCGTTTCTCCTCCTAGTCGCGAATGGAGTGGCCGGTGAGTTTGAGGAAGACATCTTCGAGGTTGGGAAGCACCGTCCGGAAATCTGTGACTTTGATCTGATTTTCCGACAGGCAACGAATCACTTCGGTCACGAAGTTGTCTCCGGAACCGCGAATCGTGAAGCGGAAGTCCTTGCTCGTGATCGCCTCGAATCGGGGGATCGCTCGAAGACGTTCTTCGGCGGTTGGATCATCAGTCGAGAGCACCACGGTTCGCTCCGGGCAGTGCCGTTGGACCAGCGCCTCCGGTGGACCGATGTCGATGATACGGCCATGCTCGATGATGGCCACGCGGTCGCACAAGCGCTCGGCTTCTTCCATCAAATGAGTGGTCAGGCAAACGGTCTTGCCACGATTACGGATGCCGCGGACCAGCTCCCAGATCGCCCGCCGTGCCTGCGGATCCAGGCCTGTGGTTAGCTCGTCGAGGAACACAACCTCAGGGTCGTTGATCAGCGCGAGGACGATGAAGAGCCGCTGTTTCTGGCCGCCGGAAAGGTCCATGAACCAGGCGTTTCGCTTTTCAACGAGACCGAGTTGTTCGACGAGCCGGTCGCCGTCCGCCGTTTTCTTCCTATAAAGCGAGGCCCAGAGATGGACTGCCTCCCATACCTTGATGCGCTTCTGAAGCTGTGCTTGCTGGAGTTGCACACCGACCCGCTCCTGCAGCCGGCGCGTGTCCCGCTGCGGATCGAGTCCGACGACGGACACGGTGCCGTGATCGGGCGTGCGAAGGCCCTCGATGCACTCCATCGTGGTGGTCTTTCCGGCGCCGTTGGGCCCGATCAGCCCGAAAATCTCGCCTTTCTTGACCTCGAACGAGACGTTGTTGACCGCCACGGTTGAGCCGTAGGCCTTGCGTAACCCGGACACTTGAATGACGGAATTGCCAGAGCGGATTTCCTGAGTCACGACGAGCGGACAAGTCTACCGTACGCCTATCGCGCGCGCAACCGAGCTGGGCAGTTGCCGAAGAAAGCCAGACAGGCGCTTGAACTCGACAAAAAAGAACCTGCGCGTTCTTGGCTTAAATACGAGCGAATTGCGGAGAAACTTCCGAGGCGATGGCAAAGGCCAAAACGGACGGAAGCTCAAGGAGGCCATAGAGGGGTGGGGTTAGGTTGTGACAAAGCGATAGAGCTGCTCGCGGAGCAGAGGATTCGTCCAATACTGGACGTGAGCGGCGAGAGGAATCCACGCTTTGGGATCGGGCTGGTTAATGAGCCAAGGCGGGCGATTTGGTGGGAGAGCGGGATCGTCATAGTAATTGAGTTGACCGCTGATGATATCCATGCGCGACCAGATGTTGAACCACTCGAAGCCCGGTGGCGGAACGACCGGCGGAATGGGGCGATAACGAACGTAGTCGAGAATCAGAGGCTGGACGGAAGCGGCGAGTTGCTCTCTAATCCAGTCCTGAGGACTGTTCGCCTGCATGCGGAAGATAAAGGCGGTCTTATCGAGGGGCGAGCCGAAGGTGACTAGGGCGCGCGTGCGCCGGACCACGTGTCGCTGATCTGCGGGCGCGGAGGTGTTGTCGAAATTGATGAGCGCGTTCAGCGTATCGTAGGCGAGGACGGAGCCGAGCGAGTGGCCGACGACAACAATCTTGTCGTAATGAGGCACAGCAACATTGGGCAGGCCGAAGCCGTAGATTACTTTGCCGACGTCCAAGCCGACTTTTTGGATCTTCTGGCGAAGCTCGTCAAATTTGCTGTCCTTGTAAGGCGAAATGTAAGCGGCGACGTCGCCGACATATTCGACAATGAAATAGCGAGCGAGTAGGACCTCCGCGATCAGCAAGAACCAGCTCACAAGCTTGATGAGAGCTGACCACCATGCACGGCTGAACGAATCGCCATGAATAAGAACGGTGTGGTCTGGAAAAAACGGCCCGAGCCAGCGGAACCAGTCATATAGCAGCGTGCGCCAGCCCTCCAAACTTGTGAGTTCGTGGAGGTGGACCCAAGGCGTGGGCTGGGCGAGAACGGTTTTGTACTCGCGCGCGAGCTCTGCGAGAGCGAAGCCGATGGCAGCGACTTGCGCAACCAGAAACCCGAGGACACAAATCAGCGCAAGAAACGTGGCACGCCCGATGCGCATTTCCTTAGGACCACCGAAAATCCAACGACCAAACATGTGGGGGCCGAAAGGCATGCTGTAACGAAGGCCATTCCATGCAGCGGCGAAGAGGAATTTTATGGTGTCCCAGTATGTGACGCGACCTTCGGTGAGCGGCGCCCAATAAGCTTCGTACACATGGGCGGCGTGGTCGTGCGAATCCGCGTCAGTCCATTTGATTTCGGCGCGAGCGAGGAAGGAGTCATGCAGTTTCGAAAGGTGAACTTCTACATCGGAGACGGCACCGCCGTCGGACGCCGCTTGCGTTCGGATCGCCTGGGCGACAGAGCTGATCGTTTCGTACCGGACCTGCTGGCCCATGCCGTGACAGACCAGGACTGCGACCGGTCCGCGTTGCTCCTGGCGAAGGTGCTCGAGGTCGTTGTCCCACAGCGGACCGTAGTGTACGAGGCGCGTCCCGGCCAGCTCCCGCCGTCTGGGGGGCGGCGCTGCCTCGATTTGAACTTTGAGTCCTTGAGTTCCTTCGCGACCTTGGGGACCAGCAGGTACACATCGGAATCGGCGCTGACCTCTTCGGGCGGCAGCGTCTCCTCGAACCAGATTCGAGCGTACCTGCCATCGGGCTTTTGCCCTGAGGCAAACCCGAAATCGCCGTTCAATACGAACTGGGGAAGCCGAGCACGCAGATACGCATCCGGGTCGAGCACGCGTTCCAGCGTCCCGTTCAGGAAAGCTTGGCGGAGTGCAGAGACAGGCCACGCGCCGGATTTCTTAAACGGTTCGGGCAACGCTCGAAGTTTTCGAGAGATGACCTGCCGCCGGAGCTGCAGGCGGACGTTCTACCTCGGCTCTCCCACGCTCAGGCCGGCAACTGCGGGTCTATGAAAGACCAGAGCCACACATCATTCGCATCGAGTTCGTTCTTCGCTTGCGATTCCTGACCGCGCTGGGGCTTACACGTCCTGAGGATATCCTTCGGCTTTCCACCGCGAACATCTGGCAACACGCGTGTTTCAAAACCTACGGCAATCGTCCACTGAAAATTGCGCTGCCCTCTACACTGTCGGATTCGCAGAAAGACATGATTCGCGGCTGGCCTTTCCGGCACCAAGAACTGGCCTCACTGCTGAAGCGGAATCATGGACTTGACTCTGGATATCACCTGAAAAAAAACCGCGGTCCAGTTTCTTTTGGAAGGTATGCAGCGCAACCTTCTTTGGTAACTCGTGAAGGACGTTCTTCAATCGCCCCGATTCCTCGCGCGGCCGGCAGTGTCTTCGGCGGATGCACAGCCATCTCTTGTGGTGAGGCACGAGACGAACGCCGGATTCCAGAGCGAATCTCGCCCTGTCTTCCCATGACGCACGAGAGACCCCGTACTCTCGGCAGCGCGGTCGCCCGAGTTCACCGGCCAAATCGGTACAATCAAACGAGGCGGAAGTCCTCAACGGCGACAAACGTTTCTTGTCTATCAGGATGGAGTGCGGGTTTTGATCACAGACTGATGCCAGATGCGTTGTTTGATTTCGATTTCCAGGACGAGCTGCAGGCGCTCCCTGCCCGAGCCGGGCTGGGAATCGATGCAAGCAATCGCGCTCGGGGCCGCAGGAATCTGCGCCGCCTTATGCTCAAATTCCCAGAAATCGCTAGCGAGCTTGGGCACGAGCTGGAACTGGAAGTAGCGGAAACGCGACACGCACACCGACCTCACCTTAGCGGTCCGAACATGGGCGGACGAAAATGTCCCGTGTGGGGACTAGGTCCATACGGCACTTGAGGAATGGACGCGCCGACCGAGGGGCGCAGCGGCCAAATGGCTGCGGGTTTGGGACCGCCTGAACTTGACCGCGAGATTGAGAGGCAATGTCTGATGGACTGGTCCCACAGGTAGTCGTCGCGGCGGCAAAGCACGCGCAGACCAAGAACAGCACTCACGACACAAATCAATGTCCCAACGACCCAGCAGCGACTTTAGATTCACTTGCACCGAAGCCGGGTTCGCAGGGCCACCCGTTGCACGCAAGCACACCCACGCCTAGAATCCCGCCATGCACAGGGGACGCCAATTCGACGGCAACACGGAGAAAGTCCTTGTCGCGTCGAATTATCGTTTCTGCAGGAAACGCGGAGCCAGAAATCCGGCAACGCGGGTACGTGTACCAGAAAAGTCGAAAGCAGTCCGACCCGTGGATTCCCACCCAGCGGGCATACGGCTACTTTCGAGTAGACGTTCCGGGGCAGACCAAACAGAGGGAAGTCAGAATCGCCCTGGGACTCCATCGAGACCGTTTCAGCGCCATGCTTAAGCTCCGCGAGGAAATGCAGAAGGCGGGCGTGCTCGACCCGGGAAAAATCCGGGAGCGCATCTCGCCTTGCCGCACATTCCAGTCTCAGGCCGCTTGGATGCTCGCGGAGATGCGGACCGGGCGCATCGTGAACAAGAAGACCCGAAAACCGATTCGGCAGAACACCATCGAGTACTACTCCACGGCGGCGAATTACATCGCTACCGTCGTTGGGGACGAGCTACTAGCATCACTGGACAACCCCGAGGCCAAGGCGCTGGTCGAGCAGATGAAGTCCGAACTCGACGAAAAGGGCGAAACGCGGTTCGAGCCGAAGACTATCGTCGAATACTACAAGGTCTTCGTCATGGTCATCGGCTCGGCCAAGGGCGAGCGAGGGCGTCAACTGTTTCCTCGGACCTGGGACCTCGCTTACATAGGAGTTCCGCAGGTCTCGCCGGAAGAGCAACATTGTCCGACCGTCGAACGCGAGGAACTTGAGAGCCTCATCTCCAGGCTCAAGCGACAGGTATATGTAGTTGTTGCCTGCCTGCTCGCGGGCACAGGTATGCGAATCTCAGAACTTCTCGCGCTCGAACTCAGGCACATCTCAGCCGATTGCAGGGTCATTACCATCGAGCAGCAGCGCGGACGCAAAGCCACGCTGGAACTGCCGAAGACCAAGGCAGGTTTCCGGTGCATCCATCTGGCCTCGGCGCTCGCGGCACTACTCAAGGCCTACATCGGCGAGCGCAAGAGCGGCTTCTTGTTTCCGACCGCAACTGGCCAGATGAACTCCAAGGAAAACCTGTGGCGCGACGGGTTCAAGACTGTTGTGCGGGAAATGGGCCTCGACATCTCGTGGCACAGTTTTCGGCGGTTCCGCGAGGCCGTGTTGCAGATGACCGACGTTCGGCAACTCGTGCTCGATTACTGGATGGGCCACGAAAACCGGGATATGAGCACACGGTACGGCAAGCAATTGAAGCACAACACGAAGTTCTTGGCCGAGCAGGCGGAGAAGGTCGGCCTGGGCTTCGACCTTAATTGCGATACGTGCGATACGAAAGGCCAAGGAAAAGCGGCGTAGCAGATGTCGCTCAATTTTCACAATTCACAGAGGTTAGGATGGTCGGGGCGAGTGGATTTGAACCACCGACCTCCTGGTCCCGAACCCGATTTGGTAGTGGTGTCATTTGTGACACCACTACCCCAGATTTCATACATTAGTGAAATCCGTTGGAATCTGCGAATATTAAGTGTTTTCGTTGGAGCGGATTGGCTGCCGCAGTTGAAACTTGTGGAACCTTGCTGATCGAGAAGGCTCTCTCACCTACAAAATCGTCTACAGTAGTTCGGCGCCATGGCCTCAACTCTTCTGCAGTAGAGATTGACGAAATAGGCTTTCAACTCCGCGGGCGTGACCGAGGGATTCGCCGCCTGCTCCTTCTTGATGTTCTCCTCGATGTTGACCACCGCATAGATGCCCAGCGGCCTACGTGGGGTGGCTGCGCCACGGGTAAGCTCGGCGCAGAATCATCGGTCGAAGCACGCGGCTGCCCAGGCTCTGCCATTGCGGCAGTCGGAGCCAACCGACACGCGCTGGCCAAAACAAGACCAATGTGAAGAGCAAGCCTATTTGCCCATGTGCTCATAGGGGAACTGGACCTTCGTATATCCGGTCGGCACCTGGAAGATCAACGACGGAATCGCTTCCTGAGAAAAGTTCGTTTTCTGTGTTGTCATCTGCATCAAGTTCCACTGGCCGATGCCACTTATGCTTATCCACTACAAGGAATACAAGAAATTCCGGGTTGAGGTTCACCTGCAATCCGTCGCGCTGACTTGTGCCTTCCGAAGCTATTTAAATAGCGACGCTGCGTAACGCAGGACTGGTTGCATTTCGTCGGCAAGCACATCCGGCTCGTAAATTTCCAAATAATTGATATGCTGACCGGAACGGTTCGGCTTCATCCCTTTATCGATTGATTCTCTCAAAGCGAGGGGGGATCGCCCTCAGCGCCCATGTGTTGCGACCATAGAGTGGCAGCGGTATCCATCATAAAACCCGAAATCGGTGGTGTGCGATCCGCGCCGGAATGCCTTGTTGAAAGATGACAACAAGAGTGATCGCATCGATGCGCGTAAGCTGGCCGAGCTGTTGTATCTCAAGCCGAAGCAGGAAGGTCGGTGCAGTGTCTGAGAAATCGATTACGCGGCAACAACCAGGGCGCGTCAGACGGGCAAAAAACGAGCCGTCGGCACCCATCAGTCTCGATGGGGCTTGCTCTGGTGACAAGTTCGTGTTCTCGAAGGCAGGACAGGTGTACGATGCGCCAGAAAGTGAGCCAAATCGGAAATCCCGAATGAAAGGTCCCGCTCTTCCGCTTTTCGATGAGCCTTCGTTTCGCACCTAGTCAGGGATATGTAAAAGGCTACGCCATGAAATCCCTTTTGGGGGTTGCACTGGGGTTGTTGCTGGGCGTGTGGACGCTCTCGGCTCAGATTCAACCCACCACACGTGTTCTTCTTCTGGACGCATTTAAGGCAAAACCTGCATTCAGTGCTGCGCCATCGGCGACCGCGCTGGTGCTGCGCTACGTGCCTGGCTCGACCATCAAGCTCGAACAGCTTCTGGGTGAAGAGGACAAACAATTGCATCGGCCCACGCTCAGCCAAACCGTCACACGATATGGGATCGAAGGCACTGACCTGGGCAATTCCTTTGAGCACGGAGGTCGAGTGTATTTTCTCTTCGGTGACACCGTGGGGCGTTTGCGCCACGCGCTCGACACGATCGCGACAACCGATGCGGACGATCCTGAGCGAGGCGTTCGATTGGATTTCCTCAAGTCCGGCAGCGATTATTTGACCATTCAGCCGCCAGGCATCAGCATGGGAGCGTTCGAGGTGCCGGTGGCAGGCATTAGCCTCGGCGGCCAAGTGTATGTGGTTGTCTCGACGAACCACTCCGAGGATCGTGCGACCGATCGTTCTGTGCTCACGAAATTCACACCACCCGCAAACTTCCAACCTTTGCGGACGATCTCTCAGCTTCCAGAGGGACACTTTGTCAAGATGTCGTTGCACATGGAACCCGGGCCGATCGCTGGACTCCCTCCCGGCGGACCGTTCCTCCTCGTTTGGGGCACAGGCCCCTACCGTAGGAGCGACGCGTATTTGTCCATCGTGCCCGCAGCACAATTTGAAACCAGCCAAGGGACGCGGTATTTCGCAGGATTGGACGCGGGGAGTGCTCCTATCTGGAGCGAGAAGGAATCGGACTCCAGGGCCATCGTCCAAAACGGCACCATGGGCGATCTTTCCGCAACGTGGTGCAAGGATCTTGGCTTGTGGCTGATGACTTACGACAGTCGAGAGCCAGCGACGCGCGGCATCTTGTTCTCGTATTCCCGTACGCCGTGGGGACCGTGGAGCGAGCCGCAAATCATTTTCAACGCAGTGCGTGATGGCGCCGTTGGCAAATTCATTCACAATCCCCAGGCAAATCCAGACGATGGGCTTGCGGGACCCGCGATCGGAAAGGGTCAGGCGAATCCGCGGGCCGTTCATGGTGGCGCCTATGCGCCGTATGTCATAGAGCGGTGGACGAAGGTGCAGGGTTCCGAGTTAAGCATCTACTACGTGCTGTCGACGTGGAATCCCTACGTTGTCGTACTGATGAAATCACGCCTGCACGTCGAGTAGCGCTCCTTTTGCGAGTTTCCCCTGGATTGCATAACTCTGGCCGGGACTACGAAGCCCGTTGAAATCGCTGGACCATCACTGTTCCCAACCGCGTACGTTGCGATGCCGTCTTCAGCCAGCCGAAAACTGTCGGACTCAACACAATGTGTTGTGTGGACTTGAGCATCTGTAGCGATTCCATCGAGGAGACCCCATAGATGCTCATCCTACATACATGCTCCCTCATCATCGGCCGACCTAGGCGGCGAGGCGCTGCGGGTCTTCGAAAAACCGCTCTGTGCGCTCTAGCTCTTTCCGCCGCCTGCGGCGGCCATCAAAACTGGAACCATGTTATAAGAACCGCTTGGTTGCCCTAAGTATATGTGGAAAGAGAAGCACTTCTGCGCTTTCCCCTGCTGTATAATCCGCGCGATTACCTCCGTGTCTGCCGACATCTCAACCAGCCGTGCGCAGGACGCCGCCACTCCTCGCCCGCGCCGACATTTTCTCTGCGTCGCGCTGTGCGTCGCCGCTCTCGCAAACGCGCTCGTCCCCGCGGTCTTCTTTTCCGAAACACAGCTCTTCGGCCGGACGGACCCTCGCTACCGCGCTCTCATCACCGTCGTCGTGGTGGCCGAGTATGCGATCGCCTTCTTGCTTCTTCTCCTGCATGCCAATGTGGGGTTTGCGAGCGGCTATACCGCCGCCACCGCCGCCATCGTCACGCTGGGCTCCGCCGGGCTCGCTTTCCTGATCGTGGAGCCTGCCGGTTGGGGTTGGAACGCGCTCTCCGCGGAAATACTCGTTCTCGGAGGGTTCGCTTTCGCCGTCTTGTCCAACACCGTCTTTCTTGTCGCCAGTATCGGTTACGGCCGCGCCATCCACCCGCGCCTGCACCTTGGCGGCTTCTTCCTCGGCATCGCTGCCTCCCTCGCTCTCTTGTTTCTCTACGCCCGCATCCTCCCGTAGCGTCGCCGCGGGGAATCCATTGACAAGCGGCCTTTCTAGGAAAACACGTTCACGTTGACGGTGAGTGCGCGCGGAGCCCTTCCAGTGCTAGCCAGAGACTGCGGATTACAGTGGGCCACTCTAAAGTCTACAGTGGACAATCACACGGTGGGACACCCTAAAAGTATTTCGTGGCAGTCTGCGGGTTTGTGCGGATCACTGAAGCGCATGGGGCCTATTGCGGAGCTCTTACGGCTGTCCATCGAGAAGAGCCCAGCTCCGACAAACGGGCTTGGCCGCGAACAGTAAGGAACGCTGCCAGACGAGATTCAAGACGGGCACCACGAATTCAGTCACGAAGGCAATCGCATGCTTCGTCTGCCGGTCAATCCTTGTCTGCCGCTCCGCGACAGAAAACCTGCGACGCCGCACGTGCGACCCCCGCAAGCCCGTAGACTAATCGATGCTTGAATTGGCCTAGAGTGGGTCTTGGCTTCATGCTTCCGGGCAAGACGCAGGAACCCTTAATGGACAAGTCGGGACAATTTTCGCGGTCGAAGAACTCGAAGTAGTTTCGATCTAAGTCTATGTAACAGCCAAATAATTGGTCGGGGCGAGTGGATTTGAACCACCGACCTCCTGGTCCCGAACCAGGCGCTCTAGCCAGGCTGAGCCACGCCCCGTCTTATGCTTTCCTTTGCGATTCTAGCATCATACAAGGCACTTGCAATCTACACTTCCTCGCTTTACGAGGTGCAGCCTTTTTCGCGCAAAACCGAGAAATCGGCCGGCGGAAAGGCGCACAACCGCCCTGCGACGCCTGAGCAGGCTGAGATCGATCCGTGGCGTGCCCGCGTGCCTATTCCATCGGATCAGTCGGCATAGCTAGGATCAAATACTGCCGAGCATTCGCAAAGCAGATATTGCGAACGATGCTGCCCAAGACCTTTTCGTCGTTAGGCAATTCCCCGCGCTCAACGTCACGTCCAAGAAGGTCGCAAAGAATGCGCCGAAAATACTCGTGTCGCGAAAATGACATAAATGACCGCGAATCGGTCACCATGCCCACAAAGCGCGACAGCAGGCCCGTATTGCTCAGGGCATTCAATTGCGCCTCGATTCCTTCTTTTTGATCGAGAAACCACCACGCGCCGCCCAACTGCAGTTTCCCGGGAATGTTGGATTCCTGAAAGCATCCAATGGCCGCGGCAAAGGAGTAATTGTCGGCAGGATTCAAGTTGTAGACGATCATCTTGGGCAAGGCATTCTCTTGATCCAGTAAATCGACATACCGACAAAACGAGCGGACCTGGGGATAGTCGTCGATGCAATCGAAACCAGTGTCGGGTCCCAAATCGCGCAAACCGAGCGTGCGAACATTGCGCAGCGCCCCCACGTGCAATTGCTTCGTCCAGCCTTTCTCCGCGTCCAACCGGCCGAAGAACAGCATCATGAATGACGCGAATTGTTGCTGTTCTTCACTTGTGGCGACCGCTCCGCTGCGCGTTTTCTCAAAAATGGTTTTGGCGACCCTTTCCGCACACGGTGAGGCATAGCAGCGCTGCAGTCCATGATCTGAGAGCCTGGCTCCTTGCGAGTGAAAGAAATCGTGCCTCTGCTTCAAAATTTCGAGGAATAACGAAAACGATCCAATGTCCGCCTTGCTTGCTCGTTCCAGCCGGCTCACCCAAGCATTAAACCTCTCAGGGCGATCAACCCCGAGTGCTTCGTCGGGGCGAAATGTGGGGTAAACGCGAAAATGCTCTTCCGACGAGTTGAGCCGTTGATGATCCGCCAGATCGTCGCAGGGATCATTGGTCGTGCAGACAACTCGCACCCTGAACTTTCGCAGAATCGCCCGCGCTGTTAAACCTGGACCGGCAAGCTGTGCGTTGGCTTGGTTCCAGACCGCTTGCGCCGTACTTTCGTCGAGCAAATCATCGATTCCGAAATATCGCTTCAATTCGAGATGAGTCCAGTGGTACAGCGGATTACGCACGGCCAACGGTACGGTTCGAGCCCACGCAAGGAATTTCTCGTAGGGAGTTGCGTCACCTGTGCAGTAACGCTCGGCGACCCCATTGGCGCGCATCAGCCTCCACTTGTAGTGATCGCCTGCCAGCCAAATCTGAGAAAGATCCTCGAACCGACGGTCATCGGCAATTTCCGACGGCGGCAAATGCGAGTGAAAGTCCAGGATCGGTTCCTTCAGGGCATAACTGTGGTACAGCCGGCGAGCTATGTCCGAGTGCAATAGAAAATCATCATCGATGAAACTCAAGGAATGTTCCCCCAAATGGGCCTATTGTATGAGTGAATCGCCTGCTCATCTTGCCACAGATTCGGTGTGCGTTGACGCTAAGGGATTGGTAAAAAATAAAGTTTACAAAATAAAGGTCGCTCGCTATTCTGTCGCCGGTGCGAGATTATACGGCGATGGCGACGAAGGCGAGAATTCCGGAGGCAGAGAGACACTGGCTAGGGGTGTTGGGCACGTTAAATGAAGCGCAAGCGCGCGTTTTTGTGGCCCAGAAGGCGCTGGAAGAAGGACGTGGAGCGGTCAGCCGTCTGGCACGCCTGACGAACATGTCGCGGCCTACGATTTTGAAAGGCATGGCCGAGTTGCAGGTCGGCCGCTTGCCCTCGCGTGCGGAAACCGGTCGCATTCGCGCCGTGGGCGGTGGACGCAAGAGGCTCGAAGACGCCGATCCCCATGTGAAGCGGGTGCTGGCGCGGCTGGTGGAAGCCAGCACGGCCGGCGACCCGATGAGTTACCTGCTGTGGACGAACAAGTCGACGCGCACCTTGGCCGATGAGCTCGCGCGCCAAGGCTACAGGGTCTCGCATGTGAGCGTCGCACGCTGCCTGCGAGAACTTGGCTACTCGTTGCAGGCCAACGTGAAGACGATCGAGGGCACCCAACATCCAGACCGCGATGCGCAGTTTCGCTACCTCAACGA
>Ga0187815_10000574_pt1 | contig 17562 bp, 17 predicted proteins | sample NC_S_5_FD_132962 | JGI IMG/M metagenome (GOLD analysis project Ga0187815, IMG submission 132962) | Wetland sediment microbial communities from Neuse River Estuary, North Carolina, USA - ASW-S_5 | ecosystem: Environmental > Aquatic > Freshwater > Wetlands > Sediment | place: USA: North Carolina...
CCATTGCGGCTCGTGCCGCGCCTGCCTCGACGCATGCCCGACACATGCCTTTCCCGCGCCCTATAAGCTCGATGCACGCCGCTGCATCTCCTACCTCACCATCGAGAACAAGGGGCCGATCCCGCACGAATTCCGCGCGGCGATGGGCAACCGCATCTATGGCTGCGACGATTGCCTGGCCGCCTGCCCGTGGAACAAGTTCGCTCAGGCCGCTTCCGAGACGAAGCTCGCCGCGCGCGACGACCTTCTGGCGCCTAAGCTGGAGGATTTTCTGGCTATGGACGACGGGGCATTCCGCGGCTTCTTCTCAGGCTCGCCGGTGAAGCGCATCGGCCGCGACCGCTTTGTCCGCAACGTGCTGATCGCCGCAGGCAATTCGGGCGACAGCGGGCTGATCCCGGCCTGCGAGAGGCTGCTCGGCGATCCTTCGCCGCTGGTGCGGGGAGCGGCGGTGTGGGCACTTTCGCGGCTGATGGAGCCGGCTGCTTTTGCGGCACTTGCGGCGGCGCGGCAAAACGGGGAAGACGATGCAGACGTGCGTCGGGAGTGGGATTTTGCGGCCGGCCGGCCGCAAGCGATCGGGGACCATGCATGAGCGCGACGAAAATGTTCATCTTCGGGGCCGGCTATTCCGGCAAGGCGACCGCCCGGGCAAAACCCGAAACCGGCATTCACGTTGCCGGCACCACACGCTCGCCCGATAAATTCGAAGTGCTGCGGCAGGCAGGCATCGAGCCTCTCGTTTTCGACGGGATGCTGACCGACGAATTGTCCGCCGGGCTTGCCGAGACGACGCATCTGCTGATCTCCATCGCGCCCGACGAGGCGGGCGACCCCGTGCTGAACGCCGCGCGCGAAAAAATCCTGCACGGCATGCCGAAGCTCGAATGGATCGGCTATCTCTCCACCGTGGGGGTCTATGGCGACCATGGCGGCGACTGGGTGGATGAAACGGCCGACTGCCGGCCCGTGTCGCGCCGCTCGATGATGCGGCTCGAGGCGGAGAAGGAATGGCTGGCGCTGGGCGCCGAAGCCAGGTTGCCGGTGGCGGTGCTGCGGCTTTCCGGCATCTACGGCCCCGGCCGCAATGCACTCGTGAACCTCGCCAACGGCACTGCCAAGCGCCTCATCAAGAAAGGACAGGTGTTCAACCGCATCCACGGCGATGACATTGCCGGCGCCGTCTGGCATCTCGCCGCGCGCGATCTGGGCGGCATCTTCAACATCACCGACGACACGCCCGCGCCGCCGCAGGACGTGGTGACCTATGCCGCCGGGCTGATGGGTGCGACACCGCCGCCGGAAATTCCCTTCGAGACCGCCCAACTTTCGCCCATGGCACGGTCTTTCTATGGTGAGAACAAGCGCGTCTCCAACGCGGCGATCAAGGCAACGGGCTTCCGGTTCCGCTATCCGGACTACCATGCCGCCTTCGAAGCGATGTGGGAGACGGGCAACTGGAACATGGGCGAGCCGCGCAGCCCGATGAAGCGCGGGTGAGCTGGAGGCGGGCATTTACCGTTCGCTAAGCAAGTCGCCCCAAGCTTGCCGGCAAGAGGGCCGGACCGGATGGAAACGCGTATGAACTCTTTTCTTCGAGCGGCAACCCGCCTTGCGGCGGCAGCGGTTGCAGCAGTCACGCTTTTGGGCTTCGAGGCACCCGGCGCCCATGCCGCCGAATTGGCCAAAGAGCTGTTCGGCGCGCAGAAGCTGCCATCCCTCGCGCAACCGCATTCCTACGGTTTCTATTCCAAGGGCTGCTTTTCGGGCGGCGTGGCAATCGCCACCGACGGGCCTACCTGGCAGGCCATGCGCCTGTCGCGCAACCGGCGCTGGGGTCATCCGGCAATGATCAAGCTGATCGAGAAACTGTCGCACGACGCGGTGGCCGATGGCTGGCCGGGCCTGCTTCTGGGCGACATCTCGCAGCCGCGCGGCGGCCCGATGCTGACCGGCCACGCCTCGCACCAGATCGGCCTCGACGCCGACATCTGGTTCACGCCGATGCCTAACCGTCGCCTGACGCCGGCCGAGCGCGAGAATATGAGCGCCACCTCGCTGGTGAACGAAAAGACCCATCTGGTGATCGACAAGCTTTGGACGCCGGCGCATGAGCGGCTCCTGAAGCGCGCCGCGAGCTATCCGGAAGTCGAGCGCATCCTGGTCAATCCGGGCATCAAGAAGAAGTTGTGCGACACGGTGACGGGCGACCGCTCATGGCTGCGCAAGATCCGTCCCTTCTGGGGCCACGACTACCATTTCCACGTCCGCATCGGCTGCCAGCCGGGCTCTGTGGGCTGCAAGGCGCAGGACCCGACGCCGCAAAGCGACGGTTGCGACAAGTCGCTGGCCTGGTGGTTCACGGAGGAACCGTGGCGGCCGGCGACCGGCCCGCAGAAGCCGCGCGCCCGCGATGTGATGACCATGGCCAGCCTGCCCAAGGAATGCCGCGCCGTGCTGAACGAGCACTCGCCGCAGTCCGAAGCTGCGGTGACAATGGGCGACACCGGCGGCAGTGCCGTCGCGACCACCACCCCGGAGGCCGCCAAGCCGACCGTCGATGTGGGCGAGCCGCCGGTTCCCGCGAACGCCTTTGCGCCGACGCCGATCAAGCGCCCGCCTTTGCCTCTGCCCAAGCCTTCGCGCTGATGGCGCCCGCAGGGCATTTGACGCCCCGACCAGCCTCACACCCAATTCCTCCGACAGCGGCTGGAAACGAAAAGGCCACACTCGTGTTAAATCGGCACCGCGACGCGGCGAAGGGCTCTTTCGCCGCGTCCGATCCTTGGCTATAGGTTTCAACCGATTTAGCTAACGGTCGCAGCAACGAACTGGGCATCGGTTTCCACGTGGCATCTGCACTCCGGCTGGCGCTGATTGCGCATGACGAAAAGAAGGACGACATGGTCGCCTTCGCCCGGGCGCATGCCGACTTCCTGGCCGGCTGCGATCTGGTGGCCACCGGCACGACCGGCCAGCGCATCGTCGAGGCCTGCCCGCAACTGGAGGTGCGGCGACTGAAAAGCGGCCCGCTGGGCGGCGACCAGCAGATCGGCGCCCTGATTGCCGAGGGTGCGGTCGATGCACTCATTTTCTTCGTTGATCCGCTGACGCCGATGCCGCATGACGTGGATGTGAAGGCTCTGATGCGGCTGGCGATCGTTTACGACATTCCATTGGCGCTGAACCACGCCACCGCAGAAATGCTCGCCGAAAGGCTGAGCCAGTGAATTTGGGGATTTTGACCAGCATGCCTGTTGCCCGCGACGAGGACACCGTCCTGCAGTTTCCCATCCTCATCGGCGACATCGGCGGCACGAATGCGCGCTTCGCCATCATCGTGGACGCCAATTCGGAGCCGGGCGAAACCCGCGTGGTGCAGACTGCCGACTATGCCACGATCGACGACGCAATCCAGCAGGCGGTGCTGGACCACACCTCGCTCAGCCCGCGCTCGGCGGTGCTGGCGGTGGCCGGGCCCGTGGACAGCGACGAAATCCACCTCACCAACTGCCCCTGGGTGGTGCGGCCCAGGGCGATGTTCGATGCGCTCGGCTTCTCCGATGTGGTGGTGCTGAACGATTTCGAGGCGCAGGCGCTGGCGGTTGCCTCGCTCGGCGAAGAGCACATGGAAAAGATCGGCGCCGGCGAGCCGGAAGAGAACGCCGGCCGCGTCGTGCTCGGGCCGGGCACGGGGCTTGGCGTCGCTGGCCTGATCCATGCCTGCCACAAATGGATACCGGTGCCCGGCGAAGGCGGCCACATGGACATCGGCCCGCGCACCGCGCGCGACCGCGAGATCTTCCCGCATCTGGAGCCCATCGAGGGCCGCGTCTCGGGCGAGCAGATTCTTTGCGGGCGCGGACTGGTCAACTCCTACCGCGCGATCGCAACCGCCGACGGCAAGGAAGCGCGCTACACCACGCCGGCGGAGATCACCGCCGCGGCGCTGGACAAATCCGACCAGATGGCCGTCGAGGCGCTGGACTTCTTCGTCACCGCGCTCGGCCGAACGGCCGGCGACCTTGCGCTGGTCTTCATGAGCCGCGGCGGCGTCTACCTCACCGGCGGCATCGCGCAGAAGATCGTGCCGGCACTGAAGACCGGCAGTTTCCGCGAGGCTTTCGAAGACAAGGCACCGCATCGCGAACTGATGCGCAGCATGCCGGTCTACGTCATCACCCATCCGCTGGCGGCGCTGAACGGCCTTGCGGCCTATGCCCGCACGCCCTCGCGCTTCGGCGTGGAGACGACGGGGCGGCGCTGGAAGTCATAAGACCGCCGGAGTTGGACGCCAATCGCGCCGGCGATGCATAGCGACGAAGTTTCGCGCCCTGCCCATAGGCAAGCGGGCGCGATGACGCTATTAGGAGCGCCAAGCAGCGGCGAATGAAGCCGTTCGGCATCGCAACGACGGGCAGATCCGAATTTGAGCCTCTTCAAGAAGAAACGCACGAAGGTCGACAGCGGCGAGATCATCGCCGTCATCAAGCGCATCCTGGCGGAAAACGGCCGGGACTATCTGTGGTCCTATGTCATCGCGGCGCTGTGCATGATGGCGGTGGCGCTGACTACGGCCTTCCCCGCCTACATCATGCGCGATGTGATCGACGACCTGTTCTATCACCAGCGCAGCGACCTCATCACGCTGATCAGCCTGTCGATCATCGCGGCCTTCTTCGTTCGCGGCGTGGCCGGCTACGCGCAGGCGGTGATCCTGGCCAAGGTGGGCAACAACCTCGTCGCCCGCTACCAGCGCCGTATCTTCGACCACCTGATGAAGCTCGATGTCGGCTTCTTCACCGAAAACCGCTCCGGCCACCTCGCCGCGCAGATCAACCAGAATGTCGGCGGCATACGCGACCTGCTGTCCCTGACGCTTTCAGCGGTCGCGCGCGACCTGGTTTCGCTGGTCGCGCTGGTGTCGGTGATGGTGGTGCAGAACCCCATGCTGTCGCTCGTCGCCTTCCTGGTCGGGCCACCGCTGGTCATCTCCGTGAACTATCTGATGCGGCGCCTGCGCGCCGTGACCCGCCAGGCCGTCGAAATCAATTCGCGGCTGATCGGCTCCATGCAGGAGGCCACCCAGGGCATCGCCGTGGTGAAGGCCTTCACCATGGAGGACCAGCTCTCGCAGCGCATGGGCCTGATGATCGATCATGCCGAGGAGCGCTCCAACAAGATCGCCCGCGTTTCGGAGCGCATGACGCCGATTTCCGAGATACTGGCCGGCCTCGCCGTTGCCGCCGTCATCGGCTATGCCGGCTACCGCTCGGCCGCCGGCGGGCCGCCGCCCGGCTCCATCGTTTCCTTCATCACCGCGCTGCTGCTGGCCTATGATCCTGTGCGCCGGCTGGCCCGCCTGCAGGTGGGACTGGAGCGCTCGCTGGTGAATGCGCGCATGATCTACGAGATCCTCGACCTCGAGCCGCAGCAGGGCGACGCGCCGGGCGCGAGCGAGCTGAAGATCGGCAAGGGCGAGGTGCGCTTCGACCGCGTCTCCTTCACCTATGCCGGCACCGACGCGCCGGTGCTGAACGAGGTGAGCTTTGTTGCCCAGGCAGGCAAGACCACGGCGATCGTCGGCGCGTCCGGCGCCGGCAAGACGACGGTGACGGCGCTTCTGGAGCGCTTCTACGATCTCGACAGCGGCTCCATCACCATTGACGGGCAGGACATATCCCAGGTCACCAAGCAATCGCTGCGCAACTCGATCGCCTATGTCTCGCAGCAGCCCTACCTGTTCGAGGGCACGATCGCCGACAACATCCGCTACGGCCGCGCCGACGCGACGGAAGAGGAAATTCGCTCTGCCGCCGATCAGGCAGCGGCGGACGGCTTCATCCGCCAGCAGCCGCAGGGCTATGACACACCCGTGGGCGAAAACGGCGTGACGCTGTCGGGCGGCCAGCGCCAGCGCATCTCGATTGCCCGCGCGCTCGTGCGCAATGCGCCGCTTCTGCTGCTGGACGAGGCGACCTCCGCGCTCGACAACGAGTCGGAAGCCCGCGTGCAGGAAGCGCTGACAACGGCAATGAAGGGGCGCACCACCATCGTCATCGCGCACCGGCTCTCGACGGTCATCAATGCCGACTGCATCATCGTGATGGAGGCCGGCCGGATCGTCGAGCAGGGCACGCATGAGGAGCTGCTGGCCAATCCGCACGGCACCTACGCCCGCTTCTACCGCCTGCAGAACAAGAAGGGGCTGGAACTGATGGACGACACGGCCGGCATGCCGGCCGCATCGCATCTTGAGGGAGAAGACGCATGAGCGAGATGGGTCTCGTCGTTGTCGGCGCGGGCGGCCGCATGGGTCAGACGCTGATCCGCACGGTGCACGACATGCCGGGCGTGATGCTGGCGGGCGCGGTCGAACGGTCCGGCTCCCCGCATGTCGGCCTCGATGCCGGCGAACTCGCGGGGCTCGGCAAGCTTGGCGTGAAGATTACCGACGACCCGCTGCCAGTCTTCGCCAAGGCTGACGGCGTGCTGGACTTCACCGCACCGGCGGCGACGGTGGAGTTTGCCGGTTATGCCGCGCAGGCGCGTATCGTGCATGTCATCGGCACCACCGGCTGCTCGAAGGAGGACGACGCGAAGATCGCCGCCGCGGCGCGCCATGCCACGATCGTCAAATCCGGCAATATGAGCCTTGGCGTCAACCTGCTGGCGGTTCTGGTGGAACAGGCGGCAAGGGCGCTCGGTCCGGAGGATTTCGACATCGAGATCCTGGAAATGCATCACCGCCGCAAGGTCGACGCCCCCTCCGGCACCGCATTGCTTCTGGGAGAAGCGGCGGCCACGGGGCGCGACATTGGCCTCGGCAAACACAGCGTGCGGGTGCGCGACGGTCACACCGGCCCGCGCGCTGACGGCGACATCGGCTTCGCCTCGCTGCGCGGCGGCTCGGTGGTGGGCGACCACTCCGTCATCTTCGCAGGCATCGGCGAGCGCATCACCCTGTCCCACAACGCCGAGGACCGCGCGATCTTCGCGCGTGGCGCGGTGAAGGCGGCGCTGTGGGCCCGCGGCCGCAAGCCCGGCCTCCATTCCATGCGCGACGTGCTCGGCCTCGCAGAGGCCGGCTGAACCGCATCACACCAACGGAGCCAGAAGACATGACCCGAACCCTCGTGCTCGTCCGCCACGGCCAGAGCGAATGGAACATGAAGAACCTGTTCACCGGCTGGCGCGACGTGGAGCTCAGCGCGCAGGGTGAGGCCGAGGCCAAGGCGGCAGGCGCCAAGCTGGCGGCGCGCGGCATCAAGTTCGACATCGCCTTCACCTCGGCGCTGAAGCGGGCGCAAAATACCTGCCAGTACATTCTCGACGCCACCGGCCAGAGCGACCTGAAAACCATCCGCGATCAGGCCCTCAACGAGCGCGACTATGGCGACCTCAACGGCCTCAACAAGGACGACGCCCGCGCGAAATGGGGCGAGGAGCAGGTGCACATCTGGCGCCGCTCCTACGACACTCCGCCGCCCGGCGGCGAAAGCCTGAAGGACACCGGCGCGCGCGTGTGGCCTTACTACATGCATGTGATGCAGCCGCATGTACTGCGCGGCGAGACCGTGCTGGTGGCCGCCCACGGCAATTCGCTACGCGCGCTGATCATGGCGCTGGAGGGCATTTCGGGCGAGGAGATCGTCAAGCTCGAACTCGCCACCGGCGTGCCGATGATCTACCGGCTGAACGCCGATTCGACGGTAGCGTCGAAGGAAATTCTTTCGGCTTAAGGCGCACAGATTCCCGTCGCTGCTGCAAAGCCCGGCCGCGCGCCGGGCTTTGCGTTTCGGCGCCGACCGGCGGCGATTCGCATCACAAAGCCGGAAAACGAATCGCCTGCCGTTGCAGCAGCCTGCCCAAGGCCTCGAAAGCGGCGCGAAAGGCGGGCCGCGACACCGCGCGAAGTGCGGCAAAATGGCCGTTTTCCGGCCATTTCAACTCTCCCCCGCGCGGGGGAACCGGGTGCCTGTCGATTGGCCCACAGCATCTTTCGATCCTGTCGAGTTTTTTTGCCGAAAGCGCGTTGACAGCGCCCCGCTGTCCGCTTACATCGGCGGCACACCTAGCCCAGGTGGCGGAATTGGTAGACGCGCACGGTTCAGGTCCGTGTGCCGCGAGGCGTGGAGGTTCGAGTCCTCTCCTGGGCACCATATATCCGATCACAGCCGTCCATGACTGTGGCGCGTGATACCAAAGAGCCCGGTTCGCCGGGTTTTTTTTGTGCCCTGAACACTCATTGAAAATTCACCGGCTCCCGCAGGCCGGCAAACCGGCCGGCTGCGGAAAATTACAAGAAGCCCGCCCCGGCGAACCGGAACGGGCTGCCTATTGCGGCCGTCACCTATTCATTTGCAGGCGGCCAGTTCCTTCATCGCCCGTTCCGCATTCGGCTTGCTGGTATACATCTTGTTTCCAGCGTCGGTCATCTTCTTGCCGTCGGGTTTGGTATCGACCACCTGGCACTTCTTGGTCATGGCATCCTTTGCCACCCAATACTCGGTTGCTGCGAATGCCGGCATGCTGAAGGCGGCGACGAGCGAAACCGCGACCAGAGCTTTGGTAATCATGATCATCCTCCTGGGGGTGTCCCCCGTGCGCAGGGAGATAGAGGAGCCGCGGGCATGTTCATCGCGGACCTTGACTGCTCACAACAATTTGAACGTTCGAGCAGCGAGCCGATGCGGAATTCGGGTTGGTCGCCAAGTGCCACAAGGGCGGTAGGCCTATCGCACCACGAGCACCGGAATGCTGCTGTAGCTCAGCACTTCCATGGCCTGGCTTCCCAGCAGCAACCGGCCGAGGCCCCGACGCCCATGCGAGGCCATCACGATCAGGTCGCAGCCGCGCGCCGTCGCCGTCTCGATGATCGCCTCGGCTGGCCGCGCCATCTCGACATGGACCGTATCGGCGCCGACGCCGATCTCATCCGCCGCGGACTTGCACTTGCCCAGGATTTTCGCGGCGATGCGAGCGCCCTCCTCCCGATAGTCGTTGAAGGTTTCGCCGGCGGCATAGCCCCCCAGGGGATCTCCCAGCCCGAATACGGGAAACGGCTCCGTGACATTGAGGAATGTTACCGAGGCCTGGAGACCGAGCGCCAGCGACAAGCCCTCCCGAACACCCTTGCATGCGAGCTCCGAACCATCGGTGGCGATCAGAAGATGACGATACACTTGGCTTGCCTTTCATCGTTCAGTTCGGTTTCTGTCGGCATCACCTTCATTCCCAATTTGGTGCGGGAACCACGCGCTTGAAAGGCCGCCCCCTGTTGACGCTGCCTGCCTGACCCGGACTGGGCTGGGTGAGTTGCGGGCGGCGCGGCGGCTGGGCGGGCCCAGCATCAAAAGGTCCCCTACCGGCCGCCGGACGATGCGGCGGCTTGCCGCTGGCGTTGTTCCATGCTGCCTTCGGCGGGCGCCTGTCATCGGGACGCCTGTGATGCTGGCGATAGTCGCGATAGTATCTGTGATCTCCCGGGCGATAGTATCTGCCGGAATAGATGGCTACGCCGCCATAGTAGGGCTCGCCATAATATGGATCGTAATACCCGCCGTCATAATAGACCGCGCTGTCGACGCAGCCGGCCAGCGACAGGCCGCACACCCCCATCGCAGCGACAAATGGCAACAATTTCATGGGCATGGTTCACCTCCGCCGATAGCAAATAGAGCAACTGGCGGTGGCGGCAATGCGCATGAGCACAGGCGCGGCACTCACCGGCCCGCAAGGATGACGAACACCGGCTCGACGGACGACGCCGCTACTTGCGGTGCGACGTATGTGTGGACCCGATCCCGCTCTGACCCCAGTCCGGGGTGAGCCATGGCTGGGCGTAGTCACGATTGTCGTAGGACGTATCGGCGCTGGTGGCGCAGCCGGAAAAGACCGGCATCGCGAGCAACAACGCCGCAAGGAGAAGCAAGCGCATAGCCTTTACCTCCTGGTCTCGCAAACGCCACAACGCCAATCCACGCCGCCGGTTCCGGCGGCCACGCGGCATTCGGCCGGCTTCCCGATGAAGATTGGATCAGTTGCGGGAGCAGCGGTGAACGGACCGGGCTTGCCTTCCGCCGGCCTCGCCGCCCGCATGATGGGGGGCGATCAGCCGCGCACCTTGTGTTCGGCCAGCCAACGTTTGGGTTTGCCTTTCCGCCGCGCCGGTCCGATAGTTGCCGCCGGAAACCGACCAACAGGAGGCCTCATGAGCGACAACGACAAGGCGCCCGGCTATGCCTCGCCACCCTGCTTCATGCATGAGCTGACACCGGATTTTCAACCTGACGACCGACCGGCGGACGCAACCGCCTGGGCCGATGTGAAACGCTGGCGCAAGGCCGAGCGCCAGCGCCTGATCGATGCGCGCATGGCGATGTCGGCGGCGGAACGGGCTGCACGCACCAGACAGATCGCCGCTCGGCTGACCGAGGCGATCGGCAATCCGCGCCGCCATTTCGTCAGCCTCTACTGGCCCTTCAAGGGCGAGCCCGACCTGCGCGGCTGGATGGACGAGATCATCGAGGCCGGCGGACGCTTCGCGCTGCCGGTGGTGATCCAGGCCGGGCATCCGCTGGAATTTCGCGCCTGGGCTCCGGGCGAGCCGCTGGAGCGCGGCGTGTGGAACATTCTCGTGCCCGCCAACGGGCAGGTGGTGCAGCCGGGCGTGGTGATCGCGCCGGTGGTCGGCTTCGACGGCGAAAACTACCGGCTCGGCTATGGCGGCGGCTTCTTCGACCGCACGCTCGCGGCCATGCCGAAAAAGCCGCTGGTGATCGGCATCGGCTATGCCGAGGCGCGGATCGCCACGATCTATCCGCAGCCGCACGACATACCCATGGACATGATCATCGCGGCTTGATGAGGCCGCGCCTTTACCTCGACCTCCAACGGAGCGTTCCCGATGCAAACCGACCGCCGCTTCCAGGAACTCGTCGACATCGATTTGCCCATCCTGCTTGCGCCGATGGCCGGGCCGGTAACGTCGGAAATGGCAATCGCAGTGGCCGAAGCCGGCGGACTGGGCGCCCTGCCCTGTGCGCTGCTGTCGCCCGAACAGTTCCGCAGCGAGCTTGGCATCATCCGGCAGCGGACGTCAAAGCCGATCAACCTCAACTTCTTCTGCCACACGCCGCCGGTGCCCGACAGGGCGCGCGAGGCTGCCTGGCGCAAGCGGTTGGCCGGCTACTATGTCGAGCTCGGGCTTGACCCCGAGGCTCCGGTGCCAAGCTCCAGCCGCACGCCCTTCGATGGCGCGCTGTGCGAGATGGTTGAAGAATACCGCCCGGAGGTGGTGAGCTTTCATTTCGGCTTGCCGGAAAAATCGCTGCTCGACCGCGTGAAGACTGCAGGCGCGAAGGTGCTGTCGAGCGCAACCACGGTGGAGGAGGCGCGCTGGCTGGAAGACCATGGCTGCGACGCCATCATCGCGCAGGGCGCCGAGGCCGGCGGTCATCGCGGCATGTTCCTGACCGACGACGTCTCGACCCAGATCGGCACCTTCGCGCTGGTGCCGCAGGTGGCGGATGCGGTTTCGGTGCCGGTGATCGCGGCCGGTGGTATCACCGATGCGCGCGGCATAGTCGCGGCCTTCGCGCTCGGCGCCTCGGCGGTGCAGATCGGCACGGCCTATCTCTTCACGCCGGAGGCCAAGGTCTCGGCGCTGCACCGGCAGGCGCTGCGCTCTGCGCGCAGCGACGAGATCGCAATCACCAACGTTTTTACCGGGCGACCGGCGCGCGGCATCCTCAACCGCGTCATGCGCGAGGTGGGGCCCATGTCCGATCTCGCGCCGGCCTTTCCGCTGGCCGGCGGCGCGCTGGCGCCGTTGCGGTCGAAATCGGAACCGGCCGGCTCCAGCGATTTCATGCCGCTCTGGGCGGGGCAGGCGGTGCGGCTCGGCCGCGAAATGCCGGCCGGCGAGCTGACGCGGCGCCTGTGGGCCGAAGCCCAGGAACGGATGCCGTGTATTTTGCCGGCTCACTAGCGCTCCGGATCGAGGCTGAAGCGCCGTCGCGGTTCTTCCTGATCGAGGCCTGCCTGCCGGTTGACCCAAACGCGGCCAGGCAGGATCGTGACTATTGCGCTTCACATTGCGGCGAGGCGCATCATCTTGGATTAATTCAAGCTTGACACTTCAAACGCACCGGGCGTAAGGCAGCCATGCTTCGGTTCGCCCGAGGCGATCATCAACAGATCGAACAGGTTATGGACAGTCATTCTAGTCGCTGTCCGGGGAAAGCTCTCAGCCGGAACCGGGCAACGCATCCGTCAATCGATACCGAGTCCGGCGCGTCCCGCCGGGTGAGCCTCGACAGGGCCTGACGGGTCTGTCCGCTCGCCTCCGGGTCCAGTCGGGCCAAGGAGGTGAGCCATGAACAACACCATCCTCTTTTTCCGTGATCGCGACGCCGTGCGGCTTGCCGTGCGCGCGGCAGCACCCGTCGCCCGCACCCGCTTCCGGCCGATCGAACCCGCGCATCCCGAAGCCGGACGCACCGCACTGACCTGCCACTGGCAACGCGACGCGCTGACCGGACGTCTCGAAGGTCGCTGGTCGCGCGAGCGCCGCACCCCTTCCGACGAGGGTGTCAGTTGCAGCTTGCGATACGCTCTCGCCGCCTGACCTTCCGGTCCGCGACGCCAACGCCTTTTTCCTGATCGCGAAGATCCTGCGCCCTCCGCAACCCCTGCCGGTTGCGACGCGCGCCAGCGCGTCCTCTGTCCCGGCCTGCCGAAGCGCCGCCGCGTCGCGGTGCAGGTGGCAGCGCCTCCCCGTACAAAGATTTCCGTCTACGGACACCGAGGTTCGCAAATGATCTTCCTGCCCCACAATCGCCAATCGCTGAGCGACGCCGCGACGCTGTCGCGCGGCCGCATCATGCCCAATATCTACGATATCCTCGCCCTGTCGATCATGGCGGCGGTGTTCGTGCTCTTGGCGCATGCGGCCATCGCCATGCGCGGTTCGATCGAGCTCCTCTCCACCGCACCGGTGACGCTCGACCCGGCCAACCTGCCCGAATATGCGATGCGCACGACGCTGCGCATGTTCGCCGCCATCATCGCCTCGCTGATCTTCACCTTCGCGGTGGCGACGCTGGCGGCCAAGAGCCGCCGGGCCGAGATGGTCATCATCCCCGCGCTTGACATATTGCAGTCGGTGCCGGTGCTGGGCTTCCTGACCTTCACCGTCACCTTCTTCCTCGGTCTGTTTCCCGGCAGCCAGCTCGGCGCCGAATGTGCGTCGATCTTCGCGATCTTCACCGCGCAGGCCTGGAACATGACCTTCTCCTTCTACCAGTCGCTGCGCACCGTGCCACGTGACCTCGACGAGGTGTCGCGCGGCTTCGGTCTCACCGCCTGGCAGCGCTTCTGGCGGCTGGAGGCGCCGTTCGCGGCGCCGGGCCTGATCTGGAACACGATGATGTCGATGTCGGGCGGCTGGTTCTTCGTCGTCGCCTCTGAGGCCATCACCGTCGGCGACACCACGGTGGAACTGCCGGGCCTCGGCTCGTGGCTGGCACTGGCGATCTCCAAGCAGGATTTCGTCGCCGTGGGCTGGGCCGTGCTCGCCATGGCCATTCTGATCCTGCTCTACGACCAGCTGCTGTTCCGGCCGATCGTGGCCTGGGCCGACAAGTTCCGCGCCGAGCAGACCGCCAGCCAGCAAAAGCCGCGCTCGTGGGTCTACGACCTGCTGCGCCGCACGCGCATGCTCAAACTGGCTGGCGTACCGCTGGCCGGCGGCTGGGACAGGCTGATGCTGGTGGGCGCCGGCGGCCCACGCAAGGCACAGCGCCCGCAGGAATCGCGTCCTGCCAACAGGATCGCGGATCGGCTGTGGCTGGCCTTCATCGTGCTGCTGGCTGCAGCGGGTGCCGCGGTAACCGTTGCCTACATCCGCCGCACGCTCGGCTGGAGCGATGTGGCGGAGGTCTTCGGCGGCGGGGTCGCAACCCTGGTGCGCGTGGCCGTCCTGGTCGCCCTCGCAAGCCTGATCTGGGTACCTATCGGCGTCTGGATCGGCCTCAGGCCCGCTGTTGCCCAGAAGGTTCAGCCGCTGGCGCAGTTCCTGGCTGCGTTCCCGGCAAACGTGCTGTTCCCCTTCGTGGTGATTGCCATTGTCATCACCGGCGCCAACCCGAATATCTGGCTTTCGCCGCTGATGATCCTGGGCACCCAGTGGTACATATTGTTCAACGTGATTGCCGGCGCCAGCGCCTTCCCATCCGACCTGAAGGAGGCCGCGGCCGTGTTCAAGCTGAGCTCCTGGAGCTGGTGGACCAAGGTGATGCTGCCGGGGATATTCCCCTATTACGTGACCGGCGCGCTGACCGCCACGGGCGGCTCGTGGAACGCCTCCATCGTCGCCGAGGTGGCGAGCTGGGGCAACACACACCTCGAGGCCTACGGGCTCGGCGCATACATCGCCAAGGCAACCGAGGCTGGCGACTTCCCCCGCGTGGTGCTGGGGATCGCGGTGATGTCGCTGTTCGTCACGCTCTTCAACCGCGCCCTGTGGCGCCCCCTTTACGTCTTCGCCGAGCGCCGCCTGCGCCTCGACTGAAAAGACACTACATATATTGATCGGGAGACCGCTCCATGAACGAATTCGTCACCGCCACCGCAACGATCGCAAACGCCGCTCCGCTGGTCGAGGTCAAGGGTGTCAGCCAAAGCTACGACAACGGCCAGTTCGTCGTGCTGGACGATGTTGCCTTGACGCTGCGCGCCAGTGAGATCGTCGGCCTGCTCGGCCGCTCGGGCTCCGGCAAGTCGACGCTGCTGCGCTCCATCGCCGGGCTGATCCGACCGACTTCCGGCTCGATCACCTTCGAGGGCAAGCCCGTCTCCGGCACGCCGGACGGCATTGCCATGGTGTTCCAGAGCTTTGCGCTGTTTCCCTGGCTCACGGTGCTGCAGAACGTCGAGCTCGGGCTCGAGGCCCGCGGCATCGAGCCCGCCGAACGGCGCAAGCGGGCGCTGGAGGCGATCGACCTGATCGGCCTCGATGGCTTCGAGAGCGCCTACCCCAAGGAGCTGTCGGGCGGCATGCGCCAGCGCGTGGGTCTTGCCCGGGCGCTCGTGGTGCACCCCAAGGTGCTTTTGATGGACGAGCCTTTCTCGGCGCTCGACGTGCTGACGGCCGAGACGCTGCGCACCGACCTGCTCGACCTCTGGTCGGAAGGCCGCATGCCCATCGAGTCGATCCTGATGGTCACGCACAATATTGAGGAAGCGGTGCTGATGTGCGACCGTGTGCTGATCTTCTCGTCCAATCCGGGACGGGTCGCGGCGGAGATCCGCATAGACCTGCCGCAGCCGCGCGACCGCCTCGACCCTGCCTTCCGCGCGCTGGTGGAAGATATCTATGAGCGCATGACGGCCCGGAAGCCCGTGGCCGAGCCCGCGCACGAAGTTGTCGAGCCCGGCATCGACATCGTGTTGCCGCGCGTTTCCACCAACCTGCTCTCTGGCCTGATCGAGACGGTGGCGGCTGAGCCCTATCGCGGCAAGGCCGACCTGCCGCCGCTGGCGGCCAGCCTGCAGCTCGAGGTCGACGACCTGTTCCCGATCGCCGAGTCTCTGCAGATGCTCCACTTCGCCGAGCTGGCGGAAGGCGATATCCAGCTCACGGAGGCAGGCATGCGCTTTGCCGAAGATGAAATCGACGATCGCAAGCGCCTGTTCGCCGAACAGCTCGTCGCGCATGTGCCGCTTGCCGCACATATCCGCCGGATGCTGGACGGGCGGGCGAACCACGAAGCCCCTGCCCGCCGCTTCCGCGAGGAACTGGAGGAGCACATGTCCGAAGAGAACGCGGAATACACGCTGCGGGCGATCACCAGTTGGGCCCGCTATGCCGAGCTCTTCGCCTATGACGAAAAGACCGACATGTTCACGCTCGAAAACCCGAGCTGAGCTTCAACACCCGCAAAGCGGTCAAATAGCGGTCAAATAGAAGAGGCGCGGCCGCGAATGGCCGCGCCTCTCATGCGCCGGGCGTGCCCCGGCCCGGATGACGCCCGTTTCCTGAAAAATGATCTTGTCCGAAAAGTCTGCAACTTTACGGGGTCATCCCTTTCACGAGTGGCGGGCGACCAGTTCCTTCAGCGCCTTCTCGAAGCGATGGATTTCCTCGATCGTGTTGTAGTGGACGAGCGAAAGGCGCACCGCGCCGCTGTCCATGCTGAGACCGAGGCGCTTCATCAGGCGCGGCGCATACATGTGGCCGTCGCGGATGCCGATCTGCATTTCCGACATCTCTTCGGCGATCATCTGCGGCGACAGCTTGCCGATGTTGAAGCAGAAGGTCGGCACGCGCTCATTGATGCGGGCCTCGTCGTCGACGCCGTAGACGGTGGCGCCGCAATCCTTCAGCACGCGCAGCATCTCGCGGGCGAGGTACAGCTCATAGGCGCGGATGGCGCCCATGCCGGCAACGATGTTCTCGCGGCGCGAGCGGTTGTTGGACGGGGCGAAGTTGCGGCCGACCGATTCCAGATACTTCACCGCCGCATCCATGCCGGCGACGTTCTCGTAGATGAAGGTGCCGGCCTCGACCTTGTAGGGCGGCTCGTCGGGGATAAAATCCTCGCGGAAGGTGGGCAGGCGCTTCAGCGTCTCGAAGCGGCCCCACAGGAAGCCCATATGCGGCGAAAAATTCTTGTAGCCCGAGCAGACGAGATAGTCGCAGTCCCAGGCCTGCACGTCGATGAGGCCGTGCGGGCCGTAGTGCACGCAGTCGAGGAACACTTCGGCGCCGGCGGCATGGGCGATCTCGGCGACCGAGGCGACATCGACGATCGAGCCGATGGAATGGGCCGTGACCGTGCAGGCGACGAGGCAGGTGCGCTCATTGACCAGCGGGCGCAGGTCGTCGACATGCAGGTTGCCGTCCTCGCGCATGCGCCACCACTTGAACTTGGCGCCGGCCGATTCCAGCGCCAGCCAGGTGGCGATGTTGGCGTCGTGGTCCATGTCGGTGACGATGATCTCGTCGCGCTCGGAGAGCACCTGGCCGATGCCGAGGCTGACCAGGCGGATGAAGGAGGTGGCATTCATGCCGAAGCAGATTTCAGCGGGGCTGTAGGCGTTGATGAGCAGCGCCACGCTCTCGCGCGCCTCGGCGACCGACTGATCGACCTTGACGCTGCGGCCGTAGCGGCCGCCGCGCTGGACATTGTGGCCGACGAGGTGGTTTTGCACCGCCTCGAGAACGCTCTGCGGAATCTGGGCGCCGGCGGCGTTGTCGAAGAAGATGAAATCGCCGGCCTGCTGCAGCGCCGGGAACATGGCGCGCACCTGGTCGACGGGGAAGGATGCTGCGTCGGCGGGTTCGATCGGGCGATGCTGGGTCATGGAAATGCTTTCTGGAATCAGAGGGAATGCGCGCGGCGCGGACGCCACGAGGTTTGGATGAAGGAGGCTCAGCTTCGTCCGTAGGCGCGCTTGCCGCGCGCCTCGAGATGGCTGACGAGGCGGACCAGCGGCCACAGGAAGGCCAGATAAATGATCGCCGCGCCGATGAGCGGCGTGGGGTTGGCCATCAAC
>Ga0187815_10000575_pt1 | contig 17553 bp, 21 predicted proteins | sample NC_S_5_FD_132962 | JGI IMG/M metagenome (GOLD analysis project Ga0187815, IMG submission 132962) | Wetland sediment microbial communities from Neuse River Estuary, North Carolina, USA - ASW-S_5 | ecosystem: Environmental > Aquatic > Freshwater > Wetlands > Sediment | place: USA: North Carolina...
CGGTGGCCAGCACCACGGCCTGGCCGCGGAACAGGTGCAGCGTGCCCTCGTTCATGTCCAGCGCCAGCACGCCGCGGCAGACGCCCTCGTCGTCGAAGATCAGGTCGATCGCGAAGTATTCGATGAAGAACTCGGCCTCGTGCGCCAGCGCCTGCTGGTACAGCGTGTGCAGGATGGCGTGGCCGGTGCGGTCGGCGGCGGCGCAGGTGCGCTGCGCGGTGCCCTTGCCGTAGTGCGTGGTCATGCCGCCGAACGGGCGCTGGTAGATGCGGCCCTCGTCGGTGCGCGAGAACGGCACGCCGTAGTGTTCCAGCTCGTAGATCGAGGGGATGGCCTCGCGGCACATGTACTCGATCGCGTCCTGGTCGCCAAGCCAGTCCGAGCCCTTGATGGTGTCGTAGAAGTGGAAGCGCCAGTCGTCCTCGCCCATGTTGCCGAGCGCGGCGGCGATGCCGCCCTGCGCCGCCACCGTGTGCGAGCGGGTCGGGAACACCTTGGTGATGCAGGCGGTCTTCAGGCCCTTCTCGGCCAGGCCGAAGGTCGCGCGCAGGCCGGCGCCGCCGGCGCCGACCACGATCACGTCGAACTTGTGCTGCTGGATCTTGTAGCTTTCCACGGTCTCACACTCCCAATGCGATGCGCAGCACGGCCAGCACGCCCGCGAGCGCGCCCAGCACCGCGAGGAACTTGATCGCCACCAGCAGGGCCACTTCCTTCCGGCGGGTGTGCACGTAATCCTCGATCACCACCTGCAGGCCCAGCACGGCGTGCCAGAACATGGTGACGATGAACAGGATCAGCAGCAGCGCATTCCACGGCTTCGCCACCGTGGCCCTGGCCGCGGCGTAGTCGGCGTGCAGCAGCGACAGCACGGTGACCACGACCCACAGTCCGAGCAGGACAAGTGCGACGGCGGTGACGCGCTGCGTCCACCAGTGGCCCGCGCCCGCCTTGGCCGAGCCGAGCCCGCGCGCCTGCTTCAAGGGATTGCGCAGCTGGCTGCGCACGTCGTCGGTACCGGCGCGGAGGTTCATGCCGCACCTCCGCGGAGCAGCACGCAGGCCCACACGATGGCGACGAGCACGAAGCTGCCGACCACCGAAAGCCAGCTCGACCGAACGAACTGCGGGATCGCGTAGCCCGCGCCGGTATCCTGCACCAGGTGACGGATGCCGTTGCACAGGTGGTAGAACAGCGACCAGCTCCAGCCGACCAGCAGGAAGACGCCCAGCGGGCTGCCCATGCAGGTCTCGAACCGGGTGAAAGCAGCCTCGCCGGCGGCCAGTGCGAGCAGCCCCCAGACCACCAGCAGCGTACCCACGGCGAGGGCGATGCCCGTGGCGCGGTGCAGGATGGAGGTCACCATCTGCACTTGCCACCGGTATACCTGTATGTGCGGAGAGAGCGGTCGTCGCGTGTCTGCCATGGCGGCTATCCTGAAGTGGAATCGCTGGAACTGTCTGCCAAGCCGAACCGCAATCGCGCGACGACAATGATGCCGCCACGCGACGCATCAGAAGTCGATGCAGCGCCCGTTCTTTTCCCAGTCGCCGTAGCGGGTGGGATCGGGGGCCGGTCGCTCCGTCGCCGTCTTCCCCTCATCCCCCGCCGGCTGCACGGGCACGGCCACGGGCTCCGCGGGAACGGAAGCGGGTCTGGATTCGGCTGGACGCAAGGTGTCGGGCATGGTCGTTATCAAGCCGCGGAAGGTTAATACTTGCGGCAATGCCGCACAACCTTGACGAACGCCGCGAACATGGCCTGCACCGCGTGCGGCGCCGACTTGCGCCCCGCCTCCGCCGACCACACCTGTCACCTCTATGCCCACTACCCATCAAGTCGAAACCCTGCTGATCGAAGGCCCCGATGCGCTTGCTTTCGCGCATGCGCAGTTCAGCAGCAACGTGCAAGCGCTCGCCGTTGGCGCATGGCACTTCAGCGCATGGCTGGGCGCGCAAGGCCGCGTGCGCGCACTGTTCCATCTCGCGCGGCTGGACGAACAACGGCTGCTGCTGTTGCTGCGCGGCGGCGAGGCGGCGGCGCTGGGCGAAGCGTTGCGTCGATTCGTGTTCCGCAGCCGGGTCACCCTGCAGGCTTCGCCCTGGCTCGCGCTCGCCACCGATGCCGCGTTCCCGCTGCATGCAGTGCGCATCGCACCGGACGCCATCGTGCTCGGTTGCGGAACGCACGGCCTGCGTCTCGCCAGCGAAGGGGAAAGCGATGACGCATGGCGCGAGCCGCAACTGCGGCTGGGCTGGCCATGGCTGCCCGTCCCCGCACTCGACAGCTTGTTGCCATCGGCGTTGTCGCTGCATCGACTTCAGGCCGTCGCGGTCGACAAGGGGTGCTACCCCGGCCAGGAGATCGTCGCGCGCCTGCACTGGCGCGGCGGACACAAGCGGCACCTGTGCAACGTGCGCCTGACGCGCGCCGCGACACCCGGCGACATCCTGCTGCACGGCGGCAACGAGGTCGGCATGCTGCTCGATGTCGCCATCGTCGATGACGCGATCGATGCACTCGCCGTGTTGAACGACGATGTCACGGCGACGCTGGCCGCGGGCATCGCTTTGCAGCTCGACGACGGGCTTGCGCTGTACATGCAGCGGCGATGGGAAAACTGATGCACTGGGATCGCCGCGCTTTCGTGAACAGTTGTTCACGTTTGTCGACGTTTTGCATGAGCGCGTGTTGAATCGGAACCACCCGGCACTTGCCGCGAGAAAAATCCGCCGTTAGGCTCCGCCCACCCTATCAACGCGGCATCCGCCACCCACGGCTGCCGAAGCACGCGACGAACCGGAAGATTCCGTATCGGCGCGACCCGGTAAACACCACCGGATGGAACATCCGCCCAGTGCGGAACAAGTTGCAGGCTACACGGCACCGCTGCCGCGCAGCGCCTCGACAACACCCTCGATCGGCACAGATGCCGCCGCTCGAAAGCCACAATCCCGTGGCATTCGCCCAGCCACAAGTTTCGGCTGTGCGATCAATCCAGGTGGAACGGCCTGCCAGCCCGTCCACCGCAATGGCGCCCGGACAGTTCACTGGTCTGCGCGTACAGCACGCTGGAGGCAGACAATGAAACTTTCCATGCTGTTGTGGATGACATCCCTGATGCCACAACCGGTCGCGAACCAGGCCTGCCTGGCCACGACGGTGTACCTGGAGGCGCGCAGCCAGCCCACCGTGGGGCAGATGGCCGTCGCCGAAGTGGCGATGCGCCGCCGCGAACGCGGCCAGTGGGGCAACACGGTGTGCGAGGTCGTGATGGCGCCGCACCAGTTCGCCACCACCACCACTCCCGGTTCGTTCGAGATCACCAACGTCGAGGCTTTTCACAAGGCCTGGGAAATCGCCGGGCGGATGATCCACGTCTGGCAGCTGCCGGCGAGCCAGCGCAGCGTGCTGGTGCCGCGCGCCGATCACTTCGCCACCGTTGCGGTTGCGCCCGCCTGGTCCCGCAACAAGCCGTCGATCACCATCGGCGACCACACCTTCTATGCCGTGAACTGACAAATCCGCCGGAGCAGGCAAGAAAAAGGCCCTCTTTCGAGGGCCTTTTCATTTGGACGTCCAGATGTCCAGATGTCCAGATGTCCAGACGTCCGAACTCACGCCCGGATCGAACTACATCGGGTAGACATGCCCGTCGCGCACCTGCACGTAATCGCCGTTGCGGACATTCGGGTTCTCGCGCTGGGTCACCGTGGCGTACTGGCCGTTGTCCAGCCGCACCACGATCCGCCAGGCGTTGCCACCGCCGTCGGAACGCTTGCCGATCTGGTTGCCGACCACGCCGCCGGCCACCGCACCGACCACCGTGGCAGCCTTGCGCCCGTCGCCCTTGCCGATGGTGCTGCCCAGCACGCCGCCGGCCACGGCGCCGATCACCGCACCCAGCACGCCGCCATTGCCGTTACCGTTGTCGACATACACCGGCTGCACGTCCTGCACCACGCCGCAGCTCTGGCAGCGCCCGTAGCCGCCGCCGTAGCCCTGCCCGTAACCCTGCCGGTAGCCACCGTTGCCGTATCCGGGGCCGGTGACGCAACCGGCCAGCGCCAGCCCCGCCGCCAGCACGGCCACCGGAACGATGCGCCGCATGAAGATGTTCATTGCACTGCTCCTTCGAGGGCTGCGGGAGGGATGATCAGCGGGCGTCCGAAACGGCGGTCACGCCCTCCTGCACCTGCACGCGATCGCCCGGGTCGTGATCCATGCGGGTGGTGCGGGTGACACCGTTGTACACGTACTGCACGTCGTAGCCGATGATCTTGCCGCTGGTGCCGGCAACCGTGCTGCAGCGGCGCTCGACCGACTGCGTCACCTGCGGCTGGTGATGCGCGTTCTCGATGCGGTTGCCGGCATAGCCGCCTCCCACCGCACCCGCCACCGTGGCCAGCGTCTTGCCCTTGCCGCCGCCGACCATGTGGCCGAGCAGGCCGCCGGCGACGGCACCGATCGCGGTGCCGGCGATGTTGTGCTGGTCCTTCGGCGGCGCGGTGTGATTCACCACCTCGTCGTGACAGACCTCATGTGCCGCCGAACCGGACGAACGCACCGGCGTCACGCTGACCACCTGGGCGTACTGCGGGCCGGCCGGCTGCTGCGCGGCGGCGGGAGCCGAAGCGTCCGCCTGCGCACCCTGGGTACCGGCATCGGCGCTGCGGTTGCAGGCCGACAAGCCGACGGCCAGCGCGGCAGCAATCCCCACATTGAGTGCATTGACCATCAACCTGTTCATAACCATCCTCCTCTGTCAGTGTCCGGCCGTGACGGGGTGCGACATGCACCCGCCTGCGACCTGCAGCGCCATTGAACCTTCACGTATCTGAATACTGCCTAGACCGCCGCCGTTACACTAACTTCACGTTGCGGCAGCTCAAGCCGGCAGCGACGACCGGCACCGGAAAACGAGAGACGCATCACGCCCGTGCTAACCGACAGCCATGTCCACCTTGACGACCGCGCTTTCGACGCCGACCGCACCCAGGTGCTGCAGCGGGCACGCGACGCCGGCGTCGGACAGATGGTGGTGCCGGCGGTCGACGCGTCCAGCTGGACACGCATCCGCGACCTCTGCGCAGCACATCGGGACACGCTTTTCCCCGCCTACGGCCTGCATCCACTGTACCTGTTGCAGCATGCGCCCGCCGATGTGGATGCCTTGTTGTCATGGTGTGACGCGAACGCTGCCGTGGCAATCGGCGAGATCGGCCTGGATTTCCATGCCGCCGGACTGGATCCCGCGCTGCAGCGCGGCTACTTCAGCCGACAGCTGGCGCTGGCCCGCGAACTGGACCTGCCGGTGATCGTGCATGCGCGGCAGGCACTGGAGGAGGTGATCCTCACCCTGCGCCGCCACCCCGGCGTGCGCGGCGTGGTGCACAGCTTCTCCGGCAGCGAGGAGCAGGCGCACCGGCTGTGGCAACTCGGCTTCCTGGCCGGCATCGGCGGCCCGGTGACCTACGAGCGGGCGCAGCGCCTGCGCCGCATCGTGGCGCACATGCCGATCGAATTCCTGCTGCTTGAGAGCGATGCGCCGGACCAGCCCGACGCGAACCACCGCGGCCAGCGCAACGAACCGGCGCGCGTCGCCGGAGTGCTGCGCTGTGTGGCGACCCTGCGCGGCGAAGCAGCGCAGGAGGTGGCCGCCGCCACCACGGCGAATGCGCGCCGCCTGTTCCGCCTGCCCGACCCCGAACACAGCTGATCGCGCCACGGCACTTGCGTCGCGCTCCGGCCTGCGTCTACATTTATTTCATCAGTGAAATATGAATTGGTGAAATGGCACGCTTGGACGACTGCATCGCGATGATGGACGAGGGCATCGGCCGGATGCACGAGCTCGTCCCGCAGCTGCCCGCCGAACAGGTCACGCTGTGCCGGTTGATGGTGATGGTGGGCACCCGGCTCGACGACGGGCTGGGGGAGCAGATCCGGCAGCACCGGCTGAACCACAGCGAGTTCCTCACCCTGGTGATGCTGCACAGCCGCCCGGACGGCAGTTCCACCCCCGGCGAGCTGTGCGAGTTCACTTCGCAGGGCTGCACCAACATGACCCGCATCGGCAACGCGCTGGTCAAGCGCGGCCTGATCTCGCGCGGCGCCAGTGCCGAGGACCGCCGCCGCGTCGTTATCCGCATCACCGCCGCCGGCCGCCGCTTCGTGCAGAAGCTGCTGCCGCCAATGTTTCCCCGCGTGGAGGCGATGTTCGCCGGCTTCAGCGCCAACGACCGGCGCCAGCTGAGCCGCCTGCTGCGCAAGCTCGCCCACAACCTCGACCAGCTCGACGCGGACGACGCGTCGTGAAGGAGCCCTGAGATGACCTTCGCCCCGCCCCGCCCGCGTGCGGCACTGGCTCTCGTCGTCGCGCTGACGCTCGCCGGTTGCGCGTTTGCGCCGCCGAAACTGCAGCACCCCGCGCTGCGCGACGACGCGCCGCTGGCCGGGCTCGACCTGCCGACCGGCGCCGGCTGGCCGGCCACCGATTGGTGGCGCGCCTACGGCGACCCGCAACTCGACGGATTGATGGCGACGGCGCTGAGCCGATCGCCCGACCTCGTGCAGGCGCAGAGCCGCGTGCATACCGCCGAGCAGTCGGTGAAGCTTGCCGCCGCGCAGGCCGGGCTCAGCATCAACGGCAACGCCCGGCTCACCCGCCAGCGCATCAGCGAGCACGGCCTGATGCCGCCCAAGCTGCTCGGCTTCACCTGGTACAACCAGGCCGACCTCGGCGTGCAGTTCCAGTACGACTTCGACTGGTGGGGCAAGAAGCGCGCGGCGATCGAGAGCGCACTGGACCAGGCGCACGCCGCCGAGGCCCAGCGTGCCGCAGCGGCGCTGACGATCCAGAACGCGGTGGCCGACACCTATTTCGGCTGGCTGGCCGACGAGGCGCGGCTGGCGCTGGCACGGCAATCGCTCGCCGTGCAGCAAAGGCTGCTGCAGATCGCCGAGCTGCGTGTGCGGCAAGGTGTGGACCTGCCCGACACCGTGCAGGAGGCGCGCTCGCGCCTGGTCGCCGAGCAGCAGGCGCAGACCGCGCTGGAGAGCTCGGCGCAGATCCGCAAGGTGGCGCTGGCCGCCCTGCTCGGCGTGGCGCCGGCGCAGTTGCCGCCGCTCGCGCCACGGCCGCTGCCTGCCACCAGCGGCACCCTGCCTGCCGACGCGAAACTCGACCTGATCGCCCGCCGCCCCGACATCGCCGCCAGCCGCTGGCAGGTGGAGGCGGCGCTCAAGCAGACCGACGTGGCCCGCGCGCAGTTCTTCCCGGACATCAGCATCACCGCGATGGCCGGCCTGTCCAGCACCAACCAGGGCACCCCCGCGCTGTTCGGCGGGGGCCGTTCCGGCGACCTGGGCAACGTGTTCAGCGCGGGCAGCAGCGTGTTCGGGCTCACCCCCGCGCTGCATTTGCCGATCTTCGAGGGCGGCCGGCTGAAGGCCGCCTACGGCATCAGCCGCGCCCAGCTCGACGACGCCGTGGCGCAGTACGACGCCGCCGTGTTCCACGCCGCCCGCGAGGTCGCCAGCCAAGCCGTCGCCGCCGGACAACTGGCCACCACCCGCCAGCAACAGAGGCGGCAGGTCGACGCCGACCAGCGTCTGGTCGCCAGCGCGCAGGCCCGCCTGCGCCAGGGCGTGCGCGACGCCCGCGAAGGCCTGGCCGCGCAGGCGCAGCTGCTGCAGCAGCAGGACCAGGCGGTCAGCCTGCATGCGCAGGCGTTGACCACCGACCTCGCCCTGATCAAGGCGCTGGGCGGCGGCTACCGCATGCCCGACGACACCGCCAGTACGACTCCCACTTCCCAGAACACCAGCCGGAGCCCCCGCCCATGAGCGCCACCGAGTCCGCCCAGCCGCAGGACCGCAACGACAGCGGCTTCGCCGCCAAGGATCCGCCCAGGCGCCGGCGCGCGCTGGCCATCGTGACGGCGGTGTTCGTGCTCGCCGCACTGGCTTGGCTCCTGCTCTGGCTGTTCGTGTTCTCCACCCGCGAGAGCACCGACAACGCTTATGTGGGCGGCAATCTGGTGGGCATCTCCGCCCAGGTGCCAGGCACCGTGGTGGCGGTGCTGGCCGACAATACCGAGCACGTCGACGCCGGCCAGGTGCTGGTGCGCCTGGACCCCACCGACGCCGACGTGCGCCTGCGCCAGGCGCGCAGTGCGTTGGCGCTGGCGGTGCGCCAGGTCCGCGGCCAGACCGACAGCGCCGACGGCGCCGACGCCGCGGTCGCGGCGCGCAAGGTGGAACTGCAGAAGGCCGAGGCGGACCTCAAGCGCCACCTGCCGCTGGTCGCCGCCCAGGCCGAATCGCCCGAGATCGTGCAGCACCTGCGCGATGCGGTGGCCGGCGCGCAGGCCGCGCTGGACACTGCCCAGGCCCAGGCCAAGGCCGCGCACGCCGCCATCGCCGGCACCGACATCGCGGACAACCCCGCCGTGCAACAGGCGCGCGCGAACTTCCGCGCCGCCTGGGTGGCTGCGCAGCGCAACACCATCGTGGCGCCGGTGTCCGGCTACGTCGCCGAGCGCAGCGTGCAACTGGGCAACAGCGTGGCGCCCGGCCAGGCGCTGATGAGCGTGGTGCCCCTGCACAATCTGTGGGTGGACGCGAACTTCAAGGAAAACCAGCTGCGCCACATCCGCATCGGCCAGCCGGCGAAGGTCACCACCGACCTCTACGGCGGCAAGGTGGAATACCACGGCAAGGTGATCGGCATCGGCGCCGGTACCGGCAGCGTGTTCTCGCTGCTGCCGGCGCAGAACGCCACCGGCAACTGGATCAAGGTGGTGCAGCGCGTGCCGGTGCGCATCGCGCTGGACGACAAGGAGCTGGACCGGCATCCGCTGCGTGTGGGCCTGTCCGCCGATGTCACCGTCGACATCAGCCACGACCAGGGCAAGGTGCTGGCGGCCGGCCCCGCCGTGCCGGCCGCCGAGACCACGGTGTACGACCGCATCGCCAGCCAGGCCGACGCCGAGGCCGCGAAAGTGATCGAAGCCAATCTTGGCACCGCCGGCAGGTCGCATTGAGTTTTGCCCGTCGTCCCGGCTTTCGCGGGAATGACGGGGATCCCGGAAGCTCCCAGAGCCCCGCACCAGACACCCGCGCGAGCACCGCATGGCTACCACGCCCGAGAATGCCGCCCCGCTGAAACCGCTGCATGGCGGCCCGCTGGCACTGCTTACCGTCGCCGTCGCGTTCAGCACCTTCATGGAGGTGCTGGACATGACGATCGTCAACGTGGCCGTGCCGCACATCTCCGGCAGCCTCGGCGTGAGCCCCAGCGAAGGCACCTGGACGATCAGCTCCTACGCGCTGGCCAGCGCGATCATGCAGCCGCTCACCGGCTGGGTGGCGCGGCGCTTCGGCGAAGTGCGCACCTTCGTCACCTCGGTGCTGCTGTTCGTGGTGTTCTCGATGCTGTGCGGGCTGGCCACCAGCATGCCTATGCTGGTGGTCTGCCGCCTGCTGCAGGGCGCCGGATCCGGCCCGATGGTGGCGCTGTCGCTGACCCTGCTGCTGAACAGCTATCCCAAGGAGAAACAAGGCATTGCCCTGGCACTGTGGGCGATGACCGTGGTCGTGGCCCCGATCTTCGGCCCCATCCTGGGCGGCTGGCTCACCGACAACTTCTCCTGGCCGTGGATCTTCTACATCAACCTGCCGGTGGGCATCGCCGCGGCAATGATCACCTGGGCGATCCTGCACAAGCGCGAGACGAAGACTTTCAAGGCACCGATCGACGTGGTGGGCCTGGTGTTGCTGGTGGTGGGCGTGGGCTGTCTGCAGTTCATGCTGGACAACGGCAACGACCACGACTGGTTCGCCTCGCCGCTGATCCTCACCCTGGGCATCATCGCCCTGGTCTGCCTCACCTTCCTGGTGGTGTGGGAGATCCACGCCAAGCATCCGGTGGTCGACCTCTCGCTGTTCAGGCAGCGCAATTTCACCGTGGGCGTGGTGGCGCTGACCCTGGGCATGTTCGCGTTCTTCGGCATCAACGTGGTGTTCCCGCTGTGGCTGCAGATCGACCTGGGCTACACCGCCACCTGGGCCGGCCTGGCCAGCGCGCCGGTGGGCGTGCTGGCCTTCCTGCTGTCGCCGGTGCTGGGCAAGAACATGCACCGGCTGGAACTGCGCGCCGTGGTGACCTTCGCGTTCGTGATCTTCGCGCTCACCTCCTACTGGTTCGCCAGCTTCGACAGCAACGCGTCGTTTTCCACCCTGGTGCTGCCGCGCTTCGTGATGGGCCTGGCCATCCCCTGTTTCTTCATCCCGCTGAACCAGATCTACCTCGCCGGCCTGCCCGCCTCGGAGATCGCCAGCGCCTCGGGCCTGTCCAACTTCTTCCGCACCATGGGCTCGTCCATGTCCACCGCGATCACGGTGACGCTGTGGCAGCACCGCAGCGAGCTGCACCACGCCAACCTCACCGAATTCGTGAGCCCCGGCCACCCGGCGGCCACGCAGTTCCTGCAGGACCTGGCCCGGCGCGGCGTGCCGCACGCACAAAGCCTGGGGCTGATCGACCAGTTGGTGAACCGCGAAGCGCTCACCCTCGCGGTGAACGACGTGTTCTGGGGCTGCGCCGTGCTGTTCCTGCTGCTGATCCCCATCTTGTGGCTTGCCAGGCCGCCGTTCGGCGGCGCGGGCGGGGCCATGGGCCACTGAGCCACCGGGCTTTGCTGCAGACCACCCTTGCGCACATCGCCGCGCAGCAACCCGTGGCGGTGCAGACCACTTCCGGCATGCACGTGCCACTGGTCTACTGGTGCGGCGCAATATCTTCTGCTAGTTTCGCCGCATGGCACAAACCAAGCGCACCATCAAGAAGTATCCGAACCGTCGGCTGTACGACACCGAAATCTCCAGCTACATCACGCTGGAGGAGGTACGTCAGCTGGTGCTGGACAACGAAGACTTCGAAGTCCGCGATGCCAAGACCGGCGAGGATCTCACCCGCTCCGTGCTGCTGCAGATCATCTCCGAGCACGAGGAAAAGGGACAGCCGATGCTGTCGCCCCAGCTGCTCAGCCAGATCATCCGCTTCTACGGCGACTCGCTGCAGGGTTTCATGGGCCCGTACCTGGAGCGCAGCCTGCAAGTGTTCCTCGACCAGCAGCAGCAGTTCCGCACCCAGCTCAACAGCCTGATGGGACAGACCCCTTGGGCGATGGTGAACGAGCTCACCGAGCGCAACATGGACGCCTGGAAGACCATGCAGCGCGGCCTGCTCGACGCGGCCGCGCAGATCACCCCGCAGGGCGGCAGCCGCGGCGGCCACAAGAAGACCGGCTGAGGCCACCTCCAGCCTCCTGCCACGCGCCGCCCAAAGCGGCGCGTTTTTATTTGAAGGAGCGGCCACGGATGGCCGCCCGTGTGAACTTCGCGACCAGGGACGATCGCAAAGACCACGGAACCACCATGAGCGCATTTCCCCCTTCCCGCCTGGCCCTCGTCACCGGCGGCCTCGGCGGCCTCGGCACCGAGATCTGCCGCCAGCTGGCCAGGGCCGGTCGCCGCGTCGTCGCCGCCGACCTGCCCGCCAGCGAAGCGCGCCTCGACGGCTTCCGCCAGGCCGTTGCCGAGTTCGGCGAATCGGTCAGCCACGAGGCGATGGACGTCAGCGACCACGACGCCTGCGCCACGCTGGTCGGCCGCCTCGAGCGCGAGCACGGCGGCGTGGACATCCTGGTCAACGCCGCCGGCATCACCCGCGACGCCAGCCTGCGCAAGATGACGCCCGCGCAATGGCACGAGCTGATGCGGGTGAACCTCGACGGCCTGTTCAACACCTGCCACGCCGTGGTGGAAGGCATGAGCGCCCGCGGCTTCGGCCGCATCGTCAACATCAGCTCGGTGAACGGCCAGACCGGCCAGTTCGGCCAGACCAACTACTCGGCCGCCAAGGCCGGCGTGCATGGTTTCAGCATGGCGCTGGCGCGCGAGACCGCGCGCAAGGGCGTCACCGTCAACACCGTCTCGCCCGGGTATTGCGACACGCCCATGGTGGCCGCGGTGCCCGCCGAGATCCGCGCCCAGATCGTAGCCGGCATCCCGGTGGGCCGACTGGGCCAGCCTGCCGACATCGCCCGCGCGGTGGCCTTCCTCAGCGCCGACGACGCCGACTACCTCACCGGCGTCAACCTGCCGGTGAACGGCGGGTATTTCATGAGCTTCTGAGGTTCGAGCGCAAGGCGTATTGCAGTCGCACGCCGCTTGCGGAACAGTGGCGCGACTTCTCCTCGGAACGCGACATGACGCAGCGTCCAGCAATCACCTTGATCGGCGGCGGCCTGGTGGGCGCCTTGCTGGCGCGGCAGCTGGCGCAGCACGGTTTTGCGGTGGAAGTGTTCGAAAAGCGGCCGGATCCGCGCCGCGCGGGCTTCCTCGGCGGGCGCTCGATCAACCTGGCGCTGGCCGAGCGCGGCCTGCAGGCGCTGCGCACGGCGGGACTGGCCGAAGAGGTGCTGCTGCACGCGGTGATGATGCGCGGGCGCATGGTGCATGCGCATGGCGGCGCCAGCGGCCTGCAGCGCTACGGCGTGGACGACAGCGAAGTGATCTGGTCGGTGTCGCGCGGGGCGCTGAACATGCTGCTGCTGGATGCCGCCGAGGCATCCGGCGTGCGTTTCCACTTCGGCCAGTCGCTGCTGGGCGCGGATTTCGACCGGTGCCGCATCCGGCTCGCCGACGACGCGGGCGCCACCCGCGAGCACGACGCCGGCCTGCTGATCGGCGCCGATGGCGCGGGGTCGGCGCTGCGCGCGGCGATGGACGCCTGCATGCCGCTGGGTGAGCGCATCGAGCCGCTCGGCCACGGCTACAAGGAGCTGGAGATACCCGATGCCGGCGCCTTGCCGCCCGCGCTGGTGCAACAGGCCGGCGGCCACGGCCATTTCGCGCTGGAGCCGCACGCGCTGCACATCTGGCCGCGCGGCGGCTACATGTGCATCGCGCTGCCGAACGCCGAGGGCAGCTTCACCGTCACCCTGTTCCTGCCCGCCACCGGCGCGCATCCCAGCTTCGCCACGCTGCCCGACGCGACCGCGGCGCGCGGGTTCTTCGCCGCGGACTTCCCCGACCTGCTGCCGCTGATCCCGCGTTTCGACGCGGACTTCGCGGGTCATCCGGTGGGCACGCTGTCCACGCTGTACCTGGAACGCTGGCACCTCGACGGCCGCGCCCTGCTGGTGGGCGACGCGGCGCACGCCATCGTGCCGTTCCACGGCCAGGGCATGAACTGCGGCTTCGAGGACACGGTGACGCTGACCGAACTGCTCGCTGCCGCGCCCGGCGACAGCGCCGGCGCGTTCGCCGAGTTCCAGCGCATCCGCCAGCCCAATGCGAACGCGATCGCCGCGATGGCGCTGGAGAACTACGTGGAGATGCGCGACTCGGTGGCCGACCCGCACTACCTCGCCAAGCGCGCGCTGGGCGCCAGGCTGGCCGAGCGCATCCCCGGCCACTACATGGCGCGTTACCGGCTGGTCACCTTCACCCACCTGCCCTACGCCTACGCGCTGGAACGCGGCCACCGCCAGGATGCGCTGCTGGAGGAACTGCTGCGCGGCGCGGCGAACGTGGAGGCCATCGACCTCGATGCCGCGGCCCGGCTTTTCCAGTCCACCCTGGAGCCGCTGCCGGAGTTGCGCCATGGATGAAGCCCTGCTCGAAGCGTTCCGTGCCACCACCTACCACGTCTGCCTGGATGCGGTGCGCTGGGCCGTCATCCGCGTGGACCTGCCCTTGCCTGCCCCGCTCGCCGCCGCGACAGGCGCACAGCCCTGGGCCTTCGTCACGGCCTGGAACCCGCAGGCGCGCCGGCGGCCGCCGGCCGAGAACGAGGCCGCGCAGCGCGAACTGCTGGCCTCGCTCAGCCAGCACGCGGGTGCGAACGTCTACCCGGCCATCGGCGTGGGCACCTCCGGCTGGAGCGAACCAAGCCTGTTCGTGACCGGGATGGACGTCGCGGCACTGGACCGGCTGGCCCGTTCCCACGGCCAGCTGGCCTACGTGCACGGCGAAGCGGGCGGCCACGCCACGCTGCGCGTGCTGGATTGAACCGGGTCGCGGCAGCGCGCCGCATGGACAAGCCCGCGAGGCATTGCGGAAAATGGAAGCAATGACCGCAGCCGCCTCCGCTCCTTTGCTCGAAGCGCATCGCCTGAGCTTCCACCGCCAGGACGAACCGGTGTTCGCGCCACTGGATTTCCGCCTGCGCGCGGGCGAGCTGGCCCTGGTCGAGGGCGACAACGGCAGCGGCAAGACCACCTTGCTGCGCCTGCTGGCCGGGCTGCTGCATGTGAGCGAGGGCCGGCTGCTGTGGCGGGGCGCGCCGTGGCAACGCGAGGCCTGTGCGGGCGAAATCCTGTTCCTCGGCCACCAGCTGGGCCAGAAGCTGGAGCTGAGCCCGCGCGAGAATCTCGTCTTCGCCGCCGGCCTGCACGGGCGGCGCCACGACGTCGACCTGGATGCCGTGCTCGACGACGTGGGCCTCGCCGGCTACGGGGACGAGCCGCTGCGGCGACTCTCCGCCGGGCAGAAGAAGCGCGCCGCACTGGCGCGCCTGCTGCTGCAACCGGCGGCGCTGTGGCTGCTCGACGAGCCGTACGCAAACCTCGACCGGCACGGCATCGCGCTGGTCAATCGCCTGCTGGAGCAGCATGTGGCGGCTGGCGGCGCGGTGCTGGTGAGCAGCCACGGAGCGGTGGGGTTCCACGGCGGCGAGCCGCAGCGGATACGCATGCATGCGTGAGTTTTTCTCGCAGGGCGGCCTCCGGCAGACTTCAGGGCCTGGCGCGCGGCTGTCCACCCGCCGTGGCCGTCCGGGCGCCCGCCATCGCCGGGGCTCCCTCCCGAACCAGGGAGTGAAGCCGTGAGCGGCGCCCCGCTGCCGCGGGCCTGCGCCGCGATGTTGCGGCGGGACCTTCTGCTGGCGTGGCGGCGGCGCGGCGACCTGGCGATGCCGGTGTTGTACGCGGTGATCGTGGTGGTGCTGTTCCCGTTTGCGCTCGGGCCCGACCTGGCATTGCTGCAGCGGATCGCGGGCGGCGTGGTGCTGGTGACCGTGCTGCTGGCGATGCTGCTGGCGCTGGATGCGATGTTCGCCAGCGACATCGAGGATGGTTCGCTGGAGCAGCTGGTGCTGGCGCCGCAACCGCTGGCGCTGATGCTGGGCATGAAGATCCTCGCGCACTGGCTCGCCACCGCACTGCCGCTGATCGTGATCGCGCCGCTGCTGGCCGGCATGCTGCACCTGCCGGCCGCGGCGATGCCCGCGCTGCTGCTGGCGCTGCTGCTGGCCACGCCGCTGCTCAGCCTGCTCGGCGCGGTGCTGGTGGCGCTGACGGCGGGCACGCGGCGCTCTGGTATGCTGCTGGCCCTGATGCTGCTGCCGTTGTGCGTGCCGGTGGTGATCTTTGCGGCCGGCGCGGTGGCAGCCGCCCAGGAGGGCCTGCCGTGGTTCGCCCCGGTCGCCTGGCTGGGCGCCGCACTCATCCTCTGCGTAGTGTTGGCGCCGCTGGCCTGCGCGGCGGCCCTGCGCATTGCCTTGGACTCGTAAAGCGATGTCTAGCTGGATCCCGCTCTGGTTGCACAAGCTCGGCTCGCCGCCGACGTTCTACCGCTTCGCGGGCGCGGTGCGACCGTGGGCGATGGGGCTGGCGCTGCTCGCCGGCGCGATCGGCCTGTACGGCGGCCTGGTGCTGGCGCCGGCGGATTACCAGCAGGGCGACGCCTACCGCATCATCTTCATCCACGTGCCCAGCGCGTGGATGAGCATGTTCGTCTACGCGGTGATGGGCGTGTCCGGCTTCATGGCGCTGGTGTGGCGCATGAAGCTGGCCGAGGTGGTGGCGATGGAATCGGCGCCGATCGGCGCGGCCTTCACCTTCATCACCCTGGTTACCGGTTCGCTGTGGGGCAAGCCGATGTGGGGCACCTGGTGGACCTGGGATGCGCGGCTCACTTCCGAGCTGGTGCTGCTGTTCCTGTACCTCGGCGTGATCGGGCTGTACCACGCGTTCGAGGATCGCCGCCAGGGCGCCCGCGCCGCAAGCTTCCTCGCGATCATCGGCGTGATCAACGTGCCGATCGTGCACTACTCGGTGGTGTGGTGGAACACCTTGCACCAGGGCAGCACGGTGAACGTGTTCGGCCATTCGAAGATGGCCGGGGACATGCTGTGGCCGCTGCTGGTGATGACGCTGGCCACCAAGGCCTATTACGTGGCCAGCCTGTGCCGCCGCGCGCGCACCGACCTGCTGGCGCTGGAGGGTGGCAAGGACTGGGTGCGCCGGATCGCCGAGGCCGAGGTCCCGCGATGAGCGCGCTGCAGCACTTCCTCGCCATGGGCGGCTATGCCGCCTACGTGTGGCCGGCCTACGCGGTGTTCTTCGTCGTGCTGATCGCCGACAGCGCGGCGCCGCAGCTGCGCCGCCGCCGCATCCTGCGCGAACTGCACGGCCGCCTGGCGCGCCAGGCCGCGCGCGCGCGCCGTGCGCCGCCTTCTTCCGCCACGCCTACGCCCTGAAGGGCAGGAACGCCGCATGCCGATGAACCCCACCCGCAAGCGCCGGCTCACCCTCGTGATCGTGGTGGCGGTAGCCGCCGCACTGGCGATCAGCCTGGGCGTGTACGCGCTGCAGCAGAACATGAACTACCTGTTCACCCCCAGCCAGGTGCAGTCGGGCCAGGCGGCGCAGTACAAGACCTTCCGCCTCGGCGGCATGGTCAAGGCCGGCTCGATCCAGCGCAGCAAGGATTCGCTCGAAGTCACCTTCACCGTGGTCGACGCTGGCGGCGCGATGCCGGTGGAATACACCGGCATCCTGCCCGACCTGTTCCGCGACAACCAGTCGGTGATCGCCACCGGCCACATGGACGGCGCCCGCTTCGTGGCCACCGAGGTGCTGGCCAAGCACGACGAGACCTACATGCCGAAGGAACTGAAGGACGCGATGGCCAAGGCGCATGCGCAGGCGAAGGTGAAGGAAGCCGCGGCGCAGGACAAGAGCCCATGACCCCTGAACTCGGCCAGCTCGCGCTGGTACTCGCCTTCCTGCTCGCCATCGCCCAGGGCGTGCTGCCCCTGCTGGGCGCCTGGCGCGGCAACCGCGCACTGATGGCGGTGGCGCGTCCCGCCGCCGCCGGCCAGGCGGTGTTCGTGGCGGCGGCGTTCCTGATCCTGGTGTGGGCCTTCCTGCATTTCGATTTCTCGGTGCAGTACGTGGCCGACAACTCCAACCTGGCGCTGCCCTGGTACTACCGCATCGCGGCGGTATGGGGAGCGCACGAAGGGTCGCTGCTGCTGTGGATCCTGATCCTCAACCTGTGGACTGTGGCGCTGGCGGCGCTCAGCCAGCGGCTGCCGGAGGTATTCGCCGCGCGCGTGCTGGGCGTCATGGGCCTGGTGTCGATCGGCTTCCTCGCCTTCATCATCTTCACCTCCGATCCCTTCGGCCGGCTGCTGCCGATGCCGGTCGACGGCGCCGACCTCAACCCGGTGCTGCAGGATCCGGGCATGACCTTCCA
>Ga0187815_10000576_pt1 | contig 17543 bp, 20 predicted proteins | sample NC_S_5_FD_132962 | JGI IMG/M metagenome (GOLD analysis project Ga0187815, IMG submission 132962) | Wetland sediment microbial communities from Neuse River Estuary, North Carolina, USA - ASW-S_5 | ecosystem: Environmental > Aquatic > Freshwater > Wetlands > Sediment | place: USA: North Carolina...
GTCGGCGACGCGCTCGAAGCCGTCGGCGCGCGCGAACTGGCGACGCGGCCACTGAGCGAGATGTCCGGCGGCGAGCGGCAACGGCTGCTGCTGGCGCAGGCGCTGATCGGCCATCCGAAGATGCTGCTGCTCGACGAGCCCCTGATCATGCTCGATGCGCGGCATCAGGAGGTCGCCATCGACGTCGTGCGCAAAGTATGCCGCGAGCGCGGCGTCACCGTGCTGTTCTCGGCGCACGAATTGAACCAGCTGATCGGCGCCGTCGACCGCGTGCTCTATCTCGGCCACGGCCAGGCGGCGCTCGGCGCGATCGACGAGGTCGTCACCGCGCCGGTGCTGTCGCGCCTCTACGGCACCGACATCGAGGTGATCCGCGCCGCCGGCCGCATCTTCGTGATGTCGCGCGGCCAGGACCTCGAGCGCGTCGCGCACATGCACGATCATGAGCATGGCGATGAGCATGGGCATGGGCATCGTCATGAGCATTGAACCGGCACCGCGCCGCCGTCTTCCACCCTCCCCCCGCGAAGCGGTGGGGAGGGTCGATTTGCAATCGCTTGCGATTGCAAATCGGGGGTGGGGGGCTGGCGCACCCACAACTCCGACACCGTAAGCTTGATCGCCACTCCTGCCCCCCACCTCTGACCCCTCCCCACCACGCGCGAAGTGCGCGTGGGGGGAGGGGAACAGGCGGCGCATGGGCAGGGTGAAAGAAGCAGCCGCATGTTCGCCTACGACTTCATGATCAACGCCTTCGCCGCCGCCGGCATCGTCGCGGTGGTGTCGGGCGTCGTCGGCTTCTTCTTGGTGATGCGCGGGCAGACCTTCGCCGGGCACGCGCTGTCGCATATCGGCTTTGCCGGCGCGACCGGTGCCGGGCTGATCGGGCTTGCGCCGCTGTGGGGCCTCGTCGGCTTCACCGTCGCCGCCGGCATCGCCATGGGCCTGCTCAGCGAGCGCATCTCGAACCGCGACGTGGCGATCGGCGTGGTGCTGGCGCTGGCGCTCGGCTTCGGCCTGCTGTTCCTGCATTATTACACCGCGTTCGCCACGCAGGCGACGGCGCTGCTGTTCGGCAACGTGCTTGCCGTCGACCGCGCCACCATCGCCACCCTCGCCGCGCTGGCCGTCGTCACGCTGCTCGGCCTCGGCGCGATCATGCGGCCGCTGGTGTTCATGAGCCTGCAGCCGGAACTCGCCGAGGCGCGCGGCGTGCCGCTGCGCCTGGTATCGACGGCGTTCCTGGCCGTCGTCGCCCTCGCGGTATCGGCCTGCTCCCAGATCGTCGGCGTGCTGCTCGTCTTCACGCTGATGGTGGGGCCGCCGGCGGCGGCGCAACGGCTGACGAATGGCCTGTGGAGCGGCCTCGCGCTGTCGGCGGCATTGGCGCTGGCCGAGGCCTGGGGCGGTATCGCGCTTGCCTATGAGACCGACTGGCCGGTGAGTTTTTGCATCGCACTCCTGAGCGCCCTCGGTTATTTCGCGGCGCTGGCGATATCAGAGTTCCGCCCGCAGGCGGTACCATCCCCGGCAGACATGTGATATCGGGCCCCTCCCAGGCGGGCCTGGTCCGGGCTGCCGCCCTGTCTGCAATCGTGGAGGATATCACCAATGCAATATAAGAAGTTCGCCCGTCTCGGGCTCCTGGCTGGCGCGATCGTTGCCGCGCCGCTCGCCGCCCAGGCGGACCAGTTTATCAATATTCTCACCGGCGGCACCGGCGGCGTCTATTACCCGCTCGGCGTCGCGATGTCGAAAATTTACGCGGACCAGATCAAGAGCTCGAAGCCGACCGTGCAGGCGACCAAGGCTTCGGTCGAGAATCTCAATTTGCTGCAGCAGGGCAAGGGCGAGATCGCCTTCACCCTCGGCGACTCGCTCGCCGACGCCTGGAACGGCAACACCGAAGTGGGCTTCAAGAGCAAGCTCGACAAGCTGCGCACGGTTGCCGCGATCTATCCGAACTACATCCAGATCGCCGCGCTGAAGGATTCCGGCATCAAGACGCTCGCCGACCTCAAGGGCAAGAAGCTGTCGGTCGGCGCGCCGAAGTCGGGCACCGAGCTCAACGCGCGCGCGATCCTTCACGCGGCCGGCATGAGCTACAAGGACCTCGGCCAGGTGCAGTACCTGCCGTTCAACGAGTCGGTCGAACTGATGAAGAACCGTCAGCTCGACGCGACGTTGATCTCGGCCGGCCTCGGCGTCTCGGCGATCCGCGACCTCTGCGCCTCGGTCGAGTGCACCATCGTCGAAATCCCGAAGTCGGTCACCGACAAGATCGGCTCGCCGTATCTGGCGCAGAAGATCCCGGCCGGCACCTACCACGGCAACGACAAGGACATCGAGACCGCCGCGGTGCAGAACTATCTCGTGACGCGCTCGAACCTGTCCGACGCCGTCGTCTATGACATGACGAAGACGCTGTTCGACAGCCTGCCGGCGCTGCAGGCGGCGCACGCCGCGGCCAAGGCGATCGACCTCAAGGCCGCCGGCAAGAACCCGCCGGTGCCGCTGCATCCGGGCGCCGAGAAGTTCTACAAAGAGAAGGGCGTGCTGTAACTCTTTCTGTCATCACCGGGCCGGCGCGACAGCGCCGTGTCCCGGTGATCCCGATCGAAATGGCATCGCTTTGCCCGCCTGGGCGAGATGGCCGGGACAAGCCCGGCCATGACAAATCATAAGCACCTACGCTCCGCACCGCGCCGCGGGGGCTAAGAGTGCCCAGAGCTCCGGAAACAACCGAATGACCGCCGACACCATCGCCGCCGCGGCGCCCGCGCCGGGCACGCCGATCCCGGGCCAGACCAGGACCGAGGCCCAGCTCGAAAAGGGCTGGGGCCACGATTTCGAAGGCCGCACATTGTTCTGGATCGCGGTCGCCTTCTCCGCTTTCCAGGTCGTCACGGCGATGTTCAGCCCGCTGGCCAGCCAGATCGTGCGCTCGATGCACGTCGGCTTCCTGATGGTGATGGTGTTCGGCGTCGCCGCGACGCTCACCGATAACCGCATCGCCAAGCTCGGCCTGTGGACGCTCGGCATCGGCGGCTTCGTGCTCGGCCTCTATCACTGGGTCTTCTACAACGACCTGCTGCTGCGCGCGGGCGACCCGACGACGATCGACATCGCGGTCGGCGTTGCCGTCGTCGTCGTGGTGTTCGAGGCCGGCCGCCGCATGATGGGCCCGCTCCTGCCGATCATCTGCGCGCTGTTCCTGAGCTACGGTCTGTTCGGCCAGTATTTCCCCGAGCCGCTCACCACGCGCGGCTACGACTTCGGCCAGGTCGTCGACCAGATGTTCCTCGGCACCGAGGGCATCTACGGCACGCCGATCTACGTGTCGTCGACCTACATCTTCCTGTTCATCCTGTTCGGCGCCTTCCTCGAGCGCGCCGGCATGATCTCGCTCTTCAACGACCTCGCCATGGGCACGGTCGGCCATGCGCGCGGCGGACCGGCCAAGGTGGCGGTGATCTCCTCCGGCCTGATGGGCACGATCAACGGCTCCGGCATCGCCAACGTCGTCACCGTCGGCCAGTTCACCATTCCGCTGATGAAGCGCTTCGGCTACCCGTCCTATTTCGCCGGCGCGGTCGAGGCGACCTCGTCGATGGGCGGCCAGATCATGCCGCCGGTGATGGGCGCCGTCGCCTTCATCATGGCCGAAACGATCAACGTCCCCTACTCGGCCGTGTGCATCGCCGCCATCGTGCCGGCCGTCCTCTATTACTATTCGGCGTTCTGGGCGGTGCATCTGGAAGCCGGCAAGCGCGGCCTCGTCGGCCTGCCGAAGGACCAGTGCCCGAGCCCGATCGCGGCGCTGAAGAAGAACTGGTACCTGCTGATGCCGCTGGTGGCGCTGGTCGTGCTGCTGTTCGCCGGCTACACGCCGCTGTTCGCCGGCACCGTCGGCCTCGGCCTCACGGTGATGGTGATCTTCAGCCATCCGATCGTCGCGGCGCTTCCCAGCCACGTGCTGCGCGTCGCGTTCTGGGTGCTGCTCGGCCTGTCGGCGGGGCTGTTCTTCGAATACGGCATCTGGCTGCTGATCGGCATGGTCGTCCTGCTGATGGCGGTGACCGTGTTCGTCAAGGGCGGCCGCGAAACCCTGTCGGTCGCGCTCGACAGCCTCGCTAACGGCGCCCGGCACGCGCTGCCGGTCGGCGTCGCCTGCGCGCTGGTCGGCACCATCATCGGCACGCTGACGCTGACGGGCGCGGCGACCAACTTCGTGCGCGTCATCGTCTCGGTCGGCGAGAGCTCGATCTTCCTGTCGCTGTGCCTGACGGCGCTGACCTCGCTCGTCCTCGGCATGGGCATCCCGACCATCCCGAACTACATCATCACGTCGTCGATCGCCGCGCCGGCGCTGCTGCATCTCGGCGTGCCGCTCATCGTCTCGCACATGTTCGTCTTCTACTTCGGCATCATGGCGGACCTGACGCCGCCGGTGGCGCTGGCGGCCTTCGCCGCCGCCTCGATCGCCAAGGAGAGCGGATTCAAGATCGGCTGGACGGCGGTGAAGATCGCGCTGCCGGGCTGGATCGTGCCGTTCATGGCGATCTACTCGCCGGTGTTGATGCTGCAGCCGCTCGGAGCCCGGGTCGAGAGCTGGGGCTTCGCCGCCGCCGCCGCCTACGTCATCCTCAAGGCGGTGATCGCGGTGACGCTGTGGGGCGCGACCGCGGTCGGCTACTTCTGGACGAAGGTGAACTGGTTCGAGCGGCTGTTCGCCTTCATTGCCGCGGCGCTGCTGGTGCTCGAATATCCGTGGACCGATCCGGTCGGCTTCGCCGCCTGCATCGTGTTCTTCGGCTGGCAGTACCTCAAGGCGCAGCGGGCGCGGGCGCTCGATCAGGCCACGGCGGCCTGATGGCCGCCATCTGCCTGCTGGCGGCCGGCGTCGCGGTTCATCTGCACACCGCGGCGCTGACGCTCGGCTGGACGCACTCGATCGAGAAGATCCGCTGGGAAGAGGACTGGCGGGCGACGCCCGCCGGCCTCGTCGTCACCGAGGACCGCATCCAGGGCACCGGCGCCGGCATGGAGCCGCCGCCGGACGCCACCTTCGACGGCACCTGGTGGCGCTACGATCCGAAGACGCCGCCGATGCCGCAGGTGATCCTGCGCCGCTCCGGCATGACGGTGAGCGACTGGGACGTGTGCATCGCGGGCACGTGCAGGCCGATGGGCGCCTATGTGCCCAAGGATGCCGACCCGGTGACGATGAAGGAATGCGAGGACTAGGCGCGGGGTTGCCGAGCAACCGGCGCCTTAGGCCACCGCCTCCGGCGTCAGCATCAGCGGCTGCACCGGTGCCTCCGCCCTGGCGCGCTCGGCCGACGGGGCATCGACCGGGCGATCGAGCCGGCGCGCCACGCCCTCGAACTGCGCGTTCTGCTCGATGGTCAGCGAGCGGTTATAAATTTCGCCGTCGACCACCGCCGTGCCCTGCAGCTTCACGGTGTTGCCGTGGATGGTGCCCTTGAACTCGCCCTGGATCACGGTGTCCTGGGCGACGATCTTGCCTTCCACCTGGGCGCCCTCGCAGATGACGAGCTGGGCGGTGTGGATCTCGCCGGTGACGCGGCCGTGGATGTGCAGAGCGCCGGCGCAGACGATATTGCCGCTGATCATCATGCCGGGGCCGAACACCGAGACGACGTCCGCCGTCTTCGCCGCCGGCGCGGGCGTCTCGATCCGCACATCGGTCTTGTCGACCGGCTTCACCGCGCCCTTCGGCTGTGAAAAGTAGCTCACGCTGTCCTCCTGTACGCACACACGACGGTCCGGATGCAAGCAGGCCGGCGACCGTGCCGCTGCCCCCCGACAGCTCGACGCCGCGATCTTTCCATTTTCAATAAAAAGCGCAAAGCAAAAATCGGCGATATCGATAACGCCGCGACGTCCGGACGCGCCGGCCGCACGAATTAACTAAATTGGCAAACCAAGCCGCCGTATCGCGCTTGAAACGGCCGCGCGCGGAGGCTTTAACCTTGCGCGTCATGGACGACGCCACCATCAACACCGCCGTCAGCCGCTTTCTCAAAAGCGTGAGCGCCAGCGGCCACCGCGAAATCGAGAAGGCCGTGCGCAAGGCGCTCGCCTCTGGTGCAGTGCGGGAGGGCGAGACCCTGACGGTCGGCGTGACGCTCGCCAACGAGAAGCTCGATCTCGACATCACGATCTTCAACAAGATCGAGCTGTGATTGCTGCCGCTTTGCGGCCTCAAACGCTCCCTATTCCCCTTCCGTTCCGTCATGGAGCCCTGGCGCATCCATGAGGGAACCGTTGCTCCCGCCCGCGCTTTTCGTCTGCATCGCCAATCGTCATTGCAGGAGGCATCGATGAAGAGTGGCATTCCGATTGCGTTGGCTGCAGCCGGGCTGATGCTGGCGCCGGCCGCGGCGTCCGCGCATGAGCGGGTCGGCGACGCCGCCCTCGGCGCGGCCGCGGGCGCGCTGGTCGCCGGGCCGATCGGCCTTCTGGCCGGCGGCGCCATCGGCTACACCGAAGGCCCGCACATTTCGCGCCATATTTTCCACGGCCACCGCCACGACCGGCACTATCGCCGGCACCGCGACCGCGACTATCGTTGAACGTGGCCAACTGAACCGCAGGACCCGGGAGGCCGAAGCCGCGCGACTTCGGCCTCTCTCCTTATCTCTCTCGCGCCGCCGGGAACCCGCTGATGAGATTTAGTGCCGTCACTGCCGCCCTGGTCGTTGCCCTCGCATGCGGCATCTCGGCCGCTCACGCCCAGACCTCGCCCGGCATCCAGCCGCCGCTCGCCCAGCCCGATGCCCACGGCAAGAAGGGCGCGGGCGGCATGCAGGGCACCGAGGAGGAGCAGAACGCCTGCTACCGCGACGCCAGCAAATATTGCAGCGACGCGATCCCCGACACGTTCAAGGTGCTCGACTGTCTCAAGGAGCACCGCAAGAAGCTGAGCAAGGCCTGCCAGCAGGTCCTGACCGACAACGGTCAGTAGCTTCTTCGCCTCTCCCATCGAGAGAGGTCGGCGCACCCTAAGCGCGTTCAGGCGCGTCTTCGACGCGCTATGGTGCGCCGGGTGAGGGGTTACACAGATCGAGAGCCAGTATCCCCCTCACCCCAACCCTCTCCCCAAAAGGGGAGAGGCAGCACGCCGAATTCCGGGCCAGCCCTCGCAATATCACTCCGCCGGCACGGCCGCCTTCGACAGCGCCTTCCGGCGCCGGCGCGCGCGCCAGGCGTCCCGCCGCGCGGCGAGATTGGCGATGCCCATCAGCGCCGCCGGCGTCACGATCAAGGTCAGCACGGTGGCGAAGCCGAGGCCGAACACGATCGCCGTCGACAGGCTGATCCACCACTGCGTCGCCGGCGCGCCGAACGTGATCTCGCGGCTGATGAAATCGAGATTGAGGCCGAAGGCGATCGGCAGCACGCCCAATATCGCCGTCACCGCCGTCAGCACCACCGGCCGCGCGCGCTCGCGGCAGGTCTCGACGATCGCCTCGTAGGCGGCGACGCCCTCGCGCCTGAGCCGGTCGTAGGTGTCGATCAGCACGATGTTGTTGTTCACGATGACGCCGGCATTGGCGATGACGCCGATGCCGGTCATCACCACGCCGAAAGCCTGGCCCATGATCATGAGGCCGAGCAGGACGCCGATGGTCGACAACAGCACCGCGGAGAGGACGAGCCCGACCGAGGTGAACTTGTTGAACTGCGCGAGCAGGATGGCGAAGATCAGGAACAGCGCCGTGCCGAAGGCCTTGCCGAGGAAGGCGCTGGCCTTGGCCCGCTCCTCGTCCTCGCCCTTGAGCTTGAAGGTAACACCGTCGCCGAGATCGGCCTGGCCAAGCTTGTCGGTGATCTCCTTCTGCACCACGGCGTTCTGCACGCCGTCGGCGATGTTGGCCGAGACGGTCATCACGCGCTGGGCGTTGACGCGGTTGATGTAGCCGACGCGCTGCGCCGGCACGCGCTTGACGAAGTTGCCGATCGGCACGGCGCCGGAGGGCGTCTGCACGCGCAACTCGTCGATCTGGTTGAGGCTGCGCCGGTCCTTCGGGAAGCGGACGATGATGTCGACCGCCTTGTCGGTGTCCGACGGGCGATATTCGGCGATCTTGACGCCGTTGGTGACGAGCTGCACCGCGGTGCCGACCGAATTGACGTTGGCGCCGTATTTGGCGGCCTCGGCCTTGTCGACCTCGAGCCGCCAGTCGATGCCGGGCAGCGGCAGGCCGTCGTCGAGGTCGCGGATCTCCGGCATCGGCGACAACAGCGCGGCGACTTTCTTCGCCGCCGCCGGCAGTTTCGCCGGATCGAGCGCGGAGAGCTGCACCTGGATCGGCTTGCCGGTCGGCGGGCCGGCGCGCGGCGCCGTCACCTCGACCAGGATGCCGGGGATGTTGCGCGTCTTCTCACGGATCTCGTCCATGATGACGTGCCCGGCCGGCCGCGTCTGCCAGTCGGCGAACTCGAACTGGATGACGCCGATCGTGTCCTCGGTGATCTCGTTCGAGCCCTGCGGCTGCTCGCCGACGCGGGTGTAGACGGTCTTGAGCCCCTGCGTCGCCAGCACGCTCTTCTCGACCTGACGCAGCGCCGCGTCCTTCTCGTCGAGCGCGAGGTTGCCGCGCGCGTGCACGATCACCTGCCCGTAGTCCGGCTCGACCGTGGGGAAGAACTCGACGCCGTTGCCGAACTTCGAATAGGCGCCGATGACGGCGACGAGGAGCATGAGCGTGGCAAGCATGGTCTTGCCCGGATGCGCGAGCGCGGCCTTGACGCTGCGCATGTAGAGCCCGCTCTCCCTGGCGCGGTCGTCATGCGGCACGGGCGCGGCGCGGCCGAGCAGCGCGCCGAGCGTCGGCGTGAAGAACAGCGCCACCGCGAGCGAGGCGGACAACGTCGCGATCAAGGTGATCGGCATGTATTTCATGAACTGGCCGACCACGCCGGGCCAGAACAGGAGCGGCGAGAAGGCCGCGACCCGCGTCAGCGTCGCCGCGGTCACGGGACCGGCCATGCGCGTCGCCGCCATGGCGTAGGCCTGCTTCGGCGCCATGCCCTCGGCCATGCGCCGCTCGGCGTATTCCGAGACGATGATGGCGTCGTCGACCAGCATGCCGACGGCGAGAATCAGCGAGAACAGAACGACGATGTTGATCGTCAGCCCGGCGAGCTGCAGGCCGAGCACGCCGGCGAGGAACGAGGCCGGAATGGCGATGCCGATGAACAGCGACGAGCGGAAGCCGAGCGCGAAGAGAATGATGACGCCGACGAGCAGCACGCCGGTGGCGACCGAGTTCTGCAGGTCCGACAGCATCTGGCGGATCAGCTTCGACTTGTCCTGCGTGTAACCGACCTGGACGCCGGCCGGCCAGCCCTTCTTCAACTGCTCGACGACCTTCTTCACGCCGTCGACGGTCTCGATCAGGTTGGCGCCGGTGCGCTTCGACACCTCGATGGTCATCGCCGGCTTGCCGTTGACGCGGGTGATCGAGGTCGCATCCTTGAAGGTCGGCTTGACGGTGGCAACGTCGCCGAGCGTCACCGTGGCGCCGGCCGACGAAGCGACCGGGATCGAGAGCATGTCCTGCGGCCGCTCGATGAGGCCGGGCACCTTGACCGCGAAGCGGCCGGTCTGCCCCTCCAGCGCGCCGGCGGCGATGATGCTGTTGGAGGCCTGCGTCACCGCGATCAACTGGTCGAGCGAGATGCCGTAGCTCTTCATGAGCATCGGTTCGGCGGTGATCTCGACCGCCTCGTCTCGGGTGCCGCGCAGCTCCGCCTTCAGCACGCCGGGCGACTGCTCGATGGCGTTCTTGGCGTCGCGCGCGAGATGCAGCATCGTGCGCTCGGGTACGTCGCCGGCGAGCGTGACGACGAGCACCGGATAGAGCGAGAGGTTGACCTCCTGCACCGACGGCTCGTCGGCATCCTTCGGCAGGTCGTGCTTGGCCTGGTCGACCTTGGCGCGCACGTCGGCGAGCGCCGCGTCGGAATTGAAGCCGGCCTCGAATTCGAGCAGCACGTAGCCGCCGCCCTCGAAGGCGGTGGCGCGCATCTCCTTGACGTTGCCGACCGACTTCAACTGCGTCTCGACCGGGCGCAGCAGCAGGCGCTCGGCGTCTTCCGGGCTGATGCCGCGCTGCGTGAGCTGCACGTAGATGATCGGCACCTTGACGTCGGGCTCGGCCTCCTTGGGGATCGTCTCATAGGCGACGAGGCCCGCGATGAGCAGGAAGGCGAGCGTCGCCAGCGTCAGGCGCGCGTGCTCGATGGCGAAGGTGATCATGCGGGACATGCGTTCACAGCCGTTCGGCTAGAGTCATTCGGTGCTGGCGCATCACGCGCCGCGAACTCGGGAGTGCTCCCCTCCCCCTTGTGGGGAGGGGTCGGGGGTGGGGGTCCTGGTTCGAAGATCTGTAACCCCTCACCCGGCTCGCTGCGCTCGCCGACCTCTCCCTATGGGAGAGGTGAAGAGCACGTATGGCAGCGCTCAGCGCGAGGCGCGTTCCCCATCGCTGTCGACCGCGGCGACGACCTGGCCGTCGCGGACGAAATCCTGGCCGCGCACGATGACGCGGGCCTCGTCGGTGACGCCGGAGACCCACATCGTGTCCTGCAGGTCCTCGACGATGTGCACCGGCACGAAGACGACCTTGTCCTGCGCCGCCACGACACGCACGCCGACATCGCCGGCGGCCGAGATGGTCAGCGCCGAGCGCGGGATCTGCACCGCCGGCACCGGGTTGAGCGACAGCACGACCTCGGCGGTGATGCCGTCGGGGATCTTGCCGTCGGCATTGGCCATCTCGACCTCGACGCGGTAAGTGCGCGTCGCCGCGGTGGCCGATTTGGCGACGTAGCGCACACGGCCGGGCACCACCTGCCCGGTGATCAGGCGCACCTCGGCACTCTCGCCGATCTTGATGCCGGCGAGCTTGCGCTCGGAGACTTCCGCGACCGCCAGCATCGGATCGAGCGCGACCAGAGTCGCGATCTCCTTGCCGGCCATCGAGAAGGCGGCGCCGCCGACCTCGGCCGGCACGTCGGTGATGACGCCGGTCCACGGCGCGCGCACGAGGCCGCGGTCGCGTTCGGCCTTGGCCGTGGCGAGCGCGGCTTCCGCCGCCTTGTACTGCGACTCGAGATTGACGAGGTCGAGCTTCGGCAGCATGCCCTTGTCGATGAGCACGCGGCGCGCCTCGAGCTCGGCCTTGCGCTGGTCGTAGAGCGCCTGCGCCTGCTGAACCTGCGCCTCGCGCGCCTCGTCGGACAGAACGGCGACCACCTCGCCCTTCTCTACATGCTGGCCGCGCTTGACGTTGAGCGCGGTGAGCACGCCGCCGGCGCGCGCGGTGATGCTGACCTTGTGATCGGCTTCGGTGCGGCCGGACAATGTGAGCCTGGGCGTGTGCGGCTGAAGGCTGACGGCGGCAACCTCCACGCGGAACAAAGGCTGCGCCTTCGCTTCGGCCGGACGGATCGCGGCCTGGCTGTCCGCGGAATCGTGCGGCATCAGATGGCCAGAGGCGATCCATAGCGCGGCGCCGGCGACGAGGCCGACGGCGGTGATACGGCTCGCTTTCATCACTTGTTCTCCCCTGTCCCGCCGCATGCGCCGGGCTTGGCCAGCAGGCAGTGAACCATTTTCAGAATGAGCGGCAGCACACGCTCGGCGTCGAAGCCCTTCTCGACCGAGCGGCGCCACGACATGCCGTCGCCGAGCACCATCAGCACGGTGGCGGCGGCCTCGACATCGAGATCGGCGCGGATCTCGCCGCGGGCGCGGGCATTCTCGAGCATCGCGGCGATGCGGCGTTTAATGTCGCTCTCGATTTCCTGGTACAGTTGCGCCACGTCGGCATTGCGGCGGCTCTCGGACATGATCTCGGCGCAGAGGCCGACTTCGGAATCGCTGCGATCGACGAGGTGATGGCGCGCAAGCTGCGCGAGCCCGGCGAAGAAGTCCGGCGCCTCGTCGACCTGGGAGAAGCTCGCCACCGCCTCGGCGCGGTTGCGCTCGGAGATGCCGGCGATCAGCGCCTCTTTCGACGGGAAGTAGCGATAGAGATTGCCCGGACTCATGCCCGCCTCGGCGCAGATGTCGTGCATCGAGGCCTGGTGGAAGCCGGAGCGGGCGAAGCAGCGCTCGGCCGCGTCGAGAATCTCCGTGCGCCGGTCGGACTGGAGTTGCGCGTTGGCGCGCCGCATGGTGTCGCCCCTGGGGATCGAGCCGCCTGCCGGCGGGTCACCGTCATTCCCTGATCGCTATATGTTGCATCGCACATAAAGAGAATGAACGTTCGCTCTGTTATTGAGGTACCTAGGGATTGTCAAGCCGCGATTACCGCCTGTGGGCGGTAGTTCCGGAGCAATTGACCGGGAAATCCGCCGGGAATAGCGTCCCGAACGATGGGGATGGGGTCCCCCGACAACCGCCGCATTCCGATGTGGGCTGATGACTCCTGCCAGACAAACCGCGGCAGGACTCTGCCTGCCGCATGGCAGAGGAATCAGGACATGGCCTTCATCATCGTATTTCTCGGCGGCGGGCTCGGGGCGGCGCTGCGCCACGGCCTCAATCTCGGCATCGGGCGCCTGCTCGGCAACGGCTTTCCCTACGCGACGTTCTTCATCAACGTCAGCGGCTCGTTCATGATGGGCCTCATCGCCGCCTGGTTCGCCTTCAAGGGCGATGCCTCGCAGCATTGGCGGCTGTTCCTCACCACCGGCATCCTCGGCGGCTACACGACCTTCTCCACCTTCTCGCTCGACGCGGCCTTCCTCTACGAACGCGACCAGTTCGTGCTGATGGCCGTCTACGTCGTCGGCTCGGTGGTGCTCGGGCTCATCGGGCTGTTCGCCGGCCTCGCCATCGTGCGCGCGATGGCGTGAGCGTCGTGTCGTCTCTGCGCCCGCAGCGCGGCGCGATGCCGTCGCACGCGGGCATCTTTGCGCAAGGATTTCATCGCATTGAGCGCCTCATACGAGCGTGGTAGCCTGCTGCGGTGGGGGTTCCGCCGCGGGGAGAGACATGCGATGCGCGAGTTCGTGATCGGATTGGTCGGGCTGATCGGCCTCATTGGGCTGATCAATTTGACGACGCCGGCGCATGCGCAGCGACGCGGCCAGCCGCAAGGACCGTCGCCGGAAGAGATGGAGAAGAAGCGGCAGGCGGCCGAGATCGACCAGAAATATCGGGCGGCCTTGAAGCAGTCCGGGTCGGAGACGCACGCATCCACCAAGAAGGATCCATGGTCGAGCATGCGCGCGCCGAGCGGCAGCCAGCAATGAGCCCGTTCCAGATCGCGCGTCTTGCTGCAGTCGTTACCGCCGCGGCGGTGCTGTTCGGCCTCGGCCAGGGTCTCGGCCTGGCGCTCTACGTCGCGATCCCCGCCGCCTTCGTCGCCTACGCGGCCGTGCTCGTCGGGCTCGGATTTCTGCTCAAGGCCGAGCCGCCGCAACGCCGCTGATCCGTCCCACGGCGCCCACACCGTTGCGTGCCGCCGCGGGCCGCCATGCTGGCGCGCACAGGCGGGAGTGCTAGACTTCCTGCAACTTGAACACGCAAAGCAGGGAGAGAGCCCATGAGGACGATCACGTTCGGACTTGCGCTCGCCGCCGTTGCGGCCTGCGCACTGCCCGCCGCTGCGCAGCAACCGACAGCCGGCAATCTCGAGAAGCTCGGCGAGTTCAAGACCACCGGCACGGCGATGGACATCCCGACCGTGCCGCAGACCGGCGATCGCGCTGAGGCGATCAAGAAGAACCTCAAGAATGTCAAGCTGCCGGCGGGCTTCAAGATCAGTCTCTACGCCATCGTTCCGGACGCGCGGCACATCGCGGTCGGGCCGCAGGGCATCGTCACGTTCGTCGGCACGCGCAAGACCAAGATCTGGGCGGTGACCGACCGCGACAAGGACCGCGTCGCCGACGAGGTCAAGGAGTTCGCGCCGTCGATCAATTTCACGATTCCGAACGGCGTGTGCTTCTCCAAGGATGGCTTCCTGTTCACCGTCGAGCGCAATCGCGTGCTGGTGTTTCCGGCGGCCGAGTTCTTCTACGAAAGCCCGGACGTCGCCGCCTTCGTCGTCGCCAAGCAGGGCGAACTGATCCCGACGGCGGAGGAGTCGTTCAACCACACCGCGCGCGTCTGCCGCATCGGCCCGGACGACAAGCTCTACATCACGCTCGGCCAGCCCTTCAACGTGCCGGCGCCGGAGAAGCTCGACCTCTACAAGAAGGAAGGCATCGGCGGCATCATCCGCATGACGCGCGAAGGCAAGGACCGCGAGGTCTACGCCTGGGGCATCCGCAATTCCGTCGGCATGGACTTCAACCCGAAGGACAAGTCGCTGTGGTTCACCGACAACCAGGTCGACGGCATGGGTGACGACCAGCCGCCGGGCGAGCTCAACCGCGCCGACAAGGCCGGCATGAACTTCGGCTTCCCGTATTACGGCGGCGGCCACACCCGCACCAACGAGTACAAGGACCAGACGCCGCCGGCGAACGTCGTGTTCCCGCAGGTCGACATGGCCGCGCACGCCGCCGACCTCGGCATGACCTTCTACACCGGGCAGCAGTTCCCGACGCGCTATCGCGGCGGCATCTTCAGCGCGCAGCACGGCTCGTGGAATCGCACGAAGCCGGTCGGCGCGCGGGTGATGTTCACCAGCCTGAAAGAGGACGGCACCGCCGACAAGACCGTGGCCTTCGCCGAAGGCTGGCTGACGCCGAACGGCGAATATCTCGGCCGTCCGGTCGACGTCGCGCAATTGCCCGACGGCTCGCTGCTCGTCTCCGACGATCTCGTCGGCGCCCTCTATCGCATCTCCTACGAAGGACGATGAAAGCCGCGCAATGCATGGGCGGCGGGCTCCTGCTCGCCGCCCTCATCGTCGCCCCCGCGAGCCCGTCGCTCGCCGCGGGCGACGCCGCTGCGGGAAAACGCAAGGCGCTCGCCTGCCAGACCTGCCACGGGCTCGACGGCCTCTCCAAGCTGCCGGAGGCCCCCAACCTCGCCGGCCAGCCGGAGCCTTACCTCGTCAAGGCGCTCGACGAGTTCCGCAAGGGCGTGCGCAAGAACGAGATGATGTCGATCGTGGCGCAGAGCCTGTCCGACGCCGATATCGCCGACCTCGCCGCCTATTACACGGCGATCGAGATCACCGCCAAGCCGCCGTGAGCGCGCGGCTTGCCTCGCGCGAGGGAAGGTGAGAGAAGCGCGGCCATGACCGACGACACCCCCGACACACCGCCCGACCGCCTTTCCATCGACCCGACGAGCCCGTACTTCAACGCCGAGGTGCTGCAGCGCGACGTCGGCATCCGCTTCAAGGGCGTCGAGAAGACGAACGTCGAGGAATACTGCGTCAGCGAAGGCTGGATCCGCGTACAGGCGGGCACCGCCAAGGACCGGTACGGCCGGCCGCTGACCATCAAGCTGACCGGCGCGGTCGAGCCCTACTTCAAGGACAAGCCCGCGGGCTGAGGCGCGCCCGCCAGGACGCCATGGCCGCCAACGACATCCGCGACGAGATCGCGCGGCTCGAGGAGCGGATCGAGGCGCTGCACGTATCGATCGGCCGCTGCCGCAAGATCTCGCTCGGCTCGAAGGTCGCCATCGCCGCCGGCTTCGCCTGGCTGGGCCTCACATTCCTCCTCATCGCGCCACTGGTGCCGTCGCTGTTCTTCGCCGCCATCGCGGCGGTGATCGGCGGCATCGTCCTGCTCGGCTCCAACGCCACCACCTGGAACGAGACCGAGACGGCGCTGCGGCAGGCGCAGGCGCGGCGGACCGCGCTGATCGATTCCATCGAACTGGCCACCGTCGACGCCGGCGTCACCCGCCTGCACTGAGACCGTCCGGCCGCCTGCCGCCCCGGCCGGCGAGGCGATTGCGCGCGCGGCCTTCTGCTACTTGAAGATGTATTTCTCTGACGCTATACTTCTGCGTGCATTCAGAAAAGCCCCGCACCGGAGGTGGAGATGAACCCGCTCAGTGAAGCCGAACTCGCCCGATACGCCGCCCTGTCGCGCCACACGGCGCAGTCGACCGTCGACCAGTTGCGCTCGCTGATCGAAGGCAACAAGCACCTGCTCGCGGCACAATCGACGACCTACACGATCGGCGCCCAGTGCTCGTTCTCGAACGCGATCATTTACGGCACCGTGCTGATCAACAATGCGAGCTACCAGGGCTGGAATATCGAGTTCAGCGGCACGATGTGGGGTCTCGGCTTCGGCGCCGGCACCAGCTACGGCGCCCTCACCGTCACGGTGCCGCCGAACCAGCTCAACGGCCTCAAATGCAGTTTCCAGGCGACCAACGCCGCGGTCGGCGCCGGCGGCGTGACCGTGCAGATCTGGGACAGCAACAACGGCTACGTCGCCAACTTCACCGGGCCGGCGCTCGGCATCGGCGCCTCCGCCATGGGCGGCAGCGGCAGCTGGAGCGCCAGGCAGGGCTGAGCTTCGTCGCACCCGCCGCGCCGGCGCGCACGCCCTGCGGCGGGCTCATGTGCAACCACACGGGATACGGCCATGTCGACCAACGACCCTATCGTCAATCCGCACATCGAGCGCTCGCAACAGGCGGCGCAAACCATGATCGAGCAGATCCAGAGCATCGCACGCGGCAACCAGCGCCATCTCAATCGCGCCGCCTCGACGAGCACGACGATGAACGCGCAGGCGACTTTCGCCACCGCCTTCATCTACGGCACGCTGTCGATCGATAATGCGTCGTCGCAGGGCTACAGCATCTCGTTCTACGGCACGATGTGGGGCATCGGCTTCGGCGGCGGCACCACCTGGGGCGCGCTGACCTTTACCGTGCCGCTGAACGAGCTCAACGGCATGGAATGCAGCTTCCAGGTGACGACGGCGCCGAGCCTCGTCACCATCCAGTTCTGGAACGACCAGTACGGCTACGTCGCCAACTTCAGCGGCGGCGGCCTGTCGATCGGCGCCGGCGTCACCGGCGGCAAGGGCACGTGGAAAACGACACCTCCGTGAGCGGAGGCCTCGGGCGTGTAGCGGCGCTCAGGTGCCCACGCGCAGCGGCGCGTTCAGCTTGCGCAGCAGCGCGATGACCGACAGCGCGGTGATGCGGCCGGTCTTCGGGTTCTCGCTCGGCACGTTGGCGATCGACATCGAGAAGCTCGCCGAGTCGGCCTCGACCTCGATCCTGTGCGTATTGCGGTCGAGATGGGGGTCGGCCCAGATCTCGAGCCGTGTGCGGTCGGGGCCGAAGCCGGCAAGCGAGAGCGCGGCGGCGACGTTGACGTTGGCGGGAAAGCCTCTGGCGCCCTCGCGCGCCGTGCCGTCGAAAATCTTCGTCGCCTCGCGCAGGCCCTCGAGATCGATGCGGTTCTCCACAACGTAGGGCGCGCCGAGGAGCCCCCTCACCGGCTTGCGCGTCACCATCCGCACCGAGCGGATCTCGCCCTCGGCGGCGGCGGTCATGGCGTCGAGGCCGATCAGGGCGCCGGTCGGCACGGCGATCTGGCCGCCATTTTCTTTCGCGATGTCGACAA
>Ga0187815_10000577_pt1 | contig 17523 bp, 16 predicted proteins | sample NC_S_5_FD_132962 | JGI IMG/M metagenome (GOLD analysis project Ga0187815, IMG submission 132962) | Wetland sediment microbial communities from Neuse River Estuary, North Carolina, USA - ASW-S_5 | ecosystem: Environmental > Aquatic > Freshwater > Wetlands > Sediment | place: USA: North Carolina...
ACAGGTCGAGGATCGTGCGATCGTCGGACAGCAGGCCGCGCATCGGATGGCGCGCGAAATGCCCTTCGGCGAACAGATGCGCGATCACGGCCTTGCGCGCGCTGCCCGAAGTTTTTAGCTCGAAGGCGGCCTCCTCGAGCAGCAAGGCTGCCGAGGCGGCGTCAGCGAGATAGTTGCCGAAGGCGCGCGCGCGCAATTGCGCGACCTCGCGATCGAGGCGCGAGAGATGCGCTAGCGCGCCGCGCACTTCGTCGAGCGCCCGAGTTACTGTCTCGCGCGTGGCGGCCAGCGGGCCCGAAGCACCCTCGACGCGTTGGCCGAGCGCGGTGAATGCCGCCTGCATCACCTGCTCGCTACGCAGTGCGCGCAGAATGTCGAGGCAGATGATGTTCTCTGTTCCCTCCCAGATCGTGTTGCTCTGCGCGTCGCGCAACTGGCGCGCCAGCGGCCAGTTCTCGACATAACCGTTGCCGCCATGGACCTCGACCGCCTGCGAGGCGAACTCTACCCCGCGCCTGCTCGCCCGCAACTTCGCCACCGGCACCAGGATGCGCGCGAGCGCGCTGTCGTCCGAAGCGGAGGCGAAAACCAGCGCTGCCGCGGCCTCCAGCTCGACAGTCATGCCCACCAGCATCTCGCGCATCATCGGCAGATCGCGCAGCCGATGGCCGAACGCGCGGCGCTGCCATGAGAAGATCGCAGACTCGAGCAACGAGCGGCGCATGATGCCAAGCCCCATCACGGCAATCCCGCGCCGCGAGTCATTGACCATCTCCATCATGCGGTTGATCCCCTGGCCGTCGGTCGCCGCGCCGCCGCTGCCGGCGAGCAGAAACGCTTCGGCGTCGATAAAGTCAACTTCAGCAGTGGGCACCGCCCGGGTGCCGAGCTTGTCCTTCAGGCGGCGAACCGAGATGCCATTGCGCGACCCATCGCGGCGGATGCGCGGCACAAGGAACAGCGCGACGCCGCGCAGTCCTTCGGCGCCCCCCTCGGGGCGGGCAAGCGTCGCGATCGCGCTGGCGTCCACATTCGAGCAGAACCACTTCGAGCCGTTCAGTACCCAGCGCTCGCCGTCGCGGCGCGCGATTGTGGTGAGCGTGGCGAGGTCGGAGCCGCCGCTTTTCTCGGTCATGAACATCGCGCCGTCCCATGCGTCGTCGAAATGCTCTGCCGTGAGATGCGGCATGAACTCGCGCTGCACCTCCGGCGGCGCGAAGCGGCGCACCAGGCCGATCACCCCGCTGGTCATGCCGACCGAGCAAAGCATTCCAATCTCGGCCTGCGACAGCATGTAGTTGAGCGCGGTCGGGACCGTCTCGGGCAGATGGCGGCCGCGTCGGCGCGCTTCATTGTAAAGACGCGGGCCGCTTTGGCCGGCTTCCCACAGATCGCGCTTGGTGGCGAGCGCGCCGGGATGGTGCCGCACTTCGTCGAGCGGATCGCCCCAGCGGTCGAACTTTACCAGTTCGGGCGGATGCTTGTCGGTGACTTCGGCGCGGGCGGCGATCGGACCGCCGCACAGCGCCCCAAACTTGCGCAACTCCGGCTCGAGCCATTCGAGATCGGCGGCGTCGAGCAGCCGGCGCATCAGAAATTGCAGGTTGGGATCGGCGTCGTACCAGTTGAGTCCGATTGCGCTCTGGAATTCCGCGTAGTCGATCATGGCCGGCTCTCCCGCTGCCGCAAGGTGTCAGAGATTCGCGGACGCTAACGATAGCGGCGCCGCGCTCGATTTCAAAAAGCTACTCGCGCGCCTCAAAGCTGTCCATCGGAGCGCCGGATTCCCCGCGCAATAGGGCTCCCGGCCGCTTTTGTCTAAACTCGAAATTACCCCGCGTGGCTGGCCCGCCTATCTTTGGAACTTGCGGAAATCCGGCGCGCGACGCTCCATGAATGCGTTGCGTCCTTCCATCGATTCCTCGGTGCGGTAGTACAGCCCCAGCGAGATTCCGCCCATCGCTCCGATTCCTTTGATATGGTCGGTTTCGGCGTTGAACGACGCCTTGGCGATCCTGATCGCGGTCGGGCTCAAGGCCAGCATCTCGCGTGCCCACGCGCGCGCCTCGTCCATCAACTGCGCTGCCGGCACCACCTTGTTCACCAGTCCCATCTCCAGCGCTTCCTGCGCCGTATACTGGCGGCACAGGAACCAAATCTCTCGCGCTTTTTTCTCGCCGACCAGCCGTGTCAGGTACGCGGTGCCGAACCCGGGATCGACGCTCCCGACCCGCGGGCCGACCTGGCCGAAGCGGGCGGTATCGGCCGCGATCGAAAGGTCACAGATTATATGGAGCACGTGCCCGCCGCCGATTGCGTAGCCGTTGACCGCCGCGATAACCGGCTTGGGAATGTCGCGGATGATTTCGTGCAGCGCTTCGACGTTCATCCCGCCGCGATAGCCTCCGCCGCTGCGCATGGCTTGATCGCCGCCCGAGCTGAAGGCGCGGTCGCCGGCGCCGGTCAGAATCGCCACGCCGATCGAACGGTCTCGCCAGGCGTCCCTGAAGGCCTCCACCAGCTCGTCCACGGTCTCACCGCGAAACGCGTTGCGGACCTCCGGACGGTTGATTGTGATAGTGGCGATGCCGTCCTGCTTCTCGTAGATGATGTCCTGAAATGCCATCTGCGTCTCCTCCGCCGTGGCACGCGCGGCCGCGACTTTGCGCCACGGCGTCTATTTACTCATCCAGAGATTTATTTTCCCTGGAATTTGGGCTTGCGCTTTTCTGCAAACGCAGTCGCCGCCTCGCGATGGTCTTCGGTGTCAAAGCTCATCATCTCATATGCGATCGACGCGTCGAGAATCAAATTGACCTGCTGCTTGAGCCATTTGTTCACCGCGAGCTTGGTCCATCGAATCGCCCAGGTCGGGCCGTCGGCCAATTCGCGGGCGATCTCCCTCGCCTTGGACATCACCTGGTCTCCCGGCACGGCGTAGTTGACCAGCCCCATTTTGGCCGCCTCGGATCCGCTGATGAAAGTCCCTCGCATCAGGAATTCCTTGGCCCGCGCCGGCCCGACCAGCAGCGGCCAGATCACTGCGCCACTGTCGCCGGCAACGATTCCCACCTTGACGTGCGTGTCCGCGATCCGCGCGGTTTCAGAGGCGACGATAACGTCCGACAGCAGCGCGATATTCGCGCCGAGCCCCATCGCGTCGCCGTTCACCGCGGCTATGATCGGCTGCTCAACGTCGAGCAGATTCTGGATTATCCTGCGGCCCGCCGCAGCGGTCTTGCGCGTCCACTTCTTTCCTTCCTCAGTGCCCCAGCGCGCCGCCATCGCCTTCACGTCGCCGCCCGCCGAAAATGCCTTGCCCGCGCCGGTCAGCAAAATCGCGTTCACTTGCTCGTCGGCGGCGAGGTCGAGCCAAATCTGTTCAAGTTCGTCGTGGAGGTCGGCGTTGACCGCATTCAGCGCTTCGGGCCGGTTCAGCGTCACCGTGGCAAGCTTGTTCTCCCTCTCGACCTTGATACATCGATACTTCGCGTAGTCGATCATGACAATTCGCTCCTCTTCTGATGCTCTGGCGGCGGCTCTCGCCTCTGGCGCAGTCGGCTACATCTGATGCCATCGGAAGCATCGCTCGGACCGGCTCTCGGCCCTGAGATTGAAGCGGGCGGCGAACGCTACCGCAACTGGCTCAGGCAGTTTCGGTTGCAGGCGCGGTGTTCAGGCCACCGCGAACATCCCTCCAGGCGCAGCCCGTTCATGCCCACTGCCGACGTCATCGCAGCGTAAAAGGCGTCCACCTTGACGCGAGCGGGCTGGCCGGTTTCAGGGCAGGTTAGCTCCTTGGGCCCTCTGAAATCCGCGAAGACGCTCAGCCCGACGGGAAACATCACGTAGCCTACGCCGATTGCAGCGATAGCACCGAGTGCGGCCAAGGTATCCATAATCCATACCTCCTGTTGATGCGAGCAGGCGCGGATCGTCTACGCATTAATCATACCCGCTTCTCGGCGCGCCCTTACCCGGACGGAAAGGAAGAAATGCGCGGCGGTTCAGCGGGCGAAGGCCGCCTTCAAGGCGTCGGCCGCTTGCCGGATACCCTCTTTGCCTTTGTCGAGTGCGTCGGCGAAGCTGACGAAGCCGTGGGTCACGCCTTCGTAGCGCGTGCAGGTGACCTTGACGCCGGCTGCTATTAGGCGCTCGGCGAATCGCTCGCCTTCGTCGCGCAATGGGTCGTGGCTGGCGGTCAGGACCAGTGCGGGCGGCAGACCGCTTAAGTTTTTCGCGCGCAGCGGGCAGGCGTACGGATTGTTTTTTTCCGCGGCGCGGTCGAGGTAATTTTTCCAGAACCATTCCATGTCGGCGCGCGACAGCACGTAGCCGTCTTCGGCGAATTCCTTCTGCGACGGCGTGTCGAGCGCGCAATCGGTGACGGGATAAAGCAGCAACTGGAAGTTGATCGCGGGACCGCCGCGATCGCGCGCCATCAGCGAGACCGCCGCGGCCAAGTTTCCGCCCGCGCTGTCGCCGCCGACCGCCATCCGCGACCGATCCGCGCCAAAAGAGGCCGCGTTTTCGGCTACCCACTGTGTGGCGGCGTAGCAATCCATGGCGCCGGCTGGAAAAACGTGCTCGGGCGCGAGCCGGTAATCGATCGATACGACCACGCATCCCGCACCGTTGGCCAGCGCGCGGCAGACGCGGTCGTGACTCTCCAAATCTCCCAGCACCCATCCGCCGCCGTGGAAATAGAGCAGCACGCCCATCGGCGGGCTGCCCTCGGGGGTGTAGATGCGCGCCGCGATTTGACCGTCGGCGCCCGCAATGTGGCGATCCTCGACGCGATAAATGGCCGGCGCCGGAATCTGATTCGCCTCGAGCAGCGCACGCATCTTGGCGCGCGCCTGCTCGGCAGTTTCCGCGCGCAGGAACATCGGGCCGGCGGCGTTGAAAGCGTCAAGAATTATCTTCATCTGGGGATCGAGCGCGGTGGCCATGCAAAATCTCCTTGGACCGATCGAGTGTGATCGACTCCAAAGCTCAGCGAGATACTTAGGTTAGGCGGGACCGAGAGGCAAGCTTTTCCAGGGGCCGCGACGCGTCCTGCTCTTTGCTCAGCGTGCTACTGACGCGAGGCACTTTCAACGCGTTCTTCCCGCAACGTGTGCGGCCGGCAGAAATTGTCGCCTCTCACCGTGCACCCCGCGGATTCACTGTCCCGCCGTGCCAACGGCCGCGAAACGATGGAAGTCGGCGCGCCAGTGCGCACGGAACCAGGGCTCGCCATCGCGCGTGCCGTACACGTCGGCGTTGACCGTCATGTCATCGCCGCCGATCCGGCAGTCGAGGTTGGTGATTTCATCAACCGCGAAGGTCGGCGAAAAGCCATCGGCGCGAGTTTTGTACTCGTCGAAATGCAGCCGCGAGCGCATCGCCGCGTAGCCGCGGCCGTCGGTCGTGATCGGCACTACGCTGCCATGCGCATTGACAATCTTCTCGTTCGGCGCGACGCCGGTCTGGGTAAACGTGAGCGTGAACGGCTCGTCGCCGACGCGTTTGTAGCACAGCCTGTACGTCTTCGGAGTCCAGAAACCGATTTTGCGCGCGCCCGGTTCGCGCCTGATCCAATCGAGTTGATTCACCTGCCCCTCCCAGCATCCACGGAACACCGCCCGCAGAGCCGCAGGCGCTTGCGCCGTCATCGGCGCGACGTTCACGGGCGCAGGCGGGGCAGGTGGCGGGGGCGGTTGAGGCTGCGCAGGCGCGGGTGCAAGCCTCCACCATTCCGGCGGCAGCAGTTGAATCGTGTCACCATTATCCGCGCCGGAAGGCGCCCACGTGATCGGCGGCGGCGCCGGACGCGGTGGAATATACGGCTGATTCTGCTGCGCTGGTCCGGGGACCTCAAGCGTTGTTTGCGCGCCAGCCGATCGAATCCGAATCGAAGCCAGTCCGGATACGAGCGCGCATAATATAAGGATGCGGGTCCGCATTGAGCAGCTCGGCTTCACTCTATTATATACGAACGCATATCGAGTCCCGTTGCCACGTGCCAGCGCGGGCCGCAGCAGAAATTGTCGCCTCTCATCATGCACCACGCGGATTCACTGTCCTGCCGTGCCAACGGCCGCGGCCCCTGAAAAAGACGTTGCGAGGAGAACCCATTGAAAGTGCGTCGCGTCAGTAGCACGCTGAGCAAAGAGCAGGACGCGTCGCGGCCCCTGAAACCCGTGGCGATGGGGGCGCAGTGAATCCGCGGGGGTGCATGATGATTGGCGGAAATTTCTGCTGGGCACGCATCGCGTCGGATGAGCTCTGAGAAATGATCGAGCCGCGTCGCGGCCCCTGAAAAATGAAAAAAATGAGCGATCAAAATGTGAATTTCGAAGCGGTGTGGGCGCTAAGCCAGGCGCCCGCCACCGGGCGCCGCGCCCAGGCGCATCGATTGGCCAACGCGATGCGCCGCGTGATCGACCGCTTGGTGCAGGTCGCCGCGCCTGAGGAAGACTTGTCAGCCGCCGCCGACGCGTTGGAGCGCTACGCCCGGCGTTTGTCGAAATACCCGATCTCCCGCAGCTACGAAGGGTTTGCCGAGAGCGCCAACGCCGGCGACACGCACGCTTTCTTCGATCACAGCCCGCTGATTGGAATCGCAAATCCGCTCGCGCCGCCGATTCGGCTGGCCGTGCTCGGCAACAAGGTCGAGGGCCGCGCGACGTTCGGCGTCGCATATGAAGGTCCGCCGGGGCACGTGCACGGAGGATTTCTTGCCGCCGCGTTCGATGAAGTGCTCGGGATGGCGCAGTCGCTGACGGGTAATCCCGGGATGACGGGGACGCTCACGATTCGTTACCGGCGGCCGACGCCGTTGTTGACCGAGCTTACCTTCGAGGCGTACGTCGATCGCGTCGATGGGCGCAAGATATTTACCCACGGAATGTTGTCCGCCAACGGAACGCTGACGGCGGAAGCCGAGGGACTGTTCATCGCAGTCGGCCAGGAGCGCTTCGCCGCGATGGCCGCGATGGTTACAGAGCGCGCAACTCCGCCGGACGAAAAAACTCCGCCGCCAGGACCGCGCAGAAGAATCAAGGATTAGCCATTCGCCCGCGCGAACTGATCGTAAGGACTACTCAGTGGAGCATGCGCGGCATTAGCGCATGCGTCGCTACGTGACTATCGAGAAAGCAATAAGATCGCAGGTTAATTGGCTATTTGAGAGCTTTGCGTAATCTTTCCACGCCAACAAGTTCTAACAGGGACGAAGTCCCGCATCTTTTTTCTTATCCCTGGGTGCACGGGTCACCCCTGCCCAAGGAAGCGTGAAACCCACGGTGGGTTTCACATTCAATAAAGTCATTTCCCCTCCTCTATTTCGTGCACGATTCAGGATTCTGCCTTCGCTCCGAAGATGTACGCGGAGGCTGCACAAAGCTCTCCTACTTGCAGTTCACGCTCTTGACCACACGGCGGCCCTCTCCGCCGAAGCGAACGTTGCGCTCGTAGGTGACATCGCATCGCGAGACATCGCCCGGCAAGCGCTGCGAGACCTGCGCCGTGGTATTCGCATACTCGCATTGCAGCCAGTAACCGCGGTCACTTTTCGCCAATTTCCAAGTTTGGATGACGCTGTCAGCGGTCGTTTGCTCGCGGTCGGGTACCAGCGACGCTTGCTCGGACGGCGGACCGTCGAAAATAGTGACGCCCGCAAGCGCGGTGGGGTAGCCGGAGTAAGTAACGGTCCAGTCCGATGCCGGAGCCGACGCCTTTTGTTCGACGGCGAGGCTGGGAGGACATGTCGCCTGGGCGCACGCGAGATGCGGCGTCGCAATCGCGCACGCGAACGCAATCAGGTTGAGAGTGATCCGCCTCATCTCGTACCTCCCCGCAGAGAAGCCAGTATAGCAGGGTGTTGAGAAAACCCCGACGATGGCGCCTTTGGCGAGTTCGAGCTCAACACCCTGCGGGATGCGGCGCCAGGAAAAACGAGCGCGGGGCGGAATCACGAACACAATTCGCACTCCGCCCCGCCGATGGGGGAAAGCCGCGGCGGCGGCGACCCAGGGCCCGTTGCGACGGGAGCGCAGTGAAAAAAGCGCCGCGTCGGATGAGCGCTGAGAGGATACCGCGTTGCGTCGCGGCCCCTGAAAAGGCGGAGTGCATCATGCCAAGCGACAATTTCTGCTGCGGCGTGCGAAACGTGTCGCGTCACATCAGCTCTGAGAAATGATCGAGCCGCGTCACGGCCGCTGAAAAAGTCGCTTGCGGTATCCGCACCGCAGGGCATCGCGGATCGGATTATCGCTCGGCTTTTGGTCTCTTGTAGTAGGGCTTGGCAGGGCCGGCGATTATCACAACCGCAATAGCCAGTCCCGCCAGCAACGATACTGCTTCCATTATCATTATCATGTTCTCAACTCACCTCAGAGACTCACGAACGAGAGCACGATGTACGCCAACGTGAGGAATGCGAACGCCATACCGGGCAATTCGCTGAGCAGACTGTTTTGCGCGATACGATCGGCGGTGGCGGTCTCGGTCCGAGCCGTTATCTGCTGAAAGCCTGCGACTCTCTGATTGACTGTAGTAGTAGTCATTTTCCTTGCCTCCGTAAAAACTCGCCGTCAGCAGGGGTAGAGCAAGGCTGATGCCAAGGATCGAAGCGTCTATTTCATTGGATTATTTTCGACGCACTCGGTTTGATCATTTGCGATTCGCAAAACGTTGGCCGCGAGTCGCGAAAACTCCGCATTTTCGTAGAGGCTCGCCCAGGCCGCGTTTATCAATGCGCAGCAGCCGAGCGACTGCATGCAGTGCGATCGCGTCGCGGCTATGTTACGAACGCGTTACGGACAAGGTCGCATCTCGATGGCTTCCACAGCGTACATGACGATTTCACGCAAGTTTAGTTGACGGCTGCCGATTCCTTGGTGCTGCCAGCGGCTTTCTACTCGACGCCGGTTTGGGTTGACGGCGTCGCTCGACTCGGCCTTTAATGCCCGCATGGCTGGAATTGTTTCTTACGGTTCATACGTTCCCTACCGGCGCCTCAAGCGCTCCGCGATCGCCGCCGTCCTCGGCACGCCCGCCGGCAAGGGCGAGCGCGCAATCGCGAGCTTCGACGAAGACAGCGTATCGATGGCGGTCGAGGCGGTTCGCGACGCGCTGAAAGCCGCGCCGCCCGGCGACGTGGATACGCTCATCTTCGCAACCACGACGCCGCCCTACGCGGAAAAACTCGGCGCCCCGGTGATCGGCGCAGCCGCGATGCTGCCGACGGAAATTCGCGCGTCGGATATGACCGGCTCGGTCCGCGCCGGCCTGTCGGCGCTGCTGCAAGGCGCAGATGCGATCGGCGGCGGCGCCAGGCGCGCGCTCGTCGCGATCGGCGACTGCCGATTGGCAGCGCCGGAAGGCAAAGCCGAGCAAACGACGGGTGACGGCGCGGTCGCTTTCATGCTCGGTTCCGAGGGCGCGATCGCCGAAATCGAGGCGAGCGCCTCGCTCACGCGCGAGTTCCTCGACACCTGGCGCGCGCAGGGCGAGCGTTTTTCGCATTCGTGGGAAGAGCGCTTCACGCTGACCCAGGCGCATTCTCCCCTGCTCGGCGCGGTGATCAAGAAGGTCCTGGAGAAGGCGAAAGTCGCGCCGGGCGATCTGTCCAAGGTAATTCTCGACGCGCCCAACGTCCGCGCGGCCGACGAAATAGCGCGTGCGCTCAAGATCGATCCGGCCAGATTCTCCGATTCATTTGCCCTCACGGTCGGACAAACCGGCGCCGCGCATGCGGGCCTGATGCTGGCGGCCGCGCTGCCGGCCGCCAAGCCGGGAGACAGGATACTGGTCGCAACGGTGGCCGACGGCGCCGATGCGGTTGTGCTCCGGGTCACGCCGGCCAACGCCGCCTTCAAGCCGGTGCATTCCGTGGGCCGCATGATCGAGTCCAAGGGCGACGTGTCTTACGCCAACTATCTCAAGTGGCGCGAAATTCTGCCCACCGAGCCGCCGCGCCGGCCCGATCCCGAGCGGCCGGCAGGACCACCGATGATGCGCTCGGAGAAGTGGAAGTTCGGTTTTATCGGTTCGCGATGCACCAACTGCGGGACTGCACAGCTTCCGCCGCAGTTGGTCTGCGTGAAATGCCATCAGCGCGGCAAGATGGAACCCTATCCGTTCGCCGACCGAACCGCGAGAATCGCCACCTACGCCCTCGATCGCCTCGCCTATTCCCTGAATCCGCCGACGGTTAATGTCGTGATCGACTTTGCCGGCGGCGGCCGCTTCCTGTGCGAGATGACTGACTGCGAACCCGACAAGGTCGCGATCGGCGACGAAGTCGAAATGACGTTTCGCCGGCTCTTTACCGCCGACGGCGTCAACAACTATTTCTGGAAAGCGCGCCCCAGGCGTTAACGCCGAGGAGAACGATCAATGTCAAGCAAAGGAATCAAGGACCGTGTCGCGATCGTCGGGATGGGATGCACCAAGTTCGGCGAGCATTGGGACAAGGGGACGGAAGACCTGCTGGTGGATGCCGCCTACCAGGCTTATGAATCGGCGGGCGTCGAGCCCAACGACATCGACGCGTACTGGCTTGGCACCATGGGGTCGGGAATCTCGGGGCTTACGCTCTCCGAGCCGCTCAAGATTCAGTACAAGCCCGTCACACGCGTCGAAAATATGTGCGCGACGGGATCGGAGGCGCTTAGGCAGGCGTGCTATGCGGTCGCGTCGGGGGCATTCGACATCGCGATGGCGATCGGCGTCGAGAAGCTCAAGGACTCGGGCTACTCGGGATTGGTGATCAACAATCCGCCCAACGACGGCACCCAGGGCAGCATGACGGCTCCGGCCTCGTTCTCGCTGCTGGCGCCCGCGTATTTCAAAAAGTACGGACTCGACCCCGACAAGGGCAAGGACGTTTTGGCGCGGATCGCGTGGAAGAATCACAAGAACGGCGCGAAGAATCCCAAGGCGCAGTTCCAGAAGGAAGTGTCGCTCGAGGCAATCAAGAACTCGCCCAAGATTGCCGACCCGCTCGGAATCATGGATTGCTCGGGCGTATCCGACGGCTCGGCGGCCGCGATCGTCGTCCGCGCCGAGGACGCGCACAAGTACTGCAAGAATCCGATCTACATAAAGGCGCTCTCGTTTATCGCGGGGCCGGCGGAAGGGCCGCTGTCGCAGGACTACGATTTCACCACCTTCCGCGAGGTCGTCGCCACCGCCAAAGACGCGTACGCCCAGGCGGGCATCACCAATCCTCGCGAACAGATCAGCATGGCCGAGGTTCACGATTGTTTCACGCCCACCGAGCTCGTGCTCTATGAAGATCTCGGCTTCAGTCCGCGCGGGACCGCATGGCAGGACGTGATGGACGGGTTCTTCGATCTCGAGGGCCCGCTGCCGGTCAATCCCGACGGCGGTCTCAAGTCGTTCGGCCATCCGATCGGCGCGTCGGGGCTGCGCATGATGTACGAGATGTGGCTGCAGATGCGCGGCGAGGCGGGACCGCGTCAGATCAAAAATCCGAAAGTCGGACTGACGCATAACTTGGGCGGCGCGCCGGGTCGATGCGTCAGCTTCGTGTCGGTGGTCGGCAGGCAGGTCGGCTAGCGGAGGAGCGCGGCGCTTTTCTTGCTCGATCAAACGGCCGGCATCGTCGAATGCCGGCCGCTTTTCGTTTTTTCCGCGCAGCTACGATGCAGGACGTCGCCCCATTAGTCAAACGAATAGCTACAGTCTTACTAATCTTGGTATGTGTTCTATACCTCGGCGAGTTTATTTCAGTTAAGTATAGGATTCCCGCGAGCCGAGAACCTTTTGGAACTGTGCAGATCAATAGGTATTACGCGGTGCCTCAAAAGAGCGGCAAGACCGAGTTCGAGCCGGGCGAACCGCAGACGCAGACCTGCGTCAACTCGATTTTTCCGCACCTGGGTTACAGTCCGTGCTGGTACGTTCGACGGCACAGGAATCAGCAGATAAATCTGTGACCGCCCGCCGAGGTGGCGGTTCTTTCAAGGCGCGTGACCGCGGCGCATGAAATGTCGAAGCCCTATACGAACAACCTCCGACAGATTGAAATTGAGCAGGTGTCTTGGCCAGAACAATTCCCGCTTGTCGCACATAGTGGACTCGCTGAATCTCGATATGTCACCTTTAAGCTCCGTCTCCACGACTGCTTCGCCGTGCGGCTGGCTTCCCGCCAGTCGGCGTCGCAATTCGCGCGCAGCTCTGATCCTGTCCGCGACCTGCTTTCCGCGCCGCCGGGTTATGCGACCGTATTTCAGCTTTAACTCGTTGAGTCGTTCGGCGGCATCATAGGTTGCATCGACCAGCTCAGAGCGGCTCATCCATTGGGTCTCATAGTTCAGGATACGTTCCCAGGACGGCTGAAGCAGAAGCTGCCGATGCTCCTCAAGGCTTCGCGCAAATAATCGAAAGCCGAAGACTTCTGGGTTCTCGAACACCCGGCTCCCAGGGTCCACAAATGGTCCCATTGGCGTAATAAAACACGAGAGTCTTCGGTCGCTAGTGCTGAACAAATGCTCACAGTAAGATATTGTGTCCTGAACCGATTGGTATGTCTGTCGGGGCAGACCAATCATGAAGAACACATCCACACGGCGGCAGCGCAAGCGAAGGGCCTCGAAAAGAATGCGTTCGAGCTGCGCGTTGTCGTATTCCGGTTCGCCCTCCTGTGCGCGCCGTACTTCGTGGTCATGGCTTTCCGGACTGATTTCCATGCTCCAATGAGCTATGGACGCATCTATGCGCCGCAAAAACTCTACCGGTGGCAGATCGAAGAACTCAAAACCGAGTTCATTTTGAACCTTCGCATCATGTAATGCACTTAGCAGCTCGTTTGCGTAATCCTCTCCTGCCTGGAGCGGGTCACCTACAAAGAATATCGGCGCCCGTGTGAGCCGTGAGAGCGCCACAACGTTGGCGGCTAGGCTTCTGGGGCTCCGGAACGCAGGTTTGGTCCTTTTTGTAAGGTGCGCACACGTGGTTTTGGAACTCCCACAGGTTACGCACTCATAAGCGCATCCCTTGACAGTGAAGACGGCCGTAATCGGATTACCCCACCATCCGTCAAATGGCATCACACTCTTTCGATCGCGATAGCGCATCACCATCTCGACCACGAGATCCGGCTGGAGATCCACATAGTCGAGGGACGCCGGGATGAAAGTCATTGGATTGACCTGGGTCGATCCACAATCTTTCCAGGTGAGGTTCGGAATGTTACGCAGAGCGCGGCGGTCGCCGAACGACTGAAGAAGTTGATGCAAAGGCGGCTCGGTGCTGTCACCGCGAAGTACGTAGTCCACCTGGGGGTAGTCGATGAGCTCCTTGTGAAAGTACGTGGCGGAAAGCCCGCCCATGATGACCGGGATGTCAGGATGTATCTCCTTCACAATCCGAGCTACCTCCAGCGCCCCGTGTGCGTGTGGCAGCCAGTGCAGGTCGATGCCCACGGCCCTGGGGCGAAGCGAAGCCAAGAAGCGCGGAACCGAGAAGCGCGGATCATTCATCATGCGCACTGCTAAGTTAGCTATGCGCACGCTCATTCCGTGCTTCTGCAAGTAGCTCGCAATAGTTAGAAAGCCGAGCGGATACATCTCAAACACTGGTGACGATGGAATGACGTCGCTGACAGGACCATAGAAGATGGACTTCTCGCGAAAGTCGTAAACGCTCGGGGGGTGCAGGAGCAGTAAGTCCAGGCTGTTGTCCCGCCGCATCGAGCTACCTACGATGTTGCCGTTCCACGGCTGTGTCCGGATGCATCGACGAAGCGGCGCTGCGCGCGGAACATCTTGTGTTCTTCGGTGAAAATAGGGGCCACCGGCGTCACTTGCCGATAAATTTACCCGGCCGCCGTTCGCTGACTGCCTTCACCCCTTCGCGATGGTCTTCGGTGCGCAACAGCCACGCCTGCTCTTTGGACTCATGATCGGTCTGCGCCTTGACGGCGTCGGCCAGACCCTGTCGCATCGTTGCTCGCGTCGATAAAAGCGCGAGCGGCGCACCTTCTGCTATTTCCGCCGCCAGCGCGCCCGCAACCTCGCGCAAGCGATCCGGCTCCGCGATGAAATCGCACAGCCCCCAGGCGAGCGCCTCTTCACCGGTGATGCGGCGTCCCGTGAGGAACATCAGGCTGGCTTTCTGCGCGCCGATCAAACGCGGCAGAGTATACGTCAGACCGAAGCCCGGATGGATTCCGAGCTTGACGAAGTTCGCCGCGAAGCGAGCTTCGGCGGTCGCCACGCGGAAATCTGCGACCAGCGCGAGTCCCAGTCCTCCGCCGATTGCAGCGCCCTGAATCGCGGCGACCACAGGCTTGCGGCATCGGAACAGCCGCACCCCTTCGACGTAGAGCGGATTTTCGCCGGCGCGGGAGGCCGTAGCGCCACTGCCCGCATCGCGGCCGGCAAAGTTCGCGCCCGCGCAGAACGACTTGCCCTCCGAACAGAGCATCAGTGCGCGACACTCGGGCTCCTGGTCGAGCGCTTCGAATGCATTGGCGAGATCGCGAATCAGATTGAAGTCGAAAAAATTGTGCGGTGGCCGGTGAATCTCAAGTTGGGCCACATGGGCGTCAAGCGTGACCGACACCTCGCCATATTTGGGTTCCATATCTGCTGCTCCTTTACCGCCTATAGCCTGAACGCGCGCAAGCTGCTACAAGGTACGTTATAGTTCGATCGTCAGCGGAAGGCACGCGCAGAATGAATCCGAACAGCGAAAGGACCCGGGAAACCTCCCGTGGTGGTGTGTCTGCGACGTTCGCTCATCATTGACTCAATAGCTTAATAGGAACGCGTCAGGCGGCCACGGGTGCAAGCACTCCGTGGCCGTTTTGTTTTTTTGGACGACAACGCACAGCGTTAAAGGCAGGCAATCCGATGCTGGTAGAAGTGGAAAATTTGACCAAGACGTTCGGCGAGTTTTGCGCCGTGGACAATGTGAGCTTCGCGATCGAGCCCGGCGAAATTATCGGAATGCTGGGGCCGAACGGGGCCGGCAAGACGACGACGATTCACATGATCCTGGGGCTGATTACGCCGACCTCGGGGCGCATCAGCATTTTCGGCAAGTCGATGGCGACGCATCGCGGGGAAATCCTCGAGCAGATGAACTTCACGTCGCCGTACGTTGCGTTTCCGTTCCGCCTGACGGTGCTCGAGAACCTGATGGTGTTCGCGCGCATCTATAAGCTGAAAAAGCCGCGCGAGCGAATCGACCAGTTGCTCGAGCGGTTCGCAATCACCAGGCTGCGCGACAAGCCAATCTCGAGCCTGTCGTCGGGCGAGAATACTCGCGTCGGGCTGTGCAAGGCGTTCATGAACGATCCGCGCCTGCTGCTGCTCGACGAGCCGACGGCGTATCTCGATCCTGAGATCGCGTGGCAGGTGAAAAACGCGCTGCTCGACGCGCAGCGCGAAAAAGGGACGACGATTCTGTACACCTCGCACAACATGGACGAGGTCGAGCGGATGTGTAAGCGGATTATTTTTCTCCATCACGGAAAAGTGATCGCGGCGGGCAGTCCGATCGAGATCACGCAGGCAATCCTCGAAGAGGAACGCGAGGAACCGGCGCTGGAAGAGGTTTTCCTGCGCCTGGTGAAGGGCAAAGCGGCATGAAGCTACATCGCATCAACGCCGTCATCGTGCGCCATGTCTATGAGGCGCGGCGCAACTTCGATCGCGTCATCGACACGGTCTGGTGGCCGGTGCTCGACATCATCATGTGGGGTTTCTTCACGGTCTACCTCGCGCACAGCAATCGGCTGCAGCCGACGGTAGTGAGCTGTCTGCTGGGCGCGGTAATTCTGTGGGGGACGTTCTACAGCTTTCAGCGCGACATGGCGGTCGCATTTATCGACGATCTATGGTGCCGCAACCTGATCAACCTGTTCTCGACGCCGTTGATGATGTCGGAATACATGGCCGGAATTATCGTGGTGTGCATTCTGAAGGTGATGGTCGGACTAATCGCGGCGTCAGCAATCGGCTGGGCAGCGTACTCGTTCGACATTCTGCCGTGGCTGCCGAAATTCATTCCCTACATGGCGAACCTGTTGTTCTTCGCGCTTGCGCTCGGAACAGCGATAACCGGATTGATCTTTCGCTACAGCACGAAAGTCCAGGCGCTGGCGTGGAGCTTCGCGGGTCTGCTGATGCCGGTGTCGTGCATATTTTATCCGATATCGTCGCTGCCGAAGTGGCTGCAAGCAGTGGCGTGGATGATGCCGACGGCGCATTCGTTCGAAGGGATGCGCCAGGTTCTGGCCGGCCAGGGATTCTCGCTGACGCATTTCGCGTGGGGCGCCGGGTTGAACGTGGTCTACTTTGCGCTCGCGATCGTATTCTTCGGCTGGATCTTCGAGAAGGCGCGCACGCGGGGATTGCTCGTCAAGCAGGAATAGCGATGGATGCCTGACCCGGGTTTCGCTTATCCGCCGCTGAGCGCGCAGAGAATCTGCACTTCGTCACCGTCGTGCAGTTCCTGAGCCAGATCGGCCACCTGCGACCGGTTTACGAACAAACGGATATGCCGGCGGATGCGCCCCTGCTCGTCGATCATGCGAAAACGAATTCCCGGAAATGCCTGCTCGAGATTATCGAGCAGCTCGGCGAACGTCGCGCCTGCCGCCGTCACCTCGTTGCGGCCACGGGTGTAAGACCGGAGCGGACTTGGAATCGTCACGCGCATCAGCCAACTGTCGCCGCGACCACCGAATAAATGTGCGGCAGATGCGCCGCCACGCATCGCCAGTTGCGTCCCTCGTTCGGACTCATCCACACCTCGCCACTGGTGGTGCCAAAGTAAAGCCCAACCGGATCGCACTCGTCGGCACAAAATGCCTGGCGCTTGACCGTGAACCACGCATGCTCGCGCGGCAGCCCGCGATCCTGCCGAGTCCACGACGCGCCGGCGTCGCTGGTCCGGTACACCGCCGGCCGCCCGTCGGGACTTGTCCGCGGCCATACCGTAGTGCCGTCCATCGGGAACACCCACGCGGTCTCGGGATCGCGCGGATGCAACACTATGCCAAACCCGATGTCGCCGATCTCCTTGGGCATGTTGTTGCCGATTCGAACCCACTCGTCGCTTGGGCGATCGATCCGATAGATGCCGCAGTGATTCTGCTGGTAGAGCCGATCCGGTTTCAACGGATGCAGGTGCATGCAGTGTACGTCCTGCCCATACTCCGGATATGGATCGGGCAAAAAGTTCGCTTCGACGCCTCGATTGAGCGAGCGCCACGATTCTCCCTTGTCGTGCGTCTCGAACGCACCGCCGTCGGAGGTGACCATATACATGTGCGCCGCGTCGCGCGGGTCCACATTCACCGAACTGAGTACCGGTCCGTCGGGTGTTCCCCCGCCGGGCGGATTCCACTTGTAATACATCGGATGGTCGTTATAGCCGTCGACGCCGCACCACGTAACTCCACCATCTTGGCTTCGAAACAGCGCCGGCGGCGAGGTGCCTGCATACCAGGTGTCATGCTCGTCGCGATGCGCCGGCGATAGCCAGAAGGTGTACTCG
>Ga0187815_10000578_pt1 | contig 17500 bp, 9 predicted proteins | sample NC_S_5_FD_132962 | JGI IMG/M metagenome (GOLD analysis project Ga0187815, IMG submission 132962) | Wetland sediment microbial communities from Neuse River Estuary, North Carolina, USA - ASW-S_5 | ecosystem: Environmental > Aquatic > Freshwater > Wetlands > Sediment | place: USA: North Carolina...
CGCGATCAGATGCTGTCTCCAGAATGCCGACTTGCTGCCCATGTGTTTGCTCCTGTCAAAACAGGCGCGTATCGCAACACCTACCGGAGGCTCAGTACAGGTGAGGTGGCCGAACGGTTACGCCGCTGCCGCTGCTCGACCGCCTCGAGCGCTGAAAGGACAAGGCCGCCGGTTGCCCGGCGGCCTTGTTCAAACACTTGCATTTTTTCTTATGTCGCCGGTTCGCGGCGGAATAAGGTATGGCACTTACCAGTCGTATTTGACGCTGAACGCGGCGTAGCGTGGGGTTTCGATACTCACCGGCAGCAGGTAGCCCGAATACGGCGAAGCCGTCGAACCATAGAAGTCGGTGAGAGCGGTGGCCTTCTGCTCGTTGAACACATTGTGGATCTGCAACTGCATGCTCAGGTGCTTGCCAGCCCATTCCGGGGTGTAGGTCACGCCCAGATTGACCTGATGGGTCCACGGCGTGTTGCCCGCATCGCCCGGGCGAGACGGATGACCGCCGCACCAGTGGTAGGCACCCGAGGTAATACCGGCATAACCGATCGGGTCGGTCTCCCCGGGACCGTAGTAACCCAGGCAGGAGAGCGGCGCACCCGACTGGATGATCACCATGCCGCTGACCAGCCATTCCGGCGTGATCGCATAGGTGCCGTAGGCCTTGAGCGTGTGACGATGCGAGTTGGGCAGCTCGCCATTGCTGTACTGCATCAGCACCGGGAAGTCCCAAGCCTCGGTGATCGAGCCGGAGGCATGGCCGCCAGCCGCGCCCGAGGCACTGCTGATCTGACCAACCGCCGAATCGGTCGGGCCTTCCGTGGTGCCGTAGCTCTTGGAGAACACGTAGTCGACCTTGGCCATCCACTTGCCGTCCCACGGATGCTCCAGGGACTCTTCCAGGCTGTAGAACTTGCGGAAGGCCGCAGGGAATCCGGTGACCGTTCCATCCGTCGCCGTGTGCGGATTCCACTGGTAGGTCTTGTAGGTACCGTCGGTGGACAGGTAGCGGACTGTGTTGGTGCGGCCCGGATTGACCAGAATGTCCGATTCGGCACCAGCGTCGGAGGCGGCGGCATCGGCCGGCAGGGTGACTGCACCGGTATCGTCGACGATGTCGTTCATCTTCGAGTAGGTGGCCTGCGAGGTCCAGACCAACGACTCACCGAACGCGTTGAACTGCTTCTGGAAGCCCAGCACATATTCGTCCTGGTACATCGGCTTGAGGTCAGTCGAAGCGATCACCTTCGGGTCCTTCGGCGTGCCGTATTCGCCGTCGGCCGAGAATGGCGTGGCCGTCGCCGGGAGCTGATTCAGCCCCTGCGGAATGCCGTTCGCGTCGATCGAGGTGTAAGTGTAGTACGTGTTGACGTAGGAGTTGGCACCCGCCATGCGCGTGCCAAGGCCCGAGGGCAAGGCGAGGTAATAACGGCCCACGTTGCCGTACAGCTTGGCGCTGCTGTCACCGAAGATGTCCCAGCTAAAGCCCAGGCGCGGCTGCCACTGCGGCTTGGTCTCGCGGACATAGGCGACCATGTCGGGGTTGTAGTTGGTGTACTGGTCGTTGCGCAGGCCGAGGTTCAGCAGCAGGTTAGGCGTGACCTGCCAGTTGTCTTCGACGTACTGGGCCTTCTGTTCTACCGTGAACGAGGCCGTGCCGCCATACACCACTTGACTGGCATAGTAGCCGTTGGGGTTGCTGGCGGTGACCGCGGTGCCTACGCACTGGTGGAGGCCGTTGCACAGCAGCGTCGGCGAGGTAAGGTTCGACTGTTGGCCGTAAATCCAATAGTAGCCCGGGCCGGCCGACACGCTGCCATCGTCGATGTCCGTGCTGCGCTGGTTGTCAATACCGAACTTGACGTCGTGGTTGCCCAGCTTCCAGTCAAGGTCGAGGCGGAAGTTGTTCGAGGACGACTTGTGACCCGCAGCCGGAAGGGTGCTGGCGTTGTTGTTGAAGTTGCCGTAGCCCGGAACACTCGGGTTCTGGGACGTGATCGCGCCGGAGCCGCCCATGCCAGCCAGCAATGGGTTGAAACCAGCGAACGGCGACTGCTGGGCGTAGTACGTGCTCTTCATCTTGCCGGTCAGCACGCTCAGCGTGAGGTTGTCGGTGATGTACGAGGTGTACTTCAGGACGCCAACGTCAAACTTGCTCGAGTACAGCGGGTTGTTGATGGAGGAGAAACTGCCGACGCTGTGATTGCTGTAATTGTAGTTGTAGGCGTTGTTCGAGGCGTCTTCAACCTTGCTGGAAATGTAGGTGGCTTCCAGGACGTTATTGTCGTTGATGTTCCAGTCGAGCTTGCCGTAGAACTTGGGCGAGTTGGTGCTGTGTGAGCTGTACAGCGAACCCGACGGCGAATACGAGCCGGTGGACTTGGTGTTGTCGTGCTGCGCCTCGGCCGTGATGTAGAAAAACAGCTTGTCCTTGATTAGCGGACCCGAAAGGTAGGCGTCGTAGATCGTCTCCCAGCTGCTATCCTTCGAACGATTGATCCAGATGTCGCCGTATTCCTGGCCCGGCGAGGTCGACTTTGGATTTGCGTAGTAGACGTTGTCGTAGCCGCTCTGCGCCCAAGTCGGCTCCCAAGTGACGTAGGCGCCGGCATGGAAGTCGTTGCCACCACGATGGCCGATCTGGCTGATCACGCCGCCGGTAGAGCGGCCGTACTCGGCGCCGTAGCCCGAAGTGATGGTCTGCTGTTCGGCGATGGCAAAGTATGGCAGGGCGATGCCGCCTGCGTTACCCACCGGGTCGGTGGTGTTGAAGCCGTTGATGTAGTAGGCGTTCTCCACGACCGAGTCGCCGCCGAAGGAGATTAGCGGAGTGCCAGCCGGGCCGGTGCCCAGGCCGCCGTTGCCGCCGGCGGTACCGGGTGCCAGCAGGGCGATGGATTCGGCGTTGCGTGCCAGTGGCAGCTGTTTCAACTGCTCCGCAGTGATCACCGAGGTCTGGCGGGTGGAGGACACGTCGATCGCGGGCAGCGAGTTGGCGGTGACCGTGACGCTGGAGAGGTTCTCCACATTCTTGCCGGCAGTGGCGGCAGCGAACGGCACCTGCGTGCCACCACTGACGCTCACCGACACATGATTCTGCGAGGCGATCACCTTGCCGCCCTGCATCAGCGACACGGTGTAATCGCCCACCGGCAACTGGTTGGCGCCGTAGCGACCATTGCTGTCGACCGCGACTTCGCGGGTCAGGCCGGTCTGGTTGTTGACGACACGGACCGTTTCGCCCGCCGCCACTGGGGCGGTACCGAAGACCGAGCCGGTGGTGGCCTGACCGTAGGCTACGCCGCTGATGCCCAGGCCCACGGCCAGTGCGGTAGCCAAGGCATTGCGGCGGTAGTGATTCTCCCGCGTGAAGCGCTTGTTCATTCTTTAACTCCCCATTAAAGACAACCCGGTATGGGTGACTGAAATACCGATCACGCCAGCCGCCTCGTGCGGTGACATGGAATTGGACACGAGAAGCCCAGCCTGTTGATGATGTGTCGAACCACACAAGGCTCGATGGAAGCCATCGCTGCCTTGACTGCCTCCACATTGGCCTTCCTGTGCAATACAGCTGGCTAGACCGTTCCCTATCGTTGAACTTAGTTCCGCCTCTCAACATCTGTCAACGCTTTTTTAGCATCTTGCGAACATTGTCCTGATGGCGCAAGTTAATCCGTGTGCGCATTAATTTGCGTAAATTTTGAGCGTTGGATTGACAATGCTTTTGCATCGATGCGCGGAAATAAATTTCATATTAGCGCGGCCTGGTCGCGAATAACTTCGGAACATCGCCTGTTGTTGCATATGCGCCAAGACATGACTGGAGAGCCCGGATCCGAGGTACGAGCTGTTCAGAAGTTCGATATTTATTACGAATTTACCGCAAGTAATTGTTTATAAGCTTTCGTTTGTTGACTTTTTGTTATTCGTGAACTAAGTATTGGCAGGTGCCGATCATCAGCTAAGAGCACCTGCTAGAAGGTGCCGCGTGATCAGGGATCAAAGGGGCACGGTCAAAGGGGATTTTGGGTAAGTAGGGCGCCGCATAGGCGAGGCATTTTCGATCCTTGGGCGGACCGAAGATGGCTCCGTGCTGCGTCTTTCAAAACCAACGACGTTGCGTACTGACACGGGGAGACACAAACCTAATGAAAGCTATGATTCCAACGAAAACCACGATCTCGGCAGGTTGCAGGCCGGGTTCCGTCATGCGGCGTACGGCATTGGCGGTTGCCATCGTTGCTGGCGTCGGTGTATCTGGCCAGGTGCTGGCGCAGGCCACTACCGGCACGATCTTTGGTTCCGCGCCGGTGGCGGCCGGCGAAACCGTGCAGGTCACCGGTGGCTCGGGTTTCAACCGCACCGTTCCGGTCGACAGCGCAGGCCATTACTCAGTCATCGTTCCGGTCGGCAACTACACGGTCAGCCTGATGCAGAACGGCGCCGTGGTGCAGTCGCACAACAATGTCAGCCCGGCCGCCGGTGGCGCGTCCGAAGCCGACTTTGTCAGCGGTGGCGCAAATGCGAAGACCCTGGGCACGGTGACGGTGACAGGGAACGCACTGCCCACGATCGACGTGACCTCCACCAACCAGAACCTGACGATTACGGCGAAGCAGCTGACCCAGTTGCCGCTGGCGCGAAACTCGGCGTCCATCGCCCTGCTGGCGCCAGGCACCATCGCTGGCGCAGCCGCGCTAGGCGGCGGCCCTCTGGGCGAGCCAGTGGTTTCGTTCGGCGGTTCGTCCATCGTCGAGAACGCGTACTACATCAACGGCTTCAACACCACCGACCCGCTCAGCGCCACCGGCGGCATCACGCTGCCCTACGGCTCCATCGACCAGCAGCAGACCCTGACCAGCGGCTATGGCGCCAAATACGGCCGTTCGGCCGGCGGCGTGATCAGCCAGATAGGCAAGAGCGGCACGAACGAATGGCATTTCGGCGGCCAGGTGCTGTGGCGGCCGACGTGGGCGCAGGACACCACGAACAACGTCTACTGGAGCAACCCGCTGAGCACCAAGGCTGGTGAAATGTTCGGTGATCTCCAGAACTATCACGGGGCCGACAGCAGCTGGGAAAAGATCTACGACGCCTACATCGGCGGCCCGCTGATCAAGGACAAGCTGTTCATGTTCCTGTCGGCCGAATCCGACAAGTCGCAAGGCCAGTCGGTGGGCAGCGTCAACGCGGGCAACATCGGCTACTGGAAGAGCAGTCATCCCAAGTTCTACGGCAAGCTGGACTGGAACATCAATGACAGCAATCTGCTGTCGCTGACGGACATCTCCAACAAGTCGGAAAACCCCGCGGAGCAGTACTACAACTACAACAACACCACGCGCACGGTGGGGGCGTTCGAGTCGCAGGGCACGCACAACAAGACCGCCTTCGACATCTGGATCCTCAATTACACCTCGTATCTCACCGACAACCTGACGCTGAACTTCATGTACGGCAAGATGAAGGGCACGTACTACACCGTCACACCGGGTTACGATCCCAGCCTGACCTATGTCGGCAGCGTGTCGCAAGAGAACCCGGCTTACCTGTCGTGTTCGTCCTGCTACATCCACAACGCGCAACTCAATAGCAACATATCCAACCCGGGGCACACCTCTGAAGTGCGCAACATGCGCCTGGATCTCGACTGGAAGCTGGGCAACCACGACATCCAGTTCGGTATCGACAATCAGACCAGCGTCGACAAGAGCGATGGCACCGCAATGACCGGGCCGGGCTACGCCTGGTTCTACGGGCAGACCAACAGCCCCGGCGCCGATGTTCGTGATTTGAGCGTCGGGACGGTGGGGCCGGGCACACCGTGCGTGAACGACACGGCGGGCTGCTATGTGAATAGCTACATATTCACCTCGACCGCCTCGGTGACCGTGGTGCAGAAGGCGCAGTACGTGCAGGACAATTGGCAGATCACGCCTAACTTCCTGTTGAACCTCGGCCTGCGCAACGACCAGTTCATCAACTACAACCCGCTGAACCAGCCGTACCTGCGCCTGACCAAGCCGCAGTGGGCGCCCCGCATCGGTTTCAGCTGGGATGTGTTCGGCGACTCCAGCATGAAGGTGTTCGGCAACGTCGGCCGCTACTACTTGGCCATGCCCACCTCGGTGGCACTGCGCGAGGCCAGCGATCCGACGTATGAGGAACAGTTCTACACGTATACGGGCATCAACGCGCAAGGCATCCCGCAAGGCCTGACGCTCATTCCCAACACGCTCCCGAACAACACCTATTACGTCAATGGCGAAAACGGCACCGCGATCCCGGCGGCCGAGACTACGACCAAGAACCTCAAGGCGGAGTACCAGGATCAGTTCGTACTGGGCATGCAGCAGCAGATCAATCCTGCCTGGGTGTACGGCGTCACCGGCATCGTCAACAAGATGGGGCGCGCCATCGACGATACATATGCCAGCTACGAGGCCCCGGCGATCATGGCCGCGGCTGCGCGCCAAGGCATCACCATCGATCCGAACAACCTGCTCGGCAGCGTGCTGATCAACCCAGGCCAGGCGAATACCTTCGTGATCGCGAAGGATGGTGGCGGCTACCAGTACGTGAAGGTGAGCAACGCCGATCTCGGCTTCCCGCAGCTGAAGCGCAAGTACTACTCGCTGGAGCTATACCTGGAGCATCCGTTCGACGGCAAGTGGTACGGCAAGATCGACTACGTGTTCTCGCGCAGCTTCGGCGACACCGAGGGTCCGGTGCAGTCGAACATCGGCCAGGGCGGCAGCTCGCAGTCGATCACCGAGCAGTGGGATTTCTCCCAGATCATGCAGTATGCCAACGGTGCCCAGGCCAACGACCAGAAGCACCAGCTGAGGATCTACGGCACGTACCAGTTCACGCCGGAATGGAGCGTGGGCGGCACCTACCGGATCGCGTCGGGTACGCCGCAGTATTGCCTCGGCTACTACGGTCCCGGCCAGACGGATGCTGCGGGCTATGGCGAGTCGTATCACTGGTGCAACGGCAAGCCGACGCCGGGTGGCAGCACCGGCTTCACGCCCTGGACGCATCAGTTGAACCTGCAGGTGGACTACCGCCCGGCCTTCGCCAACCACAGGCTGGACTTCCAGCTGCAGGTGCACAACGTGTTCAACGAGCAGGCCGTTACGCAGGCCCGAGCCGGTTATGGTGGCGGATCTGTGTCGCCGGCGCCGTCGGGCATCGATCCCTCGTACCTGTTGCCGTACGGCGTGGAGCCTCCGCGTTACGTGATGTTCGGCGTCTCGTACGACTACTGATCGCAGCAACGGCTGTACGAGGCCCCGTGGTTTGGGGTTTGGAAACGAAAAGGCCATCGGGAAACCGGTGGCCTTTTCTTGTGATCAAGAAGTGTGCGGCGGCGTGACTCGCCGCCGCAGCGAAAGCCATCGCGTACAGGACGCGGTCCTGCAAGATTCGCGTTGGGACGGTTAATCCTGGCTTGGGACACCCAGGCGGCGCAGTTGCTCGCGCAATGGATCCAGCAGGGCGCCGTAGCGGGGCGCGCGGGCGGTGTCCGATTGCAGCGGCTGGCGCACCTGGGCGGCGCTGGCCGTGCTGCGGACGACACGTGACGTCTTGTGGAATTCCAGGCAGTCCGGTTCGAACGGCAGCCGGCAGAACTCCAGCAGCTCACGGATGCTGCCTTCCGGATCCGCCAGCATGTCTTCATAGACGTGGTCGCGGTAGTTTTCCGGGAAGCGTTCTTTCCAGAATCGGCTGATGCGTTCGTATCCGGCGTAGTAGTGCGCCATGGATTCGAAGTCGTTGGTGTAGGAGACGCCGTCGGGGAACAGCTGCCGATAGCAGGCGAAGCAGGTTTCCAGCGGATCGCGGCGGATGTTCACGACGCGCGCGCCCGGCAACATGGCCAGTGCGAGTCCGATCACCGACCAGTTGCCGAGGTTCTTGTCGGTGGAGCGGGGCTTGTTGCTGCGCCAGTGCGCGGTGCGCTCGAGGTATTCGCGGCCGAGGCGGTGCCAGTCCGCGGCGGTCGCCCGCGGTGCCCATTCAGTCAGGACCTGTCGCCGCCGGGTGGACTCGCCCTGCAGGATGATTTGCAGGTCCGATATCTCGTTGGCGCCTTCCACCATGGAATGGGAGGCGAGGATGTGCTCGACCAGCGTCGATCCCGAACGGGGCAGGCAGGCGATGAAAATGATCTCGTTGCCCAGCGTGGGGTCCAGCGGTGGCAGCAGGGGCTGCGAGAATGCCCGCATGATGCCGTCGACCCGCCGGCGTTCCGCTTCGATGTTCCACGGGGCGTGGCGGTGCTTGATGGCGTTTGCCAACTGCAGGGCCTTGAAGGAGGCTTCCAGGTCGCCCCGGTCTTCGAGCGACTTGGCCAGCGCAAAGCCCAGTCGTATCCGGGCCTCGACGGAGAGGTCGGCGCGCTCCAGCAATTGCCTGAGCTGAAGGAATTCGGCGTCGTCGAGCTTCACCGTCTTGAGGTTGCACAGCTCGAACCAGGCCCTGGCATGGTCTGGCTGGTTTTTCAGGACGCCGCGGTACAGCCCGGCGGCTTCTGCGATCTCGCCCAGGCTGTTCTGCACGCTGGCCAGGATCATGCTGGTCATGGCGTGCGAAGGGTCGAGCGCATGCGCGCGCAGCAGGGCAGGGCGTGCTTCCTCGATGCGCTGCGCGATGTGCAGGGTGCGGCCCAGGTTGTACCAGGTGCCGGCCGCGTCGGGAGCCAGCTCGCAGGCATGGCGCAAGCTGGCCAGGGCGGCCTGGGTGTCCCTGCATGCGAACAGCGCGTTGCCCAGATCCATGTGCGCATAGAAGTCGCCGGGCCTGAGCTCGACCGCCCGGTGCAGGTGCCCGACGGCGTTGCCCGGGTTGCCGCGCATGAGCTGCACGACACCCGCGAGCCGTTGCGCATCAGCCGAATCCGGCGCGATGGCTACGGCTTGCTTCAATGCCTGTTCCGCGACTGCCAACTTCTGCGCTGCGATGGCCTGGGACGCGCTGGCCAGCAGGTCGTTCAGCGACATGGACGTCGGATTGGTCTTGATGGGATCCATGCGGGTTCCACGTCGGATGAAGCGCCATGGAGGCAGGGCGCCTCAGCCCATGTCGCGATCGGGCTGGCGCTCAATGGCTGTTGCTGAGCGCCGTCATCCCGCCCGTCACGTTGTGCACCTCGGTGAACCCGTGCGCGGCGAAGCGTTCGGCCACGCCCTGGCTGGAGATGCCGTGCTGGCAGATGAAGGCCAGTGCCGTGTCCTTGGGCAGGGCGGCGAGCGCTTCGTAGCCTTCGTCTTCGAGGATGCGCGCCTGTGGCAGCGGGGCGAGCTGGGCGCGCACGGCGGCGGGGCGCACGTCGACCAGGGTGATGTCGCCGGCGGCGAGGCGCTGCTGCAGTTCCTGCACGGTGAGCGATTTCACTGCCTGCGCACCGGGAAACTTCAGGCTCAGGCCCTCGCCCTGCACGGTGGAGACCCAGTCGATCACGATGCCCTTGGCGCGCTGGGCGCTGGCCGGGTCGAAGTGCACTTCCAGGCCATTGGCGTGCGCCACGATGTCGTGCTCGCTGGCGGGAGCGAGCTGGAAACCGGCGCTGTGGTCGGGGCCGATCTCCAGGTGCAGCGCCAGGCCCTGCGCGTTCGCGGTGCCCTCGCGGATCGCCTTGGCGGCGTCGTCGGTGATGGTGATCTGCGGCGGGGTGCGATCCGGCGCGGCGAGTCCGAACAGCGTATGCAGTTCGCCGCTGCCGTACATCTGGCGGATGATGTCGGCGCCGCCGACCAGTTCGCCTTCCACGTACAGCTGCGGGATGGTGGGCCAGTCGCCGTAGGCCTTGATACCCTCGCGGATTTCCGGGTCTTCCAGCACGTTCACCGTGTGGTATTCGGGCAGGACGTCGTTCAGCGTGTTCGCAGCGGCGGCGGAGAAGCCGCAGGCCGGCGCGTAGCGGCTGCCCTTCATAAACAGCACCACGCGGTGGCTCTTGAGCAGGGATTCGATGCGTTCGCGGGTGGCGGTGTCGATGGACATGAGGGGCTCCGGCAAAGAGGCTAATGATACGCCCGATATGCCGGCACTGCCGGGCCGCTTCAAGCGGCCGGACGCAGTTCGCCGAGGTCGCGCTGCCGCCGCGCCAGCGGTGCCAGCGCCAGCGCCGCGGCGGGAGAGGGCAGCACCAGCGTGCGGCTGGCGCGGCCCAGAGCGGTCGGCTGCTCGCTCCAGTGGACCAGCTCCATCGCGCCCGTCTCGTCTTCGATCAGGGCGGTGCAGTGCTCGACCCAGTCGCCGTCGTTGAGGTACAGCACGCCGTCGATCGCACGCACCTGGCCATAATGGATGTGGCCGCAGATGTGGCCGTCGAAGCCGCGTTCGCCGGCGGCGGCAGCCACGCGCTGCTCGTAGGCGCGGATATAGGCCAGCGCCTGGGCAATGTGCGACTTCAGGATGATGGCCAGCGGCAGGTAGGGCAGCGCCAGGCGGCGGCGCAGCGCATTGACGCTGCGGTTGCCCCAGCTGATCAGGCGGTGCAGCGCCTCGCCCAGCCACGCCATCCAGCCGCGGCCGATCTGTTCGGGGTCGAATTCGTCGCCGTGGCTGACCCGGTAGCGGCGGCCGTCGGCACCCTCGTGCACGGCGTCCAGCGCGATCCGCACGCCGCCGATGGATTGTCCGGCCAGCGCCCGCAGCGGCGCGTCGTGGTTGCCGGGGATGTAGGTCACCTCGACGCCTCGGCGCACCAGGCCGAACAGCTCTGCCAGCACTGCGCCGTGGTCCGGATGCCACCAGCTGCGGCGGGCCAGCGCCTCCAGGTCGATGATGTCGCCGACCAGGTACAGCCGTTCGCATTGCAGCTGGCGCAGGAAGTCGAGCAGGTAGCGGGCCTGGCAGTCGGGCGTGCCGAGGTGCACGTCGGAGATGAAGGCGCTGCGGCAGTGGTAGGCCATGGCGGTGCTCCCGGAGTGATCCGGGACACCAGTCTGGGGCGTCCAGGTCACCGCGCGATGGCGCTTGCGTTGCAGTGCGGTTGCGGTCGCGGCGTTACCGGGCGCCGAAGGCCTGCTGCGCCGCGGGCAATGCGGCCTCGGTCCACAGCATGTACTGCGCGGCGGAGGGGTGCAGGCCGTCGTCGGCGAGCAGGGCGGGGTGCTGCCGCGAGATCGGCGTGATGTCGACCCAGCGGGCGCCGAGCCGCAGGGTTTCCTCGCGGGCGGTGGCGTTGTAGGCGTCCAGCTCGGCGGCGATGCGCGCGCTGTCGCGGCCGCTCTCCCGCGCGAACGGGGTGACGCCCCAGTCGGGAATTGACAGCACCAGCACCCGGTCGGCGCGTCCCGCAGCGAGCACGATCGCGCGTTCCAGCAGGCGGCGGAACTCGCCGCGGTAGTCGTCCACGTCGCGGCCGCGGTACTGGTTGTTGACGCCGATCAGCAGGCTGACCAGGTCCCAGGGCGGGACATGGCCTGCCTCGTCCATCGCCGCGGAAAGCTCGTCGGTGGTCCAGCCGGTGGTGGCGAGGATCACGGGATCGCCCAGCGGTGTGCCTGCGCCGCGTAGCGCGGCGGCCAGTTGCACGGGCCAGCGCCCTTCGGCCGGCACGCCTTCGCCGATGGTGTAGGAGTCGCCGAGGGCGAGGTAGGTCAGTGGCATGCGGGTCTCCTGTGCTCCCTTCTCCCATTGGGAGAAGGTGGCCCGGAGGGCCGGATGAGGGTGCGGGTAGAGGGCGGCGGCGGGGATGGCCGAACCCTCTCCCCAGCCCCTCTCCCGCTTGCGGGAGAGGGGTTTTGAGCATTACGCGACGGCGACGCGCCGTGGCTGTTCCGCCGCCATGCGCGCCAGCACCCGCTCGATGCGCACGAACACCTCGCGCAGCTGGGCCGGTTGCGGCAGCAAGGTAAGGCGCAGGTGTCGGCTGGCCGCCACGTTGAAACTGGTGCCGGGCACCACCAGCACGCGTTCCTCTTCCAGCAGGCGCAGAGCGAAGATGTTGTCGTCGAAGCAGGGGATGGCGTCGGCCCGCACCTGCGGGAAGGCGTACAGCGCGCCGGCGGGAGGCACCAGGTCCAGATACGTACTGGCGGCCACGCCGTCGAGCACGGCCTGGCGCGCCTCGTGCAGCCGGCCGCCCGGTGCGGTGAGCGCGGTGATGGTGGGCGCGTCCTGCAGCGCCGGAATCACCGCCCACTGCGCGGTGACGTTCGCGCACAGCCGCAGCGCGGCCAGCAGCTGCAGCGCGTCGCGGTACTCGGTGCATCGCACGGGGTCGCCGGACAGGCTCAGCCAGCCCACCCGGTAGCCGCAGGCACGGTGCACCTTGCTGAGGCCGCCGAAGCTCGCGCAGGGCAGGTTGCCGGCTACGGCGGCCAGCGGCTGGAACGGCGTCTCGTCGTAGAGGATCTCGTCGTAGATCTCGTCGGCCAGCAGCAGCAGGTTGTGCCGTGCGGCCACCGCCACGATGCGCTCCAGCAGTGCACGCGGATAGACCGCGCCGGTGGGGTTGTTCGGGTTGATCAGGACCAGGGCGCGGGTGCGCGGGGTGACCAGCGCTTCGATCTCGTCCGGGTCCGGCAGGTGGCCGTTTTCCGCGAGGCAGCGGTAGTAGCGCGGCTTGCCGCCGTTGAGGATGGTCGCGGCGCTCCACAGCGGGTAGTCGGGGCTGGGCAGCAGCACCTCGTCGCCCGGCTGCAGCAGGGCGCGCAGGCTGAGGTCGATCAGCTCGCTGACGCCGTTGCCGATGAAGATGCGCTCCATCTCCACGCCACGCGCGCCGCGTGCGCGCTGCTGGGCGGCGATCGCCTCGCGGGCAGCCTCCAGGCCTTGTTCGTGGCCGTAGGCTTCGCTGTCGGTGAGGTGCGCGGCGATCGCCTGGCGCAGGTGCACCGGCGTTTCGAAGCCATAGCGACCGGGGTTGCCGATGTTGAGCTTGATGATGTCGTGGCCGGCGGCCTCCAGCTCACGGGCTTGGCGGGTGAGTGCGCCACGGATTTCGTAACGCACTTCCGCCAGGTGCGTGCTGGGTTTGATCGAAGCCAACGCCGGAGTCCTCGGGGTTCTGGGCCGGCGCGCGGCCGGATTGCCGTCGATCCTAGCAGCATGCTGCGATGCAGCGCGAGCCGTCGGGCGGGCTACGCGCGGGCATTTCCAGGGCAGGGCATAATCGGACCACATGTCGAACTCCCCTGACTCATGAGCGACGCCGAAACGACAGAGCGACTGCGGTGCATCGGCTGGCGCGGCGAAGCCGTGCCGACGGCCGGCCGCCGGTTGGCGCGGGTGGTGGCGCAGCACCGCACCGGCTACGAGTTGCACGACGGCGAACACAGCTTCAGCGCGCAGCCGGCCGGCCAGTTCCTGAAGCGCGGCATCGATCCGGCCGAGCGTCCGGCGGTGGGCGATTTCGTGGAGATCGAGCCCGGCAAGCCGCCGCACATCGTCGCCGTGCTGCCGCGGCGCAGCGTGCTCTCGCGCGCCGCCGCGGGCGAACGCTATGCGCGGCAGATCATCGCGACCAACATCGATTACGTGCTGGTGCTCACCGGGCTGGACGGCGACTACAGCCCGGCGCGCATCGAGCGCTATCTCTCGCTGATCGAGGATTCCGGCGCGCGGCCGGTGGTACTGCTGAGCAAGCCGGACCTGCACGAGGACGTGCAGGCGCGCGTGGACGAACTGCGCTCGCGGCTGGCGCCCGGCGCGGCCATCCATGCGATCAACGGCAAGGATCCGGCCAGTGCGGCGCAGCTTGCGCCCTACCTGCAGCCCGGCGACAGCGCGGTGCTGGTGGGTTCCTCCGGCGCGGGCAAATCCACGCTCACCAACACCCTGCTCGGTATCGACAAGATGGCCACCGGCGCGGTGCGCAACCACGACAGCCGCGGCCGCCACACCACCACGCACCGGGCCCTGCTGCAGCTGCCCACCGGCGGCTGCCTGATCGATACCCCCGGCATGCGCGAACTCAAGCTCACCGGCGAGGAAAACCTCGACCTGTTCGCCGATATCGAGGAGCTGGCCGAGGCCTGCCGCTTCGCCGACTGCGGCCACGGCAGCGAGCCCGGCTGCGCGGTACAGGCCGCGCTGGACAGCGGCGAGCTGTCGCCCGAGCGCTGGCGCAACTACCTCAAGTTGCGCGACGAGCGCGAGGAGCAGGCCACCACGCTGGAAGCGAAGCTGCGCCGCCAGCGCGGCGGGCGCCCGGTCGAGCGGCCGCATGCGCCGCGCGGCCGGCGCGAGCGGGAGTGAGCCGTGACTGGCGTGACGGCCCCTGACCTGCAGCATTGCGCCGCGCTCGACCAGCGCCTGCTGGCCGCGGTGAAGAGCATCCACATCCTGCCCACGGTGGCATGGCCGGCGTCGCTGGAGAACCGGATGATCGCGGACTATGCCGCGGGCCGGTTCGCCCTGCCCGAGGTGGCATACCAGCGGCCCGATCTCGCTGCCGCGCGCGCCGAGCTGGCCGCGGTCGAGCGCGAGACCGCGGCGCTCGGCGGCGATCCGCTGGGCGATTACCTGGCGCGCACCGCCGAATCCTGGCGCATCGCGGCGGAGATGCTGGAGGCGGTGGGCACCAGCGGGGTCAGCGCGCCGTCGATCGCGCTGTACGGCCGGCCCGGCGACGCGATCCCCGGCAGCCAGCGCAGCAACCTCGATGCGGCGCGCTATTTCGTGGAGCTGTCGGACGAGCTGGGCGCCGACCTGCTGGCCGACGATGCCTGCGAGGGCATCAGCGCCGACGTGCTGCGCGACGAGATGGCGCACACGCTGGACGGCTTCTTCGGCGCGGGCACGGTGAAGGTGGAAGTCGACCCCGAGCTCACCGCCAAGGCCGCCGCGGGCGCCACCCGCATCCGCCTGCGCGGCGGCGCCACCTTCAGCGACTACGACCGCCACCAGCTGCTGGCGCACGAGGCGCTGGTGCACACGCTCACCGCATTGAACGGCCGCGCGCAGCCGCTGCTGGCGTCGCTGGGGCGCACCTCGCCGCGCGTCACCGCCACCCAGGAAGGCCTGGCGGTGTTCGCCGAGCTGATGTCGGGCGCGATCGACATCGCGCGGCTGAAGCGCATCAGCCTGCGCATCCTGGCCATCGACATGGCGCTGTCCGGCGCCGATTTCGTCGAGGTGTACCGGTTCTTCGTCGAACATGGGCAGAGTGCGGCGGACAGCTTCCACTCCGCCCAGCGCGTGTTCCGCGGCGTGCCGCCTGCGGGCGGCGCGGCGTTCGCCAAGGACAACGTGTATCTCTCCGGCCTGCTCACCGTGCACACCTTCTTCCGCTGGGCGTTGAAGGAGCGGCGCCTGGAGATGCTGCGCTGCCTGTTCGCCGGCAAGCTCACCCTGCACGACGTGGTGGCCCTGCAGCCGCATTTCGAGTCCGGCGCGATCGCGCCGCCGCGCTGGCTGCCGCCGTGGATGCAGCACGTGCACGGCCTGGCCGGCAAGCTGGCGTTCTCGGTGTTCGTCAACGGCATCCGCATGGGCAAGGTGCATGCCGACGAGCTGTCGCTGAGCGTGTAACCGCGGTCCGGGCGATGCCCGGTGCTACCATGTCACAGCCGCCTTGCGGCCCCCTGAATCCCACGATAAAGCCCCTTCCATGGCCCACCCCGAAGACCTGCGCCGTGCCGCGCTCGAATACCACCGTCATCCGCGCCCGGGCAAGATCAAGGTCAGCCCGACCACGCCGCTGCTGACCCAGCGCGACCTGTCGCTGGCCTATTCGCCGGGCGTGGCCTACGCCTGCGAGGCCATCGTCGAGGACCCGAACGCGGCCAGCGAGATGACCGCGCGCGGCAATCTGGTGGCGGTGATCACCAACGGCACCGCGGTGCTGGGCCTGGGCGACATCGGCCCGCTAGCCGGCAAGCCGGTGATGGAAGGCAAGGGCGTGCTGTTCCAGAAGTTCGCCGGCATCGACGTGTTCGACATCGAGCTCAACGAGCGCGACCCGGACAAGCTGGTCGACATCATCGCCGCGATGGAGCCCACCTTCGGCGGCATCAACCTTGAGGACATCAAGGCGCCGGAATGCTTCATCGTCGAGCGCAAGCTGCGCGAGCGGATGAAGATCCCGGTATTCCACGACGACCAGCACGGCACCGCGATCATCGTGGGCGCCGCCATCGTCAACGCGCTGGAAGTGGTGGGCAAGAAGATCGAGGACGTGCAGATCGCCACCACCGGCGCCGGTGCGGCCGGCATCGCCTGCCTCGACATGCTGGTGGCGCTGGGCGCCAAGCGGGAGCACATCCTCGCCTACGACCGCGAGGGCGTGATCTACCAGGGCCGCGACCACCTCGACCCGGACAAGGCGCGCTACGCGCGCGCCACCGACAAGCGCGCGCTGGCCGAGATCGTGGCCGGCGCCGATGTGTTCCTCGGCCTGTCCGCCGGCGGCATACTGAAGCCGGAGATGGTGGCCACGATGGCCGACAAGCCGGTGATCCTGGCGCTGGCCAACCCGAACCCGGAAATCCTGCCGGAAGACGCCAAGAAGGTGCGCCCGGACTGCATCATCGCCACCGGCCGTTCGGACTACCCGAACCAGGTCAACAACGCGCTGTGCTTCCCCTACATCTTCCGCGGTGCGCTGGACGTGGGCGCCACCGGCATCAACGAGGCGATGAAGACCGCCTGCGTGCGCGCCATCGCGGAGCTGGCGCGGATGGAGGCCTCGGACCTCGGCAGTGCCTACGGCGGCGAGGTGCCCTCGTTCGGCGCCGAGTACCTGATCCCACGCCCATTCGATCCGCGCCTGCTGGTGATGCTGGCGCCCGCGGTGGCGCAGGCGGCAATGGACTCGGGCGTGGCCACGCGGCCGATCACCGACATGGACGCATACAAGGAGAAGCTCGGCCAGTTCATCTACCGCACCGGCCTGATCATGAAGCCGGTGTACGACCGCGCCCGCTCCGACCTGAAGCGCGTGGTCTACGCCGAGGGCGAGGAAGAGACCGTGCTGCGCGCGGTGCAGAGCGTGGTGGACTACAAGCTGGCCTTCCCGATCCTGATCGGCCGGCCCGAAGTGATCGACATGCGCATCAAGCGCCTGGGCCTGCGCCTGCGCGAGGGCGTGGACTTCGAGCTCACCAACATCAACGACGACCCGCGCTTCAACGAGTACTGGCAGCAGTACCACGCGATGACCGAGCGCCGCGGCGTCACGCCGGATGCGGCGAAGAACCTGATGCGCTCGCGGCCCACCCTGATTGCCGCGATGATGGTGAAGCGCGGCGAGGCCGACGCGCTGATCTGCGGCCTGGTCGGCCGCTACCACAAGAAGCTGGGCTACCTGCGCAGCGTGTTCGGGCTGGACCCGGGCGTGCAGTGCACCTCGGCGATGACCGGCGTGATCAACGACAAGGGCGCCTGGTTCTTCCTCGACACCCACGTGCAGCTCGACCCCGGCGCCGAGCAGATCGCCGAGGCCACGCTGCAGGCCTGCTACCGGCTCAAGCTGTTCGGCATCGAGCCCAAGGTGGCATTGCTGTCGCACTCCAACTTCGGCAGCCACGACAACGCCAGC
>Ga0187815_10000579_pt1 | contig 17487 bp, 19 predicted proteins | sample NC_S_5_FD_132962 | JGI IMG/M metagenome (GOLD analysis project Ga0187815, IMG submission 132962) | Wetland sediment microbial communities from Neuse River Estuary, North Carolina, USA - ASW-S_5 | ecosystem: Environmental > Aquatic > Freshwater > Wetlands > Sediment | place: USA: North Carolina...
CTGGCCATTCGCAATGATCATCTGGCTCATCATCATTCTGACCATCATAGCGTTCATCAGTTGGGCGGTATGAGCCTTCGCCTCAAGATGGGCTACCGCGCACTTGAAAGCGGACCCGTAGTCGACATTGCGCTAAGGACGTGCAGGTCCACCCTACTTCGGAAAGCGGACTTCACATCGCCCGACGGCTTGAACCAGCTCGGGTCACAACCCGTAAGCCTCGGGTCGAGCATTTGAGTCTGTTTCGCGTCCGGAAGCCGACATCTGCGAATTATTATTGAGTACACGCCCTAGCGCCAGGCGACGAGGATGGCGCCGGCGGCGATCAGCGCGATGCCGAGCCAGTTCGGCGCCGACAGTCTCTCGCCGAGGAAGACGACGCCGAACACGGCGACGAGCACCACCGACAATTTGTCGATCGGCGCGACCTTGGCCGCCTCGCCGAGCTTGAGCGCGCGGAAATAGCAGAGCCACGACGCGCCGGTGCCGAGCCCGGACAGGATCAGGAAGAGATAGCTGCGCGCCGAGATCGGGCCAGGGGCCTGGAACTGCCCGGTCGCCGCGAGCAGAAGGCCGAGCGCCGCCACCACCACCAGCGTGCGGATGAAGGTGGCGAGATCGGAATTGATGTTCGCGACGCCGACCTTGGCGAAGATCGCCGTCAGCGCCGCGAACACCGCGGACAGGATCGCCCAGAACAGCCAGGACGACGAGGTCAGGCTCATCCGGTGATGGCGAACTTCGCCGCGAAGATCACCGCCAGCGCCAGCACCGCCGGCGAGGCTTCACGCACCTTGCCGGACAGAACCTTCACCACCGCATAGGTGATGAAGCCGAGGCCGATGCCGGTGGCGATCGAATAGGTCAGCGGCATGGTCACGGCCGCGACCACGGCCGGACCGTATTCGGTGATGTCCTCCCAGTCGATGTCGGCAAGCGAACGCACCATCACGCAGGCGACGTAGAACAGCGCCGCCGCGGTGGCGTAGGCCGGGATCATGCCGGCGAGCGGCGAGAAGAACAGCGCCAGCAGGAAGAAGAGCGCGACGAAGGCCGCGGTCAGGCCGGTGCGGCCGCCGGCGGCGACGCCGGACGCGCTCTCGATGTAGCTCGTCGTCGTCGAGGTGCCGATGACCGAGCCGAACATCGCGGCGAAGCTGTCGGCGATCAGCGCCTGCTTCATGCGCGCGAGCTTGCCGTCCTTCATCAGGCCGGTGCGCTGCGTGACGCCGATCAGCGTGCCGGCATTGTCGAACACGTCGATGAACAGGATCGAGAGGACGACGATCAGGAACGTGCCCTCGAACACGCGCGAGAAGTCGAGCTGGAACAAGGTCGGCGAGATCGACGGCGGCATCGACACGACGCCGGTGTAGTGCGTCAGCCCGAGCGGAATGCCGATGAGGGCGACGACGAGGATGCCGATCAGCGTGCCGCCCATGATGCGGCGATAATTGAGCGCGGCGATCAGCACGAAGCCGAGCAGCATCAGCACCGGCTCCCAGTGGCGCAGGTCGCCGAGCGTGACGAGCGTCGCGGGATGCGCGACGACGATCTTGGCCTCCTCGAGCGCGATGATGCCGAGGAACAGGCCGACGCCGGCGGCGACCGCGAGCTTGAGATTGTGCGGGATCGACTCGATCACGTACTGCCGCACGCGGAAGACCGAGATCAGGAGGAAGATGACGCCCGAGCAGAACACGGCGGCGAGCGCCTGCTGCCAGGTGTACTTGTAGGTGAGCACCACGGTGAAGGCGAAGAAGGCGTTGATGCCCATGCCCGGCGCGAGCGCGATCGGGTAATTGGCGTAGAGCGCCATCACCAGGGTCGAGACCGCGGCGGCGATGCAGGTGGCGACGAAGACGGCGCCGGCGTCCATGCCGGTCTTGCTGAGGATCGCCGGGTTGACGAAGACGATGTAGACCATCGTCAGGAACGTCGTGAGCCCCGCGATGAACTCGGTGCGGACATTGGTGCCCTGGGCACTCAGTCCGAAATAGCGCTCCGCCCAGCCGGCGAAGCCGCCGGCCCGATCCTGTCCGCTGGTCTGCGTCGACATCTCGCTCTCCCCCATGCGCCGCCCGCCCGCGCGCTCGTGTCGCCCGCGCGGCGGCTCCCGCGCATAGTTATTCCCGCAAGGGGCCGGGCACGGCAAAGCGATTCTGGCAGCGATGCACTGTTATTTGCGGCGCCTTACGGCGCGGGGGCCGGCCGGATGACCGCCCAACCGAGCCTGACGAGGGGCAGGAATCCCTGGACCGGCCGTTCGAAGGAACGCGGCACCTCCGGCACCAGTTCCGGGAACTGCGCCTTGAGTCCGGCCGGCGCGTTGCGCGAGGTCTCCGGAGCCGGCCACACCAGCACGGCGCCGTCGCGGCGGATGTCGGCCGGGGTCGCCCAGGGGCTGCGCTCGGGCGCCCAGGCGAAATAGACCTGCGGCCGGCTCGGCGCCGCCATGGCGGTGAGCAGCGCAAGCTGCGGATCGCCGGTGACATAAGGCAGCGGCTTGCCGGTGCGGCGCTGGAACGAGTCGGCGAAGAAGCGCGCCTCCGCCCGCGCCGGCTGCGCGATGGCGAGTTCCGAGCGGGTCAGCCACGGCATCACGGCGATGCTGAGCACGGTGAGCACCGGCGGCGCGATCAGGAGGCCGAGCCACGCCGTCGAGACGAGCCCCTCGCGGTAGAGCGCGATGCGGTCGCCGGCGGCGACCACGACCGCCAGCGCGGTGAGCACGACGAGCGGCGTCACCCGCTCGAGCGGCCCGAGCCGGCCGCCGTAAAGCGCGATGGCGACGGCAACGAGCGCCGGCAGCAGCGCCATGCCGTAGACATAGGCGCGCGCGAGCGGCGCGACCGGCGTGGTGCGGTCGATCTCCGGCGCGCGCTGCTTGCGCGTGCGCGGATAGCCGCTCGCCAGCAGCACCAGCAGCACGACGCCGAAATGCGAGGCGACGACCGTGCTGGCGAGCCACAGCCACGGGCGCGGCTTGCCGGCGAGCGCGGCGGTGTCGAGCAGACCGCCGAGCACGAGATCGCGCGATCCCCACAGCCACAGCGCGTGCGGGAAGACGACGATGGCGAGCAGGACGAGCGCGATCCACGGCTCGGGGTTAAGCAGCGCGCGGCGCGCCTGCGTCGCCAGCGTGAAGACGACGAGCAGCGCGACGAGGATGAGGCCGACATAGCTCGTCAGCAGCAGCAGGCCGAGATCGATCGCCAAGAGGAACCAGTAGCCGCGGCGGCCTTCGCCGGCGGCGCGCCAGTAGTGCAGGAGCGCCAGCGCCCAGAACGGCGCGGCGAGGATCGCCGGACCGAAATTGACGCTCGGCACGGTGAAGGCGGCGATGCCGGCCATCAGCAGCACCGCGAGCACGGCATGGCGCGTGCCGACGATGGAGCGGCCGAGCATGAACACCGCCCAGTAGGTGACGACGATGGCGGCCTGCGCCAGGGCATAGAGGCCGGTCAGGCCGGCGAGGCGGAAGGCGGTCTCGCCGAGCCAGAAGGCGAGCGGCGGCCCGAGATAGCTGCCGAGCAGGAATTCATGACCGATGGCCAGGAGTAGGGGCACTTCCCCCGGCGGCGCGCTATAGAACAGCGCCGGCAGCACGGTCCACAGCGCGGCCTGCGTCAGCGCCACGGTCCAGAACACGAACCGCGGCCGCCCGCGCAGACATTCGATGAGCAGGGAGACGTAATGCATCGGCCCGCGCTGGCTTTGTTATCCCTCCCCTGAAGGGGGAGGGTCCGGCGCGCAATAGCGTGTTCACGCGCGTCTCTCGACGCGCTATGGCCGGAGGTGGGGTCACGATCCGATCAAAGGGCCCACCCACCCGGCTCGCTATCGCTCGCCACCTCCCCCGCAAGCGGGAGAGGGACAAGCGCAGAAATAAAGGTCTGTCCTTAAAGAGGCAACAACTCGGCGACCGTCTCGTCGGCGGCGCCGCTCAACAGCTTCTCGGCGACGGGGGCGAACGAGCGGCGGTGATGGTCGCAGGGCCCGAGCGTCTTCAGCGCCGCGAAATGCTCGGGCACGCTGTAGCCCATATGCCGCTCGAAGCCGTAGCCGGGATAGGCGAGGCCGACGCGCCTCATCAGCCTGTCGCGCGTCACCTTGGCGACGATCGAGGCCGCCGCGATCGACAGCATCAGCGCATCGCCCGAGACCACCGCCTCGCAGTCGCAGCCGCAGTCGATCTTGATGTTGCCGTCGACGAAGACCTTCTGCGGCTTGACCGGCAGCGCCTTGACCGCGCGCGCCAGCGCCCACAGCGAGGCGCGCAGGATGTTGTCGCGGTCGATGCGCTCGATCGAGCCGAAGGCGACCGCGACCTGCGCGGTGGCGCAGATCCTGGCGTAGAGCTTCTCGCGCGATTGGGCGTCGAGCTTCTTGGAATCGTTGAGCCCGCGCGGAATTTGCTCGGGATCGAGGATGACGGCGGCGGCGACCACCGGGCCGGCGAGCGGCCCCCGCCCCGCCTCGTCGCAGCCGGCGATCGGCCACACGCCCTTGGCCAGGAGCCGCCGCTCGCGCCGGAAGCTCGGGCGCAACACGGGCTCCTTCAGGGGCAGGCGCAAAGCGGGCTTCACCGGACGCGGCATAGGCCGATCAGCCCCCGCGCGCCCGCGCCTGTCAACGATTCGATTGCACGGCGCTGTGGAATCCGGGGATCGGCGCACCGGCGGACGGCCCCGCGATACCGCGGGAACGCCGGACGCGCGCGTCACGTTGCCGTCCGGTCACACCTCACCCTGTTTTCGGAGACCGCATGGTTCCGGCCTGGCTGCATGCTCTGTCGATCGCCGCGCTGCTCACCGGCTTCTTCTGCGCCCTCCTCGTCGCGATCGACGTCACCCGGCATCACCAGCACATGTTCATCATGAACGTCGTGTGGCCAGTGACGGCGCTGTTCGCCGGCCCCATAGCGGTGTGGGGCTATTTCAAATACGGGCGCCTCGCCACGCACGCGATGGCGAAGCCGGCGATGGACAAAGGCGAGCCGCCGCCGGGCAAGCGGCTGACGCCGTTTCCGGTGATGGTGGCCAAGGGCACCACGCACTGCGGCAGCGGCTGCTGTCTCGGCGACATCTGCGCCGAGTGGCTCTGCTTCGCGCTCCCCGGCATCGCCGTGTGGTTCGGCTGGCAGTCGATCTTTGCCGAGAAGATGTTCGCGGTCTGGGTGTTCGACTTCGTGCTCGCGTTCCTGTTCGGCATCGTGTTCCAGTACATGACCATCGTGCCGATGCGCGGCCTGTCGTTCGGCGAAGGCATCGTCGCCGCGGTGAAGGCCGACACACTGTCGCTGACCGCGTGGCAGATCGGCATGTACGGCTTCATGGCGGCGGCGCAGTTTCTCTATTTCCGGCCGCTGCTCGGAGGGCCGCTCGAGGTGAACACGTCGGAGTTCTGGTTCACGATGCAGATCGCCATGCTGTGCGGCTTCGTCACCTCCTACCCGGTGAACTGGTGGCTGATCGCCGCCGGCATCAAGGAGAAGATGTGAGAGGACGGCGCGGACTGCCTGCACGCCCTAGTCCGGCAGCAGCAAGCGGCCGTCGTCGGTGAGCGGGAAGCCCGGATTGTGCGCGACTTCCCAGAGATGACCGTCGGGATCGGCGAAATAGCCGGCATAGCCGCCCCAGAAGGTCGGCTGCGCGGGCTTCGGCACGCCGGCGCCGGCGGCAAGCGCGCGGGCGATGGCCGCATCGACGTCGCTTTGGGAAACACAGTTCCAGGCCATCGCGACACCGCGAAACGCCGAAACGTCGGCGGCATCGACATTCGCATCGGCGGCGAGGTCTGCCGTCGGCCACACCGCAAAGACCACGGCGCCGGCCTGGAAGAAGCCCACGCCCTCGGCCGTGGGCGCCTTGCGCGGGAAGCCGAGCGCTTCATAGAAGGCGATGCTGCGCGCGAGATCGGTGACGCCGAGCGTCAGCAGCGTCAGGCGCGCGTTTCCCCCGCTCATCGGTCGAACAGGCTGAGTTGGCCGTTGTCGCGCCCGGGCGCGCGGAACGCCTTGATCGACAGCGTGGCCCGGCCCTGATTGAGGCCGAGCCGCTCGCAGGCAACCTCGAAGCGGCGGCCGAGCATCCAGGCGTAAGGTCCGGTCCCTTTCATGCGCGTGCCCCACTCCGAATCGTAATCCTTGCCGTCGCGGGTATCGCGCACGAGCTTCATCACGTGACGATAGCGGTCGGGATAATTCGCCATCAGCCACTCCCGGAACAGGTCGCGCACTTCGAGCGGCAGCCGCAGCAGCACGTAGCCGGCCTCTTTCACCCCGGCGACCTGCGCCGCCTCGAGGATGCGCTCGATCTCGCTGTCGTTGAGCGCCGGAATGATCGGCGCCACCATTACCGAGGTCGGGATGCCCGCGGCCGACAGGCGGCGCAAGGTCTCGAGCCGCCGCATCGGCGTCGCCGCGCGCGGCTCCATCTTTCGCGCCAGCTCGGCGTCGAGCGTCGTCACCGACAGCGCCACCTTGGCGAGCTTGCGTTCGGCCATCCGGGCGAGGATGTCGATGTCGCGCAGCACCAGCGCCGATTTGGTCACGATGCCGACCGGATGGCCGGCGCGCTCGAGCACTTCGAGAATGCGCCGCATCACCTCGTAGCGCCGGTCGATCGGCTGGTAGGGATCGGTATTGGTGCCGATGGCGATGACCTTCGGCTGGTAGTTCGGCGAGGCGAGCTCCTTCTCCAGAAGCTCGGGCGCGTCCGGCTTCACGAACAACCTGGATTCGAAATCCAGCCCCGGCGACAGGCCGAGATAGGCGTGCGTCGGACGCGCGAAGCAGTAGACGCAGCCGTGCTCGCAGCCGCGATAGGGGTTGATCGAGCGGTCGAAGCCGATGTCGGGCGAATCGTTGCGGGTGATGATCTTGCGCGTCGAGTCGGTCTGAACCGTGGTCTTGAACGGCGGCAACTCGTCGAGGCTCTGCCAGCCGTCGTCGAAGGCGATGCGCGCGAGGGGCTCGTAGCGGCCCGAGGCGTTCGATTGCGCGCCGCGACCGCGGCGGCGCTCATGCTCGACGACCACGCCGAGCAGTTCGCTGACGTCCTCATAAGGCCCGCCTTTGCCGCCCGCCGGCGCGGAGGGCAGCTCCTGAACCGGCGGGCGTCGCGGGGCTGTGTTGGAACGAGCCATGCCTGCACCCTAGCGAGGCAATGTGAACGAAACAAGAACATTTTTCCCTGACGTGGACCTCGCCTCGATTTTGGGTCCGCCGGACGCGACGCCACATGATATGGGTGGCAATCCACCGGATACCTCTCGGGTTCCATGATCACGGTCATCATCCCCACCGCCGAATCGGAACGCGCGCTGGTGCAGACGCTGGCGCCGCTGGTGGCGGGCGCGACGGCGGGGCTGGTCACGGAGGTCATCGTCGCCGATGCCGGCTCGGCCGACGCCACCGCCGAGGTCGCCGACCTCGCCGGCTGCCGTTACCTGGTCGAGGATGCGCCCGTGGGCGCGCGACTGCGGATGGCGGCGCAGGAGGCGCGCGGGCCGTGGCTCCTGTTCCTGCGTCCCGGCACCGTTCCGGAGCCGGGCTGGATCGAGGCGGTCGAGCGCTTCATCGGCGCCGGCCGCGATGCCGAACAGGCGGCGATCTTCCGCCGCCGCGGCGACGAACTGCAGCAACCGGGGCTCGTCCTGGCGCTCGCGACATTGCGCGACGCGCTGGTCGGCGCCCGCGCCTCGCCCGACCAGGGCCTGCTGATCGCCCGCCGCCTTTACGACCGGCTCGGCGGCCACGCGCCGCACGATATGGCGGAAGCCGCGCTCCTCAAGCGTCTCGGCCGCCGCCGCCTGGCGCTGCTCGCGGCGGCCGCAAGGTGGGCGCGAACCGATACTTGACTTTGTCAACTAATTGCCCGAACCTGCGTCGATGCCCCGGCACGACCAGATCGAAGCCGTCCGCCGCTTCAACCGCTTCTACACGCGGCAGATCGGCGTGCTGCGGAAGAACTACCTCGACAGCCCCTACAGCGCCGGCGAGATGCGCGTGCTCTACGAGATCGTGCACGGCGCGACGACGGCGCGCGACATCGCGCGCACGCTCGATCTCGACGCCGGTTACCTGAGCCGCACGCTGCAAAACTTCGAGAAACGCGGCTTCCTCTCGCGCAAGACCTCGAAGACGGACGCGCGCAAGAGCGAGATCGCCGTCACAGCACGCGGCCGCAAGGCGATGGCGCCGTTCGAGAAGCGTTCGCAAGACCAGATCGCGGAGATGCTCATGACGCTCACAGCCGATGCCCGCACGCGGCTCGTCGCCGCCATGACGGAGATCGAGACCGTGCTCGGCGCGGAGGCGCCCGCGGCGGAGCGGAGCTATACGCTCAGGCCGCCGCGCTTCGGCGACTTCGGCTGGATCGTCAGCCGACACGGCTCCCTCTATGCCGAGGAGTTCGGCTGGGGCGAGCCGTTCGAGGGCCTGGTCGCCGGCATCGTCTCGGCTTACGCCAGCAACCACGATCCGCAGCGCGAGCACTGCTGGATCGCCGAGGTGAACGGCGAGAACGTCGGCTGCGTGATGCTGGTGATGGATTCCGACGAGGTCGCCCGCCTGCGTCTGCTGCTGGTCGATCCGAAAGGTCGCGGCCTGCGGCTCGGGACGCGGCTGGTCGAGGAATGCGTGCGGTTCGCGCGGCAGGCCGGCTACAGGCGGCTCACCTTATGGACGCATGCCGAGCTCGTCGCCGCCCGCAAGATCTACGCGAAGGCCGGCTTCACGCTGACAACCAGCGAGACGAAACAGTCCTTCGGCAAGGAAGTCGTGTCGGAGCACTGGGATCTGGAATTGTAAGATCGCAGCGGTCGTCCGCCGCCATCGCGCAGCGCCGCTCGCTTCATGAAGGCCGCGGCTTGGCCGCCGCTCGTTTGCGCGGCGGCGGTGTCGCATGACGCCAAGCCATTTCCAGCGCCGCCTTCAGCTCGTCGGCCGTCAGCCTGGCGAGGATGCCGGTCGTCCAGCCCTGCCGCCCCCATCCGTTCGGGATGACGGTGAAGGCATCCGGCGCGACCGTACACTTCAACGCCTGCTCGTCCGGCGTGAATTTGAAATTGGCGCTGAGCCCGTCGGCCGACAGGGTCGCGAAGGTGCGCTTCACCTTGAAGGCGGTGCGGTCGAAGTGCGGGGCGTGCGTCGTGCCTTCAAGGGCCAGCGCGAGCTTGTGAAACTGCGCGGCCGTGCTCACGCCGTCGACCCCTGCGCCTTCGGTCGCCGCAGATGCTCGTCGAGCCGCGGCAGGATCTCCACGAAATTGCACGGCCGATAGCGGTAGTCGAGCTGGTGCACCAGGACGTCGTCCCAGGCGTCCTTGCAAGCGCCGGGCGAGCCGGGCAGGCAGAAGATGTAGGTGGAATTGGCGACGCCGCCGGTGGCGCGCGTCTGGATCGCCGAGGTGCCGATCTTCTGATAGCTGACCATCAGGAAGAGAGTGGCGAAGCCCTCCATCTTCTTCTCGAACAGCGGCTCGACCGCCTCCGGCGTCACGTCGCGGCCGGTGAAGCCGGTGCCGCCGGTCGAAATGACGACGTCGACGGATTTGTCGGCGACCCAGGCCTTCACCTGTGCGCGGATCTCGTCGACCTCGTCGCGCACGATCTTGCGGTCGGCAAGCACGTGCCCGGCCGCCGTGAGGCGATCGACCAGGGTCTGGCCCGATTTGTCCTCGGTCAGATCGCGCGTGTCCGACACGGTCAGCACCGCGATGCGCAGGGGCACGAAGGATTTGGACTCGTCGATGCCGGGCATTTATCAGCTCCTGTCATTCCGGGACGCGCCGGAGGCGCAGGCCCCGGAAGGACATATCACAACTGCGCCGCGTTGAACGTGTTGCAGGCCGACACCTTGCCTTCCTTGAAGCCGGTCATGAACCAGCGCTGGCGCTGCGCCGAAGTGCCGTGCGTGAACGAGTCGGGCACGACGTAGCCCTTCGCCTGCTTCTGCAGCCGGTCGTCGCCGATGGCGGAAGCCGTCTGCAGCGCCGCCTCGACATCGCCCGGCTCGAGCGACTTCCAGCGCACATTGGAGCGGTTGGCCCAGACGCCGCCGAGGCAATCGGCCTGCAATTCGACGCGCACCTGGATGCGGTTCGCCTCGGCCTTGCTGGCGGCGGCCTGCTGCGCGCCGCGCGCCTTCGGCAGGATGCCGAGCAGGTTCTGCACGTGATGGCCGACCTCGTGCGCGATCACATAGGCCTCGGCGAACTCGCAGGCCTTGCCGGAGCAGCCGCGGAAGCGGACCTGCATGTCGCGGAAGAACGAGGTGTCGAGATAGATGCGGCGGTCGGTCGGGCAGTAGAACGGGCCCATCGCCGACTGCGCGAAGCCGCAGCCGCCGGACACGCTGCCGCTGTAGAGGCGCAGCCGCGGCGCCCGGTAGGTCTGGCCGCTCTCCTTGAACACCGCGGTCCACACGTCCTCGGTATTGCCGAGCACGGCGGCGACGAAGTCGCCGGTCTTGTCGGAGGGCGCGCCGGTGCGGTGCGTGTTCTGCTCGTAGGGCTGCTGCTGCACGTAGCCGCCACGGTTGAGCATCTCGGCGCCGCCGATGAGCACGCCCGGATCGATGCCGAGCGCATAACCGATGATGCCGAGCACCACGATCGTGCCGATGCCGAGACCGCCGCCGCCGATCGGCAGGCCGAAGCCGCCGCCGCCACCCCCGCCGCGATCGTCCTCGATGTTGTCGCTGCGGCGGAAATCATCCCAACGCATTCAAGCTCCTCCCTCACCTGGGCGGCGAATATGGGGGCTGTGAAGCACGGCAGGAAGATGACTGCCACCACCGCGCGCGCCGTTGCGGGCCGCCAGCCGTATCGCCGCACGCCGGGCCTGCTGTCCGGCGACGCGGCGCTTGCCCGGTTGGACCTAGCGCGTCTACTATAATGGCATCATGTCTACTATCATGGACACCATCGACCGCAGGCTCGGCGCCCGGCTACGGCTGGAGCGGGAGGCGCGGGGCTGGTCGCTGTCCGACCTCGCCGCGCGTTCGGGCGTGTCGCGGGCCATGATCCACAAGGTCGAGCGCGGCGAGAGCAGCCCGACCGCCGCCCTGCTCGGCCGCCTGTCCGGCGCCTTCGGCCTGACCCTGTCGACGCTGCTGGCGCGCAGCGAAGCCGCGCCGGCCGGGCGGCTGATGCGCGCCGCGGACCAGCCGCGCTGGCAGGACCCGGCGACCGGCTATGTCCGCACGCAGATCGCGCCGGCGCCCGGCTCCGACCTGCCGGCCGACCTAACACAGGTCGTGCTGCCGGCCGGCGCCTCGGTGAGCTTCCCGGCTTCGTCCTACGGGTTCATCCGCCAGGTCGTCTGGGTGCTGGAGGGACGGCTGACCTTCATCGAGGGCGAGGTCGCGCACGCAATGGCGGCCGGCGATTCGCTCGAGCTCGGCCCGCCCGCCGATTGCACCTTCCGCAACGAGAGCGCGGCGCCCTGCACCTACGCCGTGCTGGTGCTCAAGCGATGAGCGACCGCGACCCGCGCGGCCGCGTAGGGCCTGGCCACAATGGTGGACCGCCGCTCGCGGACGAGCACATCCCGGCATGGGGGCGCGGCGGCATCGGCACTTACTTCTCGTGGCAGGCGGCGCATCGCAAGGCATGGCGCAATCTCGCGCCGGAGCTGATGCTCAAGCGCCTGCAGCGCGCCGAGCGCATCGGTTTGACGTACGAGGAATACACGCTCGAACTGCTCGAACGCGGGCGTCACTTGCAGCCCGACGATGTCGCGCAGATCGCGCGTATCAAGCGCGCGCGGAAGCCGCGGCGCTGAGCGGGCGCGCGGCGTCCCAAAGTGGCGCACATCCAGCGCATGTTACCATCGCTAACCGCTCGTTAAATCGGCAGAATTTGCCGAGTTGCGGCGACGTTTCATAAACCGTTTTTTCACTGTCGTCGCGCATGATGCAGGCCTGTCGGTTGTAGGTCCCGCGTCGCCGACCGCGTCGTCTGTGAGTCAGAGTCCTGAGTCATGGTAGTGTCGCGTCGCGGGGCGCCCTTGCGGGCGCCCCGTGGAGTTTCAGCCCCGTCCTCCCATCGCATCGTCGTCGGCGATTGCGTGGCCGAGATGTCGAAGCTGCCGGCGGCGAGTGTCGATCTCGTCTTCGCCGACCCGCCCTATAATCTCCAGCTCGCCAGCGACCTGAAGCGTCCCGACGATTCGCACGTCGACGCCGTCACCGACGACTGGGACAAGTTCGCGAGCTTCCAGGCCTACGACGATTTCACCCGCGCCTGGCTTCTCGCCGCGCGCCGCGTGCTCAAACCGTCCGGCACGATCTGGGTGATCGGCTCGTATCACAACATTTTCCGCGTCGGCGCGATGATGCAGGATCTCGGCTTCTGGATCCTCAACGACGTCATCTGGCGCAAGTCGAACCCGATGCCGAATTTCCGCGGCCGCCGCTTCACCAACGCGCACGAGACCCTGATCTGGGCGTCGCGCGAGGAAGGCGGCAAGGGCTACACGTTCAATTACGAGGTGCTCAAGGCGGGCAACGAGGACATCCAGGTCCGCTCGGACTGGACCATCCCGCTGTGCACCGGCGAGGAGCGGCTCAAGGGCGGCGACGGCAAGAAGCTGCATCCGACGCAGAAGCCGGAGGCGCTGCTCGCACGCGTCATCCTGTCGTCGTCGCGCGTCGACGATCTCGTGCTCGATCCCTTCTCCGGCACCGGCACCACGGGCGCCGTCGCCAAGCATCTCGGCCGCCGCTTCATCGGCTTCGAGCGCGAGCAGAAATACGCGAAGGAAGCGCAGAAGCGCATCGACGCGACGATGCCGCTGGAAGCGCCGACCATCGCGCCTTTCGTCACCGCGCGCGAGGCGCCGCGCGTGCCGTTCTCGGCCCTGATCGAGCGCGGCCTCGTCACGCCCGGCGTGCGGTTGACCGACGCCAAGAAGCGGCACACCGCTCTCGTTCGCGCCGACGGCGCGCTGGCACTGGTGCGCGCCGACGGCACGCGTTCGATCGGCGAGAAGGTCGGCTCGATCCACCGCATCGGCGCTCTGGCGCAGGGGCTGGACGCCTGCAACGGCTGGACCTTCTGGCACGTCGAAACCGACAAGGGCCTGATGCCGATCGACACCTTCCGCGCCAAGGTGCGCGAGGAGATGAGCGAGGCGGCGGAGTAGCTTTGGTCGTCCCGGGCGTCCTTCGCTGACGCTCAGTCGCCCGGGACGACAACGATCAGTACTTCACCCAGCTACAGCGATTTGCCGTCAGATGCGATCGTCTCCACGATCAACCCCAGCGCCCTTTGCGCAAACGCGTCCATGTTGGCGCGGCGGTCGGCGCTGCCGGTGCGCAAGGTGATGGCGCACTCGACGGGGCCGGCAACGGCGATGCAGGTGTGTCCGGCCGGATCGCCATAGCGATTGCCGGTCGGACCGGTGGCGCCCGTCTCGGCGACGCCCCAGGTGGCCCTCATGCGCTCGCGCGCGCGCTTCGCCAGCATGAGCGCGTAGGCTTCCGTCGCTGGCCGCAGGCCCTGCATGTCGGCTTCGCCGATGCCCATCAGCGCGGCGCGCGCCGCCTTCGTGTAGACGACTGCGCCGCCGACGAAATAGGCGGAGGCGCCGGGCAGCGCGAGCAGCGCCGCGGCGATCAGCCCACCGGTCGATGACTCGGCAATGGCGATCGTCTCCTTGCGTGCGATCAGACGCGCGGCGGCGGCTTCGGCAAGCGGCTGCAAATCACCCATGTCTCACACTCCGATGCCCTGGCCGCGCTCGCACAGCACGCGGTAGACGCCGACCTGCGCCGCCGGAAAATCCTGCGTCAATCTCGCAGCGAGCGCCTCGGCCGGCGCCTGGCGCAAAGTGTCGACGATGAGGCAGCCGGCGATCCTGCTGTCGCCGCCGCGCAGCTTCTCCTCGGTCGACACCGGCTGCCCCGGACCGGCGGCGAGCCACAGTTCGGCGGCGGCGATGGCAGTGTCCTTCACCAGCACGTCCATCAGCGGCGTGAGCGTCGCTTCGTCCGGCGGTGCGTCGAACCGCGCCGTCACTGCGTAGGTGCCGCGAATATCGCCGCGGCGGGCGACGCGCCGGCACAAGGTGCGGTTCATGTTCACGAACACCTCGGACATGACCATGCGCGTCATCGGCGTCGGATTGTCGAGGCGTTCGAGATAGGGCCCGGAGGTCAGAACCTCCGGCCCGTCGGTGACGTAGAACACGAAATAGCGCGGCGCGCCCACGAGCGCCTCGTGCCGACGGCCATAGCGGAAGCCCGGCACGGCGAGACGCTCGGCGAGATGCTCGCTCTGGAACCAGGTTTCGAAGTCGGCGTCGCGGCCGGGCGTCACGTCGTTCCAGATCGCGAGGATGCCGGAAACATGCCCTTCGGTCATGAATCAGCCCCCCACCCGTGTCGCCATGAATCAGCCCGCGCCCGTGTCGTCATGAATCAGCCCGCACCCGCATCACCATGAATCAGCCCCCCACCCGCGTCGCCATGAATCAGCCCCGCGCCCGCGTCACGTTGGCGCTGCGCTCCGGCACGCCGAACTCCCTGCGGCAGATGTCGGCGAGCACGGCAATGCCTTCGCGGATCTCCTCGTGCGAGGGGCTGGCGAAGCACAGCCGCATGCGGCTCCTCGTGCCCGCCTTGTCGGTCGACCATTCCGGCCCGGGATTGATGGCGACGCCGGCGGCGAGCGCCTTCTGATAGAGCGTCAGCGTGTCGACCTGATCGGGCAGCTTCACCCAGAGGAAGATGCCGCCTTCCGGCTCGGAAAATTCGGCCGCGGTGCCGAACTGCTCGTTGAGCGCCTCCATCAGGGTGTCGAGCTTCCTGCGCAGCGCGACGCGCAGCTCCGGCACGTGCGTGGCGAAATGCTCGGCGCAGTATTCGGCGAGCACCATCTGCTCGAGCGCGCCGGAGCCGGCGTCGGTCTTGAGCGCCAGCATGCGCGACATGATCGCCCACGGCGCGACGATGAAGCCGACGCGCAAGGCCGGCGCGATCGACTTCGAGAACGAGCCGATGTGGATGACGTTCTGCGACCTGCTCATGGCGTAGAGCGCCGGCGGCCGCCTGCCGCTCCAGATCAGGTCGGCGTAGCAGTCGTCCTCGACGATCGGCACGCCGTAATCGTCGGCGAGCTTGAGCAGCGCGACGCGCCGCTCCTCGCTGAGGATGGTGCCGGTCGGATTCTGCACCGTCGGGATGGTGTAGATGAATTTCGGCTGCACGCCCTTGCGCTTCAGATCGGCGAGCGCAGCCTCGAGCGCGTCGATGCGCATGCCGTGCTCGTCGAGCGGGACGCCGACGGCCTTGACGCCGAGCCGCTCGAAGCGCGTCAGCGTGCCCTGATAATTGTCGCGCTCGCAGACGACCGTGTCGCCGCGCGCGAGCAGCGCACCGTTGGCGAGGTCGAGCGCCTGCAGCGAACCGGAGACGATGAGGATGTCGTCGGCGGTGCAGGTCATGCCGGCGTCGCGCTCGAGCTTGGCGACGAGAAACTCGCGCAGGCGGCGATAGCCCTGCGGGCCGCTGGCGAGGCCGTAATGCGACAGCGTGCGGCCCTCGCGCGCGAGCACGGCCTGCGCCGCCGCCATCAGCCCGTCGAGCGGCACGGCATCGGCATCGTTGTTGCCGCCGGTGAAGTTGAACTTCGGCGAGCCCGTCCACCGCACCGCCGGCGGCGGCGATCCGGGCGGCACCAGCGGGCCAAAATCGAATGCCATTGCAACGTCCCCTCTCGTCTTCCCGCCGTCATGGCCGCGCGATCATCAACTCGTCATGCCCGGCCTTGCGCCGCGCGTCCACGTCTTCCCTGCTTCTCGCAAGACGTGGAGGCCACGCCCGTCTTCGACGGGCTATGCCCGGCCATGACCGGCTCAAAGCACGGCGACGACACAAACCTATTTCGCGGCGGTCACCATGATCTCGACCTTGTAGTCGGGAGCGGCGAGCCTGGCCTCGACCGTGGCGCGCGCCGGCGTGTTGCCGGGCGAGACCCAGGCGTCCCACGCCGCGTTCATCTCGGCGAAATTGGCCATGTCGGTGATCCAGATATTCGCGGTCAGGAGCTTCGACTTGTCGGTGCCGGCCTTGGCGAGCAGCCCGTCGATCAGCCCGAGAATCTCCTTCGTCTGCTCGGTGACGCTCTTGCCCTTGGCGGCGTCGGCGACGATGCCGGCGAGGTAGACGGTGTTGCCGTTGACCACCGCCTTGCTCATGCGGGCGCCGACGTCGATACGCTGGATGCTCATGCTCGGTCCTTTCTCACGTGTCCGCCTCCATTCCTAAAGCATGCGCCGGCAGTGGCAAGTCCGTGCGCCTGCGATATCATTGATCCAACCGGCGCCCTGTGACAGAAAGCCGCCGTCGTGTCGTGCGTAAGGGGGACTCCACATGACCGTGCTCGTGGCCGGAGGCGGCATCGCCGGCCTGACCGTCGCGCTCAGCCTCAAGCAGATCGGCGTCGACGTGCGGGTGTTCGAGAGCGTCGGCGAGCTCAAGCCGGTCGGCGTCGGCATCAACGTGCTGCCGCATGCCTGCCGCGAGCTGATCGAGCTCGGCCTCCTCGACCGGCTCGACGAGACCGCGGTGCGCACCCGGGAGCTCGCCTACTTCTCCAAGCACGGCAAGGAAATCTGGTCGGAGCCGCGCGGGCTCGAGGCCGGCTACAAGTGGCCGCAGCTCTCGATCCACCGCGGTCTCCTGCTGCAGATCCTGCTCGATGCCGCGCGCGAGCGCCTCGGCCCCGGCAACATCCTCACCGGCCATCACCTGAAGGACTGGAGCGAGACCGAAGGCGGCGTGCGCGCCCGCTTCGTCGACAAAAACGGCGATCCGGCCGGCGAATACGACGGCTCGCTCCTGATCGGCTGCGACGGCATCCATTCGGCGATGCGCGCGAAGCTCTATCCGCAGGAAGGCGCGCCGATCTGGAACGGCCGCATCCTCTGGCGCGGCGTCACCAAGGGCGCGCCGTTCCTGTCCGGCCGCACCATGATCATGGCCGGGCACGAGACACTGAAATTCGTCTGCTATCCGATCTCGCGGGCGGCAAGCGAACAGGGCCGGCCGACGATCAACTGGATCGCCGAGCGCCACCTGCCGCCGGACTATGAGTGGCGGCGCGAGGACTACAACCGCGCCGGCCGGCTGGACGAGTTCCTGCCCTATTTCGAGAACTGGAAATTCGACTGGCTCGACGTGCCCGGCCTCATCCGCAACGCCGAGTACTGCTACGAATACCCGCTCGTCGACCGCGACCCGCTGCCGCAATGGACCTTCGGCCGCGTCACCCTCGTCGGCGATGCCGCCCACCCGATGTACCCGATCGGCTCGAACGGCGCCTCGCAGGCGATCCTCGATGCGCGCGTGCTCGCCCGCGAGATCCTCGCCAAGGGCGAGACCCGCGACGCCCTGCTTGGCTACGAGGCGGAGCGGCGGCCGGCGACCACCGATCTCGTCCTGCTCAACCGCAGGAACGGCCCCGAGCAGGTGATGCA
>Ga0187815_10000580_pt1 | contig 17467 bp, 15 predicted proteins | sample NC_S_5_FD_132962 | JGI IMG/M metagenome (GOLD analysis project Ga0187815, IMG submission 132962) | Wetland sediment microbial communities from Neuse River Estuary, North Carolina, USA - ASW-S_5 | ecosystem: Environmental > Aquatic > Freshwater > Wetlands > Sediment | place: USA: North Carolina...
CAGTTCTTCGCCGACCAGGGCGAGAAATACAAAGCGGAATGGATCCACGAAATCCCGGCGCATGAGGCGATCAGCCTCTATCGCCAGGGCCAATTCGTCGATCTCTGCACCGGGCCGCATCTGCCGTCGACCGGCAAGCTCGGCCACGCCTTCAAGCTGACCAAGGTCGCCGGCGCGTATTGGCGCGGCGACGCGCGCAATGCGCAATTGCAGCGCGTCTACGGCACCGCGTGGGCGCACGAAAAAGATCTCAAACAGTACCTGTTCCAGCTCGAAGAGGCCGAGAAGCGCGATCACCGCCGGCTTGGCCGCGAGCTCGACCTCTTCCACCAGCAGGAAGAGGCCGCCGGCAGCGTCTTTTGGCACCCGAAAGGCTGGACGCTCTATCGCACCATCGAGAATTACATCCGCATGCGGCTCGGCCGCGCCGGCTATGTCGAAGTGCGCACGCCGCAGCTCATCGACCGCAAGCTCTGGGAAGAGTCCGGCCACTGGGAAAAGTTCGGCGAGCACATGTTCACCGTCGAGAACGCCGACAAGGACACCGGCGTCAAGCGCGTGCTCGCGATCAAACCGATGAACTGCCCCGGCCACGTGCAGATCTATCGCCAGCATCTCCATTCCTACCGCGACCTGCCGTTGCGCATGGCGGAGTTTGGCGCTTGCCACCGCAACGAGCCGTCCGGCGCGCTTCACGGCATCATGCGCGTACGCGCTTTCACCCAGGACGATGCACATATCTTCTGCACCGAGGACCAGGTCACGGCCGAGAGCGTCGCCTTCTGCGATCTGCTGCGTTCGGTCTATCGCGACTTCGGCTTCGAGGACGTCTCGGTCAAATTTTCCGACCGGCCGGCGAAGCGCGCCGGCGAAGACGCTGTTTGGGACAGGGCCGAAGCCGCGCTCAAGACTGCGGTCGAGGCCGCGAAGCTGCCTTACACGCTCAATCCTGGTGAAGGCGCATTCTACGGGCCCAAGCTCGAATTCGTGCTGCGCGACGCGATCGGTCGCGACTGGCAGTGCGGCACGCTGCAGGTGGATTTTGTCCTGCCTGAGCGTCTCGACGCGAGTTACATCGGCGAGGATGGCCAGCGCCACCGGCCCGTGATGCTGCATCGCGCGATCCTGGGCTCGCTCGAACGCTTCATCGCCATCCTGATCGAGCAGCATGCCGGCCGGTTCCCACTCTGGCTGGCGCCGGTGCAAGCGGTGGTGGCGACCATCACCTCGGACGCCGATGCCTATGCCGGTATGGTACTTGACGCCTTAACCAAGGCCGGACTGCGGGCGACGGCGGACCTGCGCAACGAAAAGATCAACCTGAAGGTGCGCGAGCACAGTCTCGCGAAAGTGCCACTGCTACTGGTCGTGGGTGCCCGCGAGGCCGAAACCCAAAGCGTTGCGCTGCGCCGGTTGGGCGGAAAAGATCAGGAAATCCTTGCGCTTGGCGAAGCCATCGCTAGATTGAAAGGCCAGGCAGCCGTACCATCGGCGGCGCCCACTTCTTAGGCAAGCAAGGAGCGTGTTGGAGGTGTTTCATACCGCCTAGACTACCCCCCGCCGTTGCGCATCGAGGGACCACGCATGATGGTCCTCGCGTCAACGACGAGATCGCCGCGGCGCGTCTGCGTCTCGTCGACGAACGTGGCAACATGGTGGGCGTCGTCACCCGACACGAAGCCCTGACCCGCGCACAGGAAGCCGGCCTCGATCTGGTCGAGGTCGCACCGCAAGCCAATCCGCCTGTCTGCAAGATCCTCGACTTCGGCAAGTTCAAGTACGAGGAGCAGAAGCGCAAGAGCGAGGCGCGCAAGAAGCAGAAGGTCATCGACGTCAAGGAGATCAAGCTCCGGCCGGGCATCGACGACCACGACTACGACGTCAAGATGCGCCAGATGCTCAAATTCATCGAGGAAGGCGACAAGGTGAAAGTCGTCATGCGCTTCCGCGGCCGCGAAATGGCGCACCAGGAGATCGGCATGAACGTGCTGATGCGGGTCAAGGATGGGCTCGACAAGGTCGCCAAGATCGAACAGTCGCCGCGCACCGAAGGCCGGCAGATGACGATGGTGATGTCGCCCAAATAGGGCGCAAACCGGGGCGCTGGGCTTGTCGGCGCGGCGCGTCCCGGCCGCTTGCCATTCCAGGGCTCGAACGGTATAACCCGCGCCGAACCGGGCGGCGGGCTTGCGGGCATGCCTTGACCGCCTTTTTCTGCATAACGAACTTTTTCGGAAAGGCAATCAAATGCCCAAGCTCAAGACCAAATCCGGGGCGAAAAAGCGCTTCGGCCGCACCGCCTCGGGCAAGATCAAGGCGGCCAACGCACACAAGCGCCACCTCCTCATCAATAAGTCGAAGCGCGGCAAGCGCAACGCCAAGGGCACGATCACGCTCCAGCCGGGCGACGCCAAGCTGGTGATGACCTACATGCCTTATATGAGGGGCTAGGAGCGCGCCATGGCACACGTCAAACGCGGCGTCACCGGACGCGCCCGCCACAAGAAAGTGCTCGGTCTAGCCAAGGGCTATCGCGGCCGCGCCAAATCGTCGTTCCGCATCGCGATCGAGAAGGTCGAGAAGGGCCTGCGCTATGCCTACCGCGATCGCCGGGCGAAGAAGCGCAACTTCCGCGCCCTGTGGATCCAGCGCATCAACGCCGGCGCGCGCGAGGAAGGCCTGACCTATTCGCAGTTCATGAACGGCTTGCGGCTCGCCGGCGTCACGCTCGACCGCAAGATGCTGGCCGACATCGCCATGCGCGAGCCGGCGGCGTTCAAGGCCATCGTTGCTCAGGCGCGCGACGCCCTGCCCAAAGCCTAGGCTGCCACGCCGGGCTCTGCGTAATATGCCGAACGGGATCGTCCCGACAGCGAGCGCGGGCCGGCCGATGCTTACTGCCTGAGGAGCGTGTACGCGGCGATGGAAAGCCTCGACCACATCCGCGACGAGCTTTTGCGCCTGGTGAAAGGCGCAACCAGCCTCGAGGGGCTGGAGCAGGTCCGCATCGGTGCGCTCGGCCGCAAGGGCCGGCTCACTGGCCTGCTGAAAGAGCTCGGCACGCTTGCGCCCGATGCGCGCAAGGCGCGCGGCGCCGCGCTCAACCAGCTCAAGGAGGAGATCGAGGCGGCGCTCGCCGAAGCGCATGCGCGCCTGAACGACGCGGCGCTCAATACGCGGCTGGCGCAGGAACGCGTCGACGTCACGCTGCCGGTCGAGTCAATGCCCGCCGGCCGGATTCATCCGGTGAGCCAGACGACTGACGAGATCGTCGCGATCTTCGGCGCCATGGGCTTCGTCGTCGCCGAAGGGCCGCACATCGAGGACGACTTCCACAATTTCACCGCGCTCAACATTCCGCCCGAACATCCGGCGCGGCAGGAGCAAGACACGTTCTACCTGGCGGCGACCGCGGCGGACGGCAGCCGCAAGGTGCTGCGCACCCACACGTCGCCGGTGCAGATCCGCACCATGCTGAAGCAGAAGCCGCCGATCCGCATCATCGTGCCCGGCCGCACGTTCCGCTCGGATCACGACGCGACTCACTCGCCGATGTTCCATCAGGTCGAAGGCCTGATCATCGATCGCGCGACGCATATGGGCCATCTTAAGGGCTGCCTGATCGATTTCTGCCGCGCCTATTTCGGCATGGCCGATCTGCCGGTGCGCTTCCGGCCGAGCTATTTCCCGTTCACCGAACCGTCGGCCGAAGTGGATATCGGCTGCTCGCGCGAAGGCGGCGGCCTCAAGATCGGCGCCGGCGCCGATTGGCTCGAGATCTTGGGCTGCGGCATGGTCCATCCCAAGGTGCTGCGCAATTGCAACATCGATCCCAACGAGTACCAAGGTTTCGCCTTCGGCATGGGGATCGAGCGCGTTGCGATGCTGAAATACGGCATCCCCGATCTGCGTACTTTCTATGACAGCGACCTGCGTTGGCTCCGGCACTACGGTTTCGTGCCCTTGGACGTGCCGACGCTCACCGGAGGCCTGGCGCGATGAAGACGACACTCGCCTGGCTCAAAGCGCATCTCGAAACCAATGCCCCGCTCGACGCGATCGTCGGCAAGCTGGTCATGCTCGGCCTCGAGGTTGAAAGCGTTGTCGACCGCAGCAAGCCGCTAGCGCCATTCGTCGTCGCGCGGGTCCTTGAGGCGAAGCCGCATCCCGACGCGGACAAGCTGAAGCTCTGCCTGATCGATACCGGCAAGGCCAAAGTCGAGGTGGTGTGTGGTGCGCCCAACGCGCGCGCTGGCATGCTTGGCGTGTTCGCGCCGCCGGGCGCGGTGATTCCGCGCTCAGGCCAAGCGCTGAAGGCGAGCAAGATTCGCGGCGTGGTGTCGAACGGCATGCTGTGCTCCGGCTATGAGCTGATGCTGTCGGACGATCACACCGGCATCATCGAACTGCCGGAAGACGCGCATCCCGGCGACAGCTTCGTCAAGACAGCGGGTCTCGGCGACCCGGTGCTCGACGTCAAGGTGACACCCAATCGCGCCGATTGCCTGAGCGTGCGCGGGTTGGCGCGCGACCTGGCGGCGGCCGGCATGGGCAAGCTCGCACCACTCGATGCCGCGCCGGTCGCCGGTATGTTCCCGTGCCCCACTGCCGTCCATCTCGCTGGGCCAGACGACAAAGCGTGTCCGCTGTTTCTCGGGCGGGTCGTGCGCGGCCTCAAGAACGGGCCGAGCCCGGCGTGGCTGCAGGAGCGGTTGAACTCGATCGGCCTGCGACCGATCTCGGCGCTGGTCGACATCACCAATTTGCTGACGTTCGATCTCGGCCGGCCGCTGCATGTCTTCGACGCCGACAAGTTAAGCGGCGACCTTGCAGTGCGCGGCGCGCGTTCCGGTGAAAGCTTGGCGGCGCTCAACGGCAAGACCTATGCGCTCGAGCCGGACATGACGGTGATCGCCGACGCCAGCGGGGTGCTCAGCCTAGGCGGCGTGATCGGCGGCGAATCGTCTGGCTGCACCGAGGTCACCACTAGCGTCTTTATCGAGGCCGCCTTGTTCGATCCGGTGCGAACGGCGGCAACGGGCCGCAAGCTCAACGTCCAGAGCGATGCACGTTATCGCTTCGAGCGCGGGCTCGATCCCGAATTCGTTGGGCCCGGAATTGAAATCGCGACGCGCCTCATCCTCGAACTTTGCGGCGGTACGGCCTCAGAGGTCGGCGTGTTCGGCGCGGTGCCGCAATGGCGGCGCACGATCCGCTTCCGTCCCGATCGCGTGCGTAGTCTAGGCGGCGTCGAAGTCGCTGCCAGTGAGCAACGCCGCATCCTGCAGGCGCTCGGTTGTACCGTGCACGAGACCGGCGATCATTTCGATGTCGAGCCGCCGTCATGGCGTGCCGACATCGAGGGCGAAGCCTGCCTGGTCGAGGAGGTCCTGCGCATCCACGGCTACGATGCGATTCCAGCAGTGTCGCTGCCGCGCGACGGCGCTATCCCGGCGCCGGCGCTGACACCGGCACAACGTCGCGCTGGCACGGTCCGGCGCACGCTGGCGGCGCACGGTCTGGTCGAAGCCGTGAGCTTCTCGTTCCTCTCGCTCAAGGAAGCGGCGCTATTCGGCGGCGGCGCGACGAAGCTGATGCTGCTCAATCCGATCAGCGCCGATCTCGATGCGATGCGGCCTTCAATCCTTCCCAATCTGCTCGCGGCGGCGCGGCGCAATGCCGATCGCGGCCTCGCAGACGTCGCAGTGTTCGAGCTCGGACCGCAATATCGCGACGATACGGAAAGCGGCCAGGATTTAGTCGCCGCCGGTGTCCGCGCCGGCGCCGTCCGGCGCAAGGCGTGGAACGAACCCGCGCGTCCGGCGAGCGTCTTCGACGCCAAGGAAGATGCACTTGTTGCCTTGGCCGCCGCTGGCGTCGCCGCCGAAGCGGTTCAGCTCGAAGCCTCGGCGCCGGCCTGGTACCACCCTGGCCGCTCCGGCACCCTGCGCCAGGGGCCGAAGGTGCTGGCGACGTTCGGCGAAATTCATCCCGGTGTGCTGCGGTCGATGGCGGTCGAAGGACCGGTCGCCGGCTTCGAGGTGTTCCTCGACGCCGTGCCCGAACCGCGCGCCAAAGGTACGGCGCGGCCGCTGCTCAAGCTGTCGCCGTTCCAGCCCGTGAGCCGCGACTTCGCATTTGTCGTCGACGCCGCGGTGGCGGCGGAGACGCTGCTCCGCGCGGCGCGCGGCGTCGACCGCAAGCTGGTGTCCGAAGTCCGGCTGTTCGACCTCTATCAAGGCAAGGGCCTGCCCGACGGCAAGAAATCGCTGGCGATCAGCGTGACCTTGCAGCCGACCGAGGCGACGCTCACCGACGCCGAGATCGAAGGTTTTTCGGCCAAGCTGGTGGCCGCCGTCGAAAAAGCCACCGGCGGTTCGTTACGCAAATAGGTCTATGACCGATCTTACTCATATCCGGAATTTCGCGATCATCGCCCACATCGATCACGGCAAGTCGACGCTGGCCGACCGGTTGATCGAACGCTGCGGCGGTCTCGAGGCGCGCGAGATGCGCGCCCAGGTGCTCGACTCGATGGACATCGAGCGCGAGCGCGGCATCACCATCAAGGCGCAGACCGTCCGGCTCAGCTACACGGCAAAAAACGGTCAGGCCTACGAGCTCAATCTGATGGACACGCCGGGCCACGTGGACTTCGCCTACGAGGTCAGCCGCTCGCTGGCTGCGTGCGAGGGTTCGTTGCTGGTAGTCGATGCCAGCCAGGGCGTCGAGGCGCAGACGCTCGCCAACGTCTATCAGGCGATCGACGCCGGCCACGAGATCGTGCCGGTGTTGAACAAGGTCGACCTGCCGGCGGCCGAGCCGCAGCGCGTGCGCCAGCAGATCGAAGAGGTGATCGGTCTCGACGCCTCGGGCGCAATCGAAATCTCGGCCAAGACCGGACTCAACATCGACGCGGTGCTGGAAGCTCTGGTCGAACGCCTGCCGCCGCCGAAGGGCGATGCGCAAGCGCCGCTCAAGGCGCTACTGGTTGACAGCTGGTACGATTCCTATCTCGGCGTCGTCACGCTGGTGCGCGTGAAGGACGGTGTCCTGAAGCCCGGACTCAAGGTTCGCTTCATGGCGACCGGCGCGGCCTATGTGGTCGAGCGCGTCGGCGTGTTCACGCCCAAGGGCGTGCAAGTGCCGGAGCTCGGTCCCGGCGAAATCGGCTTCATCACCGCTGGCATCAAGCAGGTCGCGGATTGTCGCGTCGGCGACACCATCACCGAGGACCGCCGTCCGGCTGCCGAGCCGCTTCCCGGCTTCAAGCCGCTGCAGCCGGTGGTGTTCTGCGGCCTGTTTCCGGTCGACGCCGCCGATTACGACCGGCTCCGCGATAGTTTGGCCAAGCTGCGGCTCAACGACTCAAGCTTCGAGTACGAGCCCGAGACGTCGGCGGCGCTCGGCTTCGGCTTCCGCTGCGGCTTCCTCGGCTTGCTGCATCTTGAAATCATCGAAGAGCGGCTCGAACGTGAGTTCGGCCTCGAGCTGATCGCCACCGCGCCGTCGGTCGTCTACCATGTGCACCTCACCAATGGCGAATTGATCTCGCTGCACAATCCGGTCGACATGCCCGATCCGGTGCGCATCGATCACATCGAGGAGCCGTGGATCCAGGCGACCATCCTGGTACCCGATGCCTATCTCGGTAGCGTCCTCGCGTTGTGCGAGGAGCGCCGCGGCGTCCAGCAGAACCTGACCTACGCCGGCAATCGCGCGATGGTGGTCTATCGGCTGCCGCTCAATGAAGTGGTGTTCGATTTCTACGATCGCCTGAAATCGGTGTCGCGCGGCTACGCGAGCTTCGATTATCAGATCGCCGGCTATGAGGCGGGCGATTTGGTGCTGATGAACATCCTGGTCAATAGCGAGCCGGTCGATGCGCTCGCCATCATCGTCCATCGCAGCCAGGCCGACCGCCGCGGCCGGGCGCTGTGCGAACGCCTCAAGGAGCTGATCCCGCGCCAGCTGTTCCAGATTCCGATCCAAGCGGCAATCGGCGGTCGCATCATCGCACGCGAGACGGTAAAGGCGTTGCGCAAGGACGTGCTCGCCAAATGCTATGGCGGCGACGTGACGCGCAAACGCAAGCTCTTGGAGAAGCAGAAAGAGGGCAAGAAGCGGATGCGCCAGTTCGGCAAGGTCGAGATTCCGCAATCCGCCTTCATTGCCGCGCTCAAAATGGGCGACGAGTAGCGGCGCGCGCCATTCGCGCAGGCGATCGACCGAATTGAGATTGGTTAACGGCGCACAAGAAGTACGCGGCAGGGGCGCGCAGCTTGGCAAGGTTACCGCGTAAATACCCTATTCACGTCTCAATGTTATAAAAACACCGCGGGTTTCAGCCCCGCCGACCCCTTCATTGGAAGTTTGCTGCAATGCTGCGTCATTCGGAATTGCGTGAGGCCGCCCTGCTGATGATCCGCCGCCATGGCGCCGGCGCGACGATCAAGGCCGGGTTCCGCGCCGCCTCGCTGATGGACAGCGGCGATGCTGGCGCCGCCGCGATCTGGGTCGACATCATTTCGGAAATCAATCGCATCCGCGCCGAGCTGCGCAGCGTCTATACCGACCTGCCGCTCGATCCGCCTATCGCCGAACCCGAGGCCGGAAGCCGCGTCGCCTGACGCCAGCCTGCCGGGCGGTTGCGTCCGTTTTCCCGCTTCATTAGGCTTCGCGCGCTCTCCGGAGGGGTGGCCGAGTGGTTTAAGGCGCACGCTTGGAAAGCGTGTTTACGGGAAACCGTAACGTGGGTTCGAATCCCACTCCCTCCGCCATCGCCGTAGCATCGAATGATTCGCCCTGCATCACCGGCATCACGAGAAAGAAGCAACGGCCGGGGACGCTTGTCGCGAACCCCGGCCGTTACGTGAACTGCCGTTTCGGTATCGTCTTACGTCACTTGTCGTTCGACGAATCCGAGTCATTCGACGCCGAACCAGCCTGGTCAGACGTCTGCGATCCGCCGGAAGATTGCATCGGCTGTGCCGCCGGCGAGCCGTATCCCTGAGCGACTTGCGTGCCGTCGTTCAGCATCGCCGAACTGCCGCCGCTGCATGCGAAAGCCGCCATCGGAGCGAACGCGACGAAGGCTGCCGCGACCGCAAACAGACCGAGTTTTTTGGCCATTAACACACCCCTTGTGTCGGGTACGGGCGGCCGACATTGGCCGCCCGGCTCGGATGAGACGTTAGCGACCTTGGTCGCGGATAAAAATGGGGAAGTCCCGTACGGCGGCATCAAAACTCCGTGACCGCCGATGCCCGCAAGCCGCCTCTTCGCGCCAAAAACTCGCGGTCGACGCGCGCAGAAAGCGTGTGTTGGTCGTGACTAACGACCGCCGGCAACAACGACAATGAGCCTGCGCAGCGCTCTTCGCTACGCAGCACGCGTGTGTGCCCGAGCATCGGTCACGAATTGATCACGACGCCGCACCGCCTTGCGTCGGTGCTGATGCTGCTCGAAGCTTTATCCCGGCAGTTTGCCGCCGATGCGGGCGGTGATTTCGGCCGCGGTCCGCCTGACCATGGGTCCGAGCTCGCCGATGCGCTCTTCCGTCATCCGCACGACGGGTCCCGATACCGAGATCGCACCAACCACTTCGGCATGTTCGTTGTAGACCGCCGCGCCGACGCAGCGCAGGCCCACGGCGCGCTCTTCGTCGTCGATTGACCAGCCGCGTTTGCGAACCCGCGCTAGGTCCGCCAGCAACCCTTGTGGATCGACGATCGTGTGCTCGGTGAATTTCGGCATGCCGGTGCGCAGCAGGCGTTCGGTGGCGGCCTCGTCCGGCAGCGCCGCCATGATCGCTTTGCCGATGCTCGACGCGTGCAGCGGACTGCGCGAGCCCGGACGGTGGAATGCCCGCACCGATTGGTGACTCTCGGCCTGCGAAATGAAAACGACATAACCGTCGTCCTCAATGCCCATGTTGACGGTTTCGCCAGTCGCTTCCATCAGCTTGCGCATGGCGCTGCGGCCGGCATCGGCCAGCTTGCGGTTGCGCAGGAACGCGGTGCCGATGCGGAACGCCTGCACGCCAATCAGGTACACGCCATGCGCATCATCGCAGTGGACGAAGCCGCTGGCCTTGAGCGTGGCGAGAATACGGTGGGCGGTGGATGGCGCGATGCCGGCGCGCTGCGCCAGGCTGGTCAGCGACAGGCCGTCGGCCTCGGCGATGATCGCCAGCAGCTTCAGGCCCCGTTCCAGCGCCTGGACCGAGCCGCCGAGATGCGGCGCAAGCGATTGCAGCTCGGCCGGTGCCGTTTTGGTGGCGTGTTGTCGTCCCGCCATTACGCGATTCCTGCGGCCGGTTGCCGCATTGTCTGTGACGGAATCATGTCTCATTATCACCCGGTAGGGTCAATTTCGCAAGGGTATCTGCCGGTCATAGAAAACCCACAGAAATGGAAAACATTTCCATTGTGGTCGATCTGGCAAGAATGTTATCCGGTATACCAAGGGTCGATTAAGGGGCGGGATAATGGCGCGCACGGCTGAAAATCTGGCGAGTCGTGATTGGGGTGCGTTCTTCTCGGCAGGCGTCGGGGAGGCCGATCCGGAGGTCGCCGGGGCGATCGGCCGCGAAGTCGCGCGTCAGCGCTTCGAGATCGAGCTGATTGCGTCCGAGAACATCGTCAGCCGCGCGGTGCTCGAAGCGGCGGGCTCGCCGCTCACCAATAAGTACGCCGAAGGCTACCCCGGCCGGCGCTATTACGGCGGCTGTCAATATGTCGACGAGGCCGAAACACTCGCAATCGAACGCGCCAAGCGGCTGTTCGATTGTCGCTTCGCCAATGTCCAGCCAAGTTCCGGCAGTCAGGCCAACCAGGCGGTGTTCCTCGCCCTGGCCAAGCCGGGCGACACCATTCTCGGCCTGTCGCTCGCTGCCGGCGGTCACCTGACACACGGCGCGCCGCCCAATCTGTCCGGCAAATGGTTCCACGCCGTGCATTACGGCGTTCGCCGTGACGACCAGCGCATCGACATGGACGAGGTCGCGCGGCTCGCGCGCGAGCACAAGCCGAAGATCATCATCGCCGGCGGCTCGGCCTATCCGCGCACCATTGATTTCGCTGCGTTCCGCAAGGTTGCCGATGAAGTCGGCGCCTTCCTCATGGTCGACATGGCGCATTTCGCCGGGCTGGTCGCCGGCGGCGTGCATCCGAATCCGCTGGCGCATGCGCATGTCGTTACCACGACGACGCACAAGACACTGCGCGGCCCGCGCGGCGGCATGGTGCTCACCAACGACGAGGCCATCGCCAAGAAAATCGATTCGGCGGTGTTTCCGGGCCTGCAAGGCGGTCCGTTGATGCACATCGTCGCCGCCAAGGCGGTGGCTTTCGGCGAGGCGCTGCGCCCGGCGTTCAAGGATTACGCCCGCTCGGTGATCGAGAATTGCCGCGCCATGGGCGAAGTGCTGCGGAACGCTGGCTTCGATCTCGTCGCCGGTGGCACCGACACACATCTGATTCTGGTCGATCTGCGGCCGAAGAAGCTCACCGGCAACATCGCCGAGAAGAGCCTCGGTCGCGCGCACATTACCTGCAACAAGAACGGCGTGCCGTTCGATCCGGAAAAGCCGATGGTGACGTCGGGCATCCGGCTCGGCGCCGCCGCCGGCACCACGCGCGGTTTCGGCGTCGCTGAGTTCCGCGATGTTGGCCGAATGATTGCCGAAGTGCTCGACGGTCTCGCCGTCAACGGCGAAGCCGGCAATGCCGCCGTCGAGGCGCGCGTTAAGGAGCAGGCGATCAAGTTGTGCGAGCGGTTCCCGATTTACTGATCGAGCGAGATGGGCTTTCTGCCAGCGATGGCCGTGCAAGCAATTTCAGGGAGGACGTGATGTCAGGTTTCCATGGTCTTTTCATTCCGGGTCCGACGAATTTGCCTTTCCGCGTTCGTCAGGCGATGGATGTGCCGCTCGAGGATCACCGGGCACCTGATTTTCCGGCCTTCACCCTGCCGCTGTTCCAGGACCTGAAGAAGGTCTTCAAGACCGAAAAGGGTCAGGTCTTCGTGTTTCCGAGCTCGGGCACCGGTGGCTGGGAATCGGCGATTTCCAACACCTTGGCGCCGGGCGACGGCGTGCTGGTCTCTGTCTTCGGACAATTTTCTCACCTGTGGGCCGACATGTGCCGCCGCCACGGCCTGGCCGTCGACGTCATCGAGACCGAATGGGGCGAGGGCGCACCGGCCGAGGAATATCAGCGTCGGCTCGAGGCGGATAAGGCGCATAAGATCAAGGCAGTGTTGGTCTGCCACAACGAGACCGCGACCGGCGTCACCAGTGACGTCGCCGCTATCCGCAAGGCACTCGATGCCGCCAAGCATCCGGCGCTGCTTTTCGTCGACGGCGTGAGCTCGATCGCCAGCATCGATTTTCGCATGGACGAGTGGGGCGCCGACATCGTCGTGTCGGGCTCGCAAAAGGGCTTCATGCTGCCGCCCGGCCTCGCCATCGTCGGCGTCAGCCAGAAGGCGTTGGAGGCCCACAAGAAGGCGCAGCTGCCGCGCTGCTTCTTCGACTACTCCGACATGATCAAGACCAATAAGGACGGCTATTTCCCGTACACGCCGGCGACGACGCTGCTGCGCGGCTTGCGCGGGTCGCTCGACATGCTCCTCGGCGAAGGCCTCGAGAACGTCTTCGCCCGCCATCATCGGCTGGCGGAAGCGGTCCGGCGCGGCGTCACCGCGTGGGGTCTGACGCTCTGCGCCAAGGAGCCGAAATGGTATTCGGACACGGTGTCGGCGGTGTGCGTGCCGAAATCCTTCAACAGCGACGACGTGATCAAGACCGCGTATCACCGCTATCAGGTGTCGCTCGGCACCGGCCTGTCGAAGGTTGCCGGCCGCGTCTTCCGCATCGGCCATCTCGGCCACGTCAACGAGATCATGGTGCTGCAGGCGCTCGCCGGCGCCGAGATGGCGCTGCGTGACGTCGGCATCCAGATTCAGCCTGGTTCGGGCGTCGGTGCGGCCGAGGAGTACATCCGTGCGACCGCGCCGAAGCTCAAATTAGGCAAGGTCGCCTGAGACCCCAAGCCGGAGGGGCGGTAATGCGGATCTGTATCTACGGCGCCGGCGCCATCGGCGGCTATCTCGCCGCTGGTCTCAGCACAGTCGACGACGTCGAACTGTCGCTGGTCGCGCGCGGCCCGCATCTGGCGAAGATTCAGCAGTCGGGTTTGAAGCTGCTGATCAATGGCGAGGAGCGCGTCTGTCATCCGGCCGCCACCAACGATCCGGCGACCCTCGGGCCGCAGGATTACGTCATCGTCGGTCTCAAGGCGCATCAGGCGTGGGAGACTGCCGAACAGACGCGCGTGCTGTTCGGCAAGGACACGGCGGTGGTCACGTGCCAGAACGGCGTGCCCTGGTGGTACGGCTTCGGGCTGCGCGGTTTCGAGGACATGCGGTTGCAAAGCGTCGATCCGGACAATCGGCAGTGGAACGCCATTGGACCGGAGCGTGCGATCGGCTGCGTCGTCTATCCCGCCACAGACATCGTCAGCCCGGGCGTCGTGCGCCACACTTACGGCAACAAATTCTCGCTCGGCGAGCCGGACGGCACGATCTCCGAGCGTTGTCGTAATCTATCGCAGGCGCTCGAAGCCGCAGGCTTCGACGCGCCGGTGCTCGATGACATCCGCAGCGAGATTTGGCTCAAGCTGTGGGGCAATCTGTGCTTCAACCCGATCAGCGCGCTGACGCGGGCAACGCTCGACATCGTCGCGACGCAACCGGATTTGCGCGCGCTGTCGGTCAAGATGATGTCGGAAGCGCAGGAGATCGCGACCCGCTTCGGTGCCTCGTTCCGCGTTGACATCGAGCGGCGGATCAATGGTGCGGCGCGCGTCGGCGCGCACCGCACCTCGATGCTGCAGGATCTCGAAGGCGGCCGGCCGCTCGAGATCGACGCGCTGCTGACCGCGGTGCAGGAGATGGGCCGCTTGGTCGACGTTAAGACGCCTTATATCGACGTCGTCCTGGGCTTGGTGCAACAGCTTGGCCGTTCGCTGGCGATCTACCCGGCGTTCCGGCCAGCCGCCGCGGAGGTTGCACAACCACCCCTAATGGTCGGAACATAGGGGCATGTCGCCCGATACCGCGTCGAAGTCGCCGCCGACCATCGTTTTTCTCGACCGCAACACGATGGGACCGGCTGTCCGCGTGAACCGGCCGCGTTTCGACCATGAATGGGTTGAATACGGTGCGAGCGCACCGGACGAAGTTGGCGAACGACTGGCGCGCGCCACGATCGCCGTAACCAACAAGGCGCCGATCCGCGCGCACGACCTTGCCAAGCTGCCGAAGCTGAAGATGATCGCCATTGCGGCCACCGGCTACGACGTCGTCGACGTCGCCGCCTGCCGCGAGCGCGGCATCATCGTCTCCAACGTGCGTGGCTATGCCATCAATACCGTGGCCGAACACGCCTTCGCGCTCATCCTGGCGCTGCGCCGCGGAATCGTCGGCTTCCGGCAGGACGTTATCAACGGCGAATGGCAGAAGGCGGGCCAGTTCTGCTTCTTCAACCATCCGATCCACGAGCTGGCGGGCAGTACGCTCGGCATCATGGGCGAGGGCATCATCGGCCAGTCGGTCGCGCGGCTCGGCCAGGCCTTCGGCATGAAGACCCTGTTCGCGGCGCACAAAGGCGTGCAGGGCCTCGGGCCGCTCTACACGCCTTTCGAAGAGGTGCTGGAGACGAGCGACATCATTACCCTGCATTGCCCGCTGATGCCGAGCACGCGCAACATGCTCGGCATCGCGGAGTTCCGCAAAATGAAGAAGCGGCCGCTGCTGGTCAATACCGCGCGCGGCGGCCTGGTCGTCGAGGCCGACGTCGTGCAGGCGTTGGACGAAGGCCTGCTCTCCGGTATCGGTTTCGATTGCCTGACGTCGGAGCCGCCGCGTCCGGATCATCCGTTCCATGCGATTCTCGGCCGGCCGAACGTCATCGTGACGCCGCATGTCAGTTGGGCGAGCGACGAGGCGATGCAGGTCCTGTGGAATCAGGTCGTGAGCCACATCGAGAATTTCCACGCGGGCCAGCCGTCCAACGTCGTGGCAGGCTGAGCGGTCGATGAAGGAGCGCTGAACGCCGAAGACGACGCCGAGAAGGAGCACGCATGCAGCTGCACGAATTCCAAGCCAAGGACCTCCTGCGTCGCTATCGGGTCGATACTCCTCCGGGCCAAATCGCGTTAACGCCCGAAGAAGCCGCGGCGGCGGCGCGCCAGATCGGATCGGATTCTCTTTTCGTCAAAGCGCAGATTCTTGCCGGCGGCCGCGGCGCCGCGGGCGGCGTGCGCGCCGTGCGTTCGCCGTCGGGGGCGCGCGCGGCGGCCGCGGAGTTGCTCGGCCACAAACTGGTGACGTCGCAGACGGGCCCGGCCGGCCACGTGGTGAAACGCGTCCTGGTCGAAGCGGGTGTCGCCGCCGCGCACGAGTTCTACGTGGCGTTACGCGTCGATCCGGCCGTCGGCGCGATCACCGCGCTCGCTGGCGCCCATCGGCCCGACATCGAACAGCATTTGGCTGCGGGGGCACCCGGATTCCAGAGTGTGGTGCTCGCCATCGCCGGCGAGCGCCGGTCGGGCGACATCGCCGATTTCTGCCGACGGCTCGGCCTGAGCGGTGATGCAGCCGCCAAATTCGGCGAATTGATCGCGCGGCTGCATCGCGCCTTCGTCGAGCTCGACGCGACGTTGATTGAAATCAACCCGCTCATCCAGACCGAAACCGGCGATCTCATCGCGGTCGATGCCAAGGTGTCGATCGATGACAATGCGATGTTCCGCCATGCCGAAACCGCCCAATTGCGCAACGATGAGGAAGTCGATCTGATCCAGCTCCAGGCGCAGCGCCATCAGATCAACTACGTGCAGATGGACGGCAATATCGGCATCGTCGTGAACGGTGCGGGCTTGGGGCTGGCGACGCTCGACATGGTCCATGCCGCTGGCGGCACGCCGGCCAATTTCATGGACATCCGCACCACCGCGAAAAGCCTCGATATCGCGCACGGCGTGGGCATGATCCTCGACAATCCGCGCGCCAAGGTGCTGCTGGTCAACGTCTACGGTGGCGGCATGCAGGCCTGCGATACGGTGGTCGACGGCTTGGCAATTGCCTTCCGCAAGAGCGGCCGCGTCATGCCGATGGTGCTGCGCATCACTGGCAACAACGAGAGTTTCGCGCGCATGCGGCTTGCAAATTTCAACCTGCCGAAGACCGAATGCACCGACATGTGGCAGGCAGCGACTCGCGCGACCGCGATCGCGCAAGGGAGGGCGTGATGCCGGCCCTGATCGATCGCGAGACGCGGCTGTTGTGCCAAGGCATGACCGGCTGGGCCGGCACCTATCACACCGATCGCATGATCCAATACGGCACGAATGTCGTCGCCGGCGTCACGCCCGGCAAGGGCGGCACGACCCATCTCGGCGCGCCGGTTTTCAACACCGTCGTCGAGGCGAAAAAGGCGACTGGCGCCAAAGCCAGCATCGTCTTCGTGCCGCCGGCAAATGCCGGAAGCGCAATGCTCGAGGCGATCGAGGCGGAATTGCCGCTGGTCGTCGTCGTCACCGAGCGCGTACCGGTGCTCGACATGGTGCGCGTCCGCGAGGCGTTGGTCGGATCGCGCACCCGTTTGATCGGCCCCAACTCCCAGGGTGTGCTGGCGCCCGAAATCTGCCAGATCGGCGTGATGGCGACCGATCGGGCGCGGCGCGGTCCGATCGGTGTCGCCTCGCGCTCGGCTTCGCTGACCAGCGAAGTCGTGAGCCAGTTGACCGCTGCCGGCCTCGGCCAGTCGACCACCATCGGCATCGGTGGCGACCCGATTCACGGCATTGGCTTCGCCGAATGTCTCGACCTGTTCTTCAAGGATCCCGAAACTCAGGGCGTCGTCCTGGTCGGCGAAATCGGTGGCACCGAGGAGCAGGAAGCCGCACGTTATATCCGCGAGAACGGCCTGAGGAAACCGGTAGTAGCGCTGATCGTCGGCCGCGCCGCGCCGCCGCAATGCCGCATGGGCCATGCCGGCGCGCTGACCGCACAGGCATCCGACGACGCCGACAGCAAGATCAAGGCGTTGCAGGATGTCGGCGTCATCATCGCGCCGAGCGCGCATCTGGTCGGCGCGACAATGTCCGAGGCGTTCGCTCGGCGCGCAGCGTGACACCGGCGATACGGGGCGCGATCATCGGCTGACAATGAGCTTTGATCCAGACCGTTTTTGCCACGATCTTGTGCGCGATGCCGCCGACGCGATTGTCTATTCCGACAGCGAGGGCGTGATTCGATTCTGGAACGCCGCGGCGGCGCGCATCTTCGGCTTCGACGCTAGTGAGGCTATCGGACAGTCACTCGACATCATCATTCCGGCGAACCTGCGCCAGCGACATTGGGATGGCTATCGCGCGACGATGCAGACCGGCCGCACGCG
>Ga0187815_10000581_pt1 | contig 17464 bp, 11 predicted proteins | sample NC_S_5_FD_132962 | JGI IMG/M metagenome (GOLD analysis project Ga0187815, IMG submission 132962) | Wetland sediment microbial communities from Neuse River Estuary, North Carolina, USA - ASW-S_5 | ecosystem: Environmental > Aquatic > Freshwater > Wetlands > Sediment | place: USA: North Carolina...
GAATGCAAGTCGGATACGGCGGTCGGCAAGATGATCGCCGGCTTGTCCGGGAAGACCAAACCCGACGCCATTGAGAAACTGGCTGGCCTGAACGCGCAGGAAGACGCGCGGCTTCAAACCCTTATTACCGATCTCGCTGGCGATCCCGCCCGGACCGTCCGTCAACTCCAGGCTCAAGAAACCCGCATCAATGCGGTGATCGAACAGATCGGCAAGTTGACCGCTGCCGCCTCTGAGCAGAACCGGACCGCGCTCCGCGAGGCTCATAGGCGTCGTGCAACTGCGCGAGCGGCGGCATTGGCTGCATCCGACGATCTTTTCGCCGCGGAACCTCTGCCAGACATTGGCTCGGATATCTGGAGAGCCCTCTGGGAAGCTGCTCGAACCTATTCACGCGAAGCGGCCTATCCCGAAAAGCCTTTCCCCGTGACGGCCCCGGATGCCCATTGCGTCCTGTGCCAGCAGCCGCTCGGCGAGGAGGCCGTCAACCGACTGAGCAGCTTCGAAGCCTTCGTCCAGGACGAAAGCAAACGCCGTGAAGAGGAAGCTGCCGTGGCTTATGACGATTTGCTGGAGGAGCTATCGTCGCAAAGTTTCCCCATGAAGGATCTGCCTTCATTCGTCGCGCTGATCCGCGACGATATCGGCCACGACGAGCTGGCAAAGACCCTTCGCCGCCAGATCGTCCAACTGTCCTGGCGGCTACGGGCAGTGCTTCGAACCCACGTAAGCGAGGTTTTGCACACGTTGCCGCCGGAGGTGATCTCCGCGCCAGACGGATTGCGTGGTGTGCTGGGCGGGATTGCGACGCGGATCGAAGGCCTAGAATCGGAGGTAGGCTCTCCCCAACGAGCCGCCCTTCTCATCGAGCGTGACGGCTTGGCCGACCGGAAATGGCTCGGCGTCGTGCAAGCCGACGTGCTTGCCCAAATTGAACGCTGCAAATCCATTGAGGCCCTGGAGAAGGCCAGCAAGGACACGACCACAAACAAGATCACGACGCAGAGTGCCCGGATCGCGCAGGCCCTTGTCACCAACCGCCTGCGCGGCCGCTTCGCCATCGAAGTCGACAAGCTCGGCGTCGCCGGCCTCGCAATCGAGCTTCAACAGGCCAAGACCTCAGCGGGAGTGCCCTTTTTCCAGGTACGTCTCATCAACAAGCCGAGTGAACCCGTCGGCAAGGTTCTGAGTGAAGGCGAGCATCGCTGCGTAGCGCTCGCGGCTTTCCTCGCCGAGCTGTCAACCATCGACGCGCAATCGGCCATCGTTTTCGACGATCCCGTGTCCTCTCTTGACCACCTGCACCGCGATCGGGTCGCCGCACGCTTGGCCGAAGCGGGAGAAACCCGCCAGGTCATCGTGTTCACGCACGACATGGCCTTTCTCCTGCTGCTCGACGAAGCCTGCCGTGCAACCAAGGATCGCGAGGCAACGCCGGTCGCCTATCGGCTCATCAGCCGTGGCGCGGATAATTCCGGCTTCTGCCATCAGGACCCGCCGGCCAGCGTCATGCCGCTCGACAAGGTGATCGACGGCATGAAGGCCCACCTAGCCAATGTAAAGATCCACCATGAGCGCGGCGACCAGGCGAAGTGGCTTCGAGAGGTGACATCCTTCCAGGACCAGCTTCGCACCTGCTGGGAGCGCGCGGTGGAAGAGGTGGTCGGACCTGTGATCCGTCGGCTATCGCGCAAAGTCGATACGACCGGCTTGATCAAGCTTACCATCCTCACCGATGCCGACTGCATCACGATGCGTGAGGCCTTCGGACGTTGCTCCGCCCTCCTTCACAGTCAGCCCGGCGAAATCAATCCTCGCTTGCCCACAGCATCCGTGATCGAGAGCGAAATCGGCGCGCTGGCTAATTGGATTGCCGACATTCGAGCCCGCCAGGAGAAGGCCGCATGATGTTGCTCTGTTACGCCACGCCATTCCGCTCTGAAGGGCACGCCTCATGGTGAAATGGTCCGAACTGAAGCGCGCATCGGACACCGTTCTCGCGGGGTGGCCCCATTATCGACCGCTAATCGAACGCTGGTTCATGCAGGAGCTGGTCGACAAGGACGAACTCGCACCGGCTTGGCGTGAGCGTTTGGTGCCCGGCGACTATGATGCTGTTTTCTCGGATCATTACCCTGATCGCGAGGCTACAGTTATAGCCCTGATGCGCTCAACGCGACCTTGAAGCAGGTGTTCCCGACTCGTGCGATGGACTCCGTCGCCAAGCGATCGCTGGAACTGAAAATCGACAAGGCATTGCAAGCCAAGCGTCGCCTGCAGGACGAAGAGGCTCTGATGCTGGCGGAGGCCGTGCGCCGTCAGACATCATATGCATGTTGCGCTTCTTTCACACTTAATTCTCATCACGCTGCTACATGACCCACAATATCCATTAGCTTCTCGTAACTGGTGACCATGTCATACTTGACCCGATCCTCAGACACGCGTCGCCCAATCTCGTCGAAGAATTTCCGGGCACAAGCGATCTTCGTCCTTTCGATCTCCCGGAGCTTCATCGAAGACATGGTGCCCTTGGTCTCGGCGACAAAGTAGATGTGCTTGACGCTTCCCTCCTTGAAGGAAATCGCCCAATCGGGGTTATAGTCGCCAACGGGTGTCGGGATCAGGAAGCCGCGCGGCAGCTTGGCGTAGACCACCACCTCGCTGGCGGTATCGAGCCCGTCGACGAACTTGCGCTCGATGTCAGAGTCGGTCACCACATAATCGTAGACGTGCCGCTTGAGCTTGGCCGAAGCCTTGGAAAAGTCTTGACCGGTCTGGTTCGCGGTGAAGATGTCTACGTCGTAATGCTCGGCGAGGCCGTCATAGGCTAAGCGCTCAATCACCATCGTGGCCTTCTGCTCGGCGATGATCCGCGACGCCTCGGCGATGAAGTGCTCCGGGTTCTCTTTGAACTGCCCAAACACGCTGCCCTGGATGCCAGTCAGGATCTCGGCTGCAGTCTTGCGTGTGAGTTCCGTATTCTCGGCAATCTTCCCGAGGAGGTCGTACTTCACGAGCGAATGGACCGATCCGCCGCGCTCGGTCGTAGACCCTGTCAGGGCAAAACCATCACCTGCGTTCAGCTGCTCGTCAGTCAGCCCATCGCTCTGAATCCCTGTCTGAACGGTGTACTGGAGCGGCGTTACGCGAAGCTGGCTATCGAGGGCGCTTACGCATTTGCGGACTAATTCCTCGGAGTCGAACTCGACGCGATAGACGGCTTTCTGGTTGATGCGCCGCCAGAGTTCCTGGAATTCCTTCTTCTCGAAATTCTCGTTGAGCGGATTGGTCTTCGGCTTACGGCCATCCTCGACCTTAGGCATCTGCGCATCGCTGAAGACGCTGTCGATGATCTGGAATATCTGGTCGGCGTGCGCCTTCAACTCATCCGGCAAAGCCGCCAGGGTTCCGGCTTCCTTCGCCTGATGGTAGGTGCCGGTGATCTGGTCCGCGTCGTCGGAATAGTCGTTCTTCACGAGGTAGCGGTAGATCTGCTTCGCCATGGCCGGCGTGATCTCGACCGGGCCGGCATCTGTCGTGATGGTCTTGCCCGCGAAGTACGCTTCCGTCGCTTTGCGCGGGCGCGACGTCAGCGTGTCTGCAATCTCCTTCTGGAGACCGGCCACGAAGTTCTTGTAGCTCTCGCTGGCGACGACGGTGAGGACGTTTATGTCATGGACGACTGCGGGATTATCCATCCGGTCGCCGTGTTGGTCCACCGACAGGCGTAGTCCGCGGCCCACTTCCTGGCGCCGCGAAACGGTGTTGTCGCTGTGCTTGAGCATGCACATGACGAAGACGTTGGGATTGTCCCACCCTTCGCGTAGCGCGGAATGCGAGAAGATGAACCGCGTGGGCTCCGCGAAGGACAGCAGCCGTTCCTTATGCTTCAGGATCAGGTCGTAGGCGTCAACGTCGTCTGAATCGACCGACCGCGCACCCACGGCGGGGTCCTTCAGCCGGTTCGTCTTCTTGTCGATCGAGAAATAACCGTTGTGCGTCTTGGCCGCATCGATACCCGCCAGGTGCTTCCGGTAGGCGTCATTATCGATCGCAAGCTCCGCCAGATACTCCGCCTTGAGAAGTTCATACTCCTCCTCAAACACGCGGGCGTACTCGCCCTTCTCATCAGGCTGGGCGTAGTCGCGGTACTTCATCACCTCGTCGATGAAGAACAGCGACAAGACCTTGATGCCTTGAGCGAAGAGCTGCTTCTCTTTGTCGAGATGCGCCTTGATCGTCTCGCGGATCTGGATGCGGCGGATGTCGCGCTCGGATACGTCACCGGTTGCCTCTCCGGCCTGGAGCACCAGGCCGTTGGTGAATTCGACCGTGTCGTTGCGGGCGTCGATCTGGGAGATCGTGAATCCATCCCGATATTGATCCAACTCGCCGGACTCGGCGAACAGGTCGTCACGGAACTCCAGTCGCTTGAGCTGGCGCTTGATTTCGCCGCTCGCGAGCTTCACCTCGATTTCAAGCCGGGCTATCGGAGCCTTCTTCGAGATTTCGATTCCCTCGAGGTAGAGGTAGGCGTTGGTGCCGGCGAGCCCCCGTGTCTGGATGCCCCGGACGGCGATCTTTTTCACCAGCTTCTGGTTATAGGCGTCGAGCGCATCCAGCCGGTGAACGCGGTTGTGCTGCCTCTTGTGGGTCGCCGAGTAGCGCAGGATCATCAGCGGCTTGAACTTCGGCAGCGCTTCCATCGTGGCCGCGCCTTCCATCTTCTGCGGCTCGTCGAGAATCAGGATCGGCCGGTTGCTGGCGATCACGTCAATGGGCTTGCGGGATTGGAAGTCGTCCAGCTCCTCATAGATGCGACGATTATCGGCGCCGCGAGCGGCGAACGCCTGGATGTTGATGACCATCACATTGATGCCAGCGTCCGACGAGAAGCTTTCGAGTTCGTGCAGTCGCTTGGAGTTGTAGATGAAAAAGCGCGCCTTCTTGCCGTAGCTCTCGGTAAAATGGTCGGCGGTGATCTGCAGCGATTTATAGACGCCTTCCCGGATGGCGATCGAAGGCACCATGATGATGAACTTCGACCAGCCATAGCGCTTGTTCATCTCGAAGATCGTCTTGATGTAGCAATATGTCTTGCCGGTCCCCGTCTCCATCTCGATATCGAGGTTGATCCTGCACCCGGTGCTGGCGACCAGCTTGTCCGAGATTGGCAGATTCTGCCGGCGCTGAACGTCCTTGATGTTGGCAAGCACCTGAGGCTCGGTCAGCGCCAGATCGGCGTTCTTGAACCCTTCCTCGAAGGCGCTCGTCTGCGCATTCCGGCCGGGATCGATCCGGTAGGTGATGCCGTTCGACATGGGCTGCCCGGCGAAGCAGTCCACGACGGCAGTCACGGCCTGTGTCTGATAGGGCTGGACCTTGAATTTCAGCTTCACGGTCGCCCCCTCAGATCGACTTGACGTCGGTGCCGGGCGAGACCTGGCGGAAGACCTGTTCGACGTTGATCTTCACCGCGTCGGAGACGAAGCCATTGTCGCGGAACACGACACGCAGCGGCTCGCGGGCAGCAAGCTCCTTCACGAGTTTCTCCGTCACGCCCGTCTCAAAGCAGGCAACCAGCGCATTTCCGTCCACGAAGAACACGGTCTTGCCCTGTATCGTCTCGCGTCGGATCGGCAGCGTCAGGTCCACACCCCAATCGATGAGCACCTGGAACAGAAGGTCCTCAGGGGTACGGTCGGGCTTGATGTTGTCGACGGCGGTGAGCAGGTCCTTCTGATCGATCTGATCCGGGCGGTAATACACGTCCTGCATGTTGGATGTATCGACCTTCAGGACCCGGAAGCCAACATCGCGGTTCCAACCAGGATCGAAAGTCTCCGACAAGACCGCTGCCCCGGCCTGTCTCACACGTTCTTTCGACACTTCAGACAAGACCAGCGGTCGACCATTCTTCTCCATGAGCTTGATCGCGGTCTGCACCGTCTTCTTTGCAGTTCCCGTAGTCGAGGCTTCTGCCTCCTGCAAATTCTCGGGGAGCTGCACCATGATGAAACGATGATTAGTTCCATATGTGGCATTGGCCCGGAAGACAGCTTCGGCGGTACTGGCCGATCCAGCAAAGAAGTCCATCACGAGCGCGGCACGGTCATTCGGCGTCACATATTCGATTAGCTTTGCCAACTCATCGTGATCCTTCGGGTTCGTGAAGACCTTCGCTCCCATAAGCTTACGCAGGTATTTTACCGACACTTGAGATTGCTTGTAGAAATACGACCCGCGAACCTGAGTGGCGAAATCCGTTTCCTCTTCGCTATCGTCATCAATATCATTCGAGTCGACTTGGGTTCCATCCGCCTCTTCGGGGATCGGTCGAATATGCGCCTTTCTAAACGGCGGCTGCGTATGGTCTTCGCGGAACTCGACGAGCCCGAGCTTGATTTGCCTCTGCATCTCCTGGGACGTTGAATATCTCCAGCCTGCTTCGGGGACTTCGCAGGGAAGCCCTGTCACCGGGTGGATCACATCGTATCGCGGCCCATCTCCACCGGGCCAAGAGATATCGCGGTCTCGCCACGGACCGTTTTCATCGACCCGCTTGTACCGCGCCCACTTCTTTGCAGGATGGCCCTTCGGCAGGTCGGAGTACCATTGAGAAAGGTCAGCCTCGATCGCCTTGAAGTTATCACCATGAACTCCGCGCAACCTAACAAATTCGGCCCATATATCGCGCGCACCGGGCTTTTCTTCCCGCCAAACTTCTTGCTTCTCGCGTAGCTGCGTCACATTCTTAGCGAAAACCATCATGTATTCGTGACCAACGGAAAAGAACTTTGCATCGTTCTTTCGGCCCTTCTCCCAGACCAGTTGAGCCACGAAATTTGTCTCGCCGAAGACCTGATCCATCAACTTTCGGAGCGCAGCCTGTTCGTAGTCGTCGATGCTGACGAGGATAATCCCATCATCTTTCAAGAGCCTCTTCGCGACCGTCAGACGCGCATAGATCATCGACATCCAGTCCGAGTGATATCGACCGCGCGTATCCGGGTTCGCCACCAGACGCCCGCCTTCGGCAGTTTTCTCCCCCGCGTCGATTTCGAACTGCTCTTTGTCTGCGGTGAAGTTGTCCCGGTAGATGAAGTCCTTCCCAGTATTATAGGGAGGGTCGATGTAGATCAGCTTCACCTGACCGAGATAGGTTTCCTGCAGCAGTTTCAGGGCCTCAAGGTTGTCGCCTTCGATGAAGAGGTTCTTCGTCGTGTCGAAGTCGACGCTTTCGTCCTGTGCAGGTCGCAAGGTTTTTGAGACGGGAGAGTTCGCAGTGATCAACGCCTCGCGTTTTCCGGGCCAATCCAACCGGTACCGCTCTTGTGGGCCTTCGGCGATGTTGTCGCTCAGCTCCTGGCGCAGCTGATCGAAGTCTACAGCCAGACGCAGGTGTCCCGTAGCCTCGTCGCGCGCCTCGGTCACGCAGCCGGGGAACAGGTCGCGGATCTTCGCGATGTTCTCCTGGCTCAGGTCAGGGCTGTGCATCTTCAACTTGTCCATCGTCATTCCCTTACTCACTCATCGCGGCGTCGGTGGGCTTCCCTCCGGAGAGGCGCTCCAGTTCCTGCCGTGCAGCACGCAGTTCGGCATTGATCGCCACGCGCTTGTTGAACTGTTTCTCACGGGCAAGGCGGGCCTTGATCCGGTCCACCTCCCGCGACTTGGCCCGGATCGCCTCCATCCGCGCCACGCGCGTCTGGATGTCCTCGCCGGTGTGCTCCGCTTTGGCGGCAGCCTTTGGCATCAGCGCCGTGAGGAGGGCGTCGTAGAGACCGCCAAGATTGAGCGCCACCGGCAACGGCTTGCGCGGCGCATCGTCAGGCGCCCAATCGGTCGCGAAATAGGCGCTGACAACCCGCTTGGTGGCGTCGGCGTCGCTCGGTCGCTTGAAGGCGGCGACGACCTTCCGCTTCCCCGACCAGCTGAGCTCGAAGATCAGCGGGAACGGAATGGCGCGGTCGATCGCGCGCAGCACCTCTTCGTCGAGCTTGCCGGTGCGCAGGCTGATGCCGAACACCTGGATCTCACTGACGGCCTTCGTCGCCGCAAGGTTCATGGTTTCCGGCGCGAGCTTGTACTTCCAAGTGATCTGATCGACCTGGGTTACGAACAGGTCCCTTAGCGCCGTGCCGACGCCCGCATGCTCATAAATCCGGCTTTTCGGGACAACGCGGCCGAAGGCGGCGGCTTTGGGATAGTCGAAGAAGGCTGCCGTCATGCCGCCGCCCCTTCGATCACAAGGAAGGCGATCAGTTCGAAATCGTCGAGGCCGGCGATGGTATGAACCAGCGCCGTGGTCCGCCCGCCGCTGAACAGACTGTCGATGTCCTTTTCTGCCTTCACCTCGATCATTGAGCGGATTGTGGCGCTCAGAAGCGCGGAGCATTGCTCCATCTTGCGACCGTCCTGCGTCCGCTCATTGAACAGCTGGCAGACCGCCTGGATCGGCTCCGGCCGGCCCTTGCAGCTCGTGCGGATAAGATCGAGCAAGCGCTTCACCTCGGTATGGTCGATGATGACGTCACCGTCGTGACCGACATAGACGAGGTAATAGGGGTGCAACCGATTCTGCTGGTTGATGTTCACGCTGTCGTGGATGTTCTTCAGCGCGAAGATCACGCCGGGCATGAGTCCGAGCGCCGGCTGCGCCGGCACCACCGCATGCATGCCGTTGGGCAGATGCTCAAGGTCGCCGTGCTCCTTGATATGGTTCAAGAGATCCATGCGGAAATCGTTGAGGCCGAGGTCCGTGATTGAGATCCCGGTCCGCACGTCCTCCAGCTCGATCACCTCTTCCTGGAGCCGCTTGAGCTGCTCCTTGCGGTAAGCGATGTCGCTGCTCTTGGCGGTCAGCACATTGTCATCGCCGGTCGCCGTAACGTCGGCGATCATCATGCGGTTTTCTACACGCTCCTTGAGATTGATGTACTCGTCGAGCGAAATTTCCGGCCAGTAATTGACGAGCTGGATTTGTGCATTGGGTGACCCGATACGGTCGATGCGCCCGAACCGCTGGATGATCCGCACCGGGTTCCAGTGGATGTCGTAGTTGATCAGATAGTCGCAATCCTGAAGGTTCTGGCCCTCGGAGATGCAGTCCGTCCCGATAAGAATATCGATCTCGCCTGTCTCGTGCGGCAGGACCAGGTGCTTCTCCTTCGCGCGCGGCGAGAATAGCGTGAGCAGGGACTGGAAGTCATAGCTCTTCTTCAGCGTGCTCTTCGGCGCATCGGAGCCGGTGACCATGCCGCAGTGCAGGCCGTCCGACTCGAGAAATGCAGATGCGAGATTCGCATAAAGGTACTTCGCCGTGTCCGCGAAGGCGGTGAAGATGAGAACCTTGCGGTTACCCGGATTGAGCGGGTCGGCAACCTTGCGGGTGACGACATCCTTCAGATGCTGCAGTTTGGCATCATCCTCCGGTCCCACCTTGTCCATCGAAGCGATCAAATCACCAATGAGCGTGAGATCCGCAGCGAGGTCGAGCTTCCACGACGGAATGTCCATATCCGACAGGCTGATCTGAATTTTCTTGCCGACCGTGAACTCATCGAGTCCGCTCAGGTCGTCATCGTCCGAGTCGAAACCGGGATCGTCGAGATGGTCGCTCACGCTCTGGGCGGCGCCCGTGCGTTCATAGGTGTCGATCGCCCGGAGCGTCTGCGCGATGTTGCCGTGCAGCGCCCGCAGGGTGAGGCGAAATGCTTCGACAGAGCTCTCCAACCGCTTGAGCAAATTGGTGGTCATCAGAGCCTGAAGGCTCCGCTCGCGGTCGGCTTGGCGCAGCTTGCCGCGACCGCCTTCCACCTGGGTGTCGTAGATTTCTTCGTACTTACGAAGCCGGCTCGGCAGGATGTAGCTGATCGGGGCGTAGACCGCGAGCTTGAGCACCGACAGGCTGCTGAAGATATCGTTGAGGCCTAGCACGTCCGATCGATGGGTGATCGGGCACTGATACGACAGCGGCTTTCGGCGCTGGGGAAATTTGCCGATATCCTTGGTGTCGTAGAAGGTCTCGATATGCTTGCGGGACCTTGCAATCGTCACGGCGTCGAGCATCTCGAAGAAGTCGAAGTCGAGGGCTTTCAAGATCGCGGCCGCCGTTCGCTCCTCTGGAGGCAGATCGGACCAAGCGTTGAATGCCTTCTGCGCGCGCCGGAAAATCTCCTCGATTCCAGTGTTAGTTTTCAGCTTGCGACTGAGGTTTTCAGAGTCACCCTCGTAAGCCAGCGCGAGCTGATTGCGCAGATCGTTGAACCGATTGTTCACCGGCGTCGCCGATAGCATCAGAACTTTGGTCTTCACGCCAGCACGGATGACCTTGTTCATCAGCTTCTGGTAGCGAGTCTCTCGATCCTTGAAGACATCGTTGTTCCGGAAATTGTGCGACTCATCGATAACGACGAGATCGTAATTGCCCCAGTTCACCCGGTTCAGCGGAATGCCGAATGCCTCTCCTGACGTGCGGGAGAGATCGGTATGGCTCAGGACATCGTAGTTGAAGCGGTCCTTGGCGAAAATGTTCGTTGTCAGATTGGTATTGTAATTGCGCCAATTGTCCGCGAGCTTCTTCGGGCACAGAACCAGCACCGACCGATTGCGCAGCTCGTAGTATTTGATCACCGCTAGGGCGGTGAAGGTTTTACCAAGGCCGACGCTATCTGCCAAAATACATCCATTGTGCATTTCAAGCTTATTGATAATGCCGGTCGCGGCGTCTCTCTGGTAATTGAAGAGCTTGTTCCAGACGAGGCTGTCTTTGTAACCGGTCAAATCGTTCGGCAGCGCGTCCTGATCAACTTCTTTGAGGAAGTCCTGAAAGAGATTATAGAGAATATGAAAATAGATCCGCTCTGGGGAGTTCTCCTGGTAGACGGACTCTATGTGATCGCAAATGGCGGCCGTGACGTCGCTAAGCTTTCCTTCGTCGTTCCAGATCTGGTTGAATAGCTGCAGGTAGACCTGCGTATGTGCGCCATCATCGATACGTGTGACGAGGTTTGATACCGCGTCGCCCTTCTGATAGCCGAGGTCGACAGCTGTGAAGCCGCTGATAGGCATGTAGGCGACGTCACTCGTTTCCGCTGCCGCATGGATGAATTGCTGCATCGGCGCCTTGGTCGTGTTCGACCGAAAGCGAGCCTTCTTGCGTATCCAGTCAGCGCATTCGCGCGCGACTGCACGCTGGGTCAGCTGATTGCGAAGCTGTATCTCGAACTCGGTTCCGTACAGGCCTCGCTCGCGTGTCGCTTTGGGAATGAAGAACTCTCGCCGTTCCTTGCGGAGGCGGTCCGTCATTTCCATCGGGACAAAGGTTGGCGATGTGAAAATGAACTGAAGGCTTTCGACCTTTGACAATTCGCTCTTGAGCGCCTCGAAAGCATAGATCGAGAAGCATGATGCCGCGATCTTCAGCCGGGCGCCACGTCCCAGCGTCGCCTTCAGGTCATCTCCGAGAAGGAGTGAGGTGTTGTCGATGATCTTCATCGTTTCTCCCTCACACCAATTTCCGCATTGCATACCGCAATGGAGATAATGCCGACGTATCGCTAATCTTGATTTCCTTAGCCATTGGCGGTCAGCGCCTCGAGATAAGGTCGAATGACCGTCGCGATTGCTCCTCGCTCCGCTTGCCTGACCATTTCACTGGGAGTTGTCTTGCGTTGACGAAGCGCCTCCTGGAGGCCCTCAATCGCCACCGCAAGACCAATCTTGTTGCGATACCGAAAGCAGTCAGCCACAGTCTTGGCGACCCCGAAAACCTTTACGGGCACCCCCTCGATGGTGTGGAATTCCACGGCTTCCGTAAGGAGGCGGTCGGTGAATCTCACGAGCCGAACGGGCACGCTATGCCCCTTGGGAGCCCAATCCTTCTGACCGATGGCGATCCACACCTGCCTTGGGAGTTGATCGGTAAGCTGATGGAACGCGAGAGCCGAAACCAGGCAGACCACACCCTTGGGTACGCGTTTCGCTGCCTCAGCAAGACTGTGGTGGGCGTCCAGCGGAGCATCAGGGAGCTGATAAAGACCTCGCGCAAGCCGGAGGACCTCGCCATCTCGCTCCATGCGACTCATGGTGGCCGCGGTCACTCCCTCCGCGCGCAGCTCTGCGAGACGCGCTATGCCGCGCGCTTTCAGCACGGTGTAGGCAGTTCGGCGCTGGGATGCGGGCTCGGGCAAGATACGTAAGCTCGGAGTATGGATTCTATAATCCGAGGATTTGTATCATCATCCACCTGCCAACAAAAGATGCAAAATCGAAAGACTTCCGACCTTCCGGAGCTGACCGTCCCTCCGGCGGTTAAAGCTTTCCCCTGCGCTCGCCATCGCGCCCCGCCTACAAGCTGCAGACGGGGCACTTTCGCAGGATCGCATCCGGTAGGAGCATAGGCGATCAGGATGGAGGTGTTCGAAACCCATCTGCCTTCGCATCCTGATCCGGTCTTCCGGTTCGGCCGCCGCTCCGCTCTGGCCGGGCCGGTTGCTTGGGGGCTCTGCCCCCTGGCGCGGCGCAAGGGATCGCTCACGCTCGACCGGGACGGTCTCCCCAGCCTTCCGCGCGGATGCGTGTTTCTCACTCTCGCCGCGAGCTTCGATCCGCTTGTGCAGGCCGGGTGATCCCCCTCCGTCCCGGTCGCCCTTGCACCTTGCACCCCCCGGTCTCGCCGACGGGCAGGGTTGCAGCGCAGCGCTGCGCTTCAACCCAAGCCCATAGGAGAAAGACCATGACCACGACCGCCAACACCGCCCCGACCGTTGAACACGGCACGACCGTCTTCATCCCACTCAACAAGCTCAAGAAGCACCCGAGGAATGCCCGCAAGACCCCACACAGCGAGGCGTCTATCGAGGCGAAGGCGGCGAGCATCGCCGCCAAGGGCATCCTGCAAAATCTGGTGGTGGAGCCGGAAACGAACGGCGAAGGCGAGCCGACCGGCTTCTATCTCGTCAGCATCGGCGAAGGCCGCAGGCTGGCGCAGATGCTGCGCGTGAAGCGCAAGGAGATCAAGAAGACCGAGCCCATCCGCTGCGTCATCGACACGGCGAACGACGCGGCGGAAATCAGCCTTGACGAGAACGTGACGCGCGAAGACCTCCACCCCGCCGACCAATTCGAGCGCTTCCGCGCGCTTTCGGAGGATCGGGGATGGGGCGCGGAGGAAATCGCCGCCCGGTTCGGTGTGACCGCTCAAGTCGTCAAGCAGCGGATGCGTCTCGGCACTGTCAGCCCGAAGCTGTTGCAGGTCTATCGCGACGGCAACCTGACCTTGGACCAGTTGATGGCCTTCGCCATCACCGACGATCACGCGCGACAGGAACATGTCTATGAGAACCTGTCCTATAATCGCGATCCATCCATCATCCGGCGCGACCTGACCAAGATGAACGTCGCGGCGACGGATCGCTGCGCGGTCTTCGTCGGCGCGCAAGCCTATACCGAGGCGGGCGGCACCATCATCCGCGACCTGTTCACCGAGGATCGCGGCGGTTTCTTTGAAGACCCGGCGTTGCTGGACCGGCTTGCCGTCGAGAAGCTGGAAGGGATCGCCGCCGAGGTGCGGGAGGCCGAGGGCTGGAAGTGGGCCGCCGCCTATCTCGACTTCCCCCACTCTCACGGGATGCGTCGCGCCTATCGGCATCCGGTGGAGCTTTCCGAGGCCGACGCCATCGCCTACGACGCTGCGCAGGACGAGCTTGAAGCCCTGAACGCGGAATGGGAGGACGCCAATGTCGACCTCCCGCCCGAGGTGGATGCGCGCCTTGCCGAGCTTGAAGCCGAGATCGAGCGGATCGACGCCAAGCGCCATGCCTACGATCCCGACGACATCGCGCGCGGCGGCGTGTTCGTCGTCGTCGCCCATGACGGCGACGTGCGGATCGAGCGCGGTTTCATCCGCGCCGAGGACGAGGCCCCGGAGCCGGAACCGGAGGAAGCCGAGGGCGGCGAAACCATCATCGACGGGGTGCGCGTCAACGGTGACGGTGAAATCCTCGACGGTGACGGCGAGGACGACGAAGGCGATGACCTCTCCGAAGCCGAACCGGAACCGGAAGAAGACGCCGGGGATGCTGGCAAGCCGCTGCCCGACTCGCTCATCCGCGACCTGACCGCGCATCGCACCCTTGGCTTGCGCCTCGCCCTTGGCGAGCAGCCGGACATGGCGTTGATCGCCGTGGTTCATACGCTCGCCGCGCAGACCTATTATCGCGGCGGCAGCACGGCCCATTGCCTCGAAATCAGCCCGACCAGCAATTACCTCGCCGCCCACGCGGACGGCATCGAGGACACGGCGGCGGCGAAGATGCTGGCGGATCGTCATGCCGGATGGGCGGCGGACATGCCGCGCGACGTCACGGACCTCTGGGACTTCGTTGCCGGTCTGGACCAAGCGAGCTTGATGGCCTTGCTCGCGCATTGCGCCTCGCTGACCATCAATGCGGTGAAGCTGCCGTGGGAAACCAGCAAGCGCCGTGCCCATGAGACGGCGGACAAGCTGGCGACGGCGGTGACGCTCGACATGACGGCGCACTGGACCCCGACCGTGCGCAGCTATTTCGGGCGCGTCACCAAGGCCCATATCGTCGCCGCCGTGCGCGAAGCGCTTGGCGACGATGCAGCGGCGCAGATCGCGGACAAGAAGAAGACGGAGATGGCCGAAGCCGCCGAGCAGCTTCTGGCCGGGACCGGCTGGCTTCCGCCCGCGCTGCGCACCGCGCGTCCCGCATGGTTCGACCAGCAGGCCGAGACGGTCGCCGTCGATACCGCCGAATCCGCTCCCGCGCAGGAAGCCCATGATGACCATTTCGCCATCGCAGCGGAATGAGGAAAGCAGGCCGGGGGCGCGCAAGCGGCCCCGGCTTTCTTCCCGCCCGGAAAAATCGCGGGCCGCGCGGTTGCGCGGCCCGATCACCTCGACCGTCGCCACGGTCGCAATCACCGTGAAGGAGGAGAACCATGGTTGCCGTGATGCTGATGAGCGTCTTGGTTGTCGCCGGGCTTTGCGTCCTGGCCTATACGCTCGCCGTCTATGCCTTGCCCTTCATGCTCGGCGTCACCGCCGCGCAGTTCGCCTATCATACCGGCGCGGGCTTCATCGGGGCGGGCCTTGTCGGCTTCGTCGCCGCCGTCGCCGCCTTCGGCGTTCTCGCGCTGCTGTTCGACACGCTGCGCTCCCCGATCCTGCGCCTGATCGTGGCGCTCGTCTTCGCCGCGCCCGCCGCCGTCGCTGGATATGCGCTCGTCCACGGCGTCACCAAGGAAGCCCTGCCGTCCGAAATCTGGCGGCAAATCTTCTGCATCATCGGCGGTGGTTTCGTCGGCATATCAGCGCTGATGCGATTGGCATTTTCACCGGGCATTCCGGCGACAGGAAAATCCTGACTTTTGAACGGCGCGAAAGTCCGGCTAAGATATGAAGCAAAACTCGGGATTTTTGCGAAAGAATGGGGGAAAACATTATAGTACGCTGTGTGCCGAAGTTGTGGGCGTTTGGGTCCATGTTCCCGGTCGTCATCGGTGTTGTTGCAGGTGCCGCTAACGGTGGAAACCGCGCATTGCATGACGTCTATTACACCAACACGTTTTTTCTCTACTTCTTGACGCTGGCGGGTATCTTTATCGTTTTCGCTGGTGCCTACCATTGGTTCCCAAAGCTCACCGGCTATCTCTACAGTGAGAAGCTGGCCCAAGTTCATTTCTGGCTGATGTTCGTCGGTGTCAATCTGACGTTGGTCCCCCACCTTTTTTTCCGATTCTGGAGTCCGCTGCCCGGTTCTGCCGAAGCCTCAAATACTGCTGAATTCTGGAATTCTGTGTCTGCCATTGGCGCTTTCATCACCATGATCGGTCTTGGCGTTTTCATAATCGTCGTTGCTGAAGCATTCATTCGTAAACGGCGTACGGACAACAACGAGTGAGGAAAGACGGCGCGTGTCGCGTTAATCCCGAGTTTTGTTCGAGTTTTGCGTCTGATATTGTCTCCGTCGCAGAATATGGATTTTCGCGACGAACTCCAGTGCGTGCATGTCGCTCACGCGCTTCGGCATGACGTTGCCCTTCGGGCCGTGCTCTCGGCTGCACCGGAACCACGCCTTCGGCGCGTTTCCGCCATTCGGCTTCGATCACTAACGCCACAAAGACGGCGGCGGTCATCTCGCCGGAAAGCCCCACCAGGGCGAGGCGTCCGAAGGGCTGGCCTTCGCCACCGTCACAGCGACCCCGACGAATTGGGAGACCGTGACGACCGGAACCGATCCGCTGACAGAGCAAGGCCGGGAAACACGGATCGCCCGCTAGGTCGAGCGGATCAGCGCGGCATCGTGCGGGTGGACTATCGGCAGCGTCGTGCGCGGTCAGCGCAGCGAAGATATGAGAACAGGGCCACAGGTTCAGCATCGTCCCCGGAAAGCCGGGGCCAGGCCATGACGATAAAGATCAGGGCGACGGTGCATCAGCCAGCCAAGCCCACGCCATTTCCGTTCTCGAGCCGTGAGGTGCGAGGGGCGGCCGCCATTGCCGTATTCCCTCATTTCCCGAGACGGGCGCTCCATCCGCGATCTCGATTGGCATGGGTCTGACCGAAGACCGGCTTCGCCTCGCTCGTCTCCCGCAACGTCCGTCGCCAGCTTTTTTCCGCCGCCTTCGGCTTTGCATCGCGAAGCAAAAAAGCCGTCGCCGGCCGCCTTCCACTTCGTTCCAGCCCTTCGGGTGCAGGGCCGAGCGTCCCCGGTCTCACGACCCCCATCGAGGTCGCAATGGTGCGGCCCGACAGGAAAAGGAATACAACAATGGCGACCATCGGCACCTTCACCAAGAACGAAAACGGCGCGGGCTTCACCGGCGCGGTCAAGACCCTGACCCTCAACGTCAAGGCCAAGTTCGTCCCCTCCGAGGGCGAAAGCGAGCGCGGCCCCGACTTCCGCATCTTCGCCGGCGCGACCGAGTTCGGCGCCGCCTGGAAGAAGACCGCCCGCGAAACCGGCCGCGAATACCTCTCCGTCAAGCTGGACGATCCGAGCTTCCCGGCCCCGATCTACGCCAGCCTGGTCGAAGCCGAGGACGGCAGCGGTCACAACCTCATCTGGTCCCGCCGCAACGGCGACTGAGACCGGCCCCTCAAGAAGCCCCGCCGCGGCGGGGCTTCTTCATGCTCATGTCCGCCACCGTAAAGGAACAAGGAATCGGGAGACCGGGACTCCCGATCGGATCTCGTGCCCGGCTTCCGCTCCGCTCTGGCCGGGCCGGTTGCTTGGGGGTCTCCCCCCGGCGCGGCGCAAGGGATCGCTGGCGCTCGACCGGGACGGTATCCCCGGCCTTCCTCCACGTCGTTCCTCCGTTCCGTGCAGGCCGGGTGATCCCCCTCCGTCCCGGTCGCCCTTGCACCTTGCACCCCCCGGTCTCGCCGACGGGCAGGGTTGCAGCGCAGCGCTGCGCTCCAACCCAAGCC
>Ga0187815_10000582_pt1 | contig 17456 bp, 18 predicted proteins | sample NC_S_5_FD_132962 | JGI IMG/M metagenome (GOLD analysis project Ga0187815, IMG submission 132962) | Wetland sediment microbial communities from Neuse River Estuary, North Carolina, USA - ASW-S_5 | ecosystem: Environmental > Aquatic > Freshwater > Wetlands > Sediment | place: USA: North Carolina...
CGTCGGGGCCGACGCCGGGCCGCTCGACCGTGACCGCGAGCCACGGCGCGTCCATCAGATCGGCGAGGCGCTTGGCGGTGCGGATGACCGTCGGCGAGATCGGGTCGGCACCGATGCAGGCGAGGATGCGCTCGCCGGCGGCCCAGGGTCCCTCGATGGCCTGCGCCTGCATGCGTTCGAGGAGCGATGCGTCGACCCGCTCGGCCGCGCGGCGCAGCGCCAGTTCGCGCAGCGCCGTGAGGTTCTGCGGCTTGAAGAAATGCTCGACCGCTCGCGCCGCAGTATCCTGCACGTAGACCTTGCCCTCGGCGAGGCGCTTGAGCAGTTCGTCGGGCGGGAAGTCGACAAGGACGATCTCGTCGGCCTTGTCGAAGACGCTGTCCGGCACGGTCTCGCGTACGCGGACCTTGCTGATCTTCTGGACGACGTCGTTGAGGCTCTCGAGGTGCTGGATGTTGAGCGTGGTCCAGACGTCGATGCCGGCCGCGAGCAGCTCGTCGATGTCCTGCCAACGCTTCGGATGGCGGCTTCCCGGCACGTTGGTGTGTGCAAATTCATCGACCAGCAGAAGGCCCGGCCGCCGCGCCAGCGCGCCGTCGAGGTCGAACTCGCCCACCATCTGGTTGCGATAGACGATCGCCTTGCGCGGCAGCAGCTCGAACCCCGCGACCATGGCTTCGGTCTCGCGGCGGCCATGCGTCTCGATCAGGCCGGCGACGACGTCGCGCCCGCTTTCCATCTCGCCGCGGGCGGCGGTCAGCATGGCGTAGGTCTTCCCGACGCCGGGCGCGGCGCCGAGAAAGATCTTCAGGTGCCCGCGCCCCTCCTTCTGCGCCAAGGCAAGCAGGGCATCGGGTGACCCGCGCGGCGTTTCAACACTGGCCATGCCGTTTCCTCGCGCCGATCATACACGAAAATGCCCGCCCCGGATTTGCACCCGGGACGGGCGGCAGGGGTCGCCCATCGCTCAAGACTTCAGAGCGTCGAGCGCCAGGTTGAGTTCGAGCACGTTGACCCGCGGCTCGCCGAGGAGACCGAAGGTGCGGCCGGCGATGTGCGCCGCGACCAGATCGCGGACCCGATCCTCGGCAAGCCCCCGCGCCTTCGCCACGCGCGGCACCTGGAAATAGGCAGCATCCGGCGAGATGTCGGGATCGAGCCCGCTGCCGGAGGTGGTCACAAGATCGATCGGCACCGGCGCGTTCGGATTCTCAGCCTTGAGCTTCGCAAGGTCGGCCTTCACCCGATCGGCGAGCACCTTGCTCGTCGGCCCGAGGTTCGAGCCCATCGAGTTGGCCGCGTTGTACGGCGCGTCGATGGTCTTGGTCGGGTCGTTCGGATCGGGCGCATTCGTCGCCGAGGGACGACCGTGGAAATATGTCTCGCTCGTGAAGTTCTGTCCGATGAGCGCCGAACCGACCACCTTGCCATCCTTCTCGATCAGGCTGCCTTGCGCCTGACGCGGGAAGACGGCTTGGGCGATGCCGGTCATCGCCAGCGGATAGATGAGACCGGTGATGATCGTCAGCCCGATGACGAGCACGATGGCCGGGCGGATGTCCCTGAGCATGGGTTGCTCCTTACGCGAGATGCAAGGCGGTGACGGCGAGGTCGATCGCCTTGATGCCGATGAACGGCAGGACGATGCCGCCGACGCCGTAGACCAGCAGGTTCCGGCGCAAGAGCGCCGCGGCGCCGATCGGCCGGTACTTCACGCCTTTCAGCGCCAGCGGAATGAGCCCGATGATGATCAGGGCATTGAAGATGATGGCGGAGAGGATCGCGCTCTGCGGCGTCGACAGGCCCATGATGTTGAGCACGCCGAGTTGCGGGTAGAAGGCGGCAAACATCGCCGGGATGATGGCGAAGTATTTCGCCACGTCGTTGGCGATGGAGAATGTCGTCAGCGAGCCGCGTGTCATCAGCAACTGCTTGCCGATCTCCACGACCTCGATGAGCTTGGTCGGATCGGAATCGAGGTCAACCATGTTGCCGGCCTCGCGCGCGGCCTGGGTGCCGGTCTGCATGGCGACGCCGACATCCGCCTGCGCCAGCGCCGGCGCGTCGTTGGTGCCGTCGCCGCACATGGCGATGAGGCGGCCATTGCCCTGCTCGTTGCGGATGTAACGCAGCTTGTCCTCGGGCGTCGCCTCGGCGATGAAGTCGTCGACACCCGCCTCCGAGGCGATCGAAGCCGCGGTTACCGGGTTGTCGCCGGTGATCATCACCGTCTTGATGCCCATGCGGCGCAGCGCGGCGAAGCGATCCTTCACGTCCGGCTTCACCACGTCCTTGAGATGGATGACGCCGAGGATTCGGCCGCCATCGACGAGGCCGAGCGGCGTGCCGCCTGAACGCGCGATCCGGTCCACCGCCGCACGGAACGCGGGCGGCTCCTGCACGTCCTGGCCGGTTTGCTCACGTGCGAATTTGAGGATCGAGTCGACGGCCCCCTTGCGCAGCTTGCGGCCCCCGACATCGACGCCTGAGAGACGCGTCGTCGCCGAAAATTCGATGAACCGCGCATCGGCGGGCGCCGCCGCGCGCCGCACGTTGTATTTCTCCTGCGCCAGCGCGACGATCGAGCGGCCTTCCGCCGTTTCGTCGGCATCGCTCGCCAACAGCGCGGCTTCCGCCGCCTCGCGCTCGCTCACGCCGGAGACAGGGGTGATCTCAGTGGCGAGGCGATTGCCGAAGGTGATGGTGCCGGTCTTGTCGAGCAGCAGCGTATCGACGTCGCCGGCGGCTTCCACCGCGCGGCCGGACATCGCCAGCACGTTGAAGCGCACCAGACGATCCATGCCCGCGATGCCGATCGCCGACAGCAGCGCGCCGATGGTGGTGGGGATCAGGGTGACGAACAGCGCCACCAGCACCACGACGGAGATCGCGCCGCCGGCATAGGTCGCATAGCTCGGGATCGTCGCCGTCGCGAAGACGAAGATGATCGTGAGGCCGACCAACAGAATGGTCAGTGCGATCTCGTTCGGCGTCTTCTGCCGCTCGGCGCCCTCGACGAGCCTGATCATGCGGTCGAGGAAGGACGAGCCGGCCGACGCGGTGATCCGGATGATGATTCGGTCCGAGATCACGGTGGTGCCGCCGGTGACGGCCGACCGGTCGCCGCCGGACTCGCGGATGACCGGCGCCGACTCGCCAGTGATCGCGGCTTCGTTGACCGAAGCGATGCCTTCGATGACCTCGCCGTCGCCGGGAATGACGTCGCCCGCCACACAGACGACCAGGTCGCCGGCCTCCAGTTCGGTCGCCGGTACAGCCTCGTAGACCTCACGATTGTCGGGCATGACGAGCCGCTTTGCGACCGTCTCGGTGCGTGTCTTGCGCAAGGTGTCGGCCTGGGCCTTGCCGCGCCCCTCGGCCACTGCCTCGGCGAAATTGGCGAACAGCACGGTGAACCACAGCCACAACACGATCTGGAATTCGAAGACGACCGACTGGCCGCCGTTGACGAGATCGCGCACCAGCAGGATCGTCGTCAGCACGGTGACGATCTCGAGCACGAACATCACCGGGTTCTTGACCAGCGTGCGCGGGTCGAGCTTGACGAAGGACTGGCCGATCGCCGGCACCACGATCTTGGGGTCGAGCAGCGTCGAGACCGGCATCCGTTTGCGCAGTTTGGAGGTGTCCATTGTCTTGAGCTCCGAAAGGGTCCGCTCAGAACACTTGTCCGGCCTGCATCGCGAGCTGTTCGACGATGGGGCCGAGTGCGAGCGCGGGGAAGAAAGTCAAGCCGCCGACGATGAGGATGACGCCGACAAGCAGGCCGACGAACAGGCCGCCGGTGGTCGGGAACGTGCCGAGCGACGGCGGCACCGATTTCTTGGCGGCAAGCGCGCCGGCGATCGCCATCGCGGGCACGATCATCCAGAAGCGGCCGACGAACATCGCGACGGCACCGGTGATGTTGAAGAACAGCGTATTCGCCGAGATGCCCGCGAACGCCGAGCCGTTGTTCGCGGTACTCGACGTATAGAGATAGAGCAATTCGGAGAAGCCATGCGGGCCGTTGTTGCCGAGTTGAGGCAGCGCCTGCGGATTGACCGCCGCCACCGCCGTCCAGCCGAGCATCATCAGCGGCAGGATCAGGATGGCCAGCATTGCCATCTTCACCTCGCGCGCCTCGATCTTCTTGCCGACATATTCCGGCGTGCGGCCGACCATCAGCCCCGCGACGAACACGGTGACGACGACGAACAGCAGCATGCCGTAGAGGCCCGCGCCGACGCCACCGACAACGATCTCGCCCAGTTCCATGTTGATGAGCGGGATCATGCCGCCGAGCGCGGTGAAGCTGTCGTGCATGGCATTGACGGCGCCGCAGGAAGCCGCCGTGGTGATGACGGCGAACAGCGCGGATGCGACGATGCCGAAGCGGACCTCCTTGCCCTCCATGTTGCCGCCCGAAAGGCCCATGGCATTGAGAATGTCGTTGCCGTGCGCTTCGGCCGCGTAGCAGACGATCACGCCGGCGATGAACAGCACGCCCATGGCGGCAAGGATCGCCCAGCCCTGACGCTGGTTGCCGACCATGCGGCCGAAGACATTGGTGAGCGCAGCGCCGAGCATGAAGATCAGGAGGATCTGCAGGAAATTCGACAGCGCCGTCGGGTTCTCGAACGGATGCGCGGCGTTGGCGTTGAAGAACCCGCCGCCGTTGGTGCCGAGCATCTTGATCGCGACCTGCGAAGCGACAGGGCCGACGGCGATGGTCTGTTTCGCGCCTTCCAGTGTGCTGGCCTCGACGTAAGGGCCGAGCGTCTGCGGCATGCCCTGCCAGACCAGGAACAGGCCGGCGACGATCGAGATCGGCAGGAGGACGTAGAGCGTGCAGCGTGTGATATCGACCCAGAAATTGCCGATCGTGCGCGCCGACGCGCGGGCGAAGCCGCGGATGAGCGCGACCGCCAGCACGATACCGGTCGCCGCCGACAGGAAGTTCTGATGCGTCAGGCCGAGCATCTGCACCAGGTAGGAGAGCGTGCTCTCGCCGCCGTAGTTCTGCCAGTTGGTGTTGGTGATGAAGGACACGGCCGTATTGAACGACAGGTCGGGCGCCACGGCGGATTGCTCGGCCGGATTGAACGGCAGGAAGGCCTGCAGCCGCATCAGCGCGTAGAGAATGGCGAAGCCGCCGACGTGGAACAGCAGCATGGCGATCGTATAGCCGAGCCAACCCTGTTCGCTCTTCTCGTCGACGCCACCAAAGCGATAGAGCAGCGCCTCGACCGGCCGCAGCGCCGGCGCGAGGAAAGTGCGCTCGCCGTTGAAGACGCGCGTCATGTAGCCGCCGAGCACGGGCGTGAGCGCGGCGATGATCGCGCAGTAGAGAGCGATCTGAATCCAACCGATCGCGGTCATGACACGGTCCTCAGAACCGTTCGGGGCGCAGCAGCGCGTAGGTGAGATAGACGAGCAGCGCCGCGGTCACGAAAGCGGCGAGCGAATAGTCGATGGGCATGGCGCACCTTCAGAGGCGGTCGCAGGCGTAGGCGTAGCCGATGGTGACGACAAAGAGGCCGGCACCGATCGCCAGCATGAGGATGTCGAGCATCGCTTCCTCCCTTTCGGGACGGTTCTGGTTCGGGCTTGCAGTTAAGGGTTCGAACATAAGGAAGCGATGCGGAATGACTTTGCGGGATATCAAGAAGGCATAAAGGCCACCGCGCGGCTCGTTTATGCGGCCCTTATCCTTCCTCGCGGCTTTCCCAATCGAATTCCTATGGGCGCGCGCTCATCTTCCGGGCACCGGAGGCAGGAAAGCCTCCGCAAGAACAATAAGGAGCGATTTCATGACCCCGCTCTTTTTGAGCACTCCCGCCGCGCTGTCCTCGCTGACGCTAGGCCTGCGCTCCTGGCTCGGCCGCCTCGGCCGTCTTATCGACCGCGCCGTCAGCGCCCGTGCCGCGCGCGCGGTCCCGGAGTGGCAGATGAAACAGATTCGGTCGGAAATTCGCCGGCACGTTTGGGCGGCGCGCCTGTCGCGCGAGGACCGGAGCGCTCTGTTCGCGGCCCGAAGCCGACCTGGAAGGTCCGGCAGCGTAAGGGCGGCTCCTGGAGCGAAGCGAAGACCGACGCCGGACGCCCTTGTGAGATCGAGATGACGATCCTCTTGGTCGCGCTGCCCCGCAGGGCAGACGCTGACTTCTCTCTCGATCTTTCAGTAGCTTAGCAGCACCGTCCGGTGAATCTGGCGGCCTTCGGCCGAAATGGTGCCCCTGGCCGGACTCGAACCAGCACGATGTTTCCACCACCTGATTTTGAGTCAGGCGCGTCTACCAATTCCGCCACAGGGGCATTCGCATGGGCGGCGCGGAGGCGGCGTCCCCCGGCGCGGCGCGGATCATAGCGGCGGAACGCCGCGGGTCAACGGCGGTTCGGCCGCCATCCGCCCGGCGCACGGCAAGCCCGCGGGCAGCGCTTTCCGCCGCCGGCGGGAGGCGCCTATGATCGCCGCAGATCCGGCAGACCGGCGAAGGAGAACGCGATGAACGAAGAAGCCCTGAATACCTCGCTACGGAAGTTTCTCAAGGTGGTCGGCGTCACCTCACAGCGCGAGATCGAGAACGCCGTGCGCACCGCGGCCGCCGACGGCCGTCTGAAGGGTGCCAAATCGGTATCGGCCAAGATGGTGCTCACCATCGACAAGGCCGGGCTCGCGCACACGATCGAAGGCACGATCGATCTCGAATAGCCTCGGTCGATGCGGCAACGCGCCGCGCCCGCGCCTGCCGCGGCGTGAAACCTTGTCGCCGGCCGGCTGCTTATCCCCCGTTATGGAAAGGAGAGCAGCATGATATTGAAAGCGACGATCTGCGCGGCGGCCGCCGCCGGCTTTTTCGCGCTGGCGGCACCCGGCTCCGCGCAGGCCGCCATGCCGGTGAACGCCGGTCTTGCAATCGCTCCGGCCACGGGCGCCGATGGGAGCGGCACGGTGCAGACGGTGCGCTGGGACCGCCATCACCGCCACTGGCGTCATCATCGGTGGCATCGCCGCCATCGGGTCTGCTGGGTCAATCGCCGCGTCCACTGGCGCCACGGTCACCGTGTCGTCACCCGCGTGCGCCACTGCGCCTGGCGCTAACCTCCCGGCTTCAGCATTCGAGCGGTGGACGGCGGAGACACCCGCCGTCGCCGTCTCCGTTCAGCCGGCGTTCGGCCGGCCGAATGCGGCTTCCATTTCGCGCCGAACCTTCACGGCGGTGTCGTGTTCGTTCACCTCGACATCGCGCCACGCCAGCATGCCGCCCTCGGGGATGTCGCGCGTCAGCTTGACGTCGTGCGCGAGCCCGAGCGGCAACAGCCCGCGTGCGAGCGACACCTCGGCCGGCGTTTGCTTGCCCCAGACGCAGAACCCGCCCTCGCCGTCCAGAATCTCGCCGGCCTTGAGCGCGCGCTTGGCAGTCGCCACCACGTCGGAGCGGAAGCCGGTGGGCGCACCGGTCGGCTCGCCGCGCAGCGCACAGCTCGCGACCGAGATGCCGAGTTCGAGCCCGATCATGTGGATCGGCCGGTAAAGCGCGGCGTATTTGCCGGTGCTGTCCGGCAGCATGGCGTATTCCTTGAAGCAGCGGCGGGCATACTCCGTCTCGCCCTCGAACACCACATACGTGCCGAGCGCCAGATGATGCGGCACATCGCGCCCGTCGCGATAGACGGACGACGTCACCTCGGTGACGCCTTGCTTTTCCAGCGTGCCGCCGTCGGCCTTCGGCTTGCAGATGTCGGCGAGCTCGAAGCGCGTCGCCGGCGGAAACGCGAGGCCATCGGACTGAGGTACAAGGCCGGTGGCGTTGCACACCGCCGTCATCTCGATGCCGGACTTGGTGCCGTCGACGAAGGAATTGAACATCTTCGGGTTGATCGACTTGCGGTCGGTGATGTTCAGATATTTGTCGAGGATGTCCCAGACATTGTCGGGGTTCGACTGGTGATAATGCGGCTCGTAGCGCGTACCCTTGCCGGCGGCGATCACCTTGAAGCCGGCGGCGCGGGCCCAGTCGACCTGCTCGCAAATGAGCGCCGGCTGGTCACCCCAGGCCAGCGAATAGACGACACCGGACGCCTTCGCCTTGCGCGCCAGAAGAGGGCCGGCGACGGCATCGGCCTCGACGTTGACCATGACGATGTGCTTGCCGTTCGCGATCGCTTTGAGGCAGTGGGCGATGCCGGCGCCGGGGATGCCGGTCGCCTCGACGATCACCTCGATGCGCGGATCGGCGATCATCGCCGCGGCATCGTCGGTGACGAAGGTGGCGCGCTTTGCATGCGCGTCGGCGAACGAGCTCGCGGCGTAAGCCGCGGCGGGCCAGCCGGCGGTCGCGAGCTGGCTGCGGGCGCGGTCGACGGCGAGATCGGCGACCGCGACCACGTGCAGGCCTCTGGTCAACCGCGCCTGCGCGAGGAACATGGTGCCGAATTTGCCGGCGCCGATGACGCCGACGGTGACCGGCCTGCCGGCGGCCTCGCGCTCGAGAAGCTTGGCGTGCAGGTTCACCGTCGTCTCCCGCTTCGTTCCTCGGTGGACGACAGACGGAAACACGGCGCGCGCGGCCGCACAAGCCGAGCCGGCGGCGCCTCAGATCACTGGCACAGCGCGCTGGAGACGAAGGTTTCGGTCTTGCATTCAGGCCCGGTCGAGCGGCCGGCCATGTAGACCTTGGCCGGGCAGGTCTCGGCCGTGGTCATGTCGACGCTCTTGCCGGACTTGAAGCCCTTGGCCTTGCAGATCGCGTCCGCCGCGGCGACGCAGTCGGGCGCGCCGTTCGGCGCGATCCTGCAGACTTCGTGCCCCGAGACGACGGTCGTCGCGGAGGGAAGCTGCTTGGCCAGGGTACCTGCGGCGTCCTTGGCGGTTTCGGCCGTGGATTTCGCGGCCATGCCGGCCTCGTGGCCGAAATTCCTGAACGCGTCCTTCGCCCCGGAGACCTGCTGGTCGAGCCATTGCCCGACCGAGCCGAGGAACCCCGGCTCGTCCTGCTGCTGGCCGGGGGGTGCCGCGCCCTGCGCCAGCACCGGACCGGCGGCCAGCGCCGGCAACGCCGCCAGCAGGCCGGCGCAGAGCAGGGCCCGCATCAAACGAGGTCGAAGATGAAATCCGATGCCCATGGCCGTCGGGCTGGCCTTCGAGCCAGCCGCCCCCAGCAATCCACGGCATTCGCGCCGGCGGTTACCGGTTAAGCACCGCGGATGGCGAAATTGAGGAACCGCCGGGATTCGTCAGATCAAGTATACCGCAGCGACGATGCCGATGACGACCACGGCGGCGCCCAGCGTCACCCACAGGCCGAGCCGCTTCTCGATGATATGGCGGGCGCGCTCGCCGTAGCGATGCAGCAGGAAGGCGAGCAGGAAGAAGCGTGTGCCGCGGGCGATGACCGAGAAGAGAATGAACAGGCCGAGATTATATTCGGCAAAGCCGGAGGTGATGGTGACGATCTTGTACGGGATCGGCGTCAGCCCCTTGAGCAGGATGATCCAGGCGCCCCACTGCGCGTAGGCAGCGCGGAACGCGTCGACCTTGCTGCCATAGCCGTAGAGCTGGATCAGCCACTGCCCGACCGAGTCGTAGAGGATCGCGCCGATGGCGTAGCCGAGGAGGCCGCCGGCGACCGAAGCGATGGTGCACCACAGCGCCATCACGTAGGCGCGCTGCGGCCGCGCCAGCGACATGGGGATCAGCATCACGTCCGGCGGCACCGGGAAGAAGGAGCTTTCGGCGAAGGCGATGGCGCCCATCGTCCACATCGCGTGCGGCTTGTGCGCGGCCTCGAGGCACCAATCGTACAGGCGGCGCAGGGTCGAGCGCGGGGCGGCAGCCTCGAAAGTCATGGGACGCGGTCTCTCGGAAAAAATGCGGATCAGCGGCGCTTGCGAGCGCGCCCGCTTTCGATCGCCACGACCTTTCGCGGCGGGGCTGGTTGTACCAGCTTTTTGGGCAGTTTTTCGGCGATGCCGAACAACATCTCGCGCCGGCGCATTTCGGCCCAGACGTCGTCGGGGTGGACGCCGGCATGCGCCCAGAGCACCACGAGATTGTAGAGCAGATCCGCGCTTTCCCGCACCACCGCCTCGGGCTGGCCGTGCATGGCGTCGATGACGACCTCGACCGCCTCTTCGGCCAGTTTTTTGGCCATTTTGGCGCGTCCGGACCGAAAAAGCTTCGCCGTCCGCGACTTCGAGGGGTCCCCGTCCCGCGCGGCGATCACGGCGTCATAGAGACGGGCGACCGAATCAGTCATCCCGGGCAGGATATCCGATTGGCATGCCAAATCCGGTTAATGCGCCGATAAGTCGCGAAAATTCGACTCAGTAGGGGTAATAGCGCCGATACGGATAATGGCGGTAACGTGGTGGCGGCGGCGGATAGCCGTAATAGGACCGGTCGCGCCAGTACTCGCGCTCCTGCTCCGCCGCGGCAATGCCCATGATCGTCCCGGCCATCATGCCGAACATGCGCATCGCGGCGGCCGAGTTGCCGTGATGGTGCCGATGTTGGCTGTGGTGGCGCTTGCGCGCGCTCAGGGTCGTGCTGTCCGCGGCGGATGCGGCGACCGGCACTATCAGCGCGGCGCCCAGCACGCCGGCGGCCAGAAGCCGGATTGGTCTCGACGCTTTCATTGGCGTTCTCCGTCGTCCGTTGCGGGCGGCAGGCGGAAGCGATGCCGCGCCGGTTCGGTGGGAACAACGCCGGGCTTGGTGGTAACGATTTGCGACTTTCCGCCGCAGACGGGATCAGGCAGCCGAGCTCGCCCGCCGCGCCTGGTGCAGGACGGCAAATGCGCGCTCCTGGGCGTCGACCGGGCCATGCACGATGGCAGCGATCTGGTCCGCCAGGTGCTCGTAGACCTCCCGGTTGCCGCCATCGCGGATATGGATGGCGCTGTGCAACGGTGCCGGCTGCGGCAGCGGTGCGTTGTCCCACGCGTTCATGCCGACGGCAGCGGCGCGACGGCGTGTGGCGATCGTGTAGCCCAGACCGAGGGCGACGGCATTGCCGAGGCTGCGCATGGTCGGGCCGATAAAGACCTGCTCGTAATCGAGGCCGGCCGCGCGCAGGGTCTTCACCGCATGCCGATGGAACATCGACGGCTCACCGCAGGACACCAGCGGCACCGGCCGTCCCGGCTCCAATTCGGGCGCGCCGTCGCCGCACACCCAGACGACCTCCTGCGCCTCGCAATGGCGGGCATCGTGCGGCCGCACCGGCGACAGGCCGATCAGCAAATCGACCTCGCCCATATGCATCTGGCGCAACAGCGAATCGTAGCCGTCCGAGCGCACCACAAAGCGCACGTCCGGGCGCTCGAGACGGAAGCGCCCGAGGACGTTGGGCAGCACGCCGGCGACGAACTCGCTGGGCGTGCCGATGCGGACGATCAGGTCCGAACGCACCGTGGCGGCGCCCAGCCCGACGATTTCGTCATTGAGCGACAGCAGCCGCCGCGCACGGGCGACCACGCGCTCGCCGCGCGCCGTGAGGGAAACCCCCTGCCCGGTGCGCTCGAACAAATCGGCGCCGATGAGCTGCTGCAGCCGCTTGATTTGCGCACTGACTGCGGGCTGCGTGACGCCGAGCGAATTGGCCGCCTTGGTGTAGCTGCGCAGATCGACGACAGCGACGAGGGTCCGCAGGAGATCGGTCGGTATGTTCGTCATCCAGACTGGCCCCCAGCGTATGCAAATCTCTGCATACGAAGAATCTTTCCCGGGCAGACTAACACGTCTCCGGAGACGATCAATTTTTGAATTTTCAAATTTCGTCTACCGCGCGACATCCCTTCAATTCGCGGTAAACTTTCGCCGGGACAACGCCCACGGCGGTCATTTGATCCGTTCGAGGATGCTCACGTAATTTGCAACCGAAGTTCCGCCCATATTGAATATACCGCCTAAAGTCGCATCCCTGACCTGCAACTCGCCCGCCCCGCCGACGAGTTGCATTGCCGTCATGGCGTGCATCGACACCCCGGTCGCTCCGATCGGGTGACCCTTGGCCTTGAGGCCGCCGGACGGATTGATCGGCAATTTGCCGTCCTTTTGCGTCCACCCTTCCTTGATCGCGACCGCGCCCTGCCCCTCTTTGGTCAGGCCCATCGCCTCGTATTCGATCAATTCCGCGATGGTGAAACAGTCGTGGGTCTCGACGAAGGAGAGATCATCGAGCGCGAGGCCGGCGCCGCTCAAAGCCCGCTGCCAGGCGACGGCGCAGCCCTCGAATTTGAGGATGTCGCGGCGCGACATCGGCAGAAAGTCCTGCACGTGCTCGGCCGAACGGAAGGCGACCGCCTTGTCGAGGCTGAGCGCGGTCGCGACGTCGGCGAGCACGACTGCAGCGGCACCGTCGGACACGAGCGAGCAGTCGGTGCGCTTGAGCGGACCGGCGACGAAGGGATTCTTATCACTTTCGGTGCGGCAGAAGTGGTAACCGAGGTCCTTTCGCATCTGCGCATAGGGGTTGCCGACCCCGTTCTTGTGATTCTTGGCCGCGATCATCGCCAGGGCGTCGGATTGATCGCCCCACTTCTGGAAGTACAGGCCGGCGATCTTGCCGAAGATGCCGGCAAAGCCGCCGTCGATATCGGCTTCCTCGCGCACATAGGACGCCTTGAGCAGGTTGCGGCCGATCTCGGGGCCCGGCGTCGTCGTCATCTGCTCGACGCCGACCACCAGGACGATGCGGGCGGCGCGCGCTGCGATCGACTTGAGGCCCTGGTGCACCGCAGCCGAGCCGGTGGCGCAGGCGTTCTCGACCCTGAGCGCACGCTTGAAGCGAAGGTCCGGGGAGGCCTGCAGCACCAAAGAAGCGGTAAAATCCTGCGGTGAGAAGCCGGCATTGAAATGCCCGAGGATGATCTCGTCGACGTCGCCGGCTGCGACCCCGGCATCGGCGAGCGCATCGGTCGCCACGCGCACGATCAGGCTTTCGACGCTCTCGCCGCTCAACTTTCCGAACGGGGTATGGGCCCAACCGACAATCGCTGCCGTCATCTGTCGCGCTCCTTTGCCGAACTTTCGGCGCATTAACCGGTGACCGTGCCGCGATCACCATATATGCAAAAAGGGGATGGCTCGCTTTGCCTCGCAGCCGAAGCTCCTTTACCCTAGCATTTCCGCCTGTGGAACTCACCCGTTTCCGAGGCCCGCGGCCAATCCCGGACCGCCAAGGATGAGCCTGTTGTCCCGCTTCTCGTTCCGGTCCCGGATTTTTGCGTTTGCCGCAATCGCCGCGACCCTGTGCGCCACGGCGCCGCGCGCGCATGCCGAGGCCAAGCTCCTGATCGACGCGGCGACCGGCAAGGTGCTCTACGCCGACAACGCGACCTATCCGTGGTACCCGGCGTCGGTGACCAAGCTGATGACGCTCTACACGACCTTGAGCGAAATCAAGGCCGGACACATCACGCTCAACACGCTGCTGACGGTCTCGCGCAACGCCGCCGCGCAGCAGCCCACCAAAATGGGCTTCAAGGTCGGCACCACCGTCACCGTCGACAATGCGATCAAGATGCTGATGGTGAAGTCGGCGAACGACATGGCGGTCACCATCGCCGAAGGCGTCGGCGGCTCGATCGAAGGTTTCGCCGACCTGATGAATGCGAATGCCCGCAAGCTCGGCATGACGCAGTCCAATTTCGTGAACCCCAACGGCCTGCCGGCCGAGAACCACGTCACGTCGGCGCGCGACCTCGGCATCCTGGCGCGGTCGCTGATCACCGAATTCCCGCAATACGACGCCTACTGGCACATCCATTCGATCCGCTACGGCAGCCGCATCATCCGCAACTACAACAAGCTGCTCGACCGCTATCCCGGCGCCGACGGCATGAAGACCGGCTTCATCTGCGCCTCGGGCTACAATCTGGTGGCGTCGGCCACGCGCAACGGCCATCGGCTGATCGCCGTCGTTCTCGGCGCCTGGTCCGGCGCGGTCCGCACGCAACAGGCGGCGGAGCTGCTCGAGCGCGGCTTCAACAGCACGCAATTGTCGTGGCTCACGCCGTCGCTCGGCACCGTCAACGAACTGGCGCCGATCGACGCCCAGCCGCCGAACCTGCGCGACGAGATGTGCGGCAATCATCGACGCAAGCCGCCGTCCGAGGACAACGAAGAGGAGCCGGATGGCGCCGAAACGGCGGCCAGCGGCGAGACGCCCGGCAACGGCCAGGGCTTCATGCTGTCGAGCCTCGCCAAGGGCAAGTTCGTGCTCGGCCCGCCGGTCGAGACCGAGCCGCCGATCGTGGTCTTCACCGGGCCGGCCGACCATCCCGATCCCGCGCCGGTCGCGACCGCCGTGAAGAAGAAGCCGAAGGCCAAGCACACGGCAAAGGCGACGGCGGAGACGCAGTCGGCGAAGAAGGCCGAGCCGGCCAAGCCTGCGCACAGCAAGACGGCGGCGACCAAGAAGGCCAAGCCGAAGACGGGCACGGCTGCACAATGACCGCGACTGCCGACGCGGCCGCCTCCCGGCGCAAGCCGCCGATGCCGCTCACCGTCCTCACCGGCTTCCTCGGCGCCGGCAAGACCACGCTGCTCAACCGGCTCCTGAAGGACCCGGCGCTCGCCGACACCGCCGTCATCATCAACGAGTTCGGCGAGGTCTCGCTCGACCACCTGCTGGTCGAGCACATCGGCGACAACATGGTGCTGCTGCAGTCGGGCTGCCTGTGCTGCACGATGCGCGGCGACCTCGTCGATGCGCTCGAGCGCCTGCTGCGCGACCTCGACAACGGGCGCGTGCGCTTCAAGCGCATCCTGCTCGAGACCACCGGCCTGGCCGACCCCGCGCCGGTGCTGCACACGATGATGTCGCACCCCTATCTGCTGCTGCGCTATCGGCTCGACGGCGTCGTCACCGTCGTCGATGCGGTCAATGGCGATGCCACCCTCGATGCGCACGCGGAAGCGGTCAAGCAGGCGGCGGTCGCCGACCGCATCGTGCTGACCAAGACCGATCTCGCAAGCGCCGCCGAGCGCGCGCGCATCCTCGCGCGGCTGCATGCGCTCAACCCGGCGGCGCCGGTGCTCGACGCCGCGCACGGCGAGGCCACGGCCGAGCGGCTGCTCCACGCCGGCCTCTACGATCCCGAGCGCAAGATCCCGGACGTGAAGCGCTGGCTGGCGGCGGAGGCCTATGCCGACGCGCCGCACGGCCACCATCATCACGGTCACGATCATCATCACGATCACGAGCACGACCACGCCGATCTCGACCGCAACCGGCACGACGACCGCATCCGCTCCTTCGTCATCGTCACCGATCAGGCGGTGCCGGCCGGCACGCTGGAGATGTTCCTCGAGCTCGTGCGCGCCAATTACGGCGGCAACCTGCTGCGGCTGAAGGGCATCGTGAAGCTCGCCGAGATGCCCGATACGCCCGTCGTCGTGCATGGCGTGCAGCACGTCTTCCACCCGACGGCGCGGCTCGACCGCTGGCCCGACGCCGACCATCGCACGCGGCTGGTGTTCATCACCCGCGATCTGGCCGAGGCCACGGTGCGCGAACTGTTCGACGCCTTCATGGGCCGCGTCGCGCCCGACCGGCCCGACCGCGCGGCCCTGACCGACAATCCGCTGGTGCCGTTCGGCGGACGCTAGGCGCCGCCGCGCCCATCCCTGTCCCTTTGTCGCGCGCCCTTGCATGAGGCCGCCATTCGACTCATGCTCGCGCGACAAGCGCCGATTCAAAGGCGCGACGCGGGGGACACACGTCATGGAGCGAATCTGGCTGCGGCATTATCCCCCGGGCGTTCCCGCGGACATCGACGTCTCGCGCTATGCCTCGCTGGTGGCCATGTTCGACGAGAGCTTCGCGGTCCATGCGCAGCGCGAGGCCTGCGTCTGCATGGGCCAGGCGCTGACCTACGCCGCGCTCGACGAGGCGTCGCGCGCTTTCGCCGCCTTCCTGCAGTCGCGCGGCATCGGCCGCGGCGCGCGCGTCGCGCTGATGATGCCGAACGTGCTGCAATATCCGGTGGCCATCGTCGGCACCTTGCGCGCCGGTTGCACGGTGGTGAACGTCAACCCGCTGTACAAGCCGCGCGAGCTCGAATTCCAGCTGGCCGACTCCGGCGCCGAGGCGATCGTCGTGCTGGAGAACTTCGCGGCGGTGCTGCAGGAAGCCCTGCCGCGGACGCAGGTGAAGCACGTCGTCGTCGCGGCCCTCGGCGACATGCTCGGCCCGATCAAGGGCGCGCTGGTGAACGGCGTCGTGCGGCACGTGAAGAAGATGGTGCCGCGCTGGAGCATCCCCGGCGCGGTGAAGTTCAACGACGCGCTCGCCGCCGGCCGCCGCGCCGGCTTCAGCTCTGCCGATATCGGCCCGGACGACGTCGCGTTCCTGCAGTACACCGGCGGCACCACCGGCGTCGCCAAGGGCGCGATCCTCCTGCACCGCAATCTCGTCGCCAACGTGCTGCAGATCGACGCCTGGCAGGCGCCGGTCATCGCGCTGCCGCCGCCCGTCGAGCGCATGGTGATCGTCACCGCGCTGCCGCTCTATCATATCTTCGCACTGACCGCGTGCTTCCTGTTCGCCGCCAGCAATGGCGGCCTGTGCATCCTCATTCCAAATCCGCGCGACATTCCGGGGCTGATCAAGGAGCTCGCGAAGCACAAGGTGAATTCGCTGCCGGCGGTGAACACGCTGTACAACGCGATGCTGCACCATCCCGACTTCAAGACGCTCGACTGGAGCGGCCTCAAATGCGCGGTCGCCGGCGGCATGGCCGTGCAGCGAAGCGTTGCCGAGGCCTGGAAGCAGGCGACCGGCAAGCCGATCATCGAGGGCTACGGCCTGTCCGAGACCTCGCCGGTGCTCACCTGCAACCGCGGCGACATCGGCGAATGGACCGGCACCATCGGCCTGCCGCTGCCGTCGACCGAGATCGCCATCCGCGACGACGCCGGCCACGACGTGCCGATCGGCGCGGAAGGCGAGATCTGCGCGCGCGGGCCGCAGGTGATGCCGGGCTACTGGCAGCGGCCGGACGAGACCGCGCGGGTGATGAGCGCGGACGGCTTCTTCCGCACCGGCGACCTCGGCATCATGGACGAGACCGGCCGCGTGCGCATCGTCGACCGCAAGAAGGACATGATCACCGTCTCCGGCTTCAAGGTGTTCCCGAACGAGGTCGAGGACGTCGCCATGAGCCAGGGCGGCCTGCTCGAATGCGCGGTCGTCGGCGTGCCCGACGCGCATTCCGGCGAGGTGCCGAAATTGTTCGCGGTGAAGAAGGACCCGACGCTGACCAGCGCGCAGCTGCACGACTTCCTGAAGACGCGGCTGACGAGCTACAAGGTGCCGCGGCATATCGAATTCCGCACCGAGCTGCCGAAGTCGAACGTCGGCAAGATCTTGCGCCGCGCGCTGCGCGAAGAGAGCGCGCACAAGGAGCAGGCATGAGCGAAGTTGCGCCGCCGGCCAGCGCCGGCGA
>Ga0187815_10000583_pt1 | contig 17420 bp, 15 predicted proteins | sample NC_S_5_FD_132962 | JGI IMG/M metagenome (GOLD analysis project Ga0187815, IMG submission 132962) | Wetland sediment microbial communities from Neuse River Estuary, North Carolina, USA - ASW-S_5 | ecosystem: Environmental > Aquatic > Freshwater > Wetlands > Sediment | place: USA: North Carolina...
CTCGCGCAGCTTGTGCGTGATCAGCACCACCGTCTTGCCCTGTTTCTTGAGCTGCTCGAGGATGCGGAACAGATGATCGGCCTCGGCCGGCGTCAGCACGCCGGTCGGCTCATCAAGGATCAGGATTTCGGCGCCGCGATAAAGTGCCTTGAGGATTTCCACGCGCTGCTGCAGCCCGACAGGCAGTTCCTCGATCACCGCGTCAGGATCGACCTCCAGCCCGTATTCGCGCTCCAGCCGGCGCAGTTCCGAGCGCGCCTTGGATATGGAGTTGTTTAGTAACGCCTCGCCCTCAGCGCCGAGGATGACGTTTTCAAGCACGGTGAAGTTCTCCACCAGCATGAAGTGCTGGTGCACCATGCCGATGCCCGCCGCGATCGCGTCGTTGGACGAACGGATGGCGGCCGGCTTGCCGTTGACGCGGATTTCGCCGCTGTCTGCCTGATAGAAGCCGTACAGGATCGACATCAGCGTCGACTTGCCGGCCCCGTTCTCGCCGATGATGCCGTGGATTGTTCCCGGCGCGATCTCCAGATTGATGTCACGATTGGCGTGGACGGCACCAAAATTCTTGTTGATGCCGATCAACTCGATTGCAGCTTCCGCCATACGACGGCTCACCCCTGTGTTTTTATCGTTTGGGCGGAGGATAGCATGGCGCAACCCCAGCCAGCGCGGCACAAGGCCGTAGATTACTCTCGACAAATCGCCAGGCTCTTGTCAATTTCCAAGGCGACAGCGGGCGCGATATCGACAGATTGTCGAGGATTTGTGGCAGATTTCCCGCATTATTCCCGCCCTAACCCCGAAGAGGATGCGACATGACATCGCCCGACGACCGGCTGACCACGCTCGAGATCCGGGCGGCGGAGCAGGAAAAGACCATTGAAGAACTGTCCGGACAGATCGCCGAACAATGGAACGTGATCGATCGGCTGCAGAAGAAGCTCGATGGGCTGACCGACCGTTTTCTAGCCCTTGAGGCGCAGACCGCGCCCGGCCACGAAATAACCAAGCCGCCGCACTGGTGAGCCATCATACGGCTCCGCCGACGGCGGCCTGGTCGTCTCATCTACGGTGTTATTGGGGTGCCCGCAACTCGACGCGGGCCTTGCGAAACGGCAGGCTAGGGCCTGCCAAAGTTACTCTGCGGCACTACCTGCCGCAGGCGGCGCAGTCCATTTTCGCGATATTGACGCGAGTTTGAGAAAGCAACGCGGCCTGCCTTTCCATGGTACGGTTGCTGGCATGTTCCACGAGGTTGCGGACGTCATCGATATGCACGCCATCGCGTGCCATGACCTTCAGGATGATCGGTTCGCTCAACAGATCCTCGAGCGTCGCTTCTTTCCATTCCGCCATATTCGCCTCCTGTCGATTTCAGGCACCCGGAATATAGGTGTCGAGCGTGACGTTGCGATGGCGCACAGATGACAAGTTGATAAAAAAATTCCCCGTTCACGGTCAGTTGATCCGCCTGTCCGCGATCACTGTTCCGTTGGCTGGCGCGAACCCCCGAAACAGCCGGGATCCAATTCCGTGCATGAGGAGGGCGAACCCGCGACGTGGCGGCCGGAATGCCGGACGAGTTCGGAAAAAGCGGCGGCAAACACCGCGATGATCAGCAGCAGCAGGCAAAGGCGAATTGTCATCAATCCCCCTGCGGACGCTTGCGCGACGACACCCCCGAAGCGCGATTTTTGTCATCTTAAGGCATTTCAACCGCCAGACGAAACCCAGCATCACCTAATCCGATCGTCGGACCGTGGTTATCGAATTGGAGCATGGATTGCTGCGACGATGAGAGGGGAGAGTCTGGCAGGGAGCGGCCCCGCCAAATTGCCAAAACAGCGTCGTGAGGTGTTATGTCTGCGACAGAGCAGCCTTGTTATCGAGGCGCCGTCGCCGCGATCAGAGCTTTCGGAGTCCGAATACGCTCTTATGCCGAGGCACATCAGCTATTCTTCAGAAACCGCTCGAAGGCCTCAAGCGTCTTTTCGCTGACATGATGCTCAATGCCTTCGGCATCGTTCCTCGCGGTGTCGGGGTCTACGCCAAGGCGACAAAGGAGAGCCTCGACGATCTCGTGCCGGCGGCGCGCGGTGGCCGCCAGACGCTGGCCTTCCTCGGTCAGGAACACCCCCCGATAAGGACGCTGTGTGACCAAGTTCTCCTCGGCGAGCCGTTTGAGCATCTTGGCGACCGTCGGCTGGGTGACCCCGAGGCGCTGCGCGATATCCGTTTGGCGCGCCTCGCCCAAATGCTCGATCAGATCGGCAATCAACTCGACATAGTCTTCCATCAGTTCCGTGCGCCGGGCATCGCGACTTTTCTGGAAGGCCTCGGCTTGCGTCTCGACTTCGGTCGGGGACGAACGGCTTTCTCGGGAAGTTCGCAATTTCATAGAAGGACACCTTCGCGCAGTCGAGAGTCACGCTTTAAAGTTAAACCTCGACCATAACTAATGCAGCACCGCTATGAAACCCTGCCCGCGTTTCAGACCAGCAGCTATCCAAGCCCCGGGATCGGAACGCCGAACGTATCGAGCAGCAGGACAACGTTCAGGAACAGGATAATGATCGCTCCGAGGATCGCGACGATGTCGGTCAACCGACCATTGGCGAAGTCGCCCATGATGGCGCGGCTGCGGGTGAACATCACGAGTGTGACCATGGGAATTGGCAGTGCGAAGGACAGAACGACCTGGCTGTAGACAAGAGCTTCGGTCGTGTTCACCCCCATCAGCACCACGGCGAATGCCGGCAGCATCGTCACCAGGCGGCGCACCCAGATCGGGATGCGGAAGCCGACGAAGCCCTGCATGATCATCTGTCCGGCCATCGTGCCGACCGCGGACGATGAAATGCCCGAAGCCATCAGCGAGATGAGGAAGAAGCCGGCGGCCGCCCCGCCAAGCAGCGGCGTCAGGGAATGATAGGCACTCTCGATCTCGGCAACGTCAGGGTGACCGGCGTGGAAGGCGGCCGAAGCCATGATCACCATGGCCATGTTGACCGCGCCGGCAACCGTAAGCGCAATGACGCATTCCCAGTTCGAGAAACGCACCAGCGTGCGGCGCTCGCCGTCGTCGCGCGCCCGGACTCTGTTCTGCATCAGGCCGGAATGGAGATACAGGGCGTGCGGCATGACGGTCGCGCCGATGATGCCGACCGAAATCGTCAGCGCCGCGGCATCCGGCATCGACGGCACGATCATGCCGACGGCCGCCTGCCCCCAGGCGACAGGTGCGATGACCATCTCGGCGACATAGCAAAGGCCGATGGTTGCAACGAGCGCGCCGATGATGAGCTCTATCGGCCGGAAACCGCGCCCCTCGAACAGCAATACGCCATAGATCACGACCGCAGTGACCACCATGCCGGCAATCAGAGGCATCTGGAAGAGCAGCGCCAGCCCGATCGCGCCGCCGAGGAATTCAGCCAAGTCGGTGGCCATCGCCGCCACCTCGCTGACCGCCCACATCGCATAGCGAACCGGCGCCGAGAATTCGTCGCGGCACATCTCCGCGAGGTTGCGGCCGGTAATTATGCCAAGCTTGGCCGAGAGGGCCTGGAACAACATGGCGATCAGGTTCGCCATCAGCACGACCCACAGCAGCGAATAGCCGTAGCCCGAGCCTGCCTGGATGTTCGTCGCGAAATTGCCGGGATCCATATAGGCGATCGATGCGATCATGGCGGGCCCCGCGAAAAGCAGCTTCGAGCGCACGCCTCGACGCCGACCGGCCAGCACCTCGCGTATATGCGCATCCGTGCGTTCCGATAGCGTCTGTACAGACACAGTGTCCATTATTGCGTTCCTCAGCCGGCTTCAGTAAAGTATAGCTGCTGCTATATTGATGTCAATATACTATAATGAAGAGCATTAGCTAACGCACACCAGCGACAGCGCCTTCAGAGCGACCGTTCAGCGCCGATGAGACCAGGACCACATCGTCATTCCTGAAAGAGCGCGCATTTGCTCTCCGGTTACACCACCCTAGATGTTGTCATTACCTCCCATGAGGAACAGGGGAGGCAGTTCAACCTGGAGGCCGGAGGCGTGAACAAGAAGAATGACCAGCTGTCGGCGGAAGGAGGCCCCATCGACGAGAAAAAAAGGGGCGCGCGTCGCTATCGGAAAGAAATAATGAGGCTTCAGGTGGAACTGGCTCACTTGCAGGCCTGGGTGAAGAAATCCGGCGCGCGTATCGTGATCATATTCGAGGGCCGCGATGCTGCCGGAAAAGGTGGCATCATCAAGCGGATTGTGGAACGGGTCAGCCCGCGCGTCTTTCGCGTCGTCGCCTTGCCGTCTCCGACAGAGCGCGAAAGATCACAAATGTATATGCAGCGCTACATCGCGCATTTGCCTGCGGCGGGCGAAGTCGTCATCTTCGATCGCAGTTGGTACAACCGCCCCGGAGTGGAGCGCGTTATGGGTTTCTGTTCCGATAAGCAGGCACGGCGCGCCCTCGAACTTGCACCCCGCGTTGAAGCAGCGATCGTAGAAAACGGAATAATCCTTCTGAAATACTTCCTGACCGTCAGCGAAGAGGAACAGGAGCGCCGGTTCCACCGACGCATCGATGACCCCCTGAGGCAGTGGAAACTCAGTCCGATGGACATCGAGTCCTACCGGCGCTGGTGGGACTATACGCGCGCATACGACGAGATGATCCGCATGACCGACAGCCAGCATGCGCCTTGGTGGATTGTGCCAGCGGACAACAAGAAGCTCGCCCGCATCAACTGCATCAGCCACATCCTGAAATCGATCCCGTATGAAAGGGTCAAGTTCAAGGTGCCGGACTTGGGCAAGCGACAAAGGCGGCCGGATGATTTCGTCGAGGACGACACTTTTCGCAACATCGTCCCGAACATGCTCGAGCAACGCTAAGCGTCCGCTCGCGCTCGGAGCTGCCGTGAACGTGAAAATTATCCCATTGGTGTACGACATCCTGGCCCTACGCCATAGATATTGAGCAGCAGCCTGACGACGTCAGGCATGTCTCATTGCGACGCTTTCCTGGTTCTGCAACGGAGCTTGGACATGGCAGATAACGTGCACCCGGCGGCCACTGGTCATTTGCCAATATTCATCACCGCGCCCGGGGAGACGGATGCTCTCCTCGTCGTGATGGTCGTCTTCCTCATCCTGATGATCTTCCTGATCGGTATCCTGTACCTGCGGCTGCACGCCCTTCCCGAACACATCGCTCACGGAGCCAGCAAAACCCAGTTGCAGATGGTTGCGGTGCTCGCGCTGATTGCCCTGTTCACACACAATCATCTGTTCTGGATCGCAGCGCTGTTATTGGCGCTGATCGAGATTCCGGATTTTTCCGGGCCCATGAATTCGATTGCGAGTTCGCTTCGGAAAATCGCTGGCGGCACAGACGGGCCGGTTGACGCTCCGCCTCCGCAACCGGCTCCGACGCCGGCAAGATCCGAGACCGTTATCCCGGAAGCGACTCCTGGCGCACCGAGCCCTACGCTTGGCGAGGATATTTCAGAGCGGAAGGAATGAACCATGCTTGAGTTCATGATCTGCTCGCTGCTCACGATCTTTCCGGACTATCTGTTCCGTCGTTACGTCCAGGGCAAGAGGATCGGCCGGGAGATCAATCTCTATTCGATGTGGTTCGAATTGCGTTGGGGCATCACCGCGTGCGTGATCCTCACGCTCTCGCTCATCACGATGATTTTCTACTTCCACCCCTCGGCCGAGAACGCCACAGCAGTGTTCCGCACTGTCACGATATTGCCGGAAACGACCGGACGTGTGGCCGAGGTTTTTGTCGGCACCAATGAGAAAGTGCCCGCCGGCGCTCCTCTGTTTCGGCTGGACGACACGGAGCAGAAGGCCGCTGTCGAAACCGCCCAGCGGCGCGTGACCGAAACAGACGCTGAGATAGAGGTAACGCAAACCGAGCTGGCGGGGGCGGATGGCGTGATTACGCAGGCCCAGGGCGCTTACCAACAAGCGCTTGACGAGTATGAAACACAAGTCGAGCTCAACCGGCGCAATCCGAATGTCGTGGCAAAGCGGGAAATCGAAAGGCTCCAGGTGGCAGTGCAGGCCAAAGAGGGCGGGGTGGCCGCCGCGGTGGCAAACAAGCAGACCTTGCAGACCAAAATTTCTTCGCTGCTGCCGGCGCAGAAAGCGAGCGCGGAAGCGGCCCTGGCCGAGGCGCAGGTGGATTTGGACAAGACCGTTGTTCGCGCAGGCACTGCCGGAACGGTTCAGCAGTTTGCGCTGAGGGTCGGCGACGTCGTCAATCCGATGATCCGCTCTGCCGGCATTCTCGTGCCCGAGGATCGCCGCATAGGGTTGGTGGCAGGCTTCGGCCAGATAGAGTCCCAGGTCATCCGAAAGGGGATGATCGCCGAGGCAACGTGCATCGGCAAACCGTTCACGATCATCCCGATGGTCGTGACCGAAGTGCAGTCTGTCATTGCCACCGGCCAGGTGCGCCCGACGGAGCAACTCGTCGACATTCAACAGATGGCTCGTCCGGGAACCCTGACCACCTACCTTGAGCCTCTCTACGAGGGGCAACTTGCCGGAATCCCTCCTGGCAGCACCTGCATGGCCAATGCCTATACGAGCAATCATGACGAACTGACCCATGGAGGCCTGAGTGCGCCCCGCTGGTTTTTTCTGCATATGGTGGACGCCGTTGGCTTGGTACACGCCATGATCTTGCGGCTGCAGGCGATTCTGCTGCCTGTCCAGACGTTGGTGCTGTCAGGGCACTGAGGGAGGTGGCCCGGATGCATTTTGCCCGTCCTCGATTGGCTTTCCTCGCAGGACTGGAGGGCTATCAGCGGGCATGGCTGGGCAACGACATCTCAGCGGGACTCGCGATTGCCGCGGTGGGGCTGCCGAGCGCCATCGCCTATCCGGCAATAGCTGCCCTGCCGCCTCAAACTGGTCTCTATGCAAGCATTACGCCCCTGATTGCCTATGCTCTCTTCGGCCCGTCACGCCAACTGATCGTAGGGCCGGACGCCGCGACCATGACTGTTCTGGCTGCGGTACTGACCTCGATCTTTGCCGTTCCCGGCACGAGTGCCGACCGCGTATCGGTGGCGGCGCTGCTGGCGCTGGCGGTCGGCGCCATGTGCCTTGGCGCGCGTGTAGTACGACTGGGCGTTTTGGCGAATTTCCTTTCGCGTCCCATCCTGACGGGCTTCTTTGCCGGTATTTCGCTTTCCATCCTGATTGGGCAGATCGGCCGCTTTACCGGCATGAAGATCGAATCCGACGGGTTGGTCGCACCCATTCTGGAACTTGTGCGCAACGCCGGATCGATCCATTGGCCATCTCTCTTCCTGGCCTTGGGCTGCTTTGCCGTCCTACAGATTGCGCGCGCCGCGCATTCTCGAATTCCCGGACCGATACTTGTTGTCGTTCTCGCAACTCTGCTTTCGGCGATCTTCAACTTTGAAGCCCGAGGCATTGCAGTGGTAGGCGACATTCCCAGCGGCCTCCCGCCATTGACGCTCCCGAGCATCACCGGCGTCAATTTTCAGTCACTGCTGCTGGGAAGCGCCGCCATCTTTCTTGTCGGCTTTGGGTCGGGTATCATCGCTGCCCGCAGCTTCGAAGCGAAAACCGGGCGCAAAGTGGATGCGAACCGGGAACTGACCGGCTTTGGCGCCGCAAACCTCGCTGCCGGATTGTTCGGTGCTTTCCCCGTAACGGCGTCCGATTCCCGAACAGCAGTCAACATACTCGTTGGAGGCCGGTCGCAGATTGCGAGTCTCGTCGCGGCCGCCGCGCTGATGGCGACATTGCTTTTCCTGGGAAGCGTTCTACGCATATTGCCCATCCCCGCGTTGGGCGCGATCCTGGCAGCAACAGCGCTTAGCCTGATCGACGTGGGTGCATTGAAGCAAACCTGGCGGGTCAGCCGCATAGAGTTCGTTTTTGCGCTTGTCGCCATGTGGGGGCCGATCGGATTGGGCGTGCTGAATGGCGTCATCATCGCCATTGTCGCCACACTGGTTTATCTGCTTCAAAAGAGCATGTATCCGCACGACGCCCTGTTGGGGCGAATTCCCGGTCGAGACGGGTTTTACAAGCTGCACCGTGTGCCGGGAGCCAGTCCGGTCGCCGGCCTCGCGGTATACGTCATCCAGGGCAGCCTGCTTTTCTACAACACCGACTATGTTCAGCAGCGGCTGCTCAAAGTCGCTGACAGCTTGCCGCCAGACACGCGCTGGTTCGTCATCGACGCGAGCGCCATTCCGCACATAGACAGCACAGCGACCATAATGCTGGACGAACTTGATGCGGACCTGCAGAAACGAGGGATCGCTCTCGGTCTCGCGGAACTGCATTCCGATGCCAGGGCAATGCTCGATCGTGCCGGAGTGATCGACAAGATCGGTCCGGCGATGGTATTCGAAAGCATCGCGGATGCCTTCAATGCGTTCAACGCCGCCGACAGCGCGGCACACTAATGGCGTCGAATTCGTGCTATTTCTTTCACTCGAATTCGGCTGGCGCCCAATTCAGGAACAGACCAACATCGCCGGGTATACCGCCGGGGAAGTTGATGATCATCGCTTTCAGTTTGTATCCTTGCGGCTTGCCAAAACGCTGATAGCGCTCGAAGAACTCTTTCGCCTTTCCTTGCAGCGTTTCCGGCCAGTCTTTGTCGCCGCTGTTTATTGCGCGTCCACTATCCGTGCAAAGGTTGGAGGGGAAGCTGTAGACCATCGCCTCGAACTTGCCTTCGCGCACCGCGTTTTCGACGAGATTGCGCACCATCGCGATTTCGTCCGGGGTTACGTGATGACGCAGGAAGTCATCAGTAAACTTCGTTAGTTCCTGCTCTTGCGATGCCTTAAGCTTACGTTCCTTCTCCATCTCCTCCATTTGCTTCTGGAGAAGCTGCATGCGCAAATCTTTGGCACTTACAGGCGTTGCGTTGGGATCGATCTTTTCTGGCATGTCCTTGCTCCATTTCCAGCCAAGAAATGGTCTTCGGTCGTCACCCGAGGAAATACAGCCATTGGGGCTCTCTAGGCACGCGCCAATTTAGCCAGCGCAAAGCATAGTCCCCAATCAACATGTTGTCACGTGTGCTGAACCGCACCGGGTTGACAGACCAAGGGAGCGATGACCGAGAGGCGAGTATGTCTTGCGCACAGCGAGCGGCCGCCCCACCAGGGCTCCAACGTGATTGCGATCGGCATCGAGCACTGGCCAATCCCGACCTTCCCCGCCGCACCGGAACGGTATGCGCGCAACCAGCGCTCGCCTCGGACAAGCCGCCTTTGAACTGGAACTGCCCTGGGATCGGCCTCGCTCTTCGGGCAGCTACGTTTGTGATGACTTGTCCTGATTGCCTTATTTCCGCACCGCGCTAGTTGCACGGAAAATGATATGACACTCAGCAAACCGGCATCGCAACATGCCGGAAGCGAGGTCGCCATGATGCGGATTAGCTTGGCTTTGGTGGCTGCATCCCTAGCAATTGTCGCCACCGGTGGAACACCTTCTCCAACTATCGCCCAGGAACAAACGCAAGCCGCGAATGTCCCGTCCGCGGGTACCGCGGCCCCGCTCACCCAACACGAGATGGAGATCCTGGTCGCGCCCATCGCGCTCTATCCCGATGAACTGGTCGCACTGATCTCGCAAGCGGCGCTCTATCCGCTTCAGATCGTCGAGGCCGAACGCTATCTTGAGCAGTACGCCACGGACAAAAGTCTGAAACCCAAGGCAAGTTGGGACGAGAGCGTAATCTCGCTGCTCAACTACCCCGATATCGTCAAGAAGATGAGCGGCGATCTCGACTGGACGCAGAAGCTGGGCAACGCGATCGCCTCTCAGCAAAAGGATGTGTTGATGGCCATTCAGCAACTGCGCCATCAGGCGGTTGCCAAGGACATCATCAAGTCCGACGACAAGATCAAGGTGACGGAGGACAACGACAAGGTCGTCATCCAGTCGGCGAGCCCGGACACGATCTATGTGCCACAATATGAGCCGCAAATGCTCTACGTGGCCGACTATCCGCCCGAGCCGATCTCCTACTATCCCGAAGCCTATCCGGACTACTGGTACCCGACGGCCCCGTTCTTCGCCGCAGCACTGACCGGCGCGGCGTGGGCTGCCGCCATCGACTGGAACGACTGGGGAATCTGGGGTGGACGCTGGGGCGGCGACATCGATATCGACTGCGACCACTGCTTCAAGAACCGTGCCTTCAACGGCAGGATGAATTTCAACGACGTCGATTGGCGAAACGTCGACCGCTCGAAAATCAACATCAACCAGGATCAAATGGCGAAGTTCAACCAGTCGAACGTCAGGAACAGCCTGGAACGCAACAGCGCCAATGACCTGCGCAACCGGACTGCCAGCATCGGGAACGAGCGCAAGCCAGCCAATGCAGCCAATGCAAAGAATGTCCGCAAGAGCACACTCGAGGGATTGAAGAGCCAGCCTGAGCGGAACAAGGTTAGTGCGAACAAGCCGAACGTCAACAAGGCCAAGGCCGGAAATGTCAGCGCCAAGAAGGCTGCTCCCAAAAAGGCAAATGCCGGCAAGGCCAATGTCAAGACGGCGACCAATGTCAACCGGCCATCCGGCAAGGGGAAGTCCGCAGGCCGGGCCAACAATCGGCCCCGCAATCCGCCCAATGTCGCCAAGGCCCATCATGGCAAGATGCAGAACTTCGCGTCAAATCGCGGCGCTCACGCGATGAGAGCTGGAACACATGGCCGACACGGCATGTCGGCGGCGCACAGGCCTCGCCACATGGCCGGATCGCGCGGCGGTGGTGGCTTCCGTGGCGGCGGCGGTGGGCGTCGGCGCTGAAGCCGAGCGGGACCTGTCACATGAGGAGGTTTCGATGACTTCACTTGAGACCGTACAGGACGAACGGCTTGAGATCGACGACAAGCCGACGGCGAGCGACCCACTATCAGCCGAAGAACTTCAACGGATGGATGCGTACTGGCGCGCGTCGAACTATCTCTCCGTCGGCCAGATCTATCTTCTCGACAATCCGTTGCTGAAAGAGCCGCTCAAACGAGAGCACATCAAGCCTCGCTTGCTCGGCCATTGGGGAACGTCGCCCGGCTTGAACATGCTCTACGTTCACCTCAATCGGATCATCAAGCGCGACGATCTCGACATGATCTATGTCATCGGGCCGGGGCACGGGGGGCCATCCCTGGTTGCACATGCTTACCTGGAAGGAACCTACAGCGAGGTCTACCCCAATATCAGCCAGGACACGGAGGGCATGAGGAGGCTGTTCAAGCAGTTCAGCTTTCCAGGCGGCATTCCCAGCCATGTCGCCCCCGAGACGCCGGGCAGCATCCATGAAGGCGGCGAGCTCGGCTATTGCCTGAGCCACGCCTATGGCGCTGCCTTCGACAATCCGAACCTGATCGTCGCCTGCATCGTCGGCGACGGAGAGGCTGAAACCGGGCCGCTTGCCACCGGATGGCAAGGTAACAAGTTCTTGAACCCGGCGCGCGATGGCTGCGTGCTGCCCATCCTGCATCTGAACGGTTACAAGATCGCCAATCCGTGCTTCCTTGCCCGCATCCCCCAAGATGAGTTGAGGAAGTTCCTGGAAGGCATGGGCTACACGCCGTATTTCGTCGACGGGCGCGACCCGGCAGCCGTACACCAGCAATTGGCCGGCACGCTCGACACCATAGTGGCCGAAATCCGGAAAATCTGGGCCGATGCACGCGACAATGGCAATCTGAAGCGCCCTTCGTGGCCGATGATCGTCTTTCGCACACCCAAAGGCTGGACCTGCCCGGCAGAGATCGATGGCAAGAAATGTGAGGATTACTGGCGGTCGCACCAGGTACCCATGGGCGACATGGACAAGCCCGAACACATTCGCGTTCTCGAACAGTGGATGAAAAGCTACCGGCCCGAGGAACTGTTCGACGAGGCGGGCCGCTTCAAACCGGAATTGGCATGCCTGGCTCCGGAAGGTCATCGCCGGATGAGCGACAACCTGCATGCCAATGGCGGATTGCTGTTGCACGACCTGAAGATGCCGAATTTCGAAGACTACGCGGTATCCGTCCCCAGCCCCGGCGCGACGATAGCCGAGTCCGCGCGTGTCATGGGCAAGTTCCTGCGCGACGTCATGAAGTTGAACATGGGTAGCAAGAACTTCCGGCTGTTCAGCCCGGACGAGAACAACTCCAATCGCTGGCAGGATGTGCTGGAGGTCACCAATCGCTGCTACATGGCCGAAATCTACCCGGACGACGATCATCTCTCGCCAGACGGCCGCGTCATGGAAGTTCTGAGCGAGCATCAATGCCAGGGGTGGCTGGAAGGTTACCTGCTAACCGGACGCCACGGCTTCTTCTCCTGCTACGAAGCCTTCATCCACATCATCGATTCGATGTTCAACCAACACGCCAAGTGGCTGAAAGTGTGTGAGGAAATCCCTTGGCGGAGGCCCATCGCCTCACTGAATTACTTCCTCAGCTCCCATGTGTGGCGGCAAGACCACAACGGGTTCAGCCATCAGGATCCCGGCTTCATCGATCACGTCGTCAATAAGAAGGCGGACGTGATCCGGATCTACCTGCCGCCGGACGCCAACACACTGCTTTCCGTTACCGATCATTGCCTGCGCAGCCGCGACTACGTCAACGTCGTGGTCGCCGGCAAGCAGCCCGCGCCGCAGTGGCTGACCATGGACCAAGCCATCAAGCATTGCAGCGAAGGGCTGGGCATCTGGGAATGGGCAAGCAACGACAAGGGCGTCGAACCCGATGTCGTCATGGCATGTTGCGGCGACGTTCCGACCTTGGAGACGCTCGCAGCCGTCCAGTTGATCCGCGAGCACCTGCCGGAATTGAAGGTGCGTGTCATCAACGTGGTCAACCTGATGAAGCTCCAACCACCGGAAGAGCATCCGCACGGACTGTCGGACCGCGATTTTGACACGCTGTTCACCAAGGACAAGCCGATCATCTTCGCCTTCCACGGCTATCCCTGGTTGATCCATCGGCTCACCTACCGCCGGACGAACCACGGCAATCTGCATGTGCGCGGCTACAAAGAGGAAGGCACGACGACGACACCATTCGATATGGTGGTCCTGAATGAACTTGACCGGTTCCACCTTGTCGAAGACGTCATCGACCGGCTGCCGCAGCTCGGCGCCCGCGCCGCCTACCTCAAGCAGTCGATTCATGAAAAGCTGATCGAACATCGGCGATATATCGAGAAATACGGCGATGACATGGATGCCATCACCGGATGGAGGTGGGGCACGCCAAGCGCCGCCAAAACGGCTCGAACCACCTCCACTGAAGGAGACAACATTTGAACGACCACAAACCTGCCGGCCCGGAGGAAGAGCGCGCCGACCAGCTCCCGCCGGCGCTGCCAATTCGCTGAAACAGCAAGCAATCGCGGCAGTTGCGGTCCGGCGCATTCTTGAAAGAGGTGGTGTCGGTCATGGAGCAAGTCGTCGTGCCGGACAGCTGATGGCCGACAGCTATAACTTAAGCGAGAGCATGCTCCAGCCAGCCCCCCGAAAAGCCTGCGCGGCGCAGACCGATGAGAACAGGCGAAGAGCGACGCATGATGTTCCAAAGCAAGCCGGTGCGATAATTCTCGACCATGAGGACGACCGGCGCCTGGTCGATCCCGAAATGATACGGGCTGACCCACCACCCCGTAGGACTGTCTTCCACTTCATAAGACGGGTTGAACGAGGGCTTGAACCCGTAAAGCTTCGTCATCCCGAGATTCATGTTGGCGAAATTGCGAACCGTAGGGATAACGATTTCCGGCGCGAAAGGCAGGGAGGCTACTACCACCCAAGGTGCGATGGTTCCATCGTCCGGACCGAACGGAGCGCCGCGAGCGATGTAATCGAAGAAGTCCCGCTCTACACCATTATATTTTCGTCGGGTCCAGCCGGGACCGTCGCACGCCGTAAATCCCCAGCAGTGCTTTCCGTAAGCGGCGAACCCCATCGGATTTCGAATGGCGTGCTCCTGCTGCACGAATGTCGCCTGTCGGCTGTTTTTGAAATAGTCGCTTTCATGCTGCCGCATGAATTCGTCGCGGATGCCTCGGAAATCCACCCACATGTGGGACAATTGATGGGTGAAGAGCGGTCCTGAATAGAGTAATTCGCGTCCGTAGATGTTCTTCCATTCATAGGTTGCCGTGTAGGCGCGATAGCTCTCGCGCGGCAGCGGATGCTTTTGCGAACCAAGTCCAAGAATGTAGAGAAGCAAGCCCTCGTCGTAGCCATGCCACCGATAGGGAATAAATCCACTCTCCGGGCGCCAGCCATGCGTCAGCGAGGATTCGCCGCCACAGGCCCAGTTCCAGTCGGCTCGTTCATAGAGCCCCATGGCGAGTTCTCGGATCTCCGCTTCCTGCTGATTGTCATGATCGAAATAGGCGGCAACCGTCAGCGCACCGCCAAACAGAAATGCGGAATCAATGGTGGACAGCTCGCACTCCCAGATTCGGCGGCCCGTCTCCATGTCCAGGAAATGATAAAAAAAGCCTTTGTAGCCGGACGCATCCGGCTCCGGACCCTGCGGACTCTGCGCCAAGTACCGCAAGCGCTTCAGCGTGATCTTCGCCGCATGACCGCGGGTGATGACGCCCCGCTCTACGACAACGGGAATGGTCGCCATGGCCATGCCGGTCGCCGCAATGCTGGCCGGCGCATTCGGCTCGGTCTTATCACGAACCAGGCCATTATCAGGATTGGTCTCGTGCAAATAATATAAAAGCGTCGTGAGCTGCAGGAGGCCCAACTCCTGAGCGGCCAATGGCAGGTCGAGGTCCGCGGTGACAGCAGGCGTCTCGGGCATTTGTACACACGCCCCATTTTTGCGCGTCTTGCAGATATTTAAAAAATGATAAATTTCAATATATCTATTTATGATCGCAAAAACTTACGTATTTATATATTACGTATAAACATGGATATAAGAAACATTTATTATCCATATAATTCGTAGAAATTCCTTTCCGTCGGCGTATTTCTTTCCCTCACGCTCCCGGTGTCCAAAAAGATACCTAGAAATCCGACAGGACTACGCAGACGCTCAAGCAGAAGAGAGTAGACCAAAACTGGTAGACCTGCCAGTAACAACGTTTGGTCTCCGGTAGGGAACCAATCGTTTCAGATCGTTCCCGCAATGATAGCCGTCAGAATCCCACACCTCTTTGGCGTAGTGCGTCTGCCCATTAACAAAACCCGCTGACCGGTTCATCAAAGGGCAGCCTCGTTGAAGGTGATGTGACTGCATTACCGACCGGGCATCTTAGACGGCCAGCGCTGCGGCATAGGCTTTTGTCCCGCCTTGGCTCAATGGGGCATGGCGGTGCGCCCAGCGCATAATGAGCCGTCGCGCTGGCCGTCACGGAAGCGCGGGACGATAAAGACCGTGCGCCACATGTGTGGCATACATGGCTTTAAATCGGGCCGGGAAAATGTTTATTATTTTCAATAATTTGAGAATTCTGGCGGAGAGAGGGGGATTCGAACCCCCGATACGGTTCCCCGTATACACACTTTCCAGGCGTGCGCCTTAAACCACTCGGCCACCTCTCCATGGCGCAGGCATCGGTGAACGACACGTGCGCCGCGCTCATCTAGTCGATCCTGCGACGAATGCCAAGCCGCCAGATGCATTGTTTTTTGGTTTTTGGCCGGCACATGAAAAACATGCGTCACCGGCCCGGTCATCCGGGTGGATCGGTCGAAATTCATATAGGGCAATTGCGCGGCCACGCAACGCGCCATATGTCTTTGTGGAAACCAAGAGGACCCGATGCGCTTCCTGTTCAGGCTCGCCGCAACCATCGCGCTGGCCGTCGCCGTCATCATGGCGGTGGTGGACGCAACGCGCACCGTAGCCGCCTCGCAACTGGTGATGACCCCCTTGGCGACCAGCTGGACGTCGACATCGCCCCGCACGCTGGAGAGCTTCCGGCACCTCATCCAGACGAAGGCCGGGCCGACTGCCTGGGACTGGTTCGTGACGATCGTACTCAACCAGCCGGGCTTCATCGTTTTCGGCGTCCTGGCGCTGGTGCTTTATCTGGTTGGTCACAAGCGCCAACCGCGTTTTGCACGCCTACCAGCCGGGCACTGATCGGATCGCCGGCAACCTCCCCCGCGCGAGAAAGGAACGGACCATGTTTTTCCTGAGCGACATGCTGAACAAGAAGCTGAAGCTGCCGACGCCTGAAGAGGCCCTGCCCGGCCGCGACCGGCCGATCCCGACGGCGACCAGGCATTATGTTTCCAAACACCCGCTGAAAGGTCCTTATCCGGAAGGAATGGAGATGGCCGTGTTCGGCTTGGGCTGCTTCTGGGGCGCGGAACGGCTATTCTGGCAGACGGATGGCGTCTGGGTGACTGCGGTGGGCTATGCCGGCGGCGTCACCCCCAATCCGACCTACCAGGAAACCTGCACCGGGCTCACCGGCCATGCCGAGGTGGTGCTGGTGGTATTCGACCCCGCCGTCGTGTCCTATGCCGAACTGCTGAGGATCTTCTGGGAGAACCACGATCCCACGCAGGGCATGCGCCAGGGCAACGATGTGGGCACCACCTACCGCTCGGCGATCTATACTTTTAGCGACCAGCAGTATCAGGAAGCCATTGCCTCGCGCGATGCCTATGAAAAGTCGCTGCGCGGCGCCGGACGCGACAGGATCACCACCGAGATCAAGCCGGCATCGGAATTCTACTTCGCCGAGGAAGACCACCAGCAATATCTGGCCAAGAACCCGAATGGCTATTGCGGCCTCAAGGGCACGGGCGTGAGCTGCGCGATCCCGCAGGCGACTTCCGCCCAGGCCTGAGCGCCCACACCGGCATCTGCCGAGCTGCAAAACTGCGGCGCGCGCATGTTGCTCACCGCAACGGCAGTTCCGCACGCAAGATTCCGCGTGAAATTTGTTTTTTGCCGTGCAACAGTGGCGCGCAAGCGGGGGAAGCCCCTGCGACGCCCCGCTTGCGCCAGCAAGGGCATGCACGCGGTGCACCAACGGAAAAACCGACAGGGTGTGGATCACATGAAGCGTATTGTTCTTGGCCTGCTGGCCGCAACCGCATTGGCCTTCCCGGCATTTGCCGCGGACATCAAGCCGGCGATCATCTACGATCTCGGCGGCAAGTTCGACAAATCCTTCAACGAAGCCGCCTATCACGGCGCCGAGAAGTTCAAGTCTGAGACCGGCATCGCTTATCGCGACTTCGAAATCCAGAACGACGCCCAGCGCGAGCAGGCGCTGCGCAAGTTCGCGGAAGACGACAACAACCCGATCGTGATGGCCGGCTTCTCCTGGGCTCCGACCCTCGACAAGGTCGCCCCGGACTTCCCCGACACCAAGTTCGTCATCATCGACGCCGAAGTCGACAAGCC
>Ga0187815_10000584_pt1 | contig 17402 bp, 12 predicted proteins | sample NC_S_5_FD_132962 | JGI IMG/M metagenome (GOLD analysis project Ga0187815, IMG submission 132962) | Wetland sediment microbial communities from Neuse River Estuary, North Carolina, USA - ASW-S_5 | ecosystem: Environmental > Aquatic > Freshwater > Wetlands > Sediment | place: USA: North Carolina...
GATCGAATTACCGAAAAACTTTCTTTACGAGCGGCACTTCGTGACGCGATTGAAGCGGCGGATGCGGCATAAGGCGAGTCTTTTTCCGGAGCGCTACGCGAAGGGGCTGGATGGCGACCTGTCGCGCGTCGGCAGCGTGCGCGAGTTCGACGACCGCATCACGGCGCACTTTTGCGGCTTTCGCGATGCCGCCGATTATTACGCGCAGTCGAGCGCGATGCGCGTGATCGGCGCGATCCGGAAGCCGACGCTGATCGTGACCGCGGAAGATGATCCGGTTGTGCCGTTCGCGATGTTTGCAAATGAGGCGCTGCGAGGGAACCCGAATATTTCACTCGTCGCGACACGCCGCGGAGGGCATTGCGCGTTCATTTCGCAGGAAGGCGGCGAGGGCCGATTCTGGGCGGAGGCGCGGATCGTGGAATTCTGCAAAGAACAGTCGATGCTCGGGCGCTAGCGGAACTGTACGCGGCCAGTGAAGCCGCTACCGGCTCAAGCGGGTCGCGTGCGTGCTCTCCACGAGCCTTCAATTTCCTCGAGGGTCTTGCCCTTTGTTTCGGGAACCAGCCGAACGACGAATATCCACGCCAGGACGCCGACGAGCGCGTACAGCCAGAAAGTCCACGGCCGCCCGAGGACGTGAAGCAGACTCAGAAACGTCAGCGCGACAAGCAGATTCGAGCCCCAGTTCGCCATCGTGGCGATTCCCATCGCTCGGCTGCGAACCTTCAACGGATAGATTTCCGCAATCATCAGCCAGAAAATCGGCCCGAGGCTGATCGCGAAGCAAGCGACGTACGCTGCCACGCAAAGGACGGAAGTCCACGCCAAGGTACTCGTCGGATTCGCCGAGAGAAAACCGGCGCCAAGAATCCCCAGGCTGACGATCATGCCCACCAAGCCATAGAGCAGCAACGGTCGACGCCCCACGCGGTCGAGCAATTCGAGCGCGACGACCGTCATCAGCACGTTGACGACGCCCACGCCGACGGTAGCCAGGATCGCCGCGGAATTCGAGTGGAGTCCGGCCATCTGGAAGATCGTGGGCGCGTAGTAGATCACCGTGTTGATGCCCGTGAACTGCTGAAATACCGCAAGGCCGATCCCGATCACGAGCGCCGGACGCAGGGAAGGGCTCATCAGTTCGCGCCAGCCTCCCTGCTGCTGGTTCAAACTGGCCTCGATCTCGGCGAGTTCCGCGTCCACATCCGACGGCTTTCGAATTTTTGCGAGCACTTCCCACGCTCGCTCGCGCGAGAGCTGCCTCATGTACCAGCGTGGGCTTTCCGGCACGGAGAGCAATCCGAGCAGAAGGATCGCCGCCGGAATGGCCGCCAGGCCGAACATCCAGCGCCATCCGCGCATGTCCGCGAGGCCGTAATCCGCCAGATACGAGCAGACGATCCCGATCGTAATCATCAGCTGATTCAGCGAGACAAGCTTGCCGCGCACATCGGCCGGCGAGATTTCCGAAATGTAAAGCGGCGCGGTAAACGACGCGATGCCGATCGCAATCCCCACGACCACGCGCCCGACCGCCAGCCATGCGGGGGAGGGAGCCAGGGCCGTCCCCAGCGCGCCAACAATGAATAGCAGCGCCACCTGAATTAGAACCGCGCGCCTGCCAAGGCGATCCGCCAGGCGGCCGCCTACGGCAGCGCCGATCATCGCGCCCAGCAGCACGGCGCTGACGACGGTCTCTTCCTGAAACGTGCTGAGGTGGAAATCTTCCTGGACGAAAAGGACGGCGCCTGAGATGACGCCGGTATCGTAGCCAAAGAGCAGCCCTGCCAGCGCGGAAACGGCGGCGATAATGGTAACAAAATGCCGGTTTTGCGCCCCCGCACCTTCCGTCACAGCAGTCGCCATGAACGCGCTCCCTTCCTTGGCGGGACCGGGCGCAAGCCAAACTAACACAAACAGGCCAAGCGCGTGTGGGATCGAGAGCGGGGCTCTCCCGCAGAACGCTTATTGAAGGTGTTTCACTGCTTCGAGTGCAAGTTCGTGCAGACCGCCGCCGCCGTGCGCCACGTATTCCATGATCTGCTTGCGCATGCGCGGCTCCCAATATTTCTGGAAGTGATCGGTGACACCGGCCACAGCCTCGTCTTTCGGATAACTGGCGAAAAAGAGAGCAATCTGATTCGCCATGTGAACCATGTGCTCGGGTTGCATCGCTAGTCGTTGGCCGCCGTCTCTTTTTCGATTCGTGTGGTCATGCGGCGCGTTTCCCGGTAATGCTCTTGCCACGCAGAGATATGCCGCGCGAGTTGCACCTGCACCGCCGTCACTTTGTACTCGGGGCAGTTCGTCGCCCAGTCGGAGAAATCGGTGGTGACGACGTTGGCGCCCGTCATTGCGTGGTGGAACGTCGTGTAGACGACGCCCGGCTGCATGCGCTCCGAGATGCGCGCCGGCAGGGTAATATCCCCGGCGCGGCTCGTAAGCGAGACGAGGTCGCCTTCCTTGATCCCGCGATTTTCCGCGTCGGACGGATGAATTTCGAGCACGTCCATGTCGTGCCACACGTTGTTGGCTGTGCGCCGCGTCTGCGCGCCGACGTTGTACTGCGAGAGGATGCGGCCGGTGGTCAGGATCAGCGGGAAACGGCCCGTGGTGCGCTCGTCGGTCGGGATGAACTCGGTGATCATGAATTTGCCCTTGCCGCGCACGAAGCCGCCGACGTGCATCACCGGAGTGCCTTCAGGAGCCTTGGCGTTGCACGGCCATTGCAGGCTGCCGAGGCGGTCGATCTTCTCGAAGCTGACGCCCGCGAAGGTGGGAGTGAGCCGCGCGATCTCGTCCATGATCTCGGACGGATGGTTGTAATGCATCGGGTATCCAAGCGCATTCGAGAGCGCAACGGTGACTTCCCAATCCGCCATCCCGGCCATCGGAGGAACGGCCTTTCGCACGAGGCTGATGCGCCGCTCCGCGTTCGTGAATGTGCCGTCTTTTTCGAGGAACGACGATCCCGGCAGAAATACGTGCGCGTAGCTCGCCGTTTCGTTGAGGAAAAGATCCTGGACGACCACGCACTCCATCGCCGCCAGTCCGGCAGAAATGTGCTGCGTGCCCGGATCGGACTGCACGATGTCCTCGCCCTGAACGTAGAGACCCTTGAACGTGCCGTCGAGGGCCGCGTCGATCATGTTCGGGATGCGGAGCCCCGGCTCGGACTGGAGCGGCACTTTCCACTCCTTCTCGAATGCCTGGCGCACGGAATTATCGGAGACGTGCCGGTATCCCGGGAATTCATGCGGGAACGATCCCATGTCGCACGATCCCTGCACGTTGTTCTGCCCGCGCAGAGGATTCACGCCGACGCCGTTCTTGCCGAAATTGCCAGTTGCCATCGCGAGGTTGGCCATGCCCATCACCATCGTGGAGCCCTGACTGTGCTCGGTGACGCCGAGGCCGTAATAGATCGCGCCGTTCCCGGCGGTCGCGTAGAGCCGGGCAGCGCCGCGGATATCCGCAGCCGGCACGCCGGTGATATGTTCCAAGGCTTCTGGCGAGTTGCGCTTTTCAGCGGCGAATTTGCGCCACTGCTCGAATGCCTCCGTCTCGCAGCGTTCCTTCACGTACGCCTCGTCGACCAGGCCTTCGGTGACCACAACATGCGCGAGCGCATTGATCACGGCAACGTTCGTGCCGGGCAGGAGCGGGAGGTGGTAGTCGGCCTTAATGTGCGGCGACTTCACGAGATCGATCCGCCGCGGATCGACGATGATGAGCCGCGCACCCTCGCGCAGCCGGCGCTTCATCTGCGAGGCAAAAACCGGATGCGCGTCGGTCGGATTCGCGCCGATGATCATGATTACGTCGGCCGCCGCTACCGAGTCGAAATCCTGCGTTCCAGCCGAGGTGCCGAGCGTTGTCTTCAGCCCATACCCCGTCGGCGAATGGCAGACGCGCGCGCACGTATCGGTGTTGTTGTTGCCGAAGGCGGCGCGAATCATCTTTTGGACGAGATAGGTTTCTTCGTTCGTGCAGCGCGAAGAGGTGATGCCGCCGATCGAATCGCGCCCGTACTTGGCTTGAATGCGCTTGAATTCGCTGGACGCGTGGTTAATGGCTTCGTCCCAGGTTACTTCGCGCCACGGATCGGTGATCTTGGCGCGTACCATCGGCTTCAGGATGCGGTCCTTGTGCGTGGCGTAGCCCCAGGCGAAGCGGCCCTTCACGCAGGAGTGGCCGTGATTCGCCTTGCCCTCTTTGAAGGGCATCATGCGAACGACCGTGTCGTCTTGCAATTCGGCCTTGAACGAGCAGCCCACGCCGCAGTAGGCGCACGTCGTCACCACGCTGCGATCCGGCGCGCCTTTTTCGATCACCGATTTCTCGAGCAAGCTGCCGGTGGGGCAGGCCTGCACGCACGCGCCGCAGGAAACGCACTCCGATTCAATGAATGGCTTGTCGCCGGCGGAAACCTGAGACGCAAAGCCACGGCCGTCGATCGTGAGGGCAAGCGTGCCCTGCACTTCGTCGCAGGCGCGCACGCAGCGCGAACACACGATGCACTTCGCGGGATCGAACGCGAAATACGGATTCGATTCGTCCTTCTCGGACTTCAGATGGTTGCGGCCCGAGAGACCGTAGCGCACTTCGTTCAATCCGACGGCGACCGCCATTTCCTGAAATTCGGAGGTCACGCCTGCGGAGCTGTTCAGCGCTTCAGGTGGGAAATCCGACGCGTAGAGTTCCATCACGCCGCGGCGCAACTTGGCGAGCCTGGGCGATTGCGTGCGCACTTTCATTCCCGCTTCAACGGGCGTGGTGCAGGAAGCAGGCGTGCCTTTGCGCCCGTCGATTTCGACCAGGCACAGGCGGCAAGAGCCGAACGGCTCGAGATTGTCGCTAGCGCAAAGTTTGGGGATCTGCACGCCCGCTTCGGCAGCGGCTCGCATCACGGAAGTGCCGGCCGGCACGGTGATCGACTTCCCGTCGACCTCTAAAGTCACCGCAGTCCCGGAAGTTCTTTTCGGCGTGCCGTAGTCGACTTCTCGAATCAGTGCCATGGTCGTGTCTCCTCAACTTTGTTCGAGACCTTGCCCGAAACTTGACCGGAACCATTCGCCGGCGCCGGCTTATGAAAATCTTCCGGGAAATGACGAATCGCGCTCTGCACCGGGAAGGGAATCAGCCCGCCCAGCGCGCAGAGCGAGCCGTCCGTCAGAACTTCGCACAAATCGTCGAGCAGCTCGAGATTCCTCGAGCGCTCCTGATCGGCGATGATTTTGTCGATCACCTCGACGCCGCGCGTCGAGCCCACGCGGCATGGCGTGCACTTACCGCAGCTTTCGACCGCGCAAAACTCCATCGCGAACCGCGCCTGATGCGCGAGATCGACGGTATCGTCGAACACCACGATTCCGCCGTGCCCGAGCATGCCTTTGCGTTCCGCGAACGCTTCGTAATCGAGCGGCGTATCGAGCAGCGATTCCGGGAAATATGCTCCAAGCGGTCCGCCCACTTGCACGGCGCGCAGCGGGCGCCCCGAGGCGGTGCCTCCGCCAAAATCGTAAATCGCATCGCGCAGACTGAGACCGAACGCTTTTTCGACCAGGCCGCCGTGCTTGATATTGCCGGCGAGCTGAATTGTCAGCGTGCCGCGTGATCGGCCCATGCCGAAATTCTTGTAATACTCGCCGCCCTTGTCGAGGATGATCGGCACCGTGGCGAGCGAGATCACGTTGTTGATCACGGTCGGCTTCCCGAAAAGGCCGCTGATCGCGGGCAGAGGCGGCTTGAAGCGAATCTGGCCGCGCTTGCCTTCGAGGCTTTCGAGCAGCGAGGTCTCTTCGCCGCAGATGTACGCTCCCGCTCCCATGCGCACATCAAGATCGAATCGCTTGCCGCTCCCCGCGACGCTTTCGCCGAGATAGCCCTTCTCGTAGGCGATGGCGATGGCGTGCCGCAGAGTGCGGAAAGCATGTGGATATTCCGAGCGAACGTAGATATATCCGCTCGTCGCATCGACGGCGATACCGGCGATGGTCATTCCCTCGATCAGGACGAACGGGTCGCCCTCCATGATCATGCGGTCGGCGTAGGTGCCGCTATCGCCTTCGTCCGCATTGCATACAATATACTTTTGGTCGGCGGGAGTGTTGAGCACCGTGCGCCATTTGATTCCAGTGGGAAATCCAGCGCCGCCGCGCCCGCGGAGCCCGGAATTGGTAACCTCTTCCACAATCGTTTCGGGCATGAGCTTGAGCGCTCGTTCAAGGCCGCGGTAGCCGCCGTGGCTCACGTAATCCGAGAGCGACAATGGATCGGTGATTCCGCAACGCGCGAAGGTGAGCCGCTCCTGGCGCTTCAAGAACGGGATCTCTTCGGTGGGGCCAAGCTGCAGCGCGTGGGCCTTGCCTTCGAGAAATCCCGCGTCGAAGAGGCCCGCGACCGAATCCACGGAAACGGGACCATACGCAATCCGGCCCTGCGGCGTCTCGACCTCCACCAGCGGCTCGAGCCAGAACATGCCGCGCGAACCGTTTCGAACCAACGTGGCATTCAGGCGCCGCGCCGCGATCTCTTCCGCAATCGATCTGGCGACGGCATCGGCGCCGACCGAAACGGCGGCAGCGTCGCACGGCACGTAGATTTTGACGCTCATGCGTGCCTCTGTGCGCTATCAATCAGAAAATCGGCTACTTCCCGCGAGACCCGTCCGTAGAGCTTGCCATCGAGCATCACCGCAGGAGAAAGCGCGCAATTTCCCAGGCAATAGACGGCATCCACCGTGAAACTGCGATCGTCCGTGGTCTGCCCCAGCCGAACTCCGAGCTTGTTCTCGACGTGCCGGATCGTATTCTCGCAGCCCATCGATTGGCAGGCTTCGGCGCGGCACATCTTCAGGACGTGTTTCCCGGCCGGACTGTGTCGAAAATCGTGATAGAAGCTGATCGTGCCGTGCACTTCGGCATGCGAGAGGTTGAGCACGCCCGCAATCAACGGGACCGCAGCTTTGTCAATGTATCCAAACTCGTCCTGCAATGCATGCAAAATGGGCAGGAGGGCCCCCGGGAGGGACTCCCGTTCCTTGATGAGGGTTAAGGCTCGATCGGCGTCCCAGGCCCGTGATTTGCTCATGCGTGTAAGCCTCTAACTTCGAGTGAATCACATACATCCAACGCCAACGCGCGTTGCATCGGAGCTTTAAGGCTACGATTTTAACATACACCTCGCGGCGACGGCTCCGCAGATTTTACATCGCTGGCGAGTGGGCGAACTCGGTCATGTGCCTGCGCGAGGCCCGCGTTGGGCCGCCGTTCGGGTATCATCTTTTCTGGTCACTGGGCCGAATTTTGAGTGGACACGCCGGGCGGTTCTCATTCAAATTAGAAGGGGTCGCTGAGGCGGTGGCGACGGTAGCTGAAGGGGAGACTAGGCGATGAGACATTTGGGGCTTGTCTTGGGGGCCGTGGTTCTCTGCGCGCTAAGCACCAGCGCTCAGGCCAGTTTGGAAAATCCAGCATCATCGACGCCGGCAATTTGGAGCGCTGTCTCGATCGCGCCGACAGCAGACACGCTTTACGCTGTCGCGTCGACGCCCGCAACTCCGTCCTCGTCTTTGGCTCAACCGGCGCAGCCCGACCCTGCTCCGGCGTCACTCGTCCAAAGCGTTTTCCAGACGTACAACCTGCAGGCCTACTTCGGCTATACGTTTTTCCGTTTCTATCTGGAGCCGAAGCTCACGAATAACATGAACGGCCTCAATCTTGGCTTGGATTACTACCCGGGTGGAGGGTGGATCGGTGTCGATGGGGAGTTCGTCGGCACGTTTGGTTCGGCTCCCGGTTGCACTACGAAATTCGTTATGGCAGCAGGCGGGCCGCGATTCCGGTGGCAGGGACCGCGCGGCATCGAGGTTTGGGCGCACGGGTTGGCGGGCTACTCGAATTTCCTTCCGCAGACTGCGTTCGGAAACCATTCCGCATTTGCTTACGAGGCTGGCGCAGGCGTGGACCTTAACATTCGCCAACAGCGATGGGCGTTGCGCCTCGCGGGAGATGCGATCGGCACGCATTATTTCAGCACCTTCCAAATCAGCCCGAAATTTTCGGCCGGCGTCGTCTTCAAGTTCTGACCGAGGCCCGAAGTCGTAAGCATTACGCGCCCCGCAGTTTGCTCATCGCCCGGCCGAAGAACATGCGCGCCTCGGCGACGCCGAAAAGCGCGGTGATCCCGAAATACAGCGCCCCATACGGCAGCAAGACGAGAATCGCCGCCAGAATAGGCGAACGATGCGTGCCGAGCGCGTGGTGAATCGCCCAACCAGCCGCAGCCGCTACGATCGCGGCCGCCCAGACCTTCACCATGTAATCCGCGCGCAAACCCGTCGGGCCGATACGGCGATTGAGCGTGCGCCGCAGCAAGGTGAATTCCACCCACGAGGCCATTCCAGCTGAAATCGTGAGCCCCGCAACGCCCCACCGCGGGTTAATCCCCAGCAAGCGCGGCAGAGGGAGCGAGCACAGGTAGCCAAGAGCCGTCGTGAGGACCACTCGCACGATAGCGAAATTCAGCGGCGTGCGCGTGTCGAGCAGCGCGTAATAGGTGGATGAATAGAGCCGGCCCAGCGTCGATGCGAGCAGGCCCACCGCCGATCCTGCGAGGATTCCCCACACATAGATCACGTCGGCCTGCGTGAACCGGCCCGAGCGATAAATTGCAGCCACGATCACGTCGCCCAGCGCCAGAAAGGCAGCCGCCGACGGCACCACGAAGAAAGCAATCTGCCGTAATCCGGAATTGAGCCGCCCGCGCAGCACCTCGGCCACTTCCGTTTCGCTGCCGACCGCGCCGGACATCTGCGGAAGCTCGGCGGCGGAAACGGACATCCCGAAGAGGCTCACGGGCAGCAAGTAAAGCGTCTGCGCGTTCGCCAGCGCCGAGACGGCGCTCGTCGGCAGCCAGCTTGCAAGCCACGTATCCACGTAGGCGCTGATCTGCACCACTCCCCGGCTGATGAATACTGGGACGAAATTACGAATCACCGTCTGCACGTTTTTCGTGTGATGGCCCAACGAGAGGCGCAATCCGCCCAGTAGCCGCAGGACCGCAGGCAGTTGAACGGCTACCTGCAACGCGCTCCCGGCCACGGAACCCCATGCCAGGATGATCGCCAGCTGATCCTGTGAATTGCGTCCTCCCCAGCCCCACATCGTCGCGATCATCGCGGCGTTCCAGATCACGGGAGCGCTATACGAAAGGAAAAAGCGGTGGTGGCTATTGAGAATGCCGAGGCACCACGCCGAGAGAACCAGCAATCCGACGCCCGGAAACAGGATGCGGACGATGCGAATCGCCAGCACGCGCGTCTCGCCGTGAAATCCCGGCGCGATCGCGTCGATCAGGTAGGGGGTTGCGAGCACTCCGACGAGCACGAGAACCGAAGCGGTCAGCGCGAGAAGGGCCGCCACGGCGCCCGCGGTACGGCGCGCCTCTTCCTTATCGTCTCGCGCGAGCAAGCCCGCATACACCGGAATGAACGAAGCCGAAAGAACGCCCTCGCCGAAGAGATTTTGCAAGAAATTGGGAATCCGGAGCGCCGCTTTGAACGCGTCGGCCACATTCGAAAGGCCGAAATAGTGGGCGAAAACGCGGTCGCGAACGAGACCCGCGATGCGGCTGAGAAAAATGCCCAGCGCCACGAGGAAGGCGTAGCGTTTCGTCCCAGCCTGGCGGGGTGGGCTCATCCCCGGAATTGTCGCGAGCGAAATCGGGCGGACATGCGCATGTATAGGAGAAATTCAATTACATGAGGTACGCGCGGAGATGTCAACGTCGATTCTGGCGGCTGTGCGGTGATGATAGCTTCGGGCCGCGACGAAGCGGGGAGGGCCGGCCGCTACTGCGTCGAGGATTCGAGGATCGGGTGCAGCGTAAGTTGGCTATCTTTGAGGACGTCGAGATCGCGCGCCCAATCCCGCTTGCCGCGCGATTTCACTTCCACGTGGTGCGAGCCGGCGGACAGCTCGATCGTCGAAGGCGTCTCTCCGACGAAGTTTCCATCGACGTAGATTTCCGCGCCCGCGGGATCGGATGAAATGCTCACGCTGCCAGATGAAGCGTGAGCTTCACGCTGTTCGGGCACGGCTTCCGATTTGAGCGCGGCATAGGCCGGCCGGATCGGGCCTTCGTTCCCAATCGTTTCCGCCGGTGCGCCCGATCCATGCGAGGTGACATCGAGCCTCACGTCGAAACGGCGGGCTTTGATCAGGAAATAAGTTCCGCGTTTGCGCCCGGTGATGGCGACCCAGTCAAACGGTCCGTTCGTCAGCGTGATCTGCTGCGAAAGATATCCATCCTTCGATATCTTCACCACCATCGAGTGCTCGAGGCGCTCGCCGAAAGCCGTATGTGTCTTATGGAAATAGCCGCCGGGAAAATCCGTTTCGTATGGAGTGGTGCCTGCGACCAAGCCGTCGATTTCGACGGTCGCGCCCGGGGGCGAGCTGGTAATGGTCAAAGTTTCCGCATGCGTTCGCGGAGCGAGCAGACATAACAACAGCGCGAGCGATGCACAGAGACAGTGTCTCCTCGACGGCCGCATCCGAGCCCTCCGAGGGAATTAGATTTGGCCTGCACAATCTCACCCAGACCGGCGGAGTGTCAATATAGGGAAACTACCGATGCATAAGGACTTTTGTCATTGGGCGTTTGTCACTGGGCCAGGCGGTGGAAGATTTCGCCGATGTAGTCAGGGTGGCTCGAATCGCGTTCAAGATGCGGGTATCGCAAGCCGCCGTGATAGTCCATCTGGCGCGCATCGACCTCCGCGCCGTTCGCCACGATCAGCCTGATCGGAGCGCTGCTCGACGCGGCGTCAGTGATCGCATCTTTCAGCGTGTCCGGCGAATATTGCTGCCCGTCGACCGCGGTAATCTTCATTCCCGGGCCGATGCCCGCCTTATACGCCGGGCCGCCGTAAATAACATCGACAACGTCGCCATCCTCGCCGAGCGTCAATCCGACCGAAAAGGTCAGGGTCACTCGTTTTCTGACGTCGTCGCGCGCCTCTTCGATCTCGTTCGGCGTATCGTTGTAGACGATCTTCCAGCCGCCATTGCGGAGCGCTTCGGTGGGCGTATCCGGCGCCACCGAATCGAGCCTTGTGCGGAGAAAGCCCGCCCAGTCGTAAGGCGCGAGGTCGTTGAGCGTGGCGACGATGTCGTCGAACGTGTACGTCTTCAGCGCCGGTTCGCCGCCGGGCCCGCCGTAAAAGACGCGGCAGAAATCGTTCATGGACTTTTTGTCATCCGTCAGGCGGCGGAGCGTCTCGTCAACATCGAGCCAGAGAAGCTCGCCCTCTTCGTAGAAGTCGGTTCCGCGGCGCCAGTTATGCCAATCCGCGTCGGCGTTGTAGAGCACAGAGGCGTCATCGGCCGTATCCTGCAGCGGGCGCCACTCGCGGCCGGAATTTGCGCCGATCTCGGTCGCGATGCGCGCGAGATCCTCGCGAGACTGCTGCATGTTCCACAGGCCGCTGCGCGCCGTGAGCACCTGGCCGAGATATTCCGTCAGGCCTTCGTAGACCCACAGCAGATCGTCCTTCATCGGCTGGTGATAATCGGGAGTGGTCAGGTCCGCCGGGCGCCGGTATTTGCCGTTCCACGAATGGACGAATTCGTGAGGTAGCAGGCCCGCAAAGGTGACGAGCTCCTCGTCGTCGATCAGGCTGCGCGCATCGTGGCGATCGTCGCTCGATTCATGATGCTCGAGGCCGAAGTGCGCCACGTCGTCGCTCAGCGTCACCAGAAAGTGATAATCGCGGTAGTGCCGCACGCCGAAAAGCGCGCCCGTTTCCGCAACCAGCCGCCGAAAGTGCATCTCGGTTTCGGGAGTCATCGCAAGCTCAGCCGCACTGTCGGCGGCGATATCGATCTTGTGTGAGGGATGCTCGCCGGGCGTCAGTTGAATCACGCGAAAATACGCTCCCGCCAGCACCGGCGAGTCGACCAGCGTGTTTAGCGAAACCGGAGAGAAACTGATCACGTCGCCGTCTTCTTTCGGGCCGGGCAGCGCCGTGCCGAATTTCCATCCGGCCGGCAAACGCAGGCTCGGCGCGTAGGTCAGATCCCGCACCGGATAACCCTGGGGATACAGGACGACCTGGTTCCAGCTGATCAGGTCGAGGTAGGCCGTGGCTGACGCTCCCGCCGAATATCCCTTTATCGGCGCGGAAAGCAGGAAATCGAAGTCGATGTCGAGCGTGCTCACGCCCTCCGGAATATCGAGATGAAACGCGAACATATCCAGCAGGTCGCGCCGCCAGGGAATCGCCTTTCCGTCCCCTACGAACTTGAGCCCGGCGACATCGACGATCGGGCCGTCCGGCATGTGCTCCCCCGGAATCCACTCGGGGTAGTAGAGAACGAGCGGGCCCGGTTTCACCGGCATCTCCATGTGGGTGTGCAGGATCTTCTGCGGGGCCCGCGTCGCGTCGACTTCGAGACGGATCGGCCCGGGAGGCTCAGCCGCCTGAAGAGGCGCTGCCGCCCAGCATGTCGTGAGCAGGATCAAAGAAAGCAAAAGAATTTGCCGCAACTGGTAAGCCATAAGAGTTCCTCACTCGCAAAGGCGCGAGAAGTGTGCTCGGAAGAACTGGCGCCGCGAGGGAAGTGGCGATGGTGAATAATTACGCTTGGGTATGAAACTTCCCTTTAGCATTCCTTCTTCCCTGAATTTGAGCGACCCAGTATCTAATTCGCACGCGATTCTACGCAACTAAAAAGGCCCGTGGACTCAGCGCGCGTTCGATGCCTAGGGGAAACTCCGATCAGTTCTAGGCTTTTTACCTCATGGCGCAAGCTGCCAGGCGCGGCTACGGGAATCCTGCTCGTTTGCGGCAACTCCCCCCGTCAAGACTCGTGTAGGCAAAATGAACGGCCACACGCCTTGACAGTCGCGGCCCGCTCGTATTACCTAGCAGGGTTCAATTGGGAGGGGGAATGAACGCTCATCATAGATTTCTGTGGATTGCTCTGTTCGCGCTCGCATTTCTTGCGTGGACTTCACCGATCTCCGCACAGATAGGACCTGCGGCTCCGCCGTCGCACTCGCCACACCCAACTCCGACTCCGCAAAGTCTGGCGGAAGGCAAGACTCTGTTCGAAGGCGCGTGCGCCGGATGTCACGGCATCGACGGCAGCGGCGCGAACGGTCCCAACATTCGAGGGGTCGGCAAGGATCTCGGCCCTGAGGGCATTTACAGCGTCATTTACACCGGCGGCGCGATCGGCTCCGGAATGCCGGCCTTTTCGAGCCTCGGCGAAGACAAAATCTGGCTGCTGGCGAATTACGTGAGCAGCTTCGGCGAGGTCGGTGGGGGAGCGGCGACCGGCGATCCCGCAAAGGGAAAGGAAGTCTACGACGCGAACGGCTGCTCGACTTGCCACATGATCAGATCGCAGGGCGGCGACTCGGGTCCGGATCTCAGCCAGATCGGCGGCGTGCGCAGCGTCGGCTTCCTCCACGATGCACTGATCGATCCCGGAGCAAATCTGCCGCAGAGCGACGCGTCGCTTCAGGAACGCGCGAACTATCCTGCTTACACCATGTATCGCGTGGTGATGAAAGACGGCAAACCGATCGAGGGCATGCGCGTGGACGAAGACTCTTTCTCGATTCAGTTGCGCGACGCGAAGGGCCAGCTCCACTCCATCAACAAACTGGACGCATCGAAAATCGAGGTCTTGCCGAGCAAAAGCTTCATGCCGAGCTATAAGGACAAGCTGACCGAAACGCAGTTGAACGACCTTGTGGCGTATCTTGCCAGTCTGGGGGCCGCCCGATGAAAACGATGAAAACCAAACGGCAGCGATGGATTCTCTGTGGCTTCGCCTTGCTTGCCCTTGTGTTGGGCAGCCGCGCGAAATCCTGGGCGCAGGACGTCACTTACGACGAGATTCTGCATTCCGCGAGCCATCCCGGGGACTGGCTCACTTACGGCGGCAACTACGCCTCGCAGCGTTTTTCGGAACTGAAGCAGGTCAATACGCAAAATGTGAAGGACCTGAAAATTCAGTGGGTCTACCAGCTGAAGCGTCAGGGCATTTTCGAATCGTCGCCGATCGTTGCCGACGGCGTCATGTACGTCACCGAGCCGCCTACCACGGTTACGGCTCTCGACGTCCGCACCGGCAAGCCGATTTGGCGATGGACCGCGCCGCTGCCGCCCAATTTGCTCACGATCGGCCTCTTCCCGACCAACCGGGGCATCGCAATCCTTGGTGATACCGTTTACGTTGCGACCATCGACGCGCACCTCGTTGCGCTCGATGCCAAGACGGGCGCCGTCAAGTGGACCAGCGAGATCGGAAAGAACGCGGATGCGGTCGCCATCACGCAAGCTCCGCTCGCCATCGACGGGAAAATCGTCGTCGGCATGGGCGGAGGCGAGGGCGGCCTTCGCGGCTACATCGACGCGTACGACGCCAAAGATGGCCATCGTCTCTGGAGGCTCTACACCATCCCGACGACCGGCGAACCCGGCGTCGAAACCTGGGAAGGCGACAGCTACAAATACGGCGGCGCGACCACCTGGAATACCGGAGCCTACGATCCTGAGACGAACACTCTCTTTTGGGGCACCGGCAATCCCGCTCCCGATTGGAATGGCGACGCGCGCAAGGGCGACAACCTCTACTCCTGCGCGCTGCTCGCGATCGATGCGGATACCGGCAAGATGAAATGGTATTTCCAGTTTTCGCCGCACGAAACGCACGATTGGGATGCAGCCGAGCCACCCATTCTCATCGACGCCAAGATCGATGGCAAAATGCGCAAGCTCGTGGTGCAGGCCGATCGCAATGCCTTTTATTACGTTCTCGATCGCGACACGGGAAAATTCATCGCCGGTAAGGCCTTCGCGAAGCAAACCTGGGCCAAAGGACTCGACGCCAATGGCCGCCCAATCGAACTGCCGGACACCGAGCCCACTACGAAGGGCAATCTGATCTTTCCCAGCATCACCGGATCGGTGAACTGGACGAGTTCGTCCTACAGCCCGCTCACGGGCCTCGTTTACGTCGATACGCGCGAGCAGGGCGCCTACTATTTCAAGGGTCATCCCGAGATCGAGCCGCATAATCCGCGCGATATCGGCGGTGGCGGCGGACAGAAAGTCGTTCTCGGGGATGCCGCTTATAGCGCGATTCGCGCGCTCGACGCCACTACGGGCGAACGCAAGTGGCAATTCAAGATGGTCGGCGACAGCTGGACTGGCACGCTTGTCACGGCGGGCAATCTCGTCTTCGGCGCGGATGCTGGCGGTAATTTCTTCGCGCTGAACGCCGAAACCGGCGAGCCGCTCTGGCACATCCAGCTCGGCAATTCTGTGCGGGCGAATCCGATCACGTATCAGGTTGATGGCAAGCAGTACGTTGAAGCCGAGGCGGGCGGTTCCGTGTTCGTGTTCAGCCTGCCGTAACGAAGCGTCTCTTTCGGCGCGGGGAGTGCGATGAAGCTGCTCGATTGGGCCACGAAGTTGTCGCGGCGCGTCTTCCTTGCACGCGGCGCTGCGACAATTGCAGTAGCAGCTGTCGCGGGAAAGACGCTGCTCGCCGGTCCGCCTGCGAGTGCCGCCGAGCCCGCAGGTCTCAGCGCCGAGCAGTCGCGAGCGCTGCTGAGATTCACCCGCGACCTCTTCCCGCACGATCGCCTTCCGGATGCGGCTTACGAAAAGGCGATCGCGCCGCTCACGGCGGAAGCCGCTAGCAATCCATCCACGAAGCAGCTGCTCACAGATGGCATCGCCCGGCTCGATGCCTCAACCAACGCGAGCAGCGGCAAACCCTACGCGGATGTTGCCGACGAGAGCGCCCGCGTCGCCGCCATTAAGAAAATCGAGAGCGGCGCGTTCTTCGCCAAAGTCTACGGCGACACGATCACGCCACTCTACAACCAGCCCGACATCTGGGCGGAATTCGGCTACCAGGGCCCCTCTTCCGCGCTCGGCGGATATCTCCGTCGCGGCTTCAACAATCTCGACTGGCTATGAAGCGCGCGCGTCGCAGCTTCGACCACTGACATGCCCGCGCCATTCGATCTAAACGATTCAAGCGTCGTCGTGATCATCGGCTCCGGCGCCGGTGGTGGCACGCTCGCCAACGAGCTTGCGCAAAAGGACGTTCCTGTCGTTGTCCTCGAAGCAGGGAAGCGCATCGAGATCGGCGATTTCAAGAACGACGAAATCGCCATGTTCAACCTCTTCTCGTGGTTCGATCCACGCACCACGTCCGGCAACTGGTCCGTCGCGAAAACGTCGCCCGATCTTCCCGTGTGGACATGCAAACTCGTCGGCGGCACCACCGTGCACTGGGCCGGCTGCGCGCTGCGCTTTCAGGAACACGAATTCAAGACGCGCACGCGCTACGGCGATATCGCAGGCGCGAATCTGATGGACTGGCCGATCGGTTTGCAGGAGCTCGCGCCCTATTACGATCGCGCCGAACTCAAGATGGGTGTCAGCGGCACGCACGGCATGCCTTCGCTGCCGACGAACAACAACGGGAAGGTGCTGGTCGCCGGTGCGAAAAAGCTCGGCTACACGAAATATCAAGCCACGAAGATGGCGATCAACTCGGTGCCGCACGCGGGCCGCGCGGGCTGCCACCAAGCGGGATTCTGCTGCCAGGGCTGCACGTTTGGCGCGAAGTGGTCCACGCTCTACACCGAAATCCCGCAGGCCGAAGCCACTGGAAAGTGCGAAATCCGCTCCGAATCGCAGGTGCTGCGTATCGAGCACGACGGATCCGGCAAAGTGAGCGGCGTCGTCTACGCCGACCGCACCGGCGTGCTGCAGCGGCAGAAAGCACGCGTCGTCGCGCTGGCCGCAAATTCCATCGAGAGTCCTCGCTTGCTGCTCAATTCATCCTCGAGCCAATTTCCGCACGGCCTCGCGAATTCTTCCGGGCAGGTTGGCTGCAATTACATGCGCCACACCAGCGGCGCCGTCTTCGCGATCTTCGACAAGCCGGTCCATTTCTACCGCGGCACCACGCAATCCTCGATCGTGATGGACGAAGCGCGTCTCGATCCCGAGCGCGGCTTCGTCGGCGGCTACAATCTCGAATTGCTCGCGCAGGGCCTGCCAAGCTTCGCGCTGAATCTCGCGCCCGGCGCCTGGGGACGCGAGCGCGCCTCCACGATCGACAACTACGCGAATATCGCCGGCCTCTGGATTTTGGGAGAAGACCTAGCGCGCGCCACGAACCGCATCACCCTGCACGCGGACAAAAAGGACAAGTTCGGCATGCCCATCCCGAACGTCCACTCGGACGATCACCCGAACGATCTCACGCTGCGCGATCACGCCTACGCCCAGGCCGAGGCGCTCTACAAATCGGTCGGTGCGAAACGCACGGTGCGCGTTCCGCCGTTCCCGGCCTCGC
>Ga0187815_10000585_pt1 | contig 17402 bp, 14 predicted proteins | sample NC_S_5_FD_132962 | JGI IMG/M metagenome (GOLD analysis project Ga0187815, IMG submission 132962) | Wetland sediment microbial communities from Neuse River Estuary, North Carolina, USA - ASW-S_5 | ecosystem: Environmental > Aquatic > Freshwater > Wetlands > Sediment | place: USA: North Carolina...
GGCGGGCGCATCTTTCTCGGTGGTCATTCCTACGGCGGACGCCAGTCGACCATGCTCATCGCCGAAGAGCCGCAACTCGTCGACGCATTACTCCTGCTTTCCTACCCGCTGCATCCGCCGCGCAAACCAACTCAGCCTCGCACTAACCACTTCCCGAAATTGAGCGCCCCGGCGTTCTTTGTACATGGCACTCGCGACCCGTTCGGTTCAATCTCCGAAATGCAGTCAGCCCTCGAACTCATCCCCGCGCCACACGCGCTCCTCGAAATCGATGGCGCCGGCCACGACCTTCGGCCTAAGCAAAATCCCAACGAATTGCCGGAACGCATCTTGCGCGAGTTCGAGAATTTCCTTTCCTCGCTTGCAGAGCGCTAGCGTTTGTTGGGGATTCGACTGAAGTAACCGCACTGGCGGACGCTCATCTTCCCGCGACCGCTTTTTTCATCCGCCGCACGGCCTCTGGTATTTCCCCCGTCGTGACATTTCCAAACCCGAGAATGAATCCCTGATGCCGAGCCTTGCCCGCATACAGAGGCGAGAGCGGCCAAAGCCAGAGATTCTTTCCCGCAGCCCGGGCCGAGATCTCGCAGTCGCTGAACCCACTCGGCAGCGTCACCAGAAGATGCATCCCAGCTTTGTCGCCGTGCACTTCAAGCAACGACCCGCAATCATCCCGTATGGCCTCGATCAGCAGCTTCCGGCGTTCGCTGTACAGTTGCCGCATCCTCCGTATGTGTCGCGAGAAATGCCCCTCGCGAATAAACTCCGCGAGCACGGCCTGGTTCACATGCGACGGGCACAAATCCATCGCGTGCCGCACTGCCGCGAAGCGTTCGACTAAATCAGCCGGAATTACCAGGTATCCCAGCCGCAGCGACGGGAAGAGTACCTTGCTGAATGTCCCCATATAAATCACCCGCGAATGATGATCGAGCCCTTGTAGCGACGCGATCGGCATGCTCTCGTACCGATACTCGCTGTCATAGTCGTCTTCGACGATCCATGCCCCCGACCTTTGCGCCCAGTCCAGCAATTGCAAGCGCCGCGAAGCGCTCATCGTTACACCCAGCGGATACTGGTGCGACGGTGCAACGTACGCGGCTCGCGCCTTCGCGCAGCGCTGGATTCCCGCCGCGACATCAAGCCCTTCGTCATCGACGGGCACCGGCACCACGCGGCAGCCCGCTGCCGTCAGAACGTCCTTCGTCACCCAGTATCCCGGCTCTTCGACCCAAACCGAAGCTCCCGGATCGAGCAGCACTCGCGCCGAGAGGTCCAGCGCCTGCTGCGATCCGCTGACGATCATCACTTGTTTCGCATCACACCGCACGCCGCGCGCGGTTCGCAAATATCCGGCAATAGCTTCGCGTAACTCTTGCAGTCCCATGGGGCTGCCGTACTGCAATGCGCTCACCTGCAAACTGCGCGCATACCGCGCAACCAGGTTCGACCACACACGAAACGGAAACGCATCCAGCGCAGGCTGGCTGACATTGAACGCCCCGCGTCCAGACACCCACGCCGGCCTTTCGTAACGGGGCAGTGCCGAAGCGCGCGCCGCAATCGGCCGCGGTCCCGACCGCGTTGCTGCCCGCGGAGCGCCCCCGCCTTCGCACGCAATCAGCCGGTCGGGCAGGGAACTCGACACAAACGTTCCGGCGCCCACCCGGCTTTCGAAATATCCTTCCGCCAGAAGCTGAGCGTATGCGTTCAGCACAGGAATCCGCGACACGCGCAACTCGGTCGCAAACTCCCTGGTCGATGGGACCACCTGCCCCGCGCGCAAGTCCCCCTCGAGGATCCTGGCGCGATAACCTTCGTAAATTTGTTGGTGCAGCGGGCTTCCTGCTTTGCGGTCAACGGCAATGAGCGGCGAAATTCCGGCCAGTGTCTTCTTCATTGCTGCATTATAGTGGTCATATCGAAATTCTAAAAAGTGGTTATTGCACCAAACCACTTCGTGGCGCAAATTCATCCTCTAGCGCTCGCCTCGCTAGGTTGGCGGAGGGGCGCCCTCCACCACTCGCCCTTCCGCCTGTTTTTCGAATGAGCACCGGCCATGCGCCGTGATTTGTGCAGTTCGACGCTCTTTTCTTGACCGTAGATGATAAACGCCGCTTTTCGACAATTAGGCATTGCCACCGCGCTTCTTCTCCTGTGGATTCCGGGCCGCGTGTTCTGGCCTTTCTTCGCCGGCGGGGTCATCCTAGTGATCGGGCTATGGATGGCCTCCCGTATCAGATCCCACCCTCACCTCGGTTCTGATCAGTTGATCGCCTTTGGTCCGCTGCTGTTCGCGATTCCCATGGCCGTTTTCGGCGCCGACCACTACATCGCCGCAAAATTTGTTGCCAATGGCGTGCCTTCCTGGATTCCGGGACATCTATTCTGGGTCTATTTTGTCGGCACCGCCTTGATCGCCGCAGCCTTGGGTCTGGCTACTGGACTTCAATCGCGTCTGGCCGCCACGCTCCTGGGCGTCATGATTTTTCTTTTTGTAATCCTCATTCACATCCCTAATTGCTTCGCCATCCCCTACGACAAAACCCGGTTGACCATCGTCCTCCGCGACTCCTCCCTTAGCTTCAGCGCCCTCGCTTTTGCCGCTTCTCAATTCCGCCTCTCTCACCCCGCTCAACCTCCGCAATGGCCAGCCCGTATCGCCACCCTGATCACCACTATGGCTCGCTTCATCATCGGCATCACCATCGCCGTCTTCGGCATCGACCACTTCCTTAACCCGGTCGCCGCTCCTGGTATTCCCCAGCAAAACAGCGCCTTCGTCATCACCATGCCCCACTGGATTCCAGCCCACGCCCTTTGGTCTTATACAACCGGAGCGATCTTCATCGCCTGCGCCTTCGGCCTACTGGCCGCGAAGCGCGCTCGTCTGGCTGCCACCGTTTTTGGCACGACCGTGCTTGTCCTGGCACTCTTCGTTTATCTTCCGATCACCTTGGCCAAGCCCTCCGACATTGCCAATGGGCTGAACTATCTCGCCATTCATTTCGCTTTGGCTGGCGCTGCCTTCTTTCTTGCAGGTGCACTGCCGAAGGACGTGCCGGACGAAGTTTCGGTGCCAGAACGAGCCGAGCCCAGCCTTCGCCGCGTTTCGGATTCTTGAGAGCGCGATCCACTTGGCGTATGCTTTTTGTAAATCTGCCGCCAAGCGCTTTGCGTACTCTGCAGGAGGTAACACTATGGACCCGTTTGACGCTAAACCCAGAGAAGGTGGTAAGAACCGCTTTCGGCTCCTCCGCCGTGACGGAGCGGGCCTGTTTTCTTTAGCGATCTTCCTCGCGCTCGCTTGCTTCGCCTTGAAATCCTACGCGCGGCCGGCTAACCACGACGGCGCCGCCTCGCCCGCTCCCGTCCTTCTCGAGCTCTTCACGTCCGAAGGCTGCTCGAGTTGCCCTCCTGCCGACAATTTCGTGCGCAGCGTCGACGCCAAGCAGCCCTTTCCCGGCGTTCAACTCATTGTCCTCAGCGAGCATGTCGACTACTGGGACCAGGATGGTTGGAAGGATCCCTTTTCCTCCCATTCCTTCACCGACCGCCAGACCGAATACGTTCACGCGCTTCGTCTCGACACACCCTACACTCCTCAGATCATCGTCAACGGCACCACCATCCTGAAGGGCAACCCGCAGCAAATTGCCCAGATCTTCGCCAAAGCCGCCGATGCGCCGAAGGTTCTCGTGCGCATCGCTTCCGTGACGGTTGGCACGCCTCCTGACGTAGTTCGCGCCCATATCGACGTCGATGGCTCCGCCGCCGCGCATTCAGCCGACATTTTCGTAGCCGTCGCTCTCGATCACGCAGAATCGCAAGTGCTAAAAGGCGAGAACAGCGGCAAGCGCTTGGCCTATGTCGCGGTTGTCGAGGAAATCAAGAAAGTCGGCAAGCTCAATAAGGGCAAGAACTTCAGCGAAGACGTCGAGCTGAAACTCAAATCCGCGCCCGATCCCAAGAATCTTCGCCTCGTTGCCTTCGCGCAAGAGCCTGGGCCTGGCGAAGTCCTCGGCGCCGCCATGGCCAAGCCCGCCGATTGAACTGCAACTCCTTACGTCAGATGCCCCAACTGCAGCCGCGTCTGCAGCACGCGAAGTATCGTGTCGCGCGAAATCATCCCCACGATGTGGTTTTCCGAGATGACCGGCATCTGGTTGATGTCCTGATTCTGCATCCGCTGCAGAATGCCCAGCGCCGGTTCTTCAGGCTTCGCCCAATGAATTTTCTCGGTCGGCAACATCACCGCCTGCACCGAATGGTTCCCCCACTCCTCGCGAGGTTCCGTCCGTGCCGCCGCCAGCGTGACCAGCCCCACCGGCTTATCGCCTCCCAGCACAACGTGGCAGCGTCTGCCCGTTCGCAGAACTTCCTGCACGTACTCCTCGATCGACATGTCGCGCGGCACCGTGGGCACCTCGGTAGTCATGATGTCCTCCGCCCGTACGCCTGCAAGCATGTTACGAATGGCCACGTGCGCGTAACTTTCCTGCGCCGCCGACAACAGGAACCAGCCGATAAACGCCAGCCACAGCCCGCCCACCCAGTTTCCATTGAGCGCCTGCCACACACCCACGGCTATCATCAAGTAAGCGAAAAATTTACCCGCGTTCGACGCGATCCTCGTCGCTCGCGTGAAGTTCCCCGTAACTCCCCAGGCCAACCCGCGCAGCACCCGCCCGCCGTCCAGCGGGAATCCCGGAACCAAATTGAACAGCGCTAGCGCGAGATTGATCTCCCAGAGCCAACCCGCAGCAGCATGAACCATCTCGCCAGCCGCCGCATACCGCCAGATCAGCCAGAAGCAACCCGCCAGGAAGAGGCTCGAGAGCGGCCCCGCAATGGCCACCGTGAATTCCTGTTTCGCGTCTGCTGGATCGCGTGCTATGCGCGAAAGTCCTCCAAACACGAACAGCGTGATCGACTGCACGGGAATCTTGTAGTGTTTCGCCACCACGCTATGACTGAGCTCATGGAATACAACCGACGCAAAGAACAACACACTCGTCACCAGCCCAAGAATCCAGTGCTGCTCGCGCGTCCAGCCAGGATGCTGAGTCGTGAACTGAGTGGCCAAAGATAAAGTGATGAGCAGAAAGATGATGAACCAGCTTATGTGCAGGTAAATCGGAATGCCCAAAATGCGTCCGAGCGGGATTCCGGATTCGTACGTGGGGCGAGCGACAGGTTGTGCCATCCCATCTCCTCGACGGAATTCTAGTGCCGTTCCCAATTTTGCGCCATACCTGTTGCCAGCACGGCCTAAGCCGCCGCGCGCTACTCACCCGCTTTTGCTTGGTCGCACCCGCCTTTTCTGCACCTCTGTTTCCTTTACTTCCCTTACCCCCTCTGCCTCCTTTGCTTCCTCACCATCACTGCGTGCCTTTTTCCACGCTGTGCGGCCCAAGCCACGATTGCTCCGCAGCCGAAAACCCATAAGTCCTTGTCCTTCACGACCTTTTCTGTGGTCCTAGCTGTGCAATTCGTGCCTGTGAAGACGCGAACACCGCCCAGCGCCCACGATTCGCGCGAAAGGAGCCACAGATGGACCAGCTATTCGATTTCGTCGGCATCGCGGGTGCGATCGGCGTTTCCGTAGGGCTCGCCTTGTGGCTCGAGTGGCTGACCTTGCGCGGCTTCATGCGCCTGATGCCGGCCACGCGCCTGGAACTGAAACCAGCGCCAGCCAGCATCGCGCAGGTTGCAACTGATCGCTCGACTCGCGCAAAGGCCGCGTAGCGTCGCCGGGACCATTTTCGTCGGAAGGGCGGGGTTTCAAGCCCTGGTCGGCCCGAGGTTTTTCAGATCGGTCAGATCGGTTGATCCGAGCAAGGAGGACATCATGCTGTTCATAAAGCTCTTGTTGCTGTTCGTTGCCGCTGGTTTTCTCGCATGCGCAGTCGGAATGGTCATTTACGACATTTTCCTCGCCTTCCAACTCGATCGTCTCCTCCGCCGGAACGAGCCGCCAGAGCCGGGCCCCCAGCTCCAAGCCGAGGGCACCGCAAGTACTGATCTTGGCTCTCGCGGCGCGTTGCCTCCCTCGCCGCCACGCGGCCCTCGCTCTCGCCGCACCATCCTCGGAAACGATCGTTGGAAGCTGGCCCTAAAATTCGTCCTCATCGCCGCCATCTCCGCACTTGCAGGGGAGAGCATCGTTGTCGTCCCCGACGGCTCTGCGGCAATCCGCATCAGCCAGCTTTATGGCGTCGTCCCGGGCACGTTGTATCCCGGGACGCATTTTGTTTTGCCGCTTTTTGAGCACGCCGCCATTTACGACGTTCGCGACCGCGTCTTCTCCACCGCCTCCGGCATAACTCCTCATGAGAAATTCGAGTTGCTCACTGTCGAATCTCGCGAAGGCTTGTCCGTCGGCGTTGGCGTGACCGTCCGCTATCGCCTCGATCCTAAGCGCCTCGATTACATCCAAGCCAATTTGCCCCAGCCCATCGACGACCAAATCGTCGAGCCCGTGGTGACCGCTGCCTTTCGCGAAATCGCTCCCAATTACATCGTCCGCGACGTCTTCTCCACCAAGCGCGAAGAATTTCGCGAACTCGCCTCGAAGAAAATCACCGCGCGTCTCGCCGAAGACGCCATCGTCGTCAAGGAGGTTCTCCTGCGCAAGGTTCAACTCCCGCCGCAGTACGCTCAAGGCCTCGAAACTCTGCTGCTGAAAGAGCAGCAGGACGATCAAACCTCCGTCGAAGCCGAAATCGAGCAGAAGCGTGTCAAGATCGCCGAATCGCAAGCCGAAGCCGCGAAAGTCCGCGAAGTGAAACGCGCCGAAGGCGACGCGCAGTCGCGCGTGATTCAGGCCAAAGCCGAAGCGGATTCGATGCAGTACACACTCCCCTTGAAGCAGAAGCAGATCGAACAGTCCCGCCTCGAAGCCCAGGCGCGCAAGGAAGCTACAATTCAGAATGCCGAGGCTGCCGCGCAGGCCAAAGTTATCGACAGCAAGGCCGAGCAGCAGCGTCAGGGCTTGCTCGCCGAGGCAGAGGCTCAAGCCAAAATCCTCGACAGCAAAGCCGAACAGCAGCGAGAGAATCTGCTCGCCGACGCCGAAGCCAATCGCATTCGCGTGACCGCGCAGGCCCACGCCGAAGAATTGCAACTCGAAGCCAGTGCGCTGAAATCGAATCCGCTGCTCGTTCAGTACACGGTCGCACAGAAGCTATCCGACAAGGTGCAGATCATGCTCGTGCCCAGCGACGGCAAATTTTTCTTCACGAATGATGTGCTGCGCTCCGCTCTTGGCGGCGAACCGAACGATCCGCCCGCCCGCGCCGCATCGCGTCCGTAGAAGGGAACGCCGGCAATACCCTTGCAGGGTGGCTTAGTTCCGCGCGTTCGGCCGCCGCGGAAGCTGGCTATGTTTAGATATCGCGCCGCAGCCTTCAGCGTGGCACCGGGTTGCCCCAGGTTGCAGCCAAGCCGCGGAGCGGCGATTGTACTTAGCCCGGCACGCAGCGAAGCGGAGTGCCGGGAAGCTAACGATACGAGGCTCAGTCCCGGAGGGACGACTGATTCCCGATCGAACTTCCAGGAATCGAAATGCCTTGCACCCAGCACACTCCGCGCGAATTTCGGAATTTCCTTATTTTTCACTGTGCTATGATGACCCGCCACGAGCCCAATTCATATCTGGTCGAACTTGATGCGGTTCTCACGCCGGCCTTTGCTCCTCCTTCACGCATTTCTCGTCACCTGCTTCCTTGCGACGACTGCCGTATCCGCGCACGCGCAAACCGCGGAGCAACCCGGAGCGCAGCCTGTTTCACCCCAGCTCCCGCCGAATTGGAATGAAGCCGTGCTGTCTCTCGCCGCAAAATTTGCCAATCTCGCTGGCCATACCAGAACCATTTCGCTCGACGTGAAAAACATTTCGTCTCTCACCGCCGCGGACGCGGCCGTCATTCGCCAGTCCCTCGAAACCGACTTGACCCGCCGCCGTTTTCATCTCGCCCAGCCATCCCAAGACGAAGCGCAAGTTATCGTGACCTTGTCCGAAAACGTCGACGACTACATCTGGGTCGCCCAATTCCACGCCGATTCATCCGATCGCGTCGAAATCATCTCTGTTTCAAAAACAAACGCCGCTTCCGCCAACCCGCCAACTGCGGCACTCGTTCTCGAAAAAAAATTGATTTGGCAGCGGCCGGCGCCATTTCTCGATTTTGCAATTCTCGCTGCTCCTGCTGCTTCTGCCTCAATGCTCGTGGTCCTTGAGCCAGACCGTCTCGCCTACTACACTTCGGCCGATTCGTCGACCTGGCAACCCTCGCAAACCATTCCGATCCCGCATTCAACCCCGTGGCCGCGTGATCCGCGCGGTTCCATCGACCCGGATACTGGCGAGGTCGATGTTGCGAATGTTCGCTGCACTGGCAATCTTGCCGAGCCGGACAAAATGCAATGCGCGCCGCAGGCGCAACTCGAGCAACTAAAACCGAGAATTAAAATCCCTGGACATGAGGAAAGCGAAATGGCTTTGGTGTCGAATCCTTGTGGTGACCAATCCGTCGTTCTCTCGACTGGGAATGACGACTGGACGCAACCAGACTCGATTCAGGGCTATTTGCTCGCAAATCCTGACCAGGATCCGCGCGCGAGCGGCGATCCGGTTCCGATGGACGGCCCCGTGATTTCGCTATTGCCCGAGCCCAGGCAAAGCGCTGCGCGTGCGATCGTTCATAACCTGAAGACCGGCAACTACGAAGGCTATGTCATTACGGCGAATTGCGCTCACTAGCGGCCTTGCAATCACGCTCGCGGCCATGCCCGCGTTTACCTCGCGACGTCCGCGCTATGGGGGCACGCTGATCCTCGAAATGGGCGCCACCATTGATTCCATTGATTCGGTCGCGCTTGGCTATTCAGCCGAAGCCGTCGCCAAAAGGCAAATCGACTCGCTCATTTACGATCATCGCAACTCCGACGGCTCATTCTCCGATCCCGGTCCGTTTCGCGTTGCCGAATGGGAGCCTCGCAAGCATGCGGTCCTCGCAGCCAACGAAGATTATCCGCGCGGCCGTCCCTTTGTCGACTCCATCGAAATTCAAATGGGCCGCCCGGCGTCCGAACGCCTGATCGATGTCGAACTGAATAAAGCCGACATCGCCGAAATTCCTGCCGACCAGGCACGCCGCGCTGCAGAAAACGGCGCACGAACCAGCGCATCGAAGCCCGACGAATTGATCGCGCTCTACTTCGTGCGCAGTGATGAGCAGTCGGGCGATCGCCTGCTCCGCGAAGCGCTCTCGCGTTCGATCGACCGCCCCGCCATCGTCAATTTCATCCTGCAGAAGGAAGGCGAACCTGCTGGCGGCCTGCTGCCGCAGTGGTCGAGCGGCACGGCCTTCCTGTTTCCCACCTCCCGTGATCTTGACCGGGCGAAGGAACTCCGCTCCCAAATCCCCGGTTCCGTAAAGATCGGGTTGGGATATGATTCGGGCGATCCGCCAGTGCAGGCGATCGGAGAACGAATTGCCGTGAACGCGCGCGAGGCCGGAATTTCGATTACTACTGAAGCGATCCCGAAAGGAGGCGGGTCGAGAGCAGAGGCGCGCCTGGTTCGTCTCGACATGCCTTCACGCGATCCTCGCGCCACGCTTGTCGCGTTTCTCGATCAGCTTCATGTTCCTACGACAGCGGATGATGCTGATGAGGGCCTTCCCGATCCCGCTACTCCTCAGCAGATATACGATCGCGAGGCTGCCGTCATCCAATCTTATTTTGTGATTCCTATCGCCTGGATTCCTCACGTCTACGCCTTGAGCGCTCGCGTCCGCGACTGGAAAGCGCCCGGCCCCGGCGAGAACTGGCCGCTTGCTGACGTATGGCTCGATCAAGCCGCTTCCCAGCCGGAGAAGGGAACTCCGTGACCTTTCGCGCCAAACTTTTCTGGATCTTCACCCTGGCGCTCGTCCTCGCCATCGCCTTGATCACTGCTGGCGTGACCGTCGTCGCGCGCAAAGGTTTCGACGAAAACAATGCGCAGCACAGCGATGCGCTCGTGGCACAGTTCCAGCGCGAATTCGTGCGCCGCGGCCAGGACGTCGCGCGCCGCGTGCAGGGCATCGCCAACGCCGAAGCAACTGTGCGCATGGCCATAGACCTCGCCCGTCCCACCGCCGACCCCTCGATTTACGTTGGCGACGCGCGCGGCGTCTCGCAGTCCTACCACCTCGACATCCTGGATTTCGTCAACAACGACGGCACCATCATCTCCTCCGCCGAATATCGCGCGCGTTTCGGCTACAAAATGGAATGGCTCCTGAAGTCAGCCGACGGCAGGGAGGTGGACTGGCTCAGTGAAGGTCCCTTCTTGACCAAGATTGATACGCAAAACGGCCCAGCACTTGCCCTCCTCGCCGTTTCCACCGTCCGCGTAGGCGTCAAGAATCTCTACATCGTAGGTGGCGAGCGCCTCGGAAAAGAATTTCTTGCCTCCCTCGTGCTTCCCGTGGGCATGCGCGCTCTTCTCTACCTGAACCTCGAACCCAACTTCCAGCCCGCTAACCTCGTCGATGAATCCGGGCCCGTCGAGCAGGCCCCTCGCTTCACCTCTTTCATCGAGAAAGTGCGCCAGCAGCCCGTCGAGCAAAAATTCCAAATCAACTGGACCGCCGATCCCAAGAACGCCGAAGTTTTTCACGCCCTGCCCTTGCTCGGCCGTCAGAGCGAACTCCTCGGCATACTGTTAGTCGGAAGCTCCCAGCGCGAAGTGGTGATTCTCCAGCGCCGCATTCAATTCCTTGCTTTTGTCGCCGTAGCGGTTGGCATTTTCATTGCTCTTCTCTTGAGTTGGTGGGGCGCCGCCCGCGTCACCCGCCCGATTCGAAAACTCGCTGAGGGTGCTCGCGCCGTGAGCGCTGGAGACTGGAACACGCGCGTCGACGTTCGCGCCGGCGGCGAAATCGGCCAACTCGCTCGCGCCTTCAACCAAATGACCCAGCAGCTCGTCGACCAGCGCGAGCATTTGCTTCAAGCCGAGCGCGTCGCCGCCTGGCGCGAAGTGGCCCGGCGCCTTGCCCACGAACTGAAGAATCCGCTGTTCCCCTTGCAGACCACTGTAGAGAATCTCAGGCGCGCCAAGGAGCAGAATTCTGATCAATTCGAGGACGTCTTCCGCGAATCCACGCAGATTCTGCTTTCCGAAATCGAGAATCTGAAGACGATTGTCGGCCGCTTCAGCGACTTCGCGAAAATGCCGCAGCCTGAGCTGGCGTCGGTGAATGTGAACGATGTCGTCCGCAGTGTCGTGAAATTATTCGAGGCTCAATTCGGCGCTGTCGGCCGCCCGCCCATCACTTCGGAATTGCACCTCGATGACGACGTGCCCACCGTTCAGGCTGACCAGGCTTTATTGCACCGGGCCCTTGAAAATCTCGTGCTCAATGCCATGGACGCCATGCCCGCTGGCGGCGTCTTGATGCTGCGCACCACGCACGAGGACGGCAATGTCCACATCGAAGTCTCCGACACGGGCTCCGGCCTTACGCCCGAAGAATGTGCCCGCCTCTTCACGCCTTACTATACGACCAAGCAGCACGGAACCGGGCTGGGCCTCGCCATCGTGCAGTCCGTTGTCAGCGATCATGGCGGCCGCATTTCCGTCGAAAGTGAAACCGGCGTCGGCACTTCCGTTCACATTGAACTGCCCGCCAAGCCGCCTCTCAAGCCTCAGCCCCAGGCCCGGCCCGTTCCAGTCGCCGCCGATAAGAAAACCGAGGACTAACTCGCGTGCCTCCCAAGGTCGATATCCTCATCATCGACGATGACGCGAACACTCTCGCCTCGCTTTCTCGCGCCTTTCGTCTCGCTGGTCACGACGCAACCGTCTGTGACAACGCCGTGCGCGCACTCGAACTCGCGAAGTCTCGAACCTTCGACCTCATCCTGTCCGATGTCGTCATGCCCGGCAAGGACGGCATCGCCCTCCTCGAAGAATTGAAGAAATCCGGCGTCGCTTCGCCCGTGGTCATGATCTCGGGCCAGGCCACCATCGAAATGGCCGTTCGCGCCACTCGCCTGGGCGCGCTCGATTTCCTCGAAAAGCCGATTTCCACCGATAAATTGCTGTTGACTGTCGACAACGCACTCCGCCTCACTCGCCTCGAACAGGAAAATCGCGATTTGAAACGCCGCATCGGCCGCCATCAGATCGTCTGGACCAGCCCCGCCATGCTCGAAGTTATGGCCCAAGTCGAGCGCGTCGCACCCAGCGAGACGCGCGTCTGCATTCGCGGCGAGACAGGAACGGGCAAGGAGCTCATCGCCCGCACTCTTCACGATAAAAGCTCGCGCCGCAATGGACTCTTCGTTTCACTCAATTGCGCCGCCATTCCCGCCGAACTCATCGAATCGGAGTTATTCGGCCACGAAAAAGGTTCCTTCACGGGCGCCGCCGGTCGCCACGTTGGCAAATTCGAACAAGCCCATCGCGGCACGCTGTTCCTCGACGAAATTGGCGATATGCCTCTCGCCATGCAAGCCAAACTCCTGCGCGTCCTCGAAGAAGGCGAGATCGAGCGCGTCGGTGGCGACAAACCCATTCCTGTCGATGTCCGCGTCATCGTCGCCACTCACCGCAATCTCGAAGAGGAGGTCCGCCAGGGCACGTTTCGCGAAGACCTGTACCACCGCATTTTCGTGTTCCCCATCGTCTTGCCGCCCCTGCGCGAACGCCGCGACGATATCCGCGTCCTCGTCGAGCATTTTGCCCAGCAGCTCGCCGACCAGAATGGTTGGAAGCTGAAGACCTTTGCGCGCGAGGCCATCGACGCGCTGGAAACTTATCCTTGGCCCGGAAACGTTCGCGAGTTGCGCAATGTCGTCGAACGGGTTCTGCTCCTCAACACGTCCGATATCGTCGATCTCGCCGCTGTTCAGCGCGCCCTCCCTCAGTCGGCCCAGCTCGTCTCGTCAAATCTCAGCGGTTCTTCGCCGGCTGCCGGAATCGGAAGCCTTGCCAACCGCGTCGAGGCTTTCGAACGCGAAACCGTCCTCCTTGAATTGAAACGTAACCACAATCACATGACCAACACCGCCAAGGCCCTCGGCATGGAACGCAGTCATCTCTACAAGAAATGCCAGCATCTCGGCATCGACCTTCGCGCCATGCGCCACACCGATTAGCAATCAGCGCGGAGTTTGCGCCTTTTGTGGCGCCGGCGTCCCGCCGGCGGTCTTCGTTTAGCGACTGCTTCTTCCAACTCTCCCCGCGCGCTGGTTCCACGCACTTCGCTGCAGCATCATCGAGCATAATGCTGTCTGCATTGGCATTTCGTCGATACTACTGATAAATTCAGTCCTAGATGGCATCCAACAGCGACCAGCTGCAGCAGCGCATACTCATCGTCGAGGACGAGGAAAATGCCCGCAAGGGATACGAGGCGCTCCTCCAGAAGTGGAATTGCGACGTCCTCGGCGTCGGAACCGGCGAGGATGCCCTCGCAAAATTCGCCGAATTTCGTCCCAATGCGATCCTGGTCGATGTCGAGCTGCCCGGCATGAACGGCCTCGAGCTGCTGCGTCATTTGGACGACGAGATCACTCGCGTCCCTGTGATCATCATTACCGGGCGAGGCAGCGACGAGCGAGTGGTGCAGGCTATCGAAGCGGGCGCATTTTGGTACATCGAAAAACCGCTGAAGCCGCCGGTGCTGCATGCGCTTCTCGACCGCGCCCTCGGACGCGTGCGCGATCAGCGGGCCGTGGCGGCGCTCACGCGGCAATTGCGCGAGGCCGGGCGCTTGGGCGCATTGGTGGGGTCGTCCTCGCCGATGCAGGACGTCATGCGCCAGGTGGAGATGGCCGCGCCCTCGACCGCTTCGGTACTCATCACCGGAGAAACGGGATCGGGAAAGGAAATTGTCGCCCGGTCGATTCACATGCTGTCCCCGCGTGCGGACCGGCCGTTCGTCGCCATCAATTGCTCGGCCATTCCCGAATCGCTGATGGAAAGCGAGATCTTCGGCCACGAACGCGGCGCGTTCACGGGAGCGGCGGAACGCCGCATCGGCTGCTTTGAACTGGCTGATGGCGGGACGCTCTTGCTTGACGAAATCGGTGAAATGCCCGCGCCCACGCAGGCGAAATTGCTGCGCGTCCTCGAAGATCACAAGATACGCCGGCTTGGCAGCAAGGTCGAAACTCCCGTCGATGTTCGGGTGCTCGCAGCTACAAACAAGAATCCCGAGCAGGCCGTTGCCGACGGCCATTTGCGCCAGGACCTTTATTTTCGGCTGAACGTCTTTCACATCCATCTTCCACCGCTGCGCGAACACAAAGAGGATTTGGCCCTACTCATCGAGCATCTGCTGGCCGAAATTTCGGAGAAGCACGGAAAAAAAGTCTCGAGCGTCGGCGCGGACGTCATGGAGTTGTTCCGCTCGTATCCTTGGCCGGGAAATGTGCGTGAGTTGCGAAACGTCTTGGAGCGCTCGGCCATTGCGTCGGACCGCGGCGCGATCACCAGGACGCACCTGCCGTCCGATTTCGGCCATGCTCCGGCAGTGAGCGCGGGCGGGCTCGGCGGCATTCGTTTCCCGGTGGGAACGACGGTGGACGAGGCGGAGCGCGAGCTGATTCTGCAGACGCTCTCGGCCACCAGCCAGAACAAGACCCGCGCAGCCGAGCTACTCGGCATCAGCCTCAAGACTTTGCACAATAAGCTCAAAGAGTACGAGGCGGGGCGGAAGCATGCGTCTCAGCCTGAAAACTAAGTTCACGCTGGCGACGTCTCTCTTGGTGTTCGCCGTGGTCGCCGTGGTTTCCTGGCTCTACATCGCCCGGCTCACCAAGCAGACCCTGCGCCAAGCTGCGCGGAACGCCGACTTTATCGGCCAACAGATGCTGACCGCGTGCCAAAGCGCCATCAGCGAAGCGAACGAGCGCGGCGACATCGCGCCAAAAGACCCTTCGAAGCTGCGCGCGTACATCCAGCAAAGTTTCGACAACAGCAGCACGCTGAATTCGCTGATGGAAGCGGATCTCGGCTTCAATCCCAGCATCATCGAAATTACCATCACCGACAACGACGGCGTGGTCATCACCTCGAGCGATGCCTCGCTGCGCGGTCAGAAGGTCGCCTCGCATCCGAGCATCACTTCGCTGGCTAACGCTGGTTTCTTTCAGCAGCTTCGCGAACTCTATGGCCCGCCGCAGACTTATGAAGCCTCGTTCGCGTTCACTTTGGGCGAGAATCCTTTTGGCTCCGTGCGGATCGGGTTATTGTCGGCGTTAATACGCGACGAAATCGCGCCGACCCTCACTTCCGCGGAATACTGGGCCTTGGGCTCCGTGATGCTTTCTACGCTGCTTGCCTTTGTCGTGAGCCAGGTCTCGCTGGCGCCCATTGGACGCATCTCCCAGCAGTTGGACCGCATCTCAGCGGGGCAGTTCGATACGCCGCCCGCGGTCGCGCCGGGTGATGAACTGGGCACGGTGAGCACGAAAATCGCCGGCATCGGAAAACAGCTGCGCGACGTGCGCGAGATTTTCAGCACGCTGCGCGAAAACCTGGATCAGGTCATGAGCGGCCTCGAAGATGGCCTGCTGCTCTTCAACGTGAATGGCCGGGCAGTCCTGGTCAGCCCGTCCATCCAGAATTTCCTCGGCGAATCTGCCGAGGAAATCAGCGGCCACAGCGTGAGCGAGATTTTTCCGGAAGGGCACACGATTCGGCGCGCGTTGAACATCCAAGGCGACGAGATTGAGCCCACCGAGGGCAAAGAAGCGCTGATGGAAGGGCGGAACGGCACAGTCCGCATCGGCGTGAGCGCGCAACCAATCCTCGAACATGGCGCGCGCATGGGCACGCTGGTCACCCTGCGCGATCTGGAGTCCTTCGAACGCATCGGAAACCAATTGCAAGTATCGGAACGCCTTGCCGCGCTCGGTCGCGTCACGGCCGGCGTGGCTCACGAAGTGAAGAATCCGCTGAATTCGATGCGCCTCTGGCTCGAGGTCCTGAAAGGCAATATGCCGACCGATCCTGAGCCCCAGCAAGCCGTCAAGATGCTCGACAGCGAAATCGACCGACTCGACCGCGCGGTCAAAACTTTTTTGAGTTTCACCAAGCCAATCGAAATGAAGCTCGAAGAGACGGACCTGCGCGTGTGCTTGGAAGAGGTTTTGCAGGCGGCACGGCCCGCAGTGACGAAAGCGGGGCTCGAATTGCGCTCGGAGCTGCCTGCGGAATTTCCGCTCGTTCTTGCCGACCGTCAGCTAATTCATCAGGCCGTGCTGAATCTGGTCCTCAACGCCTGCGATTTCACGCCGCCCGGCGGCTATATCGCCGTTGAACTTCATCGTAGCGGGGAATTTGCCGTGATCTCCGTCGCCGATTCGGGCCAAGGAATTTCCGAAGAAGACCAGAAAAAAATATTTCAGCTCTTTTTCACCACGCGCCGCGGCGGCACCGGCATCGGCTTAGCCAACACTTTTCGATTTGTACAGTTGCATAACGGTCGGATAGAATTTGATTCGCAGGTCGGGCACGGAACGACGTTCCGCATCGAATTGCCTCTGGCCCGGCTGGTTGAAGTCCCGGCGGAGAAGGTCCGCGATTACAGCCGGCCATTCGCGAAAGAACAACTCTAATGCCCAGCCGAAGAACCCATTGTGGAAACCTGATCGCTTTCGTCGCGCTGTGCGTTTCGCTGGGGTGCGGCGGATGTGTGGATCATAAAGTCCAGGCCGCTGCGCCTGTCGCCGCTGCTCCACAACCAGACATCGAGCGCCCGATGACGGTCGCGCCCGACACGGACGCCTTGCCGCCTCAAGCCCCCGCCATGCCTGCTCCTACTGTCTCCGACAACTCTGCTGCGCCGCCGCTGACCGAAATTGTGCGGCCAAAGGGTCCCCCGGCTCCTCCCCGGCCGCCAACTGAACAGCCTGCCTCGGAGCGAGCCGCGGAAGATTCGGCTCGTGCGCCTGCGCCGCAGATTTTTCCGCAGCTTTCGCCCGCCGATCAGCAAACCTATGAGCGGCGCACGAACGACGACGTTACGATCGCGGAAAAGAATCTGCAGCAGGCCAACAGCAGGCAACTGAGTGCCAGCCAGCAGGACCTGCTGGAAAAGGCGCGAAGCTTTCTCGAACAGTCACGCGACGCCAGCAAGGGCGGAGACTGGGCGCGCGCCCAAAACCTCGCCCAGAAGGCTCGCGTTTTGTCCGTCGAGCTAGTCAACTCCCTGTAGCATTCCCCCCCCAAATCTATATAGGTCATCTCGCAAAGACTGGAAGGGCGCCATGCCCGAGCGGTTTTAGATTCTTACATGGAATTTCTTCGACAAAAATACCTCAACATTTGAATTTGTAACATCGTGTAACTCTTGGCCAAGTCCGGATTCCGGATGGCTTCGGCAGTGTACTGTCCCGTA
>Ga0187815_10000586_pt1 | contig 17395 bp, 18 predicted proteins | sample NC_S_5_FD_132962 | JGI IMG/M metagenome (GOLD analysis project Ga0187815, IMG submission 132962) | Wetland sediment microbial communities from Neuse River Estuary, North Carolina, USA - ASW-S_5 | ecosystem: Environmental > Aquatic > Freshwater > Wetlands > Sediment | place: USA: North Carolina...
GACCGCTGCATTGAGATCGCGAAGGCGCACGACCTCAAGGTCAAGGCGTTGATGTCGGTTGGCCATCCGGGCGAGAGCGAGGAGAGCATCGGCGACATTCGCGATTGGCTCATCCGGAGGCAGGTCGACGATTTCGACTGCACGGTGATCACAACCTACCCAGGCACGCCTTATTACGATCTGGCGGTGCCACACCCGGATCAGGCCGGGGTTTGGACGTACACCCAACCCCGCACCGGCGATCGATTGCACGCGTACGATGTCGATTACACGACAACCGCCGATTATTACAAAGGCGATCCCAACGGCGGCTACCGCGCGTTTGTCTTCACTGATCATCTTTCGGCGGAGCGTATCGTGACTTTGCGCGATCAGGTCGAACGCGAAGTGCGCGCCAAGCTCAACATCCCGTTCAATCCAGGTGCTGCGGCATTGCGCTACGAACATTCGATGGGGCAGGGGCTGCCCGGCTTCATCCACCGCGCCAGCGCGAACGCTGCCGCTACCCAGCCCGCCACTTTCTGAGACGGCGCCACACATCGGTCTGAATGGCTGCATCGGCGCCGATTTCCCCGTTCACGGATGCGACCACTGATGGGCGCCAGACGTTAATCATTGCGGAGGGGCCGTGGTGCGCAAGGGTCTTGTGACCGCCGGCGTGGTGATCGCCGTCGCGATCGTCGGCGGAGTGGTGTATTGGCGCTCGCAGACGCCGCCGCCGGCATCGGGATTCACGTCTGAGCAAGACAAAGATTCATTCATCGCCAGCGCCAAGCAATCCTGCATCGCGAGCGAGATGAACGATCCGGCGACGCGGCAAAGCGGCTTCACCGAGGCGCAAATCGGACTTTATTGCCAATGCGCGGCGGAAAAAGCAGCGGATGCGATCACGCCGGACGAAGTGCAATTCATCGCTGCCAAGCACGCGATCCCGCCCAGCTTTCAGGCCAAAACGCAGGCGATCGCCAAGACCTGCCGATCGGTCACGTTGCCGGCGCCCGCGCATTGATCGCTGATCGGAAGATGGCGTCCCCGCGGGATTCGAACCCCAGTTTCGGCCGTGCGAGGGCCCCGTCCTAGGCCTCTAGACGATGGGGACGCAGCGCCGCCTTAATTAGACGCTGGTGGCGTATCGCGCATGACCCGTTCGAGATTTTGTACCTCGACATTATTTGATTCGGAACTCAGCGTCGCTTGCGCTTCTGGCTCTGGAGAGTTTGGTTCGTGACCCTCCGGTTCCGATGTGCGCGATGCAGTTGTGGCAATCGGTGCGAGCGGTTCTGGCTGCTAGCGCGTCGAAGCCCAAAGTCTCTCCGCCTCGGCTTTGGCATCCATCCCATTGATCTGCCACCACTGCTCCTCGCGTCCGGTGTTATGCAGCGAGCGGTGATGGATGGGGCAGAACGGCACGGTCCATTCGTCGCTTGGTTTGCTGCCCAGCGAGCGTGGTTGGATGAAGCGCAGGTGATGCGCATGGCTCGGGCTTCGGCCGCAGACGAGGCAAGGCAGGGAGGCAACGTACTTGAGGTGAGCGGCGGTGCGGAGACTTCGGGGTATGACGATCGCGACCGCGGTGTTTTCACGGAGATATACTTCCGATGACGCTTGGGTCTCGCGTGGCTCCGGCTCGTGCAGCGTACGTTGCTGCCGATAAAGGTTCTCCAGGACCGCGGCGTCATGAACGGCGTTGCGTGTCCTGAGCTCCGGGCGGATGGTGCGGAGTTGCGCGGTAACGGGTGCGTTGCCGGTCCACAATGCCTCGAGCTCGGCGATCGATTTCGCGTGGCGAAAGTTCTCTTTCGCGGCTGAGCAGAAGTGCTGCGGCGTCGCGCAGACCTGCGGCGGCGCGGTACCGGTCATGAGCGTCCAGACGACCGGCGCAGCACTCAGTTCTTGGTCTAGGGCCCTTGTCCGCCGCACCCCAGCCTGCGCCTTATCATATAAGGCAACGCCGAAGAGGTTGCCGAAGGTGACCCAATGCCCGCTTGGTGGCGTCGGTCTCGGCTTCCTTGAGAGCGCTCTCGTGGACTTCGCCGAGGGTAGCGCCGGTACCGTGACCGAGCACTGTGCCGTCCCGGGAAACGATTGTCTTGCCGGCCGGGACTTTGATGCGGACCCGCACGGCATAGTTGCAGGCCTTGGGGCTGATCCGGGCATCTTGCCAGACACACTCGGCCGAGACGGTCTCCCGATCCCACCCGTCGAACCCGAAGACCCGGTTTGCCTCGTCGTCGCCGAGGGTATCGCCCTCTCTGCCTGGCGCCTGCGCCACTCCTGCCGGATCGAGGCCGCCTTGTTTGGAAACGTCCAGCGCACTTGGGCAACGATGCGGCGAACGTGACGGCCGCCGCGAATGGTGCGTGACGGGCGCATTCACGGAGGCGTCTCTCATTCGACGGCATGTGGCTTGCCCCCGCCGAAGGGTACGTGTCCACGAGAACTGTCACAGATGTGACGCTAATGTTCGAATAAGAGACACCGGAACTCCGATGTCATGGCGCTGTCGATCGTCACTTCGCGCTTAGCCAGCAGGCTTTGTCAGCATGTCCGCCGCCGCGAATCGCTGTGTTTGACGCGCACCATCAACGCCGAGGTTAGGTGTGGCTCATTAAAGTGGGGCGGCAACACGTTCAAGGTTGGCAATCGGCACGCGTCTTGCAGAAACTCCTTACGAGACACTCGACGCCCTACGGCGTATCGGCGGCCGCTGCCCTCGCGCGCATCACCAACGGGTTAGTTGGCTATAGCCGATAAGGAAAAGATCGCGCCGGTTGGTCGGTCGTGTAATCCCAGCGCGGCGTTGTGGCCGCTCGTGGATAGTGAATACAAGTTTGGCTACGTGGACAAACCAAAGCTGACCAAAACAGCGAGAAACTGGAGGCAATCAGAATGGGTGCGATCGTCGCTGATCTTGTAGCGTGGCGGCTGAACCGTCAACGAAACGAAGGCCGACTCACGGCATCGGCTGGCAAGTCTGGCGCCGCGCCTGCCTCTGACGCGTGGTCACTACCGGTGACCGCGGAAAGCCCCGGTGACGATCTCCTAAGCGCTTTGGACCGCATTGAGAATGCGGCTTTGGACCTTCGCCGCTTGATCGTCAAGAGCGGCCTGATAACAGTGGACCGGCCTTTATCTACTAGAGCAGTGAGGCGTCACCAAGCAATGCGTCGAAAGTGACCTGCCCCCCGATTTGTCCTCGGTCATGAGTAGAGTCTGTTCAGGTTATGGCCCTGGGTGGGGCGGGTTGCAAAGGCGGCCGGCGTGAGCCCGCCGAGGCTCGTGTGCGACCGCAGGGTGTTGTAGTCGATGCGCCAGGCTTCGATGATCGCGATGGCCTCCTTCAAGGCGGTGAACACACTCTCGTTGAGACATTCGTCGCGCAGCCGGCCGTTGAAGGATTCGATGAAGCCGTTCTGCATGGGCTTGCCGGGCGCGATGTAGTGTCAGGCGATGCCGTGCTCCTGCTGCCAGCGCAGCATCGCATTCGAAGTCAGCTCGCTGCCATTGTCGCTGACGATCATCACCGGATAGCCCCTATATGCGGCAATGCGATCGAGCTCGCGGATGATCCGCAAGCCCGAGAGCGAGGTGTCCGCGACCGCCGCGAGGCATTCGCGGGTGAAGTCGTCGACGACGGTCAGGATGCGGAAGCGCCGGCCATGCGCCAGCGTGTCGGCGACGAAGTCCAAGGACCAGCGCTGGTTCGGGCCCTGCGGCAGCGCCAGCGGTGCACGGGTGCCGAGCGCCCGCTTGCGGCTGCCGCGTTTGCGCACCATCAGCCGCTCCTCGCGATAGCGCCGATAGAGCTTCTTGTGGTTCAGCATCAACCCCTCCCGCCGCATTAGGATGTGCAGCCGGCGATAGCCGAACCGCCGGCGCACCGCCGCCAGCTCCCGCGGCAGCGCCCGGATCGCGCCGTCATCCGGCCCCCGCGAGACATACCGGTAGGTCTTCCGATGAAGGCTCACCAGCCGGCATGCCCGGCGCTGCGTGTAGCGCCTCTCCGCAATCGCCCAGCCCACAGCAACCTTCCGCGACCTGGGCGTCAAAAGTTTTTTGCCAGCATCTCGTTCAGCGTCGCCGCGTCCAACGCCGATTCAGCCAGTAGCTTTTTCAGCTTGCGGTTCTCTTCCTCGAGTGACCGTAGCCGGCGCGCGTCGGAGACCTCCAGGCCGCCGTACTTCGAGCGCCAGTTGTAGAGCGTCGCCTCGCTGATCCCGTGCTTCCGGCACAGCTCCGCCGCCGCAAGCCCAGCCCGATGCTCCGTCAGAATCCCTAAGATCTGCTCTTCCGTGTACTGGCTCCGCTTCATCGTCCGTCTCCTCTCGGAGAACAGACCCGACCTCAAATCGAGGACATTTTCGGGGGGGGGCAGGTCAAAAGCCAACCGGCCACGCATCGCGAGCGAAGTGAACCCGAAGCCGCAGCGTTTGTTTTAGGCACGGCTATCAGAAGCCATCAGAAGAAACGTTCGGGGATCGTAATTATGTCTCCCGGAAGCACCGGCGTATCATTGTTAGCACCAAGCGTAACGCGCTGACCGTTCTCAATCCGACTGATTTTGTACTCGTTGTCTTTCGCGCGATAAGTGAAGCCGCCCGCGAGCGCTACCGCACTAAGCACAGTCATCCCGCTGACGTAAGGATACGAACCAGCTTTATTAACCTCTCCGACAATGAAGAAGGGCCGATAGTTCATCACTTCGACGCTGACGCTTGGATTGCGGATGTAATCCGGGCTTAGCTTGGACATAATCGCCTGCTGCAGTTCGGCCGCGGTCATGCCTCCCGCGTGCACCTGGCCGATTAGCGGGAACTGCAACATGCCGGAGCCGTCGACCTGATAATCGCCAGTTAAGTTATTCTGGCCAAAGACGATTATGTGGACCCGGTCACCCGAACCAAGACGATAGCCGGTGTCATTCGGCGCGGTTCCAGGTGTGGGCGCGTTTTGGGCGAACTCCAGCCCCAAACCATGGATCAGCACCGCTCGACCGCTTAGCGTGTTTTGCGCCGAAGCAGGTGTTAGGCATGCAACAAGCAGGGCCACGGCGAGAATCAACACCGTCGAGAACGCGATTCCTGCAAAAACACTCTTGGTGGACATGTCTTGAGCCCCCCTAACCTACAAAAATGCACCTTTCGAGAGCTGTCGGCAAGGCACCTGTTCCCATCTCCCGTCTCGTCTCCGCCTTTTGCATGAGCGGGTTAATTTAAATAATTCTGGCTAGAGCGCTGCCAAACGCGTGAATAAATAAAAATACAGACTCACTGCCCGTCCCACGCAGCGGTCAGCTTGGGTAGCGATCAGGGTCTCGATCACTCACTGAAATACGACGGTCATCCGAAATCGGTGTTCCAGGCGATGTAGCGTGCACCGCGAAGTCATCACGGTGCGCTTGTAATGTGGGTGGCTCAACGAAGGCCCAGCCACTGGCAGAACTGCACCCGGATCGCCGCATGCTTAAGAGGAGAGACGACCTCGATAGCAGCCGACGATGCCAACAGCGTTCCCGATGATCATATCGTCGATCGCGCTGACGCTTTCGATGGTCGAGAAGCGGCCGGAGCACCGGGCCTCCATCACAATCAAGACAGCGAAGGGCGACCTTTGTGCACAAGGTGTGGCACACGTCTTGCGACCATCACTTGTCGTGCCTGCTTCGCCCTGACGGCGTAAACCATGCGTAGCGCCACACCAAACAAACAATAGAATGGTATCGCGTAAAACGGCTTTTCGAGACTGTCCTCGCCAAAGGCATCGATCAGGACCAGCACACCAAATGCCACAATCATCAGCAGCAATGTCTCGCCGTCAGCCCACCGAGCACGATGACAAGCGCGGTATGCGCACAGCCAATTTCTGAAAAGCTCGATCTGCATCCAGGCCCACGCAATGAATCCCAGAATGCCAAGGCGCGCGACGACGGAAATATATGAATTGTGAGGCTCGCGGACTATATCGTTAAAGTTGTCACGGAAATTCGTTAGAGGAATTCCATACCCAAGGCCGGTCAGCAACGTACCAGCGTCCCCCGTCAACTGGGCATATATATGTTTCCACCACCCAAGACGCAAACCGACGCCTTCCGCAGCGCCAGCTATCGCGCCTCCGTGATTTACGCCAATCCCGACAATCGCCTCTACATGCTCGAACAAGAACGAAAAGGTGATCTTGTCTGTCAGCCGTCCGGTAATGTGGAGACCCAACGCTACAATCAGCGCGAGGGCTAAAATGACAATCGGAATTGTTGAAATCAATCTCACCAATGCGGATCGGCGGAACACCAGAAGGAGTGTGCCAAGCCCGAGCAATTGCAGATATGTCGTCCTAGCCTGGAATATCAGCACAACGAAGGCAATCAGCAGTCCTGCGATCGGCACACGGAGGCGCGACAGAATTGAATTATCAGTTGGCGCGATCAGGCAGTAGAATGCGGTCCACAACATAACGGCTCCGGTAATCAGATAGTTGCCGAAGAGCGGCACCACGCGGACGGCACCAAACAACTTCGGCGACATGGCTTGGATCTGATCTTGAAAAGGGAAGCCCAGTCCGTAGACACAGGCGATCGCCAGAACCAGCGGTAGCCAACGTCCTAGGCGTTCGATAAAGCCTGGTTGCCCCGCGACACAAAAGCCGACAATCAGATACAGCGATTCGATGAGCTGATTGGCATCACGAAGTGCCCAGAAGCCGTGGTGGAAGCTATCAGTTACCGCGCGACCCAGGCCGTACGCCCACCACACCAGGAAGGGCAGAAGGTAAGCGGCCGCACTCATGCGTATCAGCGCGAGAGGCAGGTCGGTTGTAACCAGCGCGAAGATCAGGAAAATTTCGCCCAGCGGGATACCCATCCCCGAGGGTGGAATGCGCACTTGCATAAACGCGTAATCGAACACCAGGTAACCCGCGAGCAGCGCCAAAAGAACTCGACGCTTAATTTCTGTAAGACTTTTCACGACGCGAATCCAAAAATGCGCTGGACTTTTTTTGGCCAGGAGAATTCGTGGCAACGCAAATTTGCACCGTGCGAAAGTAGACTGTTTAGATGCGGATCACCGACGCCAGCTAAAGCGTCGCCGAGCGCGTTAACGACATCGACGCGCCGCTTGCCGGCGATTTCAGTTGCGCGGTCACGACTGTCATCCACCACGCCCCCCAGCCCGCCGAGACGCAGCGCCCACCCCCAACCGACCTCCGGCTCCGATCCTTGGAATGGCTCGTACGCGAACGCCGATAGCAGGATTTTCACAGAAATCCTCTCAAGTCGACGAACGATAGATCGCGGCCGAACGAAAAGAAAGTGTTTTCTTTTCGTTTTGGTGAGCTTTAGGGCTGATTTGTGCCCCGACAAGGTTAACTTAAGTTATGTTCTTTTCTTTTCGTGTCCTGATGGAGAGCAATTATAAACGTGACAGACCCAGTTGAATTGTGGGCGCAACGAAGGTCTAATCCTTCTGAGCGGGCGTAGCACGCCTTCGACAACGCTGTACCCTACCCGTTCGTGGTAGCGATTCGGGATGCCGCTTCAGAGGCCGCTTCGGAGGCGGCCTGACATCTTTTTCCGGTGGGCGGGGTAGCTTGCACTACAGTTAAGGGGTCAACGCGATGTCTGTGAGATCTACTATACTCGAGCAATTCAAACTAGTAGCCCTCGAACAGAACAAACCAGTCACGAACTTCACCGACGAAACGACTTTTGTGGATTCGGGACTGGATTCCCTGTGTTTTGCGATCATCGTTGCGCGTCTAGAGGACATTCTGGGCGTCGATCCCTTTGTCGCGGCTGACGAGTCGCCGTTTCCGGTAACCGTCGGAGAATTCATCGGTTTGTACGAACGCGCCCTCCCATGAGGCGTTCGCTCTGGGAGTTGACCGACGCCAGCGGCCGCGTGGCGCGGCGCTATTTGTGGCATTTTGGCGCCACCATCGCTCTGAACCAGTTGCTCGAGGGAACCGTTCTCGGCGATCGGGCAAATACGCTCTATGGGCGTTCGGTGCTGATCGCGACCGCGAACCAGTTCACGGCAGCATCCATCCTTATCGAGCTGGATGGAGTTGCCGCCCGCGTCGTCATCTGTCCGCCTGACTTGATGCCCGAACATTTCGCCAGTATCGCGGCCGGCGCTGGCGCGGACACAATTATATCCGATGTGAATACGCTAAGAGCTGCGGCGCCTGGTCTGGAGCGGATCGAACCTTCCGTCCTTGAACCCCGGCCTGGTCTCCCGGCACCGCGCGACCAGGCAACAGAATGGCTTCTCCTCACCTCGGGCACCAGCGGTGTCCCGAAGATCGTCGTCCACAATCTATCCACTCTGACTGGAGCGATCGCAGAGGGCAGCGGGAGGGAGGACGTTCCCGTTTGGAGCACGTTCTACGACATCCGCCGCTATGGCGGTCTTCAGATTCTTCTTCGTGCGTTGATAGGCGGCGGCTCTCTTGTGATGTCGGATGTTCGCGAAAGCATACAGGATTTTCTCAAGCGTGCGGGCGCGGTCGGCGTTACTCATGTCTCTGGTACGCCTACCCATTGGCGGCGCGCCCTGATGAGTTCGGCCGCGCAACGGATTGCGCCGCGTTATCTTCGGTTGTCGGGCGAGATTGCGGATCAGGCGATCCTCGATCGTCTCCGGGCCTTTTATCCTGACGCCACCATTGGACATGCCTTTGCGTCGACCGAGGCTGGTGTCGCATTCGAAGTCCGGGACGGGCTAGCGGGTTTTCCCACTAGCTTGATCGGAAATGAAGGCGGCGCGATGGAACTGCGCGTCAGTGACGGATCGCTACGTATCCGCTCGACGCGAACCGCACTCCGTTATTCGAACGGTTCAAATCCGTTGGCGGATGAGGACGGGTTCGTCGATACCGGCGATATCGTCGAGCAGCGAGGCGATCGCTACTATTTCATTGGGCGCAGGGGCGGTATCATCAATGTCGGCGGTCTGAAGGTCCATCCCGAAGAAGTCGAAGCCGTCATCAACAGCCATCCCAAGGTCCAGATGTCGCTGGTCAGGGCGCGGAAGAATTCTATCACGGGCTTCCTCCTGGCGGCCGACGTGCTTCCATGGTCTCAGCCAGAGGGCCCCGACGCTTCCGAATCGCTGAAAAACGAAATCATCGCGGCCTGTCGCCGTGACTTGGCGGCGTACAAGGTGCCGGTCGCCATCCGCTTTGTATCCAATCTGGATGTCGGAGCCTCCGGCAAGCTGGTGCGTTCTCTTGCCTAGCATCGTTGTGACCGGCGGCACCCGAGGCATCGGGCTCGGTGTCGCGCGCAAGCTCGCCATGGCCGGTCATCAGGTGATTGCGGTAGCGCGAAGCCCGGGTGAGGCGTTCGGCGTCGCGGTCGAGGAATTGCGTCGGGGGCAACAGGGCTCACTGCATTTCAAAGCCGCCGACCTCGCCGACATTGGCGCCCTGCCGTCGCTGGCCAAAGAGCTTCGGAAGGAATTCGGATCGTTTTACGGGCTGGTCAACAACGCGGGCATCGGAACCAGTGGGTTGCTCGCAAACATGCGCGATTCTCAGATCGAACAGCTCGTCCGGCTCAATATCCTCTCTCCGATGACCCTCACCAAATACATTCTCCGTTCGATGATGGCCGAAGGCAGCGGCCGGATCATAAACATGGCTTCCGTTGTAGCCTTTACGGGATATCAGGGCCTTGTCGCCTATGCCGCAAGCAAGGCAGCGATTTTGGGCTTCACCCGGTCGTTAGCCCGCGAAGTCGGCTCGTTGGGTATCACCGTCAACGCCGTGGCGCCGGGATTTATCAATACAGAGATGACCGAGATCATGACGGGGGCACAGCGCGAGCAGATCATGCGTCGAAGCGCGCTTCGCCGACTCGCCGAGGTCGATGACATTGCCAATGCCGTGGCATTCCTTCTGGGCGATGGTGGAAGAAATATTACTGGGACAGTGATGACGGTGGACGCGGGAGGAACTGCCTAGGTCATCGAACGCTTTTTTTCGAGCAGTCTCTTTGCCGTTCACACCTTCAGAAGCGGACTTCGTTCCGTTGAATGCGCGCGTAGAGATCGGCATCAACCCGCACAAAAGTTTGGTTTGCCGCATCCTCCATGAAAATCGGATCCGCGGTCGCGGCCGGATCGTAGCATTCGCGGGCCAGTTGCTGCTTTCGCGGCTTGAATGTCGACGTAACCTCGACGGCCTCGCAAAGGCGGACGAAGACGGGGCGCGCATGGCGCGGCAAGTGCTCGGCTAAATACCGCCATAACGTGTCGAGCCTAAAATGCTCGTCGACCACGAGCGCCGCCATGCCCGCGCGGCCATCGGTCCCCGGCACCGCGACGCCATATACGACCGCCTCCACGACGCCGGAACAAGCCGTGAGCGTCTCTGCGACTTGCTGCGAGGAGACGTTCTCCCCCTTCCAGCGGAACGTATCGCCGACGCGATCGACGAAATAGAAATATCCTCTATCGTCCTTGTGCATCAGGTCACCCGTGCGGAACCAGGCGTCCCCTCGGACGAAAACGTCTCGCAATATTTTGTGCTGTGTGGCCTTAGGGTCGGTGTAGCCTTCGAACGAACCGCCTCGCTCGGCGCCGTTACTTTCCAGCCTGCCAAGCGCTTCTCCGATCTCATTCGCAGCGCATGGAATGCAAAATCCGTCGTTGCCGCGGAGCGGCATTTCCGATTCGACGTCGAAGCGAACTAGCACAACCTGCGAGTGCTGAGGCAGAAAGGACGGAATCCGACCGAGCGCACCCGGTTCGCCTTCACAGTTGTAGAGTGTGAAAGTCCCTTCCGTCGCGGCGTAAAACTCCAAAATGCGCGGTAAGCGGAAGCGCTGTTCAAAGGCGCGCCAGATATCCGGCCGCAATCCGTTGCCGCAACAGAGTCGCAGGCGATGGTCGGTCTCCCACGGATGCGATGGGCTTCGCATCAGAAACCGGCACAGCTCTCCAATATATTGGAACAACGTGCAATCCCAGGCGATGATCTCGTCCCAGAACCGGCTCGCCGAGAAGCGGGGCCGCAGGACGACGGATGCCCCGCTGACCAGCATCGCGCCGGTCGCCACAATCCCGCCGACGCTGTGATACATCGGCAGGCAATCGTACATTCGGTCGTTGGGGCCAGCATCCATCATGCCGGCAAACCATTGGCTCCACTGAAGAACTCGTAAGTGGCTCACATAGGCCGCCTTGGGCAGGCCCGTCGTGCCGGACGTGTAGAGGAGGAGCGCTGGGCTTCTCAGCGTTAGAGTGAGGTCGCGGGCCAGCTGAGGGGCTTCGCGATTAATCCGAATCTCCAGGTCGACGCGCGGAAAATCCCTAATTGCCCCGCCATGGGCCCAGCAGCGGGCACCAGACTCAATTTGCGGCATGGCCGCTAGGAACGCGTCACCTAACGTCGTGCCGACAATGACATGTCGGGGCGAGACAACATTGATGGCGTGCGCAAGCGGAGCGCCGACAAGGTTCGTGTTTACGAGTGCAGCCACGCCGCCCACGCGAGTGATTCCCAGCCAAAGTGCCAGATAATCGGCGCAATTCGGGAGGAGTACGCAGACCACGTCGCCCGCAGTGACGCCATTGTCGAGCGCCCAGCGCGCATAGCGGTTCGCGCGTTCCGCAAGCGATCGGTAACTGAGGATTTCGGTATCGTCGATGAGCGCCGGCGCGGCGCCGAACTTCTCGGCCAATTCCTCGATTAGGATTGGCAGAGTGAGGGCGGGATTGCGAAGAATCGGCGCAGTCCGCTCGAGCGCACGCATCCAGGCGTCCTTCGCCCATCGTTTCCTTACTTCGGGTGAGGCGATCTCCTGCACATCCATCACGACCACGTCCTAGCGGCCAACATTTTCATGCGCCGCGGCAGGCCGCTTGTAGCGCATCCACGGCAGCCATAACGTCGCACCGGGTCGTTTTTCCATTGGTGACGCAAGCGCGGACCACCTCGCGTCCTTCGAACGTCGCTACCGACACCCAGGCGCGACCCGATGCGAGGAGCCGGCTGACGACCTCTCTGGGACGCCCGGCTTCCACGGGCGGTTCGGCGCATACGACGGCAAGGGCTGGCTCGTTGACGATACGCCATCCGCGAGCAGCAAGCGCATCACCGAGGAGACACCCGAGCGCGACGGCGCGCTCCACGTGCGCCGCATAACCGGCCCATCCCGCGGTGGCAAGCGCAAGAAACAGGCGCAATCCGGAAAACCTGCGCGACCACTGGATCGAGCTGGTATAGGGATCGAAGTTGAGGGCGCCGGACGGCGGCATAAAGCTGGCTGACACGCCGAAGACTTCCGGCAACAGCGACGCGCGCGTCGTGATGAACATACCGCAACCCATGGTCGCCGCGAACCATTTGTGCGCGTCGATGGTGATCGAGTCCGCTCGCTCGATACCCGCGAGCCGGTGACGAAGGCGCTCCGACGCGACCAACGCGCCGCCCCAGGCGGCATCGACGTGGTACCAAAGACCGGCGTCCTGTGCGATCTCCGCCGTCGCGACCAGCGGATCGATCGCGCCGGCGCCGGTTGTTCCGGCGGTGGCAGCGACCATCACCGGCGTGCATCCTTGCGAGCGGTCATATTCGACGGCCGCCGCCAGACTGTCCGGACGCATTCGTCCGGTCCCATCGGTCGCGATCATCCGTACTGCCGTGCGGCCGATCCCGGCTTGGTGCGCGATCTTGAGCCAAGCAAGGTGGCTCTCGCGCGACACGTAGAAGACCGGCGGGCCGGCAAAGGCGCGCGCGCCTTCCGCCGCGAAGCGGGCGCAGGCTCGGGTCAGGGCACACAGCAGCGCCGTATAGTTCGCTTCCGTGCCCCCGGTTGTGAACTGTCCTCCGATCTCGCCCGTGAGGCCCGCGCGTCGCGCCACGGCAAGGATCGTATGACGCTCGATCTCGACCGCCGCCGGCGACGTGGTGGCGCTGGCAAGCTGCGGGTTGAAGACGGCGGCAATGCGATCCGCGCACTGCGCCGGAAACGTCGGAGCCGGATTGTACAAGCCGAGATAGCCTGGATGGGAAAAATGGACGACGCCGGCCTCCATCTGCGCGATCACCCAGGAGAGAACCTTCTCGAGAGATCGGGGCGCGGCGAAATCGAAGCGGAGCAGCGCCTCGCGAATGGATGATGCGTCAAGCGTCGGCGTCACCGGGCCTGCGACAACCCGCGCGCTGGCCGCCGCGAGGGCGGAACTCAGGAAATCGTCCCAGTAACGGCGGTCGTCTTCGCTGGGGAAGAACGCCGACACTGGCGGTAGGTCCGGATCCCATGTCGTCCCTTCCGGATCCGATCCCCACCAATGGGAACTGTCGGATGCAATTCGATCCTGCAGGCCCATGTCAAGCCACGCCGCCCATGTCTGCCAAATTTGGTCGGTGACTGCTTCGCGAACGGAGGCGACGCAACTCGGGTCGCGTACGGCCCGCATAAAGATAGGCCAGCCATCGTCGGTAAAACGCGATGGCCGCGGCGGACCAATTGTGGACGACTGCCGCGTCTGCGATCGCTGGAAATTCCCTTACGAGCTCCGGACAGCGATTTCGCAGCGCTCGCGCGCGGAATTCCGCAAGAATGCCCGTCGTCTCGGCATCGAAATAGCCATGGGGAATTTCCGGATAGCGCTCGGATCGCCCCCCGAGAAACCGCCCGACGTCCCGGCGATATTCCCGATGTAACGCGTGCCGATCGTATTCGGGATGCCCTTGGAGGAAGAGGAACAGACTCCGGCTCTGCCGCACGAACATGTCGGGACCGGTCTCCGGCGATCGCAACAGGATCCGATAACCCTGAGCGGCGAGCATATCCTCGGCGAGACCGTTATACCGCGAATGCGGAACGAACCATTCCGAGGGCTGGCCCTCGACCAAGTCGTGGTCGGCCGATTTCTCGCATTTGAAAATGCCTGAAAGCTTACTGGGAAATGCATGGCGTTCGATGCCGTCGAGGTAAAGAACGGCGGCATGCGCCGCGAGGCATGACCAGATCGTCGATACCGTATGTTCATCCGCCCAATCGACAAGCCTTCCAAGAGCCGGCCAGAAGGGCTCCTCTCTCAAGCTGGGCGCCCGCGGCTCCGTGCCCGTCACAATCAATCCGTCCATATGTTCGTCCGCCACTGCGGCGATGTCTTCATAGCGTTCCGCGATCTGCGCGCGCCTTGCGTCGGAGCGCCGCACTTCGGGGAGCGCGAGGAGTCTTAGACGGACCGGCAAGCCGAAAGATGCCGCACCGAGCAGGTCTCGGAACTGCTTCTCGGTGCTTTCAAGCGCAGCGTCCGGCATGTTGTTCACAAGGCCGATGACGAGAGCATCGCGGTCGCTGGGCGGCAGCCTCGATTTTCGCGTAAACGGCTTGGTGTCGATCGTCTTCTCTCGGACGAGTGAGCCGGTGGTCATGCTCGGCTCCTGACCATGGCCCGGATGCCCCTCGCTGCATCCAGCGCCTGGCTCAAATCGGCGAGGATATCGTCTACGTGCTCAATGCCGACGCTTAGACGAATCATGTCTGGCGTGATGCCGGCCTTGTGCTGCTCCTCGGCCGACATTTGCCGGTGCGTTGTCGAAGCCGGATGGCAGGCCAGTGATTTGGCATCGCCGATATTGACGAGCCGTTTGACGAGTCCTAGAGCGTTGTAGAAGTTCACGGCGACTTCGAACCCACCATGGATCCCGAAGGTCATGAGCGCGCAAGCACGGCCCCCCAGATATTTTCGCACGAGATTATGGTGAGGATGATCGTGGAAGCCGGCATAATTGACCCACGCCACACGGGAATCTAGGCGCAAGAACTCGGCGACCTTTCGTGCATTTTCCACATGGCGGTCGACGCGAAGCGCGACGGTCTCGATGCCGAGGAGCAGCAGAAAGGCATTGAATGGCGAGAGAGTCGCGCCGGTGGCTCGCAGATAGAAATTGCGGCAGCGTCCGATATAGGCAGCTGCTCCAAAATGCTCCGTGTAGACGAGGCCGTGATAGGAGGCATCGGGCTCGCTGAACATCGGGAACCGCTTGGCATGCCGCGACCACGGGAATTTCCCGCCGTCGACGATCGCACCACCAAGCGTAGTGCCATGACCTCCCAGATATTTCGTGAGTGAATGGACGACGATGTCGGCGCCATGTTCGATCGGCCGTAGCAAGATTGGACTCGCGATCGTATTGTCGACGATCAGGGGAACTCCCCTGCGGTGGCTGACATCTGCCAGCGCTTCGATATCGCAGACGTTTCCCGCCGGGTTGCCGACGCTCTCGCAGAAAACCGCGCAGGTGTCGTCGTCGATGAGCGCTGCGATCGCTTCGGCCGCATCGCTTGCTGCGAAGCGCACGGTGATACCGATCTGCGGCAAAAGATGCGCGAAAAGCGTATGGGTCGTGCCGTAGAGTTGGGGAACCGATACGATGTTTTTACCTGGTGCGGCGACATTAAGAACCGCGTAGTGCACTGCGGCTTGGCCAGAGCCCACGCACATTGCTGCCACACCCCCTTCGAGCGCGGCAATGCGCCGGTCAAGGACATCCGTGGTCGGATTGGAAATCCGAGAGTACCGATATCCCTCCGCTTCGAGATTGAAAAGCGCTGCGCCGTGCTCCGCGCTATCGAAGGCATATGCGACAGTTTGATAAATCGGCACGGCGACGGCGCGTGTCGTCGGATCAGAACCGAAGCCGCCATGGATCGCGATTGTTTCGTTACGCATGTGACCTTTCGTCAACCTAAATCGCCAATTTGGGAACCGAGTTGACGAGGAGACGCTCGAATTCGGTCCACAAGGGAATGACGCGCTCGTCAGGAGCGAGATGCTGGCAGAGGGCACCGTGACCCTGCTCCGGGTCGCTATCGAACCTGACGTGTTCGATCAGGAAATGCTGGAAAGCTTCCAGAGCGGGGTTGCCCCAATCCGGGGCGTTAAGGAACGCTCGGAAAATTCTTTCAAGACCTCCCCCCTCATAACTGGCGATACTCATTGCGCGAATGGCGGGCGTGATTTCGCGGATAGTGGCCAGGTAGCGATGGCCAAGTTCGTCCACATGCGAACTCCGCGACTCCCGAGCCGGACTTAAGTTCAGTAACCGACGCATAAACTCGTCATGATTCATCTTCTCGTCTGCGGCGGCGACGCCCGGCCATGGCGAGAGGTTTGCTGTGTCGCATTCCCCTCTTTCGAGTTCCTGTAACTTCGCGTCAAAGGGATATAATCTGCGGGCAATCTGGAGGTTTTCTCGAAACTGAACGGAGAAGTAATAATAAGACTGTGCCACGCCTAAGAGATCCGGCTGACCGAGATCAGTCCATCTCAGTCCACAAATCCTTGTAATTACCTCAAAGTTATTGGCGGACTCGCCGTCGATATTCGTCACATCAATCGCTGTCGACGTGACCTGTGTTATCGGTTCCATCGTTCGCTCCACGACATATGGTTTATGCATTGCTGTTTTCCTTCACTTGCTGCCTTCGATCTTCAACCGGTCGGGCGACGAGCCAGCAATGGTATTCGTCGTTCCGGCCGGAGATCGCGGGGAAGGTGCCCCCCAGTCTTGAGCCCGGTACAGACTTTCTCGCGGGCGGCGGACTCTCTGCTTGGCTCCAAGAGCCATGAGTTTTTCATGTTGCACGACCACATCGGGGGCAAACCGCTCGCCAACCATGCGGGCGGGATTTCCCAGCACGATCGCATACGGCCGCACGTCGCTCATCACGACCGATCCCGCACCGATGATGGCGCCCCGCCCGATTGTCACCCCGGTAGGAATAATGGCGCCGTACCCGATCCACACATCCGACCCGATTACTACTCGATGGTTGCGTCCGGAGCCTTGGTAATCCGGATCGCCGATCCAGGGGGACTTGCACATGGGCACGCCCACAACCGTGTGGTCGTGGTCAAAGCGCCCTATGATGCCGACGGCGTTGGCAATCATCACGTCATCACCGATCTCGCCATCGCATTCGATGGTGCAGAGTTTGCCGATTGTGACGTCGTTACCAATAACGAGACGCCTTGGCGCGGCAATCTTGGAGCCGATGCCGATATAAAGATTCTTGCCCGTCTTCACGTTCGCCCGGATGGCGTAGCGTTTGAAGATCATTTGCCAAAGCGGGCGCAGGATCGACAGAAGGAACTTCACGGCGCACTCCCTGGCACGCCCGTGCTTTTTACTGCCTGCGTACTGTCGAGGTATTGGCGAGGGGTCGAGCCCCGGTAAAATGCTGGCAGTGCTTCCACGACTAACTCCCACAACGGCACGATTCTGTCGTCAATGTGGATGGGCCGGCACGAGTCCCGTGGTTCGCCGGTTCTTCTCAGGGTTTAATCGTAGGGCCTCATCCATAAGATCATTATAACGGCATCGAAAAGAAAAGAAAACAAGCCATTTAAGAAATTAACACATTTTCTTTTCGACC
>Ga0187815_10000587_pt1 | contig 17383 bp, 17 predicted proteins | sample NC_S_5_FD_132962 | JGI IMG/M metagenome (GOLD analysis project Ga0187815, IMG submission 132962) | Wetland sediment microbial communities from Neuse River Estuary, North Carolina, USA - ASW-S_5 | ecosystem: Environmental > Aquatic > Freshwater > Wetlands > Sediment | place: USA: North Carolina...
AAGGAGACTTCGCCGGAGTCCGGCCAGTCGAGGCCGGCGATGATGCGCAGCAGCGTGGTCTTGCCGGAGCCGGACGGGCCGAGCAGCGCGAGCAGCTCGCCGTCGGCGACCTTCAAGTCGACCTTGGCGAGCGCGGCGAAATCGCCGAACTTCTTGGTGAGGTTTCTCACTTCAATCGTCACTCGGCACCTGTCCTTCGTCCAACCGTCGTTCGAGGATCGTCTTGGCCACCAGCGTGATCAACGCCAGCATGGCAAGTAGCGACGCAATCGCGAACGACGCCACGAACTGATATTCGTTGTAGAGAATTTCGATGAGCAGCGGCATGGTGTTGGTCTCGCCGCGGATATGGCCCGACACGACCGACACCGCGCCGAACTCGCCCATCGCGCGCGCGTTGCATAATAGCACGCCATAGAGCAGGCCCCATTTGATATTGGGCAAAGTGACGCGGAAAAAGGTCTGGAGCCCTGACGCGCCGAGCGAGATTGCGGCTTGCTCCTCCTGCGTGCCCTGCTCCTGCATCAACGGGATCAGGGCCCGCGCGACGAAGGGGAAGGTCACGAAGATGGTTGCGAGGGCCATGCCGGGAACCGCGAAGAGAATGCGGATGTCATGCGCCTGCAGCCAGGGACCGAAAAAGCCCTGCGCGCCGAACAGCAGCACGAAGACGAGGCCCGAGATCACCGGGCTCACCGAGAACGGCAGGTCGATCAGCGTCACCAGGAAGGTCTTGCCGGCGAAATCGAATTTTGCGATCGCCCAGGCCGCGACGATGCCGAAGATCAGGTTGAGGCTGACCGAGATCGCGGCGATCAGCAGCGTCAGCCTGATCGCCGACAGCGCTTCCGGCTCGGCGAGCGCGGCGAAATAGGCGGTGACGCCGCGCGAAAAGGCCGAGGCAAACACCACGACCAGCGGCAGCACGACGAAGACCAGCAGGAACAGCACCGCAAGCGCGACGATCACGAAGCGGATCACACCAGGCTCGGTGTGCACGCCTTCGCGTGGCGGCGTGTAGGTCAGTGCTTGCGGTGCACTCATCGTTCGCCTCAATGCGCGGGGATTCGCGTCTGTGCCCAGCGCTGCAGGCGGTTGACGGCAAAAATAATGACGAAGGATGCTATCAGCATGACGACCGCAATCGCAGTAGCGTCGGCATAGCGGAATTCGGACAGGCGGATCACGATCAGGAGCGGCGCGATCTCGGAGACGTTGGGCAGGTTGCCGGCGATGAAGATCACCGAGCCGTATTCGCCGACGGCGCGCGCAAACGCCAGCGCAAAGCCGGTGAGCAGCGCCGGGATCAGGCTCGGCAGGATGACGCGGAAGACCGTGTGCCAGCGGTTAGCGCCCAGCGAAGCGGCCGCCTCCTCGATCTCGACGTCGAGGTCGAGCAGCACCGGCTGCACCGTGCGCACGACGAAGGGAATGCCGATGAAGATCATGGCGATGAAGATGCCGATCGGCGTGAACGCCACCTTGATGCCGAGCTCGGCGAGCGGCGCCCCCAGCCAGCCCTTCTGCGCGAACAGTTGCGTCAGCGCGATGCCCGCAACCGCGGTTGGCAGCGCAAAGGGAATATCGACAATGGCGTCGAACAACCGCCGGCCCGGAAAGCGGTACCGCACCAGGGCCCACACCACGATCGTCCCCATCACCAGGTTGACGCAGGCGGCCGCAAACGACAGGCCGAAGGAAATCTTCAGCGCATTGAGGGTGCGGCGGCTGGTGATGATGCCCCAGAACTGCTCGAAGGAAAGCTCGAACGATTTCAGAAACAGGCCGGCCAGCGGGATCAGGATGATGACGGAGAGCCAGGTCAGGGTCAGCCCCATGGTGAGACCGAACCCTGGCAAAGTGCTACGCCGTTGCGGCACCCCGTTCACGACATCCCCCGCTTCGTTGCGGCCGCGTCAGTTCTTGTAGATCTGGTCGAAAATGCCGCCCTCGCCGAAATGTTCCTTCTGCGCCTTGGTCCAGCCGCCGAACACGTCGTCGATGGTGAATAGTTCCACCTTGGCGAAAGACTTCTCGTATTCTTTCGCAATCTCGCCGTCGCGCGGACGGTAGGAATTGCGCGCGGCAATTTCCTGACCTTCCCTGCTGTACCAATATTTCAGGTAAGCCTCGGCAAGCGCGCGCGTGCCCTTCTTGTCGGCAACCTTGTCGACGATGGCGAGCGGCGGCTCGGCGAGGATCGATAGCGGCGGCGCCACGATCTCGAACTTGTCCTTGCCGAACTCGCGCTGGGCGAGGAATGCCTCGTTCTCCCAGGCGAGCAGCACGTCGCCGACGCCGCGCTCGACGAAGGTGACGGTGGAGCCGCGCGCCCCGGTGTCCAGCACCGGCACGTGCTTGAAGAGCTCGGCAACGAACTGCTTTGCCTTGTCGGCAGAGCCTTGCTTCCTCAGCGCGTAACCCCACGCCGCCAGATAGTTCCAGCGCGCGCCACCCGAGGTCTTCGGGTTGGGCGTAATGACCTCAACGCCAGGCTTGATCAGATCGTCCCAGTCCTTGATGCCCTTGGGATTGCCCTTGCGCACCAGGAACACAATGGTCGAGGTGTAGGGTGAGGCATTGAGCGGCAGGCGCTTCTGCCAGTCGGGGGCAAGGAGACCCTTGGTGGCGATGGCGTCGATGTCATAGGCGAGCGCGAGGGTGACAACGTCGGCCTGCAGCCCGTCGATCACGGCGCGCGCCTGCGAGCCGGAGCCGCCATGCGACTGCTTGATCTCGACGGTCTTGCCGGTTTCTTTCTGATAGGCCGCGGCAAAGGCCTTGTTGAATTCGGCATAGAGCTCGCGCGTCGGATCATAGGACACGTTGAGCAGCGAGAAGTCGGCGGCGTAGGCGGAGCCTGCAAACAGCAGGCCCATGGCGGCGGCGAGAACACGGCGGACCATCTCAATCTCCATTCGGCATGTCGGCGATACGCCAAAGCCGTGCGGACATAACTCGTGAGAAACCGGCCTTAAGTCAACGAAACCGCTTTTCGTTGTTTGCGACGCTGCAACTTCGTTGTGCTACGAAGCTGGCGTCGTGTGAATGCCGCATTCTGTCTTGGGTCGGCCACGCCAGCGGCCGGCGCGCGTGTCTTCGTCCGGCGACGTCCGGCTGGTGCAGGGCATGCAGCCCACCGACAAAAACCCCTTAGCCACGAGCGGATGCGGCGGCAGGTTGGCGGATCTGTAAATCGCTTCGATCTCCTCGCGCGAGACATGGGCGAACGGATTGAATTTCAGCCGCGCACCGTCCTGCTCGACAACGGGGATGTCGGCGCGAGCGCCGCCCTGGAAGCGTTTGCGTCCGTTGATCCAGGCCGAGAAAGGTTTCAACGCGCGCGCCAGCGGCTCCACTTTGCGGATGCGGCAGCACGCGTCGGGATCGTTGAACCACAACTCCCTGTCCGGGTCCTCGCGCGACAGCGTCTCCTCCAGCGGCTTGATCGAGCGCACGTCCGCAAGTCCAAGCTGTTGCGTCAGCGTGTCGCGATAATCCAGCGTTTCCTGGAACAGCCAGCCGGTATCAAGGAAGACCACGGGGATCGCGCGATCGACGTCCGCCATCACCTTGAGCAGCGCCGCCGATTCCGTGCCGAACGACGACACCAGTGCAAGCCGCTCGCGGCCGACGATCTTCAGCGCCGCCGCGATCACTTCCGCGGGCGACGCGTGGCGCAGCACGTCATCGAGCGCCGTGGCCGGCGGCAGCTCCGTGGCGCCGAACACTTCCTGATGCGCAACCACACTCAATGCCGCGCACTCTGCGAATGACGCGACTGGCTGCGCCGGTGCAGCGCCGAGAGATGGCCGTCGCCGGTCGGCTGATAGAACACGCTATAGCGCCGCTTCGCCTCGCCGAACGCTTCCGCATCGGCCTGCTTTTTGACGTCAAAGGCATCGAAGCCGGCGCGCAGCATGAAGACGAACTGGTCGCGCAGCACCTGGCCGGTGGCGCGGAGCTCGCCCTCATAGCCGTGCCGCTCACGCAACAGACGGGCCTGGCTGTAGGCGCGGCCGTCGCGGAAGATCGGGAACACCAACGCGACCAGCGCGAGGCGATCGAGGTAGGGCACGAGGTCGTCGACATCGCGGTTGTTCGGCCAGATCACGCCGACCTTGCCGCTGTGCCTGAGCAGCGCGTCGGGATCTTCGAGAAAGCGCGCGGCCGAGACCAGCACGGGCCCATTGCCCGGCAGCTCGGCGCCGTCGGCAACATGGAAGAAGATGTCCTTTTCGATGTGTCCGTTCTTAACGAGTGGCATAGACCCGCTCCTTGAAAGGTTCGACGCCGAGGCGCTTCACCGTGTCGATGAAAAGCTCCTCCTTGGAATCGCGTAGCGCCAGGTAAGCTTCGACGATGTCTTCGACCACGTCGGCAACCTCGGCATAGGGCACCGCGGGGCCGATCAGCGTGCCAGTCTGGGCCTGCTCGTCGGCGCGGCCGCCGATGGTGATCTGGTAGAATTCCTCGCCGTTCTTCTCGACGCCGAGAATGCCGATATGGCCGACATGGTGATGGCCGCAGGCATTGATGCAGCCGGAGATGTTGATGTGCAGCCGGCCGATCAGGTTCGCGGTGTCGTGGTCGGCGAAACGCCGCGTCAGCTCCTGCGCGATCGGGATCGAGCGCGCATTGGCCAGCGAGCAGTAATCCAGCCCGGGGCAGGCGATGATGTCGGAGACAAGGTTCACGTTCGGCGTGGCGAGGCCGATTTTGTCCAGCGCCTTCCACAGCGCCGGCAGATCGCGTTTCGCCACATGCGGCAGCGCCAGGTTCTGCTCGTGGCCGACGCGGATTTCGCCGAAGGAATATTTGTCGGCGAGATCGGCCAGCGCGTCCATCTGATCGGCGGTGGCGTCGCCCGGAGGGCCGCCGACCGGCTTTAGCGAGATCGTGACGATGGAATAGCCCTGCACCTTGTGGGTAAAGACCGAGTTCCTGCGCCAGCGCTCGAACAGCGGATCATGCGCCGCCTGTTTCAGCTGGTCCGGCATGTGCGGCAGCTTCTCGTATTTCGGATAGGTGAAGCGCGAGCGGATTTCCTCAATCGCCGAATCCTCCACCGCAAGCGCGCTGTCGCGGATATGCCGCCACTCCTCGTCGACTTCCTTGGCGAATTTATCGATGCCGAGTTCGTGGACGAGGATCTTGATGCGCGCCTTGTAGATGTTGTCGCGGCGGCCATACTGGTTGTAGACGCGCATGATCGCCTCGACATAGCTCAGGATGTCGCGGCGGTGCACGAACTGCTTGATGGTTTTCGCGATGAACGGCGTACGGCCGAGCCCGCCGCCCACCAGCACCTCGAAACCGAGCTCGCCCTCCTCGTTCTTGTGCATGCGCAGACCAATGTCGTGGATCTTGATCGCGGCGCGGTCGTGTGCGGAAGCCGTGATCGCGATCTTGAACTTGCGCGGCAGGAACGAGAATTCCGGATGCAGCGTGGTGTACTGGCGCAGCAGCTCCGACCAGATGCGGGGATCCTCGACCTCGCCGGGGGCGACGCCGGCCCACTGGTCGGAGGTGACGTTGCGGGTGTTATTGCCGGAGGTCTGCATGGCGTGGATGCCGACCTCGGCGAGATCGGCGAGCGCATCCGGCAACTCGGCCAGCTTGATCCAGTTGTACTGGATGTTCTGCCGCGTGGTGAAATGACCGTAGCCGCGGTCGTAGCGGCGCGCGATGTGGGCGAGCCGCCGCAGCTGTTTTGAGGACAGCGTGCCGTAGGGAATGGCGACACGGAACATATAGGCGTGCAGCTGCAGGTACACGCCGTTCTGCAGGCGCAGGAGCTTGAATTCGTCCTCGGTGAGCTCGCCGGAAAGGCGGCGTTTCACCTGGTCGCGGAATTCGGAAACGCGCTCGTTGAGCAGCGTGCGATCGAGTTCGTCATATGCGTACATGGCAGAAAAACCTTCAGGCCGGAACCGGCAGCTCGATAGTGGTGCCCTTCAGGCGAATGCGCTCGCGCAGGTTTCCGGGCAGGACCTTGTCATCCTTCAGCTCGACGGGCGCGATGTAGGAGCCCACGGCGCCAACATCGTCACCGACGGCATCGGCGAGCAGCTTGCGCGCGTCGTCGGCGGTGCGGACGACGGCAGCGTCGGCAAGGTCGGTGGACCAGCCCCTGGCGCCGGTGCGCCAGATCACCACGCCATCAAAGGTACGGTTCGCGGTCACCACTGAGGGGCCCGTGATCTTGATTTTTTGTTCTAATGGAGAGGTCATTCGGCAGCTTCCAGCAGGTTGGAGATCACTTCATTGAGCTCGAAATTGCGCCATGGCGCGGAATGCGCGACCACGTCGCCGATGATGAGGATGGCGGGACCGCCGTCGATTCCAGCCACCAGTTCGGGCAGCTGATCGAGCGTGCCGACCGCGGCCTTGGCGTCGGGCCGCGTCACCCGCGCGAACACGCCGACCGGCGTGCGCGGCGAGCGGCCCGCGGCCAGCATGCCGTCGCGGATCGTGGGCGCCGCGGTCATGCCCATGTAGACGACGACGGTCATCTTCCTGTCGGTCAGCACGGACCAGTCGACATTCTCGGCATCGCGCGCCTTATGCGCGGTGAGAAAGGTGATGCGCAGCGCTTCCTGGCGATAGGTCAGCGGCGTCTCGAATTGTGAAGCGGCCCCAAGGCCAGCGGTGATGCCGGGGATAATGGAATAGCTGACGCCCGCATCGCGCAGCACGTCGACCTCTTCGCCGCCGCGGCCGAAGATGAAGGGATCGCCGCCCTTCAGCCGCACGGCGCGCTGTCCCGCGCGCGCAGCCTCGATAAGCAGCCTGTTGATCGCATCCTGCCCGATGCCGGGCTTGCCGACGCGGCGGCCGACCGGCACGCGCGCCGCATCGCGGCGGGCGCGGTCGAGCACTTCGGCCGAAACCAGTTCGTCATAGAACACGACGTCGGCGTCCTGCAGCGCGCGCAGTGCTTTCACCGTGAGCAGATCGGGGTCGCCAGGACCGGCACCGACCAACGTGACATGGCCATTTGCCTTGCCGTCTTCGCCACCCGCATAGGCGGAGGCGTCGGAAATCTGATGAAGCGCCTTCTCGGCTTCGTCCTTGCGCCCTGCCAGCACCAGCGTCCCGATCGGGCCGTCGACGATTCGCTCCCAGAAGCGGCGGCGCAGCGCGAACTCCGGAATGCGCGCGTGAATCGATTTGCGGAACGTGCCGATGAAGTTTGCGAGATCGCCGATGCGTGCCGGCAGCACGGCCTCGATCCCTTCGCGCACGCGGCGCGCCACCACGGGCGAGGCGCCGCCGGTGCCGACGGCGACCACGACATCGCCGCGATCGACGATGGCAGGGAAAATGAATGTGGAGTGCGCGAGATCGTCCATCACATTGATGGGCAGTCCAGCGGCCTTTGCGCGCGCCGACATCGCAATACCGATGTCCCCCGCACCGGCGCAGAGAATTGCGATCACGCCGCCGAGGTCGGCGGCCAACGGATCGCCCTTCGCGATCTCGATGCGATCAGCATCGATGCCGCTCAGATCATGATTGCCGTCGGTCGCATGCCAGCGCACTTGCGCGCCGGCCGATGCAAGCAGCCGCAACTTCGCACGCACAAGATCGCCTGCGCCGACCAGAAGGACCGGTCCAGTTTGCAGATCGAGGAAGACAGGCAGATACCGCATGCGCATTTCCGACTTCAGGGTTGACTGAAATTATTTTCTCTCTAAGTGTCTCGCAAGCCCGATTTTTGGAAAATTATTTCTTCCAAATCGCAGCTCGAAGATGGAATTTTCACCTATTCAGGCCGAGGTCGACGAGATGGATGTTCTCACCAACGAATCCGCGAAGGCGCGGCTGCGCCAGGCACCGCTGATCCAAGCAGCTTCCGTGCCGCAAATGACGCCGCCCTCGATGGATCACCTCGACCAGCTCGAGGCGCAGAGCATCTACATTCTGCGCGAGGCGTTCGCGCGCCTGAAGAAGCTCGCACTGTTGTGGTCGCTGGGTAAGGACTCCAACGTCATGATCTGGCTGGCGCGCAAGGCCTTCTTCGGCCGTGTGCCGTTCCCAGCAATGCATGTCGATACCGGCAAGAAGTTCGCCGAGATGTACGCCTTCCGTGATCGCTACGCGAAAGAATGGGATCTCGATCTGCGCGTCGAGCCGTGCCCTCCGATCGATGCGGTCGATCCGACGTTGCCGCCGGCGGCGCGCTCGGCCGCGCGCAAGACCGAGGGTCTCAAGCTCGCGCTCGCCAAGCATGGCTTTGACGGACTGATCGCCGGCATCCGGCGCGACGAAGAGGCCACCCGCGCCAAGGAGCGCGTGTTCTCACCGCGCGGCCTCGAGGGCGAGTGGGACGTGCGCGACCAGCCGCCGGAATTCTGGGATCACTTCAACGCCTCGCCGCCGCAAGGAGCTCACTTGCGCATCCACCCGATCCTGCATTGGACCGAGGCCGACATCTGGGCCTACACCAAGCGCGAGAACATCCCGATCATTCCGCTCTACATCGCCAGCAACGGCAAGCGCTACCGCTCGCTTGGCGATCAGGACATCACCAATCCCGTCGCCTCAACTGCTTCCAACATCGACGAAATCCTCGCCGAGCTCGACGCCACCAAGGTGCCGGAGCGCGCCGGCCGTGCGCTGGACCACGAGACCGAAGACGCCTTCGAGCGCCTGCGCGTCGCCGGCTATCTCTGACGAATTTTTACTGTGAGCGCAGCCATGAACATGATCATTTCCCCCTCTCCAGCATTGTCGGCAACGCCCAACGGCACGACGCGTCCGCAGGTCCGCATCGTCATCGTCGGCCATGTCGATCACGGCAAATCCACTCTGGTCGGCCGCCTCTTGCACGAGACCGGCAGCCTGCCCGAAGGCAAGCTGGAAATGCTCAAGGCCGTCAGCGCGCGGCGCGGCATGCCATTCGAATGGTCGTTCCTGCTCGACGCGCTGCAGACCGAGCGCGACCAGGGCATCACCATCGACACGACGCAGATCCGCTTCCGCACCCGCTCGCGGGACGTCGTGCTGATTGACGCGCCCGGCCACGCCGAATTCTTGCGCAACATGATCACCGGCGCTTCGCAGGCCGACGGCGCCGTGCTGATCATCGACGCGCTGGAGGGCGTGCGCGACCAGACGCGGCGGCACGGCTACCTGCTGCATTTGCTTGGAATCAAGCAGGTCGCGGTCGTCGTCAACAAGATGGACCGCGTCGAATTCAGCGCAGCGCGATTTGAAGAGATAGCTGCGGAGATCACCGCGCACCTCACCGGCCTCGGCGTCACGCCGTCGGCGGTGATTCCGATCTCCGCGCGCGACGGCGACGGCGTCGCGGCACACACGCAACACATCGCCTGGTACAAGGGCCCGACGGTGGTCGAGGCGCTGGATGAGCTGGAGCCGGCGCGGGCGCTGGAAGCGCTGCCGCTGCGCCTGCCGGTGCAGGCGATCTACAAGGTCGACGACCGCCGCATCGTCGCCGGCCGCATCGAGTCCGGCAGCCTGATTGCGGGCGAGGAGATCGTCATCATGCCCGCGGGCAAGATCGCGAAGATCCGCTCGGTCGAGAGCTGGCCGATCACGCCGGTCGAAGGCCGCCAGGGTGCGGGCCGCTCGGTCGGCATCACGCTCGACCGCGAGCTCTTTGTCGAGCGCGGCGACATCATCTCGCATGCCGGAACTTCCCCGCGCGACACCCGCCGCATCCGCGCGAGGATCTTCTGGCTGCACGACAAGCCGCTCGCCAAGGGCGATTCCATCCTGGTGCGCCTCGGCACCCGCGAGACCCGCGCCAACGTGGTCGCGATCGAAAAGGCGATCGATCCCGGCGCGCTGTCGAACGAGGAGAACAAGTCGATCGCGCGCAACCATGTCGGCGAGATCGACATCTCGCTGGCGCAGCCGATCGCCGCCGATCCGCACGGCGACAACCCGCGCACCGGCCGTCTCGTGATCGAGATCAATGGCCGCATCGCCGGCGGCGGGCTCGTGCTGTCGGTCGATGCCGGACAGCGCGGCGCTCCCATCGACATCGTGCCGGTGGAATCGGCGCTGCGTTCCGACGAGCGCTCGGCGCGCTACCGCCACAACGGCGCGGTGGTCTGGCTGACGGGCTTGCCCGGCGCCGGCAAGTCGACGCTGGCCCGCGCGCTGGAACGGCGGCTGTTCACCAATGGCGGCTCGCCCATTCTTCTTGACGGCGACACGCTGCGCGCCGGACTCAACGGCGACCTCGGATTTTCGCCGCAGGATCGCGGTGAAAACATCCGCCGGCTTGCGGAGGTCGCAACGCATCTGGCGCGCAACGGCCATATCGCCATCGTTGCCGCCGTCTCGCCTGCAAGCGATGACCGCGCCGCCGCGCGCCGCATTGCGGATGCCACGTTCCGCGAGGTTTATGTCTCGACGCCGGCCGAGGTCTGCGAGAGCCGCGATCCCAAGGGGCACTACGCCAAGGCGCGCGCGGGCGCACTGAAGTCCTTCACCGGCATCGGCAACGATTACCAGCCCCCGACCGGCGCTGAACTCGTGCTCGACACCTCGCGCCGTACCGTTACTGAGGCGACCGAGGAGATCGAGCGGATGCTGGCCAGAAGCGGCGTCCTGTTCGACGAACTGATTGATCTGGCTGCCAATATCTGAGGCTTCCCAAGCGGATTCTTACGGCTTTTGGGGGCCTTCTCATCCTCCCGGCTTGTGGCTAAAAGGGCGCCCTGAACGCCGCCCTTTGAGGGCGCTTTTTGCTGTTCTTTCCCCAAAACGGCCCATTTCTGCCGAGAAAGCCTGCCATGAAGCGTGTCGATGCCCACGGATTGAAGATCGCCCCGGTCCTGTTCGATTTCATCGAGAAGGAGGCGACCCCCAAAACCGGGATTTCGCCCGACGCGTTCTGGGCAGGGCTTGCCGCCATCCTCAAGAAGCTCGCGCCGAAGAACCGCGAGCTGCTGAAATTCCGCGACACGCTGCAGGACAAGATCGACGCCTGGCACCGCGCCAACAAGGGCAAGCCAGTCGACATCAACGCTTACACCGCCTTCCTGAAGGAGATCGGTTATCTCCTGCCCGAGCCGGCGACCAAAAAGGTCGAGACCGCCAATGTCGACGATGAGATCGGCAAGATCTGCGGTCCGCAGCTCGTCGTGCCCCTCACCAATGCGCGCTATGCGCTGAACGCCGCGAATGCGCGCTGGGGCTCTTTGTACGATGCCTTCTACGGCACCGACGCCATCCCGCACGACCCGAGCGAAACCGGCAAGGGCTACGACAAGGCGCGCGGCGACAAGGTGATCGCCAAGGCAAAGTCCTTCCTCGATTCCGCCGTCCCGCTCGCCACCGGCAACCACAGCGACGTCACCGGCTACAGCGTGGTCGCCGGCCAGCTCTCGGCCAAGCTGAAGAGCGGCAATGCGACCGGGCTGAAAGTGCCGGCACAATTCGCCGGCTATCAGGGCCATGCCGAAGCTCCCTCCGCCGTGCTGCTGGTCAACAACGGCATGCACATCGACGTCCAGATCGATCGCAAGCATCCGATCGGCAAGGACGATCCGGCCGGCGTTGCCGACATGGTCCTGGAGGCGGCAGTCTCGACCATCCTCGACATGGAAGACAGCGTCGCGGCCGTCGATGCCGAGGACAAGGTGCTGGTCTATCGCAACACGCTCGGCCTGATGAACGGCACGCTGTCGGCCGGCTTCGACAAGGGCGGCAAGACCATGACCCGCTCGCTCAATGCCGACCGCGTTTACAAGAAGCCTGACGGCGGCGAGTTGACGATGCACGGCCGCAGCCTGCTCCTGATGCGCAATGTCGGCCATCACATGTACACCGACGCCGTGCTCGACGAGAAAGGCGAGGAGATCCCGGAGGGCATTCTGGATGCTGCGGTCGCCGGCCTGCTCGCGATCCATGACCTGAAGGGCAATTCCAAGGTCAGGAATAGCCGCAAGGGCTCGGTCTATATCGTCAAGCCCAAGATGCACGGCCCGGATGAAGTCGCGCTCACCTGCGACATCTTCAGCGAAGTCGAGAAGATGCTGTCGCTGCCGGCCGACACCATGAAGGTCGGCATCATGGATGAGGAGCGCCGCACCACGGTCAATCTCAAGGCCTGCATCCAGAATGCATCGAAGCGCATCTGCTTCATCAACACCGGCTTCCTCGACCGCACCGGCGACGAGATCCACACGTCGATGGAAGCGGGCCCGATGATCCGCAAGAACGACATGAAGGCGCAGCCCTGGATCAAGGCCTATGAGGACTGGAACGTCGACATGGGCCTGATCGACGGCCTGCCCGGCCACGCCCAGATCGGCAAGGGCATGTGGGCGGCGCCAGACAAGATGGCGGACATGCTCGCGCAGAAGATCGGCCATCCGCAGGCCGGCGCAACGACCGCGTGGGTGCCCTCGCCGACAGCCGCGACGCTGCACGCGCTGCACTATCACCAGGTCAACGTGGCCGCGCGCCAACAGGAGCTCGCCAAGGGCGGCCAGCGCGCGAAACTCTCCGACATTCTCACCATTCCGGTGTCGCAGTCGAACTGGGCGCCAGACGACGTGAAGCAGGAGATCGATAACAACTGCCAGGGCATTCTGGGCTATGTCGTGCGTTGGATCGATCAGGGCGTCGGCTGCTCCAAGGTGCCCGACATCCACGACGTCGGCCTGATGGAAGACCGCGCCACCTTGCGCATCTCCAGCCAGCACCTGGCGAACTGGCTGCACCAGGGCGTCATTACCCGCGACCAGGTGATGGAATCGCTGAAGCGCATGGCCGTCGTCGTCGACAAGCAGAACGCCGGCGATCCCCTTTACAAGCCGATGGCGCCCTCCTTCGACGGCGTCGCCTTCAAGGCGGCCTGCGACCTCGTCTTCAAGGGCCGCGAACAGCCGAACGGCTATACCGAATTCATCCTGCACGCCCGCCGCAAGGAAGCGAAAGCGGCGGGGTGATATTTCACAACTGCCATGATGAAGCCCCGGCCCAGGCCGGGGCTTTTCTTTTTTGCCGTCATGGCGAGCCACCCGGTCCGCGCAAAGCGCCGCCGGATGACAGGCTCCGCGAAGCAATCAATCCACCTGTCCGCGATGCGGCACGATGGATTGCTTCGTCGCTGAGCCTGTCATCGGGCGCGCGTTCGCGCGACCCGTTGGCACCTCGCAATGATGGTGGAAACAGTGACGCTACACCGCGAGATACTTCACCAGCGAGATCACGCCAAGGATGATCACGATGACCCGGCAGATCTGCTTGGCGCGGCCATCGATCGGCAAAAGGTTGATCAGGTAGAGAACGAGGATGACGACGAGAAAGGTGACGAGCACACCGACGAGCATCGGAAGATCCCTTCTGAAATGACCGCGCTGCTAACGGGTCATTAACTCGGCGAGGACGCGCGGGTTCCGCACGCGGAACTTGCCTTGATGACCAATGCAGCGTCCCCCCAAGCCCCCCTCAGTTCCCGCCCTTCGCCACAACCGGCGCCTGCCGGTAGCGGGCCTTGATGCGCTCGGAAGCCGGCGAGAAATGCACCGATGCGCCGCGCCGGTCAGCGCTCCTGTTGGCGACCACGAGGCCGTTCTGGCCCGCAACGATGTCGCCTTTGCGCAAGGTGGGGTCATTCTCGGGCTCGATCCGGGCGAGGCCGCCGGAGTCCTTGCCATTGCAGCTGCAGCCGGCGACGAGCTCGTTGCGGTAGCGGAACGCATTCGGCAGCCTGGAATACGGCTTTCCGTCCTCGGTCGCGGCATTGTCGATGGCGCTGCCATAGACAATGCTGGTGTCGGCCTTCGGGCAAAGACTATCGCAGGCCTTCTCGCGACTCTCGCTATCATCGCCCGTGATCGGGAAATAGCGACCGTCGCAGGTACGCACGCAATAGGCCTGACCGCCGCCACCGGCGCGGCGCCGCGGCTCGACCCGCTGAAAGTTGTCGTCGGGCGGCAAATGGACCTGAGGCGCGCGGAAGCCGCCCAAGCCGCGGAAGAAATTCGAGAAGAAATCCTGCGCCTGCGCCGGTGCCACGAGCGCAGCGAAGGCAAGTGCTGCCGACGCACCAACTGTCCAACGCCTGATCCTGCGCACTGCCATTGCACGCACCTCAGTTCACGCGTGAGGCCAGCGCCGCGGTCGCGGCCGGACGCGACGGATTGCGCGCCTCCAGCGGCGCGCTCTTCGGCAGCACCACCACCTTCGTGCCGACATCGACCCGGCTGAACAGGTCGATCACATCGGCATTGATCATGCGGATGCATCCGGAGGAGACGAACTTGCCGATGGTCGAGGGATCGTTGGTGCCGTGGATGCGATACTGGCTCGAGCCGAGATAGATCGCTCGGGCGCCGAGCGGATTGCCGGGGCCGCCAGCCATGAAGCGCGGCAGGTAAGGCTGGCGTGCGATCATCTCCACCGGCGGATACCAGTCCGGCCATTCCGCCTTGCGGCTGATGGTCTGTACGCCCGACCAGGTAAAGCCCTCGCGGCCGACGCCGACGCCGTAACGGATCGCACGGCCTCCACCCAGCACGTAATAGAGCGCGGTGCCGCCGGTATCGATCACGATGGTGCCGGCCGTCTCGCGCGTGTCGAAAGCAACGATGGCGCGGTGCAGCCGCGCGGGCAGCGGCGCTTCCGCGCCTTCCTCCGACGTCACGTAGTCAGACGGAAAACTCTGCTGCACCGGCGCAAAGCCCAGCATCTGCGCACTGGCCGATGTCGGGAAGATTGCCGGTGCGATCAGCAGCGCGGCAACGAGAAGCTTCTCGCGGCCAAGCGGCCAGCGGGAGGAAAAGGCTGACTGTGTCATGTGCTGCCCCATCGGGATGCGCATCGCGTGGATGCTCCTGCCCCGACAAACGCAGCGGCTGCCGCTGCAGTTCCGCCGCAGGCCAGCGCGACCGCGCGACCATCAAGCGTGCGGCTCTCACGATGCTGCGATGGAACCCGAGCCCACGCCGTGCGTTGACGTGGTACAATTTCAATCGGCAGGGGCTGCTCTTGCGCAGGAGAGAAAATTGGTGCGTCCGCTTCCCGGCGATCGTCAGATTTCCAAGGAGCGCGGGCAGGAGCTGCACCGCAACGGCAAGCGCAAAACCCGGAGTGAGGCCAAACGCGAGCCGCACGACGAAGCCGGTCACGACGCCAACCATGAGCCGCAGCGCCCGACGGGCACGCCGATGCCGGATAGTGCAGCCGAGCTGCCGCCGCTGATCCGACGCCAGGAAGTGGTGGCGCTCGCGCTGATCGGGCTGTTCGTCATTGCCGCCGCTACCGTGCTCTATTTCGCCAAGGCATTCTTCCTGCCGGTCGTCATGGCCTTCGTGGTCGGCACCATGCTTTCGCCGGCGGCAAGCTTCCTCGAGCGCTACCGCATTCCCCGCAGCATCGGCGCGGTACTGATCGTGCTGGCGGTCGCGACGCTCGGCAGCTTCATCGTCGGACTGATCGCAGCGCCCGCGATAGAATGGAGCTCGCGGCTGCCCGAACTCGCCGGGATGCTGAAGGACAAGCTGCACCTCTTCGACCGGCCGCTGACGCTGTGGCGGGAGTTGCAGACCATGCTCGGCGGCTCCGATCTCACCAGTTTCCAGATGCCGAAGTTCGAATGGGTGCAGCCGACGCTGGAATTTTTGTCGCCGACCTTCACCGAATTCCTCTTGTTCTTCGTCACCCTCGTGCTGTTCATCGCGAGCTGGAAGGACCTGCGCCGTGCGCTGATCATGACCTTCGGCGACCGCACCTGGCGGCTGCGCACGTTGCGCATCCTCAACGAGATCGAGGATCAGCTCGGCGGCTATCTTCTGACCGTCACCGTGATCAATGCCGGTGTCGGCATTGCGACCGGGCTGATCTGCCTTATCGCCGGCATGCCGAACCCGGCCGGCCTCGGCGCGCTGGCGGCAACGTTGAACTACATCCCGATCATCGGTCCCGTCGCCATGTTCGCCGTGCTGGTCGTGGTCGGCATCGTCGCCTTCCCGACCCTGAGCGGCGCAATGGTGGCGCCGATGCTGTTTGCCGCGCTCACCTTCCTCGAAGGCCACTTCATCACGCCCACGATCATCGGGAAGCGGCTGGCGCTGAATGCACTTGCCGTGCTGCTCGCGCTTGCATTCTGGACCTGGCTGTGGGGACCGATGGGCGGATTTCTTTCCTCGCCGCTTTTGATCGTCGCGCTGATTCTGAAAGAACATCTGATGCCGGTCGAAACGCCGCAGCTGCCGGACGAATAACGCGGTTTCACCGCTGGAACATCCTTCGGCAGCCGGCGTTCTACCGGCAGGCAAGAGAACTGCGAACTCGGGAAGAACAACATGCTGGACAATGCAACCGTGGAACGTCTGGAAAAGGACGTCACCTCCGTCAAGAACGACATTTCCGCGCTTACCGGCAAGGTCACCGACGCGCTCAATACCTTCAGCGACATCGCCAGGAAGCGGGCGCGCCGCGGCTACACGCAGGCGCGCGCCAATGCCGAAGAAGCGATGAACGATCTCTCCGATCGCGGCAGCGCCGTAATGGGCGCCGCGCAAGAGGCGGCAAGTACGATCGAGGAAACGCTGGAGGACGCCATCGCGCAGCGGCCGCTTGCAGCCGTCGGGCTCGCGATCGGCCTCGGCTTCCTGATCGGCGTCACCTGGCGCCGCTGAGGCGGAACATGCCGGGCCCCCGCAAGACTGGACTCTGGCGCGGATGGCGGCGCTGGTGGGTCGCCATGCATTTCGTGGACACGCTTTACCGAGCGAGGCGGGCCGATGTTTCAGCGCATGATCGATGATGTCAAGGAATCGGCCGGAAGCGCGGTCCGTCTGACTTCGCTTGCGGCCGCCGCCGCCTTCGCCCTGCTCATCACCACCGCCTTCCTCTGCGCGGCCGCCTTCATCTTCGTGCTGCAGCGCTACGGCGCGGTGGAGGCGTGCCTCGCCGGAGCAGCCGTCTTCTTCGTGGTCACGGCGATCGCGGCAGGCAGCTACATGGCGCACAAGCATCGGATGAAGGTCCGCGCCGAACGGGCGGCAAGGAACGCGGCGCGGAGCATGCTGGCGGATCCCGCGATGGTGGCGATCGGCGCCCAGCTCGTGCGCGCCATCGGCGTCAAGCGTCTGGTGCCGCTCCTCGCCGTCGGCGGCGTCGCGCTGGGCCTTCTGGCGTCGCGCTCGTCTGCGAGGCCCAGCGAGGAGCCGGCTGAGTAGGTTCTGTCCACTTGTGCAAGTTGTCATCACCCGCGAGAAAGCGGGTGATCGAGTACGCCGCGGCCTGGAATCGGTGGTTATGGATCCCCCTAAGTTCACAAACGAAGTGCAACACTTCCTACGGGAGGTGTTGCCATGGGGCGGAGTTACGATCAGCTTTCCCTGGACGATCGATGCGAGATTGCCCGGCTTTCGGCCAATGGCAGCTC